>Ga0137371_10002932_pt1 | contig 13568 bp, 17 predicted proteins | sample SagtaG_7_FD_104919 | JGI IMG/M metagenome (GOLD analysis project Ga0137371, IMG submission 104919) | Vadose zone soil microbial communities from Sagehorn Ranch, Mendocino, California, USA - Sage1_R_40_16 metaG | ecosystem: Environmental > Terrestrial > Soil > Vadose zone | place: USA... | reverse complement strand
TAGGCAGCGCCCCGGACGCCCCCTCGTCACTCGATTGGCGCGGCGGCAAGCGACTCCCAGAGGTAGAGGGAGGCGAGGCTGCGGTGCGGGCGCCACGGCTCGCCGATCTCCACGACCCGCTGCGGCGCCGGCATCTCGGGCAGCTCGTACTCGATCTGCACGGCCTTGCGGATTCCCAGGTCGCCCCCGGAGAGGACATCGGGCCGCTCCAGGTGGAAGATCAGGAACATCTCGGCGCTCCAGAGGCCCAGCCCGCGCACGGCGACGATCTCCTCGATCGCCTCCTCGTCGGAGAGCTCCGCGAGCCGGTCGAGCTCCAGCTCGCCGCTGAGCACGTGCGCGGCGAGGTCGCGGATGTACTCGACCTTGCGGCCGGAGAGGCCGGCGCCGCGCAGCTCTGCCTCGCTCGCCTCGAGCAGCTCCTCGGGGGTCGGCGTGCGCCCCCCGAACAGGTCGAGGATCCGCCCGTAGATCGTCCGCGCCGCTTTCGTCGAGAGCTGCTGGCCGACGATCGCCCGCAGCAGCGCGCCGTAGGCGTCGGCCGGCCGCTCCTCGCTGCGCCGCCGCAGCCGCGTCTCCAAGTCTATCTCGCCGATCCGCTCGATCAGCGCCGCCATCGTCGGATCGGCCTTGGCGAGCTGCTCGCGAGCGACGCTCACCGTCCCTTCCACTCCGGCTTGCGTTTCTCGGCGAAGGCGCGGATGCCCTCGCGCAGGTCCTCGGAGGAGAAGCAGGACTCGCGCAGGGCAATCAGCCCCGCCTCCTGCTGCTCGGTGAGGACCGGCGCGGCGTTGAGCAGCTCGATCGCGTGCTTGTTGCCGCGCATCGAGATCGGCGCGTTGGCGGCGATCTCGGCGGCGAGCTCGACTGCGGCCTCCTCCAGCGCCTCGTCGTCGACCACCTCGTGGACGAGGCCGATCTGCTCGGCCCGCGCCGCCTCGAAGTAGCGCCCGGTCAGGAACAGCTCCTTGGTGCGGGCGAGGCCGACCGTGTCGAGGAACCTGCGCAGGCCGGTGTGGCCGTAGACGAGGCCGAGCTTGGCGGGCGGCATCCCCAGCTTCGCCCCGGCGGCGCAGATCCGCAGGTCGCAGGTGATCGCCAGCTCGAGGCCGCCGCCCAGGCAGTGCCCGTTGATCGCCGCCACGGTCGGCCAGGGATGGGCGCCGAGCGCCTCCAGCGCTTTGTGGAAGGGATGGGCGACGAGGGCCTCGGCGTCGCGCGCGAAGGTCTCCCCGGAGAGCGCGGCGATGTCGTAGCCGGCCGAGAAGACCGTCGCCGCGCCGGTGATCAGCAGGCAGCGCGTCTCGATGCCGCGGTCGAGGCGCGGCAGCGTCTCGGCGAGGGCGTCGAGGATCTCGTGGTCGAGCGCGTTGCGCCGCTCCGGGTTGGAGATGCGGATCCGGACGACCGCCTCGGCCGGGGAGTCGAGCAGGAGCTTGCCGCGGGCGAGCCGCTCGGTCACTCCAGCACCACGAGGACGTCGCCTTCGCTGACCGACTGACCCTCCTCGCAGCGGATCTCCTTGACGACTCCGTCGTCTTCGGCCTCGACCGGGATCTCCATCTTCATCGACTCGAGGATTACAACCGTGTCGCCGTCGGAGACCTCGTCCCCGACCGCAACGTCGATTTTCCAGACGTTGCCGGTGATGTGCGCCTCGATGTCAGTGGCCACGGCGGGGGACAATATCCATCGCTCCCGGTCTTCTTTAGTCGCATAGAGCACAGAACTAAACACGGGAGGCCGAGGAGCGGCAGAATGGCCCGCCGTGGGCCCCGAGGACCAGAGCGCCTCGATCGTCGCGATCGTCGCCGCCCGCAACGAGGCCGACCGGATCGGCAGGACGATCGCGGCGCTGCGCGCCGCCTTCCCCGGGGCGGCGCTGTGGGTCGCCGACGACGCGTCTGGCGACGGCACCGCCGAGGCGGCGATCGCGGCCGGCGCCAAGGTGGTCAGCCGCGGCCGCCCACACGGCAAGGGCGCCAACGTGACCGCCGCCGCCGAGGCGGCACTGAACGCCGACCCTGCGCCACGGCTCGTCCTGCTCTGCGATGGCGACCTCGGCGCCTCCGCTGCCGTTCTCTCGCCGCTGGTCAAGGCGGTCCGGCAGGAAGAGTGCGACCTCGCCGTCGCCGCCTTCAGCCGCCGCGTCGGCGGCGGCTTCGGGCTCGCCCTCGGCTTCGCCCGCTGGGCGGTCCGCCGCCTCTGCGGCCTGGAGACCCAAGCGCCGATCTCCGGCCAGCGGGCGATGCGGGTCGAGGTGCTGCGCGCAACCCTGCCCTTCGCCCGCGGCTACGGGATGGAGGTCGGGATGACGGTCGACGCGGTGCGCGCCGGCTATCGCCTGCGCGAGTACGAGCTGGACCTCTCGCACAGGCCCACCGGCCGCAATCTCGCCGGCTTCGCCCACCGGGCGCGTCAGCTTGCCGACTTCGCCCGCGTCTACTTGTCTCGTCGTCGGGTCGGTTGAGGCTCAACCGCGCTTCGCGTAGTCGCCGATCTCGCCGAAGTCGACCATCACACAGGGCTCGGGGCCGGCAACCTCGGCATCGTGGCCCGGCGGGATCGCAACGACGTCGCCGGCGTTGACCTCGACCTCCGCGCCGTCGTCCATGTAGATGCGCATGCTGCCGGAGAGGACGTAGCCGAAGTGCGCGACCTGGCACGAGTCGGTGCCGGCGATCGGCTTCACGTTCTCCGACCACTTCCAGCCCGGCTCGAACGTGCCCTCGGCGACCGCGTGGCCGGCGAGCTGCACCACCTTCGCCTGGCCCTTCCCTTCGAACGGGCGGGTCTCGTCGGGGGAATCGAAGCTCTTTACTTGCGCTGCTGCCATGGGACTCCTTCCATAGGGTTGGGCCCTGCCTAGCCTCGACCGTACACCCGTTCTAACCCAGAGACAACCGTGATCCTCGCAATCGACCAGGGAACCACCGGCACGACCTGCCTCGTCTTCGATGAGGAGGGGCGCGTGGCGGGACGGGCCTACTCGGAGTTCGAGCAGCACTTTCCGCAGCCCGGTTGGGTCGAGCACGACGCCGGCGAGATCTGGGAGGTGACGCGACGGGTGGCGGTCGAGGCGATCGCCGACGCCGGGATTCGCGGCGCCGACCTCGACGGGATCGGGATCGCCAACCAGCGCGAGACCGTCGTCGCCTGGGACCCGCAGACCGGCGAGCCGGTCCACAGGGCGCTGGTCTGGCAGGACCGCCGCACGGCGGGGCGCTGCGAGGAGCTGCGGGCGGAGGGTCGGGAGGCGCTGGTGCGCGAGCGGACCGGCCTCGTCCTCGACCCCTACTTCTCCGGCACGAAGATCGAGTGGCTGCTGCGCAACGCCGAGGGCGCCGAGGGCGCCGAGCGCGCCGTCTTCGGCACGATCGACTCCTGGCTCCTCTTCAAGTTGACCGGCCGCCACGCCACCGACTACACGAACGCCTCGCGGACGATGCTCTTCGACATCCGCCGCCTCGCCTGGGACGGGGAGCTCTGCGCGATGCTCGGGGTCGATCCGGCGCGTCTCCCCGAGCCGCTGCCGTCCGCGCACGTCTACGGCGCCACCTCCGAGTTCGGCGGCGAGGTGCCGGTCGCGGGGATCGCCGGCGACCAGCAGGCCGCCCTCTTCGGACAGGCCTGTCACACGGCCGGGACGGCGAAGAACACCTACGGGACCGGCAGCTTCCTCCTGCTCAACACGGGGGAGGTCGCGCCCGAGCCGGCGGAGGGGCTGCTGACCACGGTCGCCTGCAATCCCGGCGAGCGCGCCGCGTACGCGCTCGAGGCGTCGATCTTCGTCACCGGCGCCGCCGTGCAGTGGCTGCGCGACGGCCTCGGCTTGATCGAGGAGGCCGCCCAGAGCGAGGCGATGGCCGCCTCGCTCGAGGGCAACGACGGCGTCTACTTCGTGCCGGCCTTGACCGGGCTCGGCTCGCCGCACTGGGACCCCTACGCGCGTGGCACGATCGTCGGGCTGACCCGCGGCAGCCGTCGCGAGCACCTGGCGCGAGCGGCGCTGGAGGCGATCGCCTACCAGGCGGTCGACGCGGTCCGTGCCCAGGAGGCGGCGTCGGGCGAGCGGCTGGGCGGGCTGAAGGCCGACGGCGGCGCCGTCGCCAACCGCTGGCTGATGCAGTTCCAGGCGGACGTGCTCGGCGCTCCCGTGATCGTGCCGGAGATCGCCGAGACGACGGCGCTCGGCGCGGCCTACCTGGCCGGGATCGCGACCGGGCGCTGGACTCGGGAGCAGGTCGGGGAGATGTGGCGCGAGGCGGCCCGCTACGAGCCGGAGATGGGGGAGGGCGCGCGCGAGTCGCTGCTGGCGGAGTGGCGCCGCGCGGTCGAGCGCGCCAGGGGCTGGGCCCGTCCGGACAAGGCCGGCTCCCCTGCGTAACCGCCGCCGCGAGCGGGGGTAGGCAGAGCCGACGGCCGACCCCGGCCGTCCCTGCCATGTCCGACATCAAGCCACAGGTCTACAAGGACGAGCGCCCTGCCGAGTACTTCGCCCAGTTCCACGAGCGGGCGCGAAAGGGCGTCGGCTGGACCTACACCTTCGTGCGCCTGCTGGTCACCCTGCCGGCGCTGCTGCTCTACCGGACGCGGGCGATCGGCGTGGAGAACGTGCCGAAGTCCGGGCCGCTGCTGCTCGCGCCCAACCACTTCAGCCAGATGGACCACTTCTTCATCGGGCTCTACCTGCGCCGCAAGGTCCGCTTCATGGCCAAGTCCCAGCTCTTCGGCCCGCCCGTCCTCACCTACGTCTTCTCGCACGGCGGTGTCTTCCCGGTGCGGCGCGGCCATCACGACGAGGAGGCCTTCAAGACCGCCTACGCGATCCTCGACCAGGGCGGGATGCTGCTCGTCTACGCCGAGGGCGGCCGCTCGCGGACCGGCGAGCTGGGTGAGGTCAAGCCCGGGATCGGCCGCATCGCGCTGGAGTCGGGGGTGCCGGTCGTGCCCGTCGCGATCCACGGCTCGGCCGGGGTGCGCAGCTGGAAGCGGCTGCGCTTCCCCAAGGTCACCGTCCAGTTCGGCGAGCCGCTCGCCTTCACGGTCGAGGCCGAGCCGAGTCGCGAGCGCCAGCTCGAGGTGTCGGGCGAGATCTTCGCCAGGGTGCGGAAGATGTACACGCGACTCGACGAGCAGGGCCGCCGCAACGTGATCCGGGCGCTTCGCGAGGGGTTGCCATCCCCCGAGCCGGGCAAGTCGAACTACTCGTAGCGCGCCTCGAGCCGCTCGTAGAACTCGGGATCGTGGCCCGGCGTGACGATCGCGTTCGGGAACTCGCGGCGGAAGAGCTTCAGCTCCTGGAGCGAGCGGCGGTAGTTGTGAGCGTCGAATGGGCGCGGGGCGAGCGGAGCGCTGCCGTCGAGCTGTCCCTGCGTGTAGGTGGCGTCGCCGCCGATCACGAAGTCGCGCTCGCGCAGGCGGGCGATCACCGAGATGTGGCCGGCGCTGTGGCCGGGGGTGAAGGCAAGGCGGACCGAGCCGTCGCCGAAGAGGTCGAAGGTGCGGCCGAAGGTCGCGTAGGAGTCGATCCCACCGCGGTCGAAGTCGACCGTCCGGTAGTCGAAGGCGTAGTCGAAGTGGGCGCGCCGGTAGCCGTTGAGGGTCGGTCGTCGCCCATGCGATGCCGCCTCCCACTCGGCCTCGCTGACGACGAAGGTCGCCTGGGGGAACTCGGAGATCGCCGAGGTGTGGTCGATGTGCAGGTGGGTCATCACCACGACCGGGACCTCGCCGGGATCGAGGCCGCGCTCGCGCAGCTGCGCCGGGACGTCTTCGCCGGCCGCGAGCGCCGGCTTGCCGAAGCGGGTGCCGAGCCGGCCGAAGTTCTCCTTCCCGTCGGTGGCGATCGAGGGGTGCAGGGCGGTGTCGACGAGGATCGCGCCGGCGCTCGGGTGGCGGAGCAGGAAGGCGGGGCAGGGGACGCTCATCGGCGGCTTGCCGGTGAAGAGCGCCCGCAGCAGCTTCAGCGTCTCGAAACGCCCGCCGGGCCGCTCCATCAGCCAGAGCGACCAGTTGACGTGACCGGCGACGATCGGCTCGACCGTCACCGTGGCGCCGGGGGACCCGCCGGCCAGCGGCTCGTGCAGCGGTTTCGGCTCGACGTGGACCGCCATCGCGGCCAGGTTAGGGCAGCGGAGCGTCTATAGGCTTGCGCCTTGAGTGCGGAGCGAGCAAGCGTGCATATCTGATTCTTCGCGCCGCGAGCGAAGCGCGAACCTGATCTATGGCTGAAAGCTCCCGCTCGCGCATCTTCAGGCCCGGTCTGCTCGACGGCCAGGTCTGCCTGGTCTCCGGCGCGGGCAGCGGCCTCGGCCGGGAGACGGCGCTGGAGCTGGCCCGCCTCGGCGCCGCGGTGATCGGCTGCGGACGGCGCGAGGAGCCGCTGGCGGAGACGGCGGCGCTGGCGGACGGCCTGCCGGGCTCCTTCGAGCACGAGGCGATGGACATCCGCGAGGAGGAGGCGGTCGGTCGGCTCCTCGACGGGGTGCTGGAGCGGCACGAGCGCCTCGACGTGCTCGTCAACAACGCCGGCGGCCAGTTCCTCTCGCCGGCCGAGGCAATCACGCCGAAGGGGTTTCGCACGGTGATCGAGCTGAACGTGCAGGGCACCTGGCTGATGACCCACGCGGCGGCGACCAAGGCCTTCATCCCGCAGGGGGGCGGCAAGGTGCTCAGCGTCACCCTCTCCCCGCATCACGGGATGCCGGGGATGGTCCACTCCGGTGCGGCGCGCGCCGCGGTCGAGAACATGATGCGGACGCTGGCGGTCGAGTGGGCGCGGTTCGGGGTCAAGACCTGCGCGCTGGCGGCCGGCCAGTTCGCCACCGAGACGCTGATGACCAAGTACCCGCGGGTGGTGATCGACAACCTGGAGCGCTCGATCCCGATCGGCCGGGCCGGGCGGCCCGAGGAGATGGCCTGGCTGGTCGCCTTCCTGGTCTCGCCGGCCGGCGACTTCGTCTCTGGCACGACGATCACGATCGACGGCGGCCGCGACAACTGGGCCGGCCCCTGGCCGCCCGACGCGATCGCCGGCGAGGGCGGCGAGCCAGTCGCCGAGGAGCGGCGGCCGAAGCCCTGACGTCGATCACCCTGGCCCTATCCCGATAGGGGTTCCACTTAACTTTTTCGAGCTGCGTCTGTGGCTACCGACAATGGCTGGCCGCGAAAAAGTACAAGACGTTCCACCCCTACCGGGATAGGCCCTAACGCGGTTCGAGGATGACCACGGGGATCTCGCGGCCGCGGCTGCGCGCCTGGTAGTCGGCGTAGCCGCGGTAGGTCTCGACCACCATCGGCCAGACCCGCTCGCGCTCCTCGGGCGTGGCGACGCGGGCGTGCACCGGGCGACGCTTGGACCCGACCTGGATCGTCGTGTCCGGATTGGCGACGAGGTTGTGGTACCAGGCGGGATGCCTGGGAAAGCCACCCTTGGAGGCGACGATCAGCAGGTTGTCGCCGTCGGGGGTGTAGAGGAGGGGGGAGGTCCGCTTCGTCCCGCTCTTCGCACCGACGTGGTCGAGCAGCAGCATCTTCCCCACCCCGGGGATCCTCCACCCGATCCGCCCGCCGCTCGCCCGGTAGACGAGCGTGTGCAGCCCCATCACCCGGCGGGTCAGGGGCCAGATCCGGTCCGCCACCTCCAGGTAGCGGATGTTCGGCCTCTTCTCTGTCGCCCCGGCGCTCAGGTGTACATCCCCCCGAACTGGCCGCCGGTCACGTTGAGGACCTGGCCGTGCACGTAGTTGGCGTGCTGGGAGCAGAGGAAGAGGACCGGGCCGGCCGCCTCCTCGGGCTGGGCGGGGCGGCCGAGCGGGATGATCGCCGAGGCCATCGCCCGCATCTGCTCGGGGATGCCGAGCTCGATCTTCTCGCCGGTCGGGGAAGTCATCTCGCCGCCGGCCTCCTTGGCCGCGGTGAGGCGCGTCTCGACGAAGCCGAAGGCGACTGCGTTGACGTTGACCTTGAACTGGCCCCACTCCTTGGCCAGGGTCTTGGTCAGGCCGACGACGCCGGCCTTGGCGGCCGAGTAGTTGGCCTGCCCCGCGTTGCCCATCGTCCCCGAGATCGAGGAGACGTTGACCAGCTTGCGGAAGACCTCCACGCCCTCGTTGCGCTCGGCCTTGGCGGCCTCGCGCCAGTGCGGGGCGAGGGCGCGGGTGATGCGGAAGGGGACGATCGTGTGGATGTCGAGCATCGCCTGGAACTGCTCGTCGGTCATACGGTGGACGACGCCGTCCCAGGTGTAGCCGGCGTTGTTGACGACGATGTCGACCGCGCCGAAGGCGTCGACCGCGGCGGCGACCAGCTCGTCGGGCGCGTCGGCAGCGGTCAGGTCGCCGGCGTGGACGGCGGTCTCGCCGTCGATCTCGGCGGCGGCCTGCTCGGCGATGTCGGCGTCGAGGTCGTTGATCAGCACCTTGGCGCCCTCGCTGGCGAACAGCTCCGCGGTCGCCCGGCCGATCCCGCGCGCCGACCCGGTGACGATCGCCGCTTTCCCATCGAGAAGTCCCATCAGTCTGCGTTCTCCTTTTGGCTCGTGAAGTCGGTCCGGGAGGCTACAAGGAACGGCGCAGCGCTGGTTGACTGGCCAGTCGGGCGTGGGATCAGCTCAAGCGGACGCCCCCGTCCTCGGTGATCGTCCAGTGCGGGTTGTGGGCGACCTCCCACGGGTGGCCGTCGGGGTCGACGAAGAGGGAGCTGTAGCCGCCCCAGAAGGTCTCGGCAGGCTCGCGGCCGATCCTCGCCCCGGCGGCGCGCGCCTCCTCAGTGACCGCGTCGACCTCCTCGCGCGAGCCGAAGTTGAGCGCCAGCGTCACCCCTCCCCAGCCGCCCGCGTCCTCGACGCAGCTGTCCTCGGCGAGCTTCGCCCGGTCCCAGAGCGCGACGATCGTCTCGCCAGCCTGGAAGAAGACGACGTCGTCGTCCGGGCCGGCTCCGGTCGTCCAGCCGAGCGCTTCGTAGAAGCGGCGCGCGCGGCCGAGGTCGGCGACCCCGAGGGTGATCAGGCTGACCCGCTGCTTCATCAAGCGGGAGGCTCCGTTCGGCGCACGCGGTCCCCTACTCCATCGAGCGTTCTTCGACCACCTCGAAGACGCCGTCGGCCCCCACCGACTCGACGAACTCGTCGGCCGTCGCCCGCCGCCGGTCGTATTCCCCGTTGTCCTGCTGGCCGGCGCGCAGGTCCTCGAGCGAGCCGTCGAAGAAGCCGAAGGTGACGATCTCGTTCTCGTCGGCGACGTTGCGGATCGCGTAGAAGCGCTTCCAGCCGGGGGGCGCTTCCATGTCGTCGTCGGGGATGAAGGCCCGTTTGAAGTCCTCCATCGCGCCCGGCTTCAGCTTGCGGACAGTCAGTGCACAGAGCATCGCTTTCTCCTTTCGTCGGGATCGCCCCGGGATCGGCGTGACCGGGAACGACGCCCCTCGATCTTAGATCTGTTGCCGCGCGCAATCCAGGGGGCACACGAGTCTTCACCGAATCGACACGGCAGAGCGGACGGAGCTTTCCGTGCAGCCGTCAGCCAGCGGTTGCGTCAGGCTCCGCCACGATCGCGGCCAGGTCCTTGGGTCTCAGCAGCGCGGTCAGCGTGCTGTCGTCGACGATCGCCAGGCCGCCCTTGCGAAGCTTGATGCTGGCCCCGGTGAGCCGGGCGACCTCGTCCGAGAAGTCGGGCTCGTGGCCGACCAGGAGGACGTCGCCCCGGCTGGCGGCCAGACCGAGCGCGTCGAACCGACCGCCGCGCAGCTCCTCCGATGTCTCGGGCTCCAGCCCGAGCGCCTCGCAGGCGATGCGAGCGGTCTCCACCGCACGCACCCTGGGGCTCATCAGGCAGGCGTCGATCTGGGCCCCCAGCCGGGCCAGCGCCCGGCCCGCCGACTCCGCCTGCCGCTCCCCCTTCGCGGTCAGCCGCCGCGCCGCGTCGTCCCCGTCCCCGTCCTCGGCATCGCCGTGTCGCAGCAGGTAGATCACGCCTCGATCCTACGGACCAGCAGGCGGTAGGCGAAGATCGTCTTGAAGCCCATGGTCGCATAGGCCTGTCCTCGAGGTAGGCGAGGAAGGCGACGATGTTTCCGGCGCTCAGGCCGGCGTGGTTCTCGTAGTAGCGGAAGACTTCGGGCGGGAAGCCGATGCTGGAGTACGCCGCCGTTGCCACCCGCCAGTAGTCCTCCGCCTCATCGATGGTGCTGACCCGCCGCAGCTCGACGCCGGGTGGCAGGGGGCGCTCCTCGGCTCTGCGCGCAGCACCATCTCCGGCATCTCGTAGACGGGCTGTAGGCCAGCCGAGCCGGCCGCCTCGACCAGGTCGCGGTCGCCGGGCTCATCCCCTTGCACCCAGACGCTGAAGCCGTGACTCCTTGCGTCGAAGAACGCCCTGGCTCTTGCGAGGAACTCCTCCGCACCCTCGGCCTTTGCGGTTGCCTCGGCGAGGCTTGTGTAGAGGGCGGGTGTCCCGGGTGGGTTCCATCGCGCTCCTCGCACGTTGGCCAGCTCGGGCGGCGCTGAGCCGAGCATGTGCCTGAAGACGCGCCCCCGCCAGCTCTCGGTATCGAGGCGCTCAAGAGCATCGAGCAACGCAGGACCGCCCGCCCTTGACCGTCCAAATAGGCACACGTGGAGTTCTATCAAGGCTCAGAGCAGGCGTGGACGGCCCTACAACCCCAACTGCTTGCCGAGGATCTCCTTCATGAGTCCCGAGCATGGCACGGGAGGGCACGCGGGATCATCCGAGAGCAAGGATTCCCCGCAAATGAGTCTGTTCGAGGAGGAAGGCGAAGACCGCGAGTGGTCCGTCTGATGTGCCGGATTGTGCCCGCGGGAGATGTCTGCACGAGCGCTACCATCGTTACGTGGCGACTACGCCGACCACTCGTGTTGAGATCGACACCGATCTGCTCGATCGGCTTCGCAAGCGCCGCCCCGAGCGGAGCGACCGCGAGCTGCTTGAAAGCGCCGCCCGCATCCAGCTGGGACGGGAGGCGATAGCCCGCGTGAGGAAGCGCTTTGCCGGGGTGCCGATGGAGGAGATCGAACGCGAGGCGGTCAAGGCGGTACGCGAGGTTCGCCGCGAACGCGCTGGCGAGCGGCGAGCCGCCGGTTGAAGTGGGTCGTTGTGCCGCGGCTCGAAGACGCTTTTTAGCCCCGCAGTCTCCGGTCTGCAGCTCCTACATTCTTGCCGCTGGACCGCTTACGATCTTGCCATTGAATCCCTTACATTTTTACCGCTGTAGGCCTTACAATCTTGCCTATGAACGCCTCTGCCTACAGTCCAAGGATCGCGGATGGCGAGCTAGAAAGCCGTTTGCAGCGTATAGGTGCCGTACTGATCGAGGGGCCGAAGGCCTGTGGCAAGACCGAGACCGCGAGGCAGCTTGCCGCCAGTGAAGTGCGTCTCGACGTCGACGCCGGCGCTCGCGCCGCCCTCGCCGTCGAGCCCGAGCTGGTGCTCGCCGGTGAGGCGCCGCGGCTGATCGACGAGTGGCAGGTCGAGCCGGAAGTCTGGAATCTGGTTCGCCGCGCCGTCGATGACAGTGGCGAGCTCGGCCGTTTCATCCTCACCGGCTCGGCGGTGCCCGCTGACGAGGTGACCCGCCACTCCGGCGCCGGGCGCTTCTCGAGGTTGCGTATGCGCCCGATGTCGCTGGTCGAGTCGGGTCTTAGCGACGGATCGATTTCGCTCGCCGAATTGATCGGCGGCGGCGTGTCCAGCTCTTCTGACCGGGGGATTGGGCTCGCCGATTTGGTTGATGCCATCGCCCGCGGCGGCTGGCCGGCACTGCAGAAAATGCCGATCGAGGGAGCGATCGCCTCGGTCGCTGATTACCTCGAGGAGGTGGCCCGCACCGACATCGGCCGGCTCGATGGCGTGCGTCGCGATCCGGCGCGGGTCAGGCGCCTGCTGCGGAGCCTGGCTCGAAACGTCGCGACCCACGTGACGATCGCCAAGCTCGCCGCGGAGACCGCCGACCCTGGCACCGACGCGCTCAAGAACCAGACCGTGAGCGATTACCTGGCCGCGCTCGAGCGCCTCTTCGTAGTCGAGGACCAACCACCTTGGCAGCCGCATCTGCGATCACGCTCGATCCTGCGCAAATCGGCCAAGCGCCACTTCGTTGATCCCTCACTAGCGGCGGCGGCGCTCGGCGCCGACCCCGCTGCGCTACTAGAGGATCTCAACCTGCTCGGCTTCGTCTTCGAGTCGCTGGTCGTGCGCGACCTCCGGGTCTATTCCCAGCCACTCGGGGGCGAGGTGAGGCAATACCTAGACAACAAGGGCCTCGAGGTCGACGCGATCGTCCAGACAAAGGACGCCTGGGCGGCCTTCGAGGTGAAACTAGGGGGAGAGGGACCGATCGACGAGGCTGCCTCGAGCCTTCTGAAGTTCGCCGGCGAAATCGACGCCGAGCAGAGCGGGGAGCCCGCTCTGCTGGCGGTGATCGTCGCAACCGGCTACGGCTACGTGCGCGAGGACCGGGTTCAGGTAATCCCGATCACCTCGCTGGGCCCGTGAGCTGGGTGCGGCCAATCCCAGCTACAGGCTGTGGCAGCCAATGGCCTCTCCAGGCAGCCCTACAACCCCATCAGCTTGCCGAGGATCTCCTTCATGAGTCCCGAGCATGGCACGGGAGGGCACGCGGGATCACCCGAGGGCAAGGATTCCCAGCAAATGAGCTTGTTTGGCAGCGAGAGCGATGACCGTCCTTGATCGCGTTTGATCCGGCTGATGTGTCCGAATTGTGTCCGCGCGCGAGGTCCGATGCCATGCTGTCTCCATGGTTCGCTTGTTGGGCGGTCGATCATCCCCTCATGGCGAGTTTGATCTGGAGGCCCCGGGCTCGCGCTTCACCATGCGCCCAGCCTTCGCCGTCCGCGTGGGGCATGAGTGGATGGATAGATCGGAGCAGGAGGCCGATGTCGCGCGTCGCGCAATAGCCGCCGAATTTGGCGAGAGCTGGATCGCCGATGACCCCGATATCGGCGAAGTCAGCGTTCTTGATGGCGTGCAGGGGCGAGGAGCCGCCGCCTGGATTCCGGTTCTCGAATGGCTCGGCGTTCAGGCCGCTGGCGGGGTGGTCAGTTTCGGAGCAGGGCAGGCGGCGCGCGAGGGCATCAGACGCATCTGGACCAAGATCAGAGAGGCAAGCTCCGGCGAGCACCGAGTGATGGTCTCGCGAGGACTTGCGGCAATGCTCGCCATGGAGCACGTGTTTGAGACAACCGACGAGACGGACGTGTTGCAGATCGAGTTCGCCCATGAGCCGTCGTCGCTGGCTGGCAGGCCGCTGTCAGAGACGAGCTACACCGGGATAGAGCCTTGGATTGTCTCCCTGGTCAATGGATCGCGAAAGACTCGATACGTCCTGGCCGTCAGTCCTGAAGGGGATATCGAGGGCTGCATCGCCACGCCGGTAGGAGCGTTCGAGGCCATGTATAGCCCGCTGTCGCCAAAGGAATGAACTTGTCGGCGCCTCGCTTGGTGCGTCCAGTTTGCGTCCGTCTCGGCGCTACCATCCTTGACGTGGCCGCATCGCCAACCAAGACAGTCGAGTTCGACAGCGAGCTGCTT
>Ga0137371_10002923_pt1 | contig 13591 bp, 11 predicted proteins | sample SagtaG_7_FD_104919 | JGI IMG/M metagenome (GOLD analysis project Ga0137371, IMG submission 104919) | Vadose zone soil microbial communities from Sagehorn Ranch, Mendocino, California, USA - Sage1_R_40_16 metaG | ecosystem: Environmental > Terrestrial > Soil > Vadose zone | place: USA... | reverse complement strand
ACGTCCATACCTACATAATACGTTCTCATAGGGCTCTCCTTTGGTCTCCAACTTGAAGTCGTAGAACAACTCCAAGCTAACACCTCTGGGGCGCCCTTTCATATATAGAGTAGCGGGTGGGTCGTTGCGTTAGTGCTCAAGCAGCCTCAATTCGTTTCCAGAACCCACCCGCTACCGCGTGGTGGTACTGACCTCATCGGGACCGAGCGTTGTTCTAAAGGACAAGAGCTCAACCTGCATCAGTACTCGGTTCCTACTAAACTTGACACTCTTCCGTGCTTCTCTTACGATGACCTCTCGCCCCCCAAAGGCGCAAAGAATCCTGGCGCAGCGGCATTTGGTTGAAAGTACCACGATGCCAAAGTCGCGAGCCGGGTTTTTTAGAGTTGTTTTAAGCGCAGGCACGTATGTCAATGGTAGACGGCTTCCCTTACAAGGAAGAGGTTGGGGGTTCGAGTCCCTCCGTGCCTACCATTGATGTAGGACAGACATTCTTGTCTGTCTCCTGTTGCCTGCTGAAAAAAACGACAGGCAGGAATGCCTGTCCTACTTTGAAAACCCATGCGGAGTCGTAGTTCAGTTGGTTAGAACGCCGGCCTGTCACGTCGGAGGTCGCGGGTTCGAGTCCCGTCGGCTCCGCCACTCTGGAAGCGGTTGCTTTTCAGCATTGAAGAGCAACCGCTTTTTATTCTTTGGCACTGGGATGTTCCGGGGGTCGTCGCCTCAACTCCGATCAAAGAAATTGCCAAGCGTCGATTGGGAATCTAGAATCGCAGGACAGATGATTCCTGTTTCCGACGCGATTCAAATAGTTCTCGATAACACCCCCCGGCTCGACGCAGAGTCGGTCCCGCTCGCCGAAGCCATGGGACGAATGCTGGCCGAAGTCATCGCGGCGGATTCCGATCTGCCGCCATTTGATCGGGCCCAGATGGATGGCTATGCGGTGCGCGCAGCGGACACTCAGAACGGCCGCGCAAGACTGCGCGTTGTTGGTGAATCGGCGGCGGGCAACGGTTGGCATCAGGAAATGCATGCGGGCGAAGCGGTGCGCATCATGACCGGGGCGCCGGTGCCCACCGGTGCGGATGCTGTGCAGCAGGTCGAAGTCACACGCGAGCTGAACGACGGCGCCATCGTCGAGATTCTGGAACCAGTTGAGCCCGGAAGGTCGATTGTCAGACGCGCGGCGGAAATCAAAGCCGGCGAAATAGTGTTGTCGGCCGGCGAACAGATTGGAGCCGAGACTATCGCGACCCTGGCTTCATTCGGATATGCTTCGGTAAAAGTGGGCCGCCGTCCGCGTGTAGCTGTGCTGGCGACCGGCAGCGAACTTGTCAACGTTGACGCAAAGCCAGGCCGGGACCAGATTCGCGATTCGAACAACTACACTATTGCCGCATACGCCGCACTTGCCGGCGCATCGGTCGAGCGGCTTCCGCTTGCCGGTGACAACCGCAAACAATTGCAGCAGCAAATGGCTGAAGCGATGGGGCAGTCGGACATGCTGATTACCTCCGGTGGTGTTTCAATGGGTGTTTACGATTTCACGAAGGCAGCCTTGATAGACCTGGGGGCTAAAATCTTTTTTGAGCGGGTCGCTCTTCGTCCGGGAAAGCCTACGGTCTTTGGGCGGCTGGGTAATACCAGTATTTTGGGTCTTCCCGGAAATCCGGTTTCGGTGGCGGTAACTTTTCATCTGTTTGCGCGGCCGGCGTTGCACGCCATGCAGGGGGCGAAGGAATTGTTTCCCGAATCAGAGTCGGCGATCCTTTTGAAGGAGGTGAAGGGAACTCTTGAACGGGAGAGCTACTTGCCGGCGCGGCTATTAAGCACCGAGCAGGGTTGCGTTATGGCAGAGCCTTTGAAGTGGGGCGGCTCTTCGGACTTCGTCAGCTTCGCGCGCGCCACGGCGCTGATCATTGTTCCCAAAGGCGTGAAAGCTATTGACGAAGGAAGTCACGTGAAGATTCTTCGTTTGCCGGGAGGTTAATAACTCGCAACTCAGTCAACCCTTAAACGCAAAGGGAGTCGCAACGAGCGCCCAGGTTTCAGCGGCGCCGATGGCCCATCAGGCAGTCCACGACACTGTGGTGCAAATCCTGCGTGAGCTGCCGCGCGGCAAAGTGCTCGACGTGCCTGCCGGTGAAGGAGCGCTGGCGGCGGCTCTGATTGAAGCCGGATTCGACGTTCGCTGTTGCGATCTCTACCCGGAAATTTTCCGGCTGCCTGAGGTGGAGATCATCCAGGGAAACTTGAATGGCGCCCTGCCCTACGACAGCAGATCATTCGACTACATCACATGCGTTGAAGGCCTCGAGCATATCGAGAACCCCCAGCAAGCGATCCGGGAGTTTGCCCGTGTGCTGCGGCCCGGTGGACACCTGGTAACCAGCGTGCCGAATATCCTCAACATCGAAGAACGCATGAAGTGGCTCATCCATGGCCACACTTCGCACTTCAGGCCGTTGACTCGCGCGCAGGTCGCGAGCATTCGTCAGCAGTTAGATGGCAAAGGAGAGATGGCGCTGCATGTGAACCCGATCTCTTATTCTGAGTTGCGATACACGCTCGAGGAACAGGGCTTCGAGATCGTGAAGCTCCATCGCGACAAACCGAAGTCAAAGCTTTGGCTCTACTGGCCCATCGTCGCATTGATACGCTTGATTGGAAAATTGACACCCGAACGCCAGCGGCGCGAGCGTTGGACCAAAGAACTGGCATCGGACGAAGTTCTGCTGGGCGGGAATACCTTGATAGTTCACGCCGTTCTGGGTAATGTCGCCGATACTTAACCGCAGACCTTAGAATCCCAGGACCATGACAGATCTGAGCCACATCGACGAACAGGGCCGTGTGAAGATGGTGGACACCAGCGCCAAGCCCATCACCGCGCGACGCGCTGTGGCCTCCGCGCGTGTGCTGATGTCTGCGGAAACAGTGGCCGCCGTGCGCGAGCATCGCACGCCGAAAGGCGACCCGCTGGAGGCGGCCCGGCTTGCGGGCATCATTGCGTGCAAGCGTACGGCCGAGCTCATTCCGCTCTGCCACCCGTTGCCGATCACCTACGCGGAAGTGCGCGCCGAGCTGGTTGATTCCGGAGTTTATCTGGAAGCCGAGGTAAGCACGCAGGCGCAGACGGGGGTCGAGATGGAAGCGCTGACAGCCGTGTCGGTCGCGGCCCTAACCATCTATGACATGTGTAAAGCCATTGATAAGGGAATGACGATCACTGACGTGCGATTGGAACTAAAGAGCGGCGGGAAGTCAGGCGACTATCGGAGAGAACAGAGCGAACCAGAAAAAGCGGGCAGGTAGGGAACCCGCAGTCAGGAAGGGGGCATGCCCCCGCTTCTTCTTAGTTTGAAAATCAATTTGGTAGAAACCGACATCACAAGCATTCAAGCAGCGGGGGCATGCCCCCTTCCTGACTGCGCCAAACTTAGTTGAGCCTGACTGCCCCAGACTCCATCACCATTCAATCAGAGTCAATGCGGATCTTCATTCGCTGCAGAACACGCACGTCTTCATCCGTCAGCTCAAGATCACTGCCAGCCTCCGTATCTTCGCTTGCCGAATGCGGACGCAGGCCCAGCTCGAGGCGCAGCGTTAACTCCATTTCATAGCCCGCTTCGCGCAAGCGTTCGATTGCATTTGCAACCTGCGGAGAGTTTTCGATCGAATCGTTTATTGCCGATCCAATCTCATGAACTATCTGCCTGGTGTCGTCGTCTATTTCCACATGTCACCTGTTGACTCTTACAAATTGTTTCGTCCAATGCTATGCGACGGAAGCGTGCCGGTCAACTAACGGCGAGTAGGATTGGGTAGTGTCTTAATTTTAATTTCTTTGTTTCTATCCCCCTCCTTCTGGGAGGGGTTAGGGGAGGGCTTGCGGCGAATCAGTCAAACGATTCGTTAACGCGCGGCCTCGATGGCCGCGCGCCGTTCGTACATGCGTGAACGCGGCTCATCCAATCCTGCGAACCAGAACAATAACCGAGCGATAATTCTAATCCCGAAGGTAAGAGTGACCTCATCGAAACGACGCGCGGCCATCGAGGCCGCGCGTATTTCTTATGACGGAGCAGACACGCTAAACCCTCCCCGACCCTCCCAGAGGGAGGGAGTAGGCCCGATGAAATTGAGTGCCGAATTGCGACGGTCGTGGGCGTGTGTTAGGCTTCGGCAACTTTTGGATTCTGCTAAAACTCGAGGAAGCTTCCCCTAAGAGAGACAGGCAGGAATGCCTGTCCTACACCATGGCGACAAAGACCAGCACCGAGCGTCGCGAGCATTTTAAGACCTCTTCCGGTATTGAGTTGCCTGTCGATTTCAATCCCTCGAACACCGAGGCCCCGGATTACGAACAGGACCTGGGCCCGCCCGGTCAGTTTCCCTACACGCGTAGCATTCGTCCCAACATGTATCGCGGCCGCTTCTGGACCATGCGGCAGTATGCGGGCTACGCGACCGCGGAAGAATCGAACGCGCGCTACAAATATTTGCTGGCGCAAGGCACTACCGGGTTGTCGGTGGCCTTCGATCTTCCTACGCAGATCGGGCTCGATTCGGACGATCCCCTGGCCGCAGGTGAAGTCGGCAAAGTCGGCGTGGCAATCGATTCACTCGAAGACATGCTGCGGCTGTTTGAAGGGATTCCGCTCGATACGGTCACCACCTCGATGACCATCAACGCGACCGCCTCAACGCTGCTTTGTCTCTATCTGGCAGTGGCGAAAAAGAAGGGCGTAGAATTCGACAAACTTGGCGGGACAATTCAGAACGATATCCTGAAGGAATACATTGCGCGCGGGACCTACATTTATCCGCCGGGGCCCTCGCTCCGTCTGGTGACTGATACATTCGCTTTTTGCGCGCGCGAAGTTCCGGAGTGGAATACCATCTCGATTAGTGGCTATCACATTCGCGAAGCAGGATCCACCGCAGTGCAGGAAGTGGCCTTCACTCTGGCTGATGGCATCGCTTATGTCGAAGCAGCTATCGCGGCCGGTCTGAAGGTCGATGAATTCGCGCCGCGCATTTCGTTCTTCTTCAATTCCCATAACAACCTCCTGGAGGAGATTGCCAAGTTTCGCGCCGCGCGCCGCTTATGGGCGCGGACGATGGGCGAACGTTTCGGCGCGCGCGATCCGCGCTCGTTGATGCTGCGCTTTCACGCTCAAACAGCGGGTTCGACGCTGACCGCGCAACAGCCGGAAGTAAACGTCGTGCGCACGACGATCCAGGCACTGGCAGCAGTGCTGGGCGGAACGCAATCGCTCCACACAAACGCGATGGATGAAGCGCTTGGGCTGCCGGCGGAAACCGCGGCCCGCGTAGCGCTCCGCACTCAGCAGGTGATTGCTCATGAATCCGGCGTGGCGGATACCGTCGATCCGCTGGCTGGCTCCTATGCAATCGAACACTTGACGGACGAGATCGAACGCCGGGCGGTTGACTATATAGACCGCATCGATGCGGTGGGCGGGATGTTGCGTGCGATCGAAACCGGTTACGTGCAGCGCGAGATTCAGGAGGCTGCCTACAAATATCAACGCGCGGTAGAGACTGGAGATGCGATAGTCGTAGGGGTAAATCGTTTTCAGGTTGAAGAGGAATCTACGGTGTCTGTGCTACGCGTAGATCCTGTCATTGAGCCCGAACAGATCGAACGTGTGCGGGCGGTGCGTGCCCGGCGTGATGCTATTGCTGCTGATGCCGCGTTGGTGAAGCTTGAAGAGGCTGCTCGAGGAACGGAAAACCTTCTGCCGCGAATACTGGATTGCGTCGAGGCTTATGCGACCGTGGGCGAGATTAGTAATCGACTGCGGAAAGTTTGGGGCGAATACCGCGAGGCGGTTACGGTTTGAAAGCAAACCAGCATTGCGTGACCCCCGGCTCCGCCGTCTGATGTGCGGAAAGGCTTCGCCTTTCCGTTGATTTAAGGGTCTTTGAGGCTACGCCTCGAATCGGAGGCGCAGCCTCCGGCTGTCGACAGCGTGCCGGAAAGGCAGAGCCTTTCCGCACAGCAGGCGGCTAAGCCGCGTCACCTTGAATTGGCTTTACTCATGGCTCATCTGCTCGAAGTCAAAAACCTGCAAACGCATTTCCCAACTCGCGCCGGATTAGTGCGCGCGGTGAATGGCGTCAGTTTCCATCTGGATCGTGGCGAGCTGTTGGGCCTGGTGGGCGAGTCGGGCTGCGGCAAATCGATAACGGCGCTTTCAATCATGCGTCTGATTGCGCCGCCAGGAAAGATTGCCGGCGGCGAGATTATCTTCGAAGGAAAGAACCTCCTGACGCTGTCAAATGCCGAGATGCGCGCCATACGCGGCGACGACATCGCGATGATCTTCCAGGATCCGATGACTTCACTGAATCCTGTGTTCAAGGTCGGCGAGCAAATCGCCGAAGCATTGCGACTGCACCGAAAGCTTTCGCGGAAGGCCGCGCGCGAGGCGGCAATCGCAGCCATGGAGGAAGTGTCGATTCCCGATCCGGCGCGGCGCGCGGACGACTATCCGCACCAGTTGTCGGGAGGGATGCGCCAGCGCGTGATGATTGCAATGGCCCTGGCGTGCGATCCTAAACTGCTAATCGCCGACGAGCCCACGACGGCGCTTGATGTCACCATCCAGGCGCAGATTCTGGAGCTGCTGGATGAATTGCGAAAGACACGCGAGCTGGCGGTGCTGCTGATAACCCATGACCTCGGCGTGGTCGCGGAAGTTGCCAACCGCGTGGCCGTGATGTACACCGGCAAGATAGTTGAGGAGTCACCAGTTGAAGAACTATTCGCGCGGCCAAAGCACCCGTACACGGAAGGGTTGTTGCGCTCGGTGCCTAAACTAACGGCCGAATATGTGTTGAAGTTGGAACGTCTGGAAACTATCGAGGGTGTGGTACCCAGTCCAACGAATTTGCCCCCGGGCTGCCACTTCGCGCCGCGCTGCCCGTACCGCATGCAGCGATGTGTCGAAGGTGAGATCCCTTTGTATCCGGCCGGCGAGAACGTGATCGTGCGTTGCGTGTTGTACGATCCGGCCGTGCTGGCAGAGGAACATCAAGTGGTAAGTCAGAACCGCCTGCGGTAGCGGGCGAGCCCATGCCGTTTTAGCTAGACACTGTTGACGACACATAAAGAAGGCCCGCCCGCTACCGCAGGCGGTTCTGACATGACACCTGAAACCAATCACAAAGCGCAGCTCGTGGATGTCCGCGGACTGGTGAAGCATTTTCCGGTCGAAGGCAGCGACGACGTCGTGCGCGCGGTCGATGGAGTCTCATTCGAAATCCTGCGCGGCGAAACGCTGGGGCTGGTCGGCGAATCCGGTTGCGGCAAATCAACCGTAGGGCGGTGCCTGCTTCGTTTGATCGAGCCCACAAAAGGAGAAGTACTTTTTGAAGGACGCAACATGCTGGAGATGGGAAAGCGCGAGCTGCGCGAGCTGCGGCGCGAGATGCAGATCGTGTTTCAGGATCCTTACGCGTCGCTCAATCCGCGCATGAAGGTGCGGGACATCGTGGGCGAGCCGCTGGTAATTCATAACGTGGGGACGAAGCGGGAACGGCGCGAGCGTGTGGCCGGATTGCTGCGTCGGGTTGGTCTCGACCCTGCTTTCATGGATCGTTTTCCCCATGAGTTCTCGGGCGGACAACGACAACGCATCGGTGTAGCGCGCACACTGGCGCTGGAACCAAAGTTGATCGTTGCGGACGAGCCGGTATCGGCCCTGGATGTCTCGGTGCAGGCGCAGGTCGTGAACCTGCTTCAGGATCTGCAGAAAGAGTTTGGCCTCACCTATCTTTTTATTTCGCATGGGCTGGCAGTGGTGGAGCACATCTCGACTCGGGTTGCCGTCATGTACCTGGGACGAATCGTTGAAGTCGCGCCGGCAGCCGAGCTTTACGAGCATCCACTGCATCCGTACACGCAGGCGCTTTTGTCCGCGATTCCCATTCCTGACCCGAAAGAGAAACGCAAGCGCATCATTTTGCAGGGCGACGTGCCCACGCCCATTAACCCACCTTCCGGGTGTCGCTTTCGCACCCGCTGTCCAATTGCGATTCCCGATTGTGCGCACATCGACCCGGATTTGCGCGAAGTGACGCGGGGCCATACCGTGGCTTGCATTCGTGTGCCGGGGTGGGAAAGCGCACCCTCAGTTGAACAATTGCCGAGGTCAGAACCGCCTGCGGTAGCGGGCGGTTGATCTATCGGTCCGACTTGCTTGATAGCCCTGGTTCAACCGCCCGCTACCGCAGGCGGTTCTGACAGATGAAACAACCTCGCTCTCCGACACGTACAAGCAAACGACTTCGCAACTACTGCACTGGACGGAAAGCTTTCTCCCCGTCCTCTTTCCTTAGGAGGAAAAACAGATGAGCGATCCGAATCAGGAGTTTCAGCCACCACCGCCACCTACCCCGCCGCCGCCGGCTGAAGCGCCGCGCCCTGTAAAGGTGCGCAACGCTTCCATCGTGATATTTGTTTTAGGGTTACTTGTCATTGTGGCTGGCATCGCAAAGATACTGCCCGGCGGACCGGGCACTGGGGCCGCATTCTGCCTTTGGGGAATAATACTTTTTGGGTTGAGCTTCATTCGCTTGCCACCAGTCAAAGGCGATGAAGAACCACCGATGTCAGGGCTGCAAAAGGTTTTGGGAGTTTTTTATGAACCGTCGCGAGTCTTTAGAAACCTGAGAGCGCATCCCTATTGGCTGGCGGCGTTCCTGGTTATAGGAACGGTCAATGCTGTTTATTACGCAGCGTTCGTGCAGCGGCTGGGACCGGAACGCATTGTGGACTACACGTTCGAAAAACTTGCCGATAGCCCGATAAAGCCTCCGGCGGATCGAATGGAGCAAGCGAAGGAGGCTGCGCTCCAGCAAGAAAAGCAGCCAATCCAACGAATCCAGACGGCCGCGAAAAGCTTTGTAGGGGTCTTCGTCTTTTCTTGTTTTGTCGCGGTGCTTTGTTTCCTCGGAGTGCTGGCGTTTGGTGGAAAGATTAATTTCTGGCAGGCATTCGCGGCAGTGTTCTATTCCTACTTGCCGGTTGCCGTCATTACCTACGTGGTAAGTTTAGTCATTCTCTACGTCAAGAACCCGGATGATATTCATCCCATTCTGGGCCGGCAGACTCTGGTGCAGGACAACCTGGGTGTGCTGTTCGCGCCGGCGGATCATCCCACACTCTTTGCACTTGCCTCCGCCTTCGGTGTTCTATCTTTTTACGGGCTGTGGTTAAAGGCCAAAGGGTTGGCCAATGCCGGTCAGAAGGTCAACTCAGGCGCGGCGTGGGGAGTTTCGATAACTCTGTGGGTTTTGGCCCTGATTGTGGGCACGATCTTCGCTACCTTGTTCTCCAGCTTTATCTCGTAACGACTTGTAACGCAAACTGTTAGTTTGCGTCATTCGAAAAAGAAAGAGCCACGGCACGTTGCCGTGGCTCTCTTTGTTTTGGTCGAGAAGCTTGTTCAGGGTCAGACGCAAACTAACAGTTTGCGTTACATTGGTTTGCTACTCGTATCTGAGTGATTCGATCGGATCCAAGCGCGCGGCTTTCCATGCCGGCCACAGTCCAAAGATCATCCCAATGGCCACGCTGGCAACGAAACCACCAATAGGCGCCCACAGCGGGACGTAAGAAGGAAGTATTAGGCGCAGCAGGAAAGTTAATAGCCATCCAATCGTCAGGCCCACCAGTCCGCCGAATCCGGTGAGCGTCGCGGCCTCGATCAAAAACTGCCACATGATGTCGCTGCGGCGCGCGCCAATAGCCTTGCGCACTCCGATTTCGCGGGTGCGCTCCGTGACCGACACCAGCATGATGTTCATAACGCCAATGCCACCCACCATCAATCCTACTGATGAAACCACCACCATCGCGATCGCTACGCCGCTGAGGATCGAGCGAAAGTTGCTGAGAAAAAGTTCAGCAGTTTGCAGGCCAAAGTTGTCGGGCTGGCCAAATGGGACCTGGCGGCGAACCCTTAACATGTCAGTCACCTGGTCCTTGGCCTCGTCCATCATACCCTTGCGCGCTACGGCCAGGATGTAAACATCATCGGAATTCGGTTTCAACTTTCGGGCGACGTTGAAAGGCATGTAAATCACGCTGTTCTGATCGTCGCCGCCACCGCCGAGCAGAAACTGCTCGCGCTTTTCCAGCACACCAACGACGCGAAACTGATTACCGCCAATGCCAATGTTCTGGCCCACCGGCGAGCCAAAGGGAAAGAAATCTGTGGCCACAGCCGAGCCAATCACGCACACCTGTTCGTTGCTGTCGTTCTCATATTGCGAAAAGAAACGGCCTTCCTTGACGATCTGGGTGCCCGCGCGCTCGAAGTCCGGCAGAGTACCTTCCAGGGCGACGGCGTTCGAAGTTTTGCCGCCCCCGGTGATGGTAATCTTCTGGCCGAAGAAGTTGTTGCTGATGTCGAGAAACGGAACAGACAACTCCACAGCCGGCAATTGCTGCAGGGCGATCGCGTCGTCATAGGTCAGCTCTTTTCGCATGCGTTCTTCCCGCGAGAGGCGGCCAATATGAATGCCCGAGTTGAACTTGATGACGTAGATCGAGTTTGTGCCGTAGGATTCCAGCTCAGTCTTTACCGCCGTATCGACGCCGCTGATGATGGAAGAGATCAGCATGACCGTGATCACCCCGATCATCACTCCGGTGACAGTCAGGAAAGAACGTAGCTTGTTGGCGCGCAAAGTGGCGAGCGCCATCTTCAGATTTTCGTAAATGTCGCTGCGAATGAGTCTCATTAGTCCGCCCTCAATGCTTCAATCGGATCAAGCCGGGCGGCTTTCCAGGCTGGAAAAACGCCCGCCGCGATGCCGATGCCACCTGAGACGACAATCGTGATCAGAATCGCCACGATTGAGAGATAGGTCGGAAAGAAGATCGCCGTCATGATACGGCCAATCAACCAGGCCATGATGACTCCAATACTGCCGCCAATTGCCGCCAGTGTCACCGCTTCAGTCAGGAACTGTTTCAGGATGTCGATCTGGCGGGCCCCCAGAGACTTGCGAATGCCAATCTCTTTAGTTCGCTCCGTCACAGAAACCAGCATGATGTTCATGATCACGATACCGCCCACCAGCAACGCGATGGCGGGGACGGCAATAGCAACTATGAAGGTTGGACCCAGGAGCCGGTCGCGGAATCCGGTAATCGCGTCCGGGGTGATTATGCCAAAGTTATCCTTGTCGGATTGCTTCAGGTGACGGCGCGAGCGCAAAAGAAAACGCGCTTCCTCGACTGCGTCACTGAAAACGTCGTCGGTCTTGGAGGTGGCTTCGAAATAGAGCAAACGGTTGCGCGTGAAGCCACCAAAGTTGGCGCCGTAGGTCTTTAGCGGCAACGTTACAAAATTATCCTGTGGTACGCCGAAAACGGTGCCTTTGGCGACGGCGACGCCGATTACACGGTAGGGCAATCCGGCCACGTAGATCTCCTGGCCAATAGCAGTGACGGAACCGGCAGGGAAGAGTGCATTCGCCACGTCCATGCCGATAAAGGCCACCCGCATTGCTGAGTCATTTTCCGCATCGGTCAAATAACGTCCATCCGAAACTTCGACATTGTCGATCTCGCCGGTGACCGGCATGGCGCCGTCAACCGGCACGTCCTGAACGATCTGCGTATCGCGCTTGATCTCGGCACGGGACGCTCGTGCCTTGGCCCCAATCTTGTCGATCAAACTCGAGCGTTCTTTAATATATTCGTAGTCCTCCAGCGTCAGTTCCTTATTACGTCGCTGGGCGGCGGCGATGGTATCGAGGTTCTTGAAGTCCTCGAAATTGAAACGTTGAATGGTGAATGATTTGGAGCCGATGCCGGCAATCTTCTCGTCGATATATTTATTGAAGCCCTGGATGAGGGACACGACCACCACGAATGCGGTGACCCCAACAATCATTCCCAGAAGGGTAAGCGCTGAGCGAAGCTTATGCGCCCAGATGGCCCCTACTGCAACTCTTAGAATTTCTACCAGTTTCACGCGTACCTCTATTACGTCCCAAAATGCTGTTGAGTTGCACGGCTGAAGACCTGCACGTTGTTTAGAGTCGGGCTAATGCCCGACCAAGCGGGCGGTAGCCCGCTTCTAAACCTGCACGTGTTTAGAGTCGGGCTAATTCCCGACCAAGCGGGCAGTAGCCCGCTTCTAAACTGTGATTGCTCGAAGCTCCCGACTACTCGTAACGCAGGGATTCAATCGGGTCGAGACGCGCAGCTTTCCATGCCGGCCACAGGCCAAAGATGATTCCCACTGCGGCCGAGATGCCCACGCCCACGGCGATGGCCCATGGCGGTACATACGCCGGGAGTGGCGAATACTTGTTTATTAACAGAGCTCCAACCTCTCCGGTGCCCAGCCCCAGCAGGCCGCCAATAGCGGTCAGCCAGACTGCTTCTATTAGAAACTGCGACAGAATATTTAAGCGCGTTGCTCCGACCGCCTTGCGCAGGCCGATCTCCTTCGTTCTCTCCGTGACTGAAACCAGCATGATATTCATTACGCCGATGCCGCCAATCAGCAGGGCAACGAATGAAATCGCCGTCAGCACCAGCGCGGTGGCGCCGGTTAATTGGTTATAAATATCCAGCAACGCATCCTGGGAAGAAATGCCGAAATTGTTCGGCGCGCCCGTTGGCACCCGCCGGCGGCGGCGCAGGATGTCGGTCATCTCGTCGATTGCCGACTTCACATAAGCCCTGGATTTCGGTCGCACGATGATCACGAACACAACCTGGGGAAATGGCTCGTCCGGATAGTATTTGTCGAAGGTGGTAATAGGAACGAAGATAGAATTGTCGCGTGATTGGCCCAGAAAATTTCCCAGCGGTTCCATCACGCCCACGACCCTGAATGGACGCCCCTTTACTTTTACATCCTTGCCGAGCGGCTCTTCGAAAGGAAAAAGCGCGCGCACCAAATCCTGGCCCAGAACACAGATATTTGTGCGCTCCCGTATGTCCTGGTCTGAAATGAAGCGACCGTGGGCGACATAGCTGGATTGCGTGAACTCATAATAAGGCGTGACCCCGATCAGAATAGGTGTGTCGGATTGCTTGTCGGCGTAGCGCACAGTCTCGGCAATCTTGCGGTGGATCGGCGATACGCTAAGCACCGAAGGGGCTTCATCCCGAATCGCGGCGGCATCATCGAGCGTCAGGTCCTTGCGATGCAGCTCTTCAGGTCCGGGGTTGCGGCCGAAGCTGGGGTCAAATTTTGTGGCCCAGATAGCGTTGGAGCCCAGCGCTTCGATTTGATCGGCAAACGCCTTATTCAAGCCCTGAATGATCGAGACCATCAGGACCACGGTGATCACCCCGACGCTGACACCCAGGATGGTTAGCGACGAACGCACTTTATTCGAACGCAGCGTGTCGATCGCCATCCATGCCGATTCTTTGATGTCTTCAAATCGCATAATAACTTCGATGTCCGACAAACTTCAGGAAGCTCTGAATAAGTTTGATGAACCACGCCTCTAGCTATGTTTGCCAGGTCGCAGAGCTTCCGGGGTCAGTGTTTTACTTTTAGTGGTTCACTTTTTGTTCGTT
>Ga0137371_10002913_pt1 | contig 13611 bp, 11 predicted proteins | sample SagtaG_7_FD_104919 | JGI IMG/M metagenome (GOLD analysis project Ga0137371, IMG submission 104919) | Vadose zone soil microbial communities from Sagehorn Ranch, Mendocino, California, USA - Sage1_R_40_16 metaG | ecosystem: Environmental > Terrestrial > Soil > Vadose zone | place: USA... | reverse complement strand
GGGAGAGTCATCAGCACCTCGCGCGACTTCGAGCCCTGGTAGCCGCCGATCACGCGGTGCTCCGCCAGCTGGTCGACGATGCGCCCGGCGCGCGAGTAGCCGACGTTGAACTTGCGCTGCACCAGCGAGACCGAAGCGGCGCCCTCTGCCGCAACGGCACGCGCCGAACGGGCGAACAGCGGGTCGAGCTTGCGCTCCTCCCTTCGCTCGCCTCCTTCCCAGTCCGAGCCAGCGCGCTCATCGAGGATCTCCTCCATGTAGCGCGGCGCACCCTGCGACTTCCAGAAATTGACGACTCCCTCGACCTCGGGGTCGCTGACGAAGGCACCCTGGATGCGGGTCGGCTTGCCGGCGTCGACCGGCTGGTACAGCATGTCGCCACGGCCGAGCAGCTTCTCCGCCCCGCCAGCGTCGAGGATGACACGGCTGTCCACCTGCGAACCGACCGCGAACGCGATGCGGGATGGGATGTTGGCCTTGATGAGGCCGGTGATGATGTCGGTCGAGGGACGCTGAGTGGCGATGATCAGATGGATGCCCACAGCGCGCGCAAGCTGCGCGATGCGGCAGATGAGCTCTTCGATCTCCCCGGCCGCGACCATCATCAGGTCGGCGAGCTCGTCGATCACGATCACCACGTACTGCAACGGACGCGCGAGCTTCTGCGCCGCCTTGTCGTTGTAAGCCGCGATGTTGCGCACGCCCTCAGCCGAGAAAAGCTTGTAGCGGCGATCCATCTCGGCCACCGCCCAGCGCAGCGCGGCCGCGGCCTGGTGGGACTCGACCAGAACGGGCAGCGCGAGGTGCGGCAGCCCGTTGAAGCCGGTGAGCTCGACGCGCTTCGGGTCGATCAGCAGCAGGCGCAGGTGATCCGGGGTCACCTGGAACAGGAGGCTTGTGATCAGCGCGTTGATGCAGACGCTCTTGCCCTGCCCGGTTGCGCCGGCGATGAGCAGGTGAGGCATTCGGGTCAGGTCGGCGACGATCGACTGGCCCGACACGTCGTTGCCGAGCCCAAGCGCAAGCTTGTTGGTTCCCTCGCGAAACGCAGCCGTCTCGATCACCTCGCGGATCGTGACGAGGCTGGCGGACTTGTTCGGCACCTCTATGCCCACCGCCGACTTGCCGGGTATTGGGGCCTCGATTCGGAGTGGCGCGGCCGCAAGAGCGAGCGAGAGGTCGTTTTGCAGCGCGGTGATCCGCTTGACCTGCACACCCGGCCCAGGCTGGACCTCGAACTGCGTGACCGCCGGCCCGGGGTTGACGCCCACCACCTTGCAGTCGACCCCGAACGTCTCGAGCGTGCTCTCGATGATCTTGACGTTGCGCTTGATCTCGTCGGCCATCCGCTCGCGGCGCGCGGTCACGGTGTCGAGCAGGGCGATGGACGGCAGCTTCCAGTCGATGTCGGGCAGGTCGTCCTCAGTCTCGGCGACAACCCGCAGCACCGGAGCCGGTGCCTGGTCGTGCTCATCGAGCGCGACCGCGGTCGGCGCGGGTGCCGCCTTCTTCTCGACCGGCTCCTCGACCTCGTCGACGTCCCAGAGAACGGGCTGTTCTGGAGAAGGAGGCGCGGTCGCAAAGCTCGCGGCCGATCGGGTCAGCACGTCCGAGGTGGCGGCAGACGGCTTGAGGACCCGTCGCGGCCTTTCGGACGACGGCGCCGAGACCAGGCTTCGGATCCGGGCTCGCTCCGCATAGGCGGCTCGTAACGAACCAACCGCCGTGGCGAGGAGCGCGCCAGGGCTGAAGTGGATCGTCACGATGAGCCCGATCACGAGGCCCGCAATCAGCAGCGCCCATGCGCCGACGGTGCCGACCAGCCCCGCCAGAGCGCCATCGATCGAGCTCCCCAGCGCCCCGCCGGCATGGGCGGCCACGCTGAACAATCCGACCAGCGAAAGCACAGCGACCACGCCCGCAACCAGGTCGATTCCACGAGGCCGTGGCGCCTTCGGCCACAGCAGGTACGAACCGAGAGCGAGGAACGCGACCACCGGCACGAACCACGCGGTGCCGAACGCTGAGAGCATGCCGTCGCGAATCCCGCTGAGGATCGACCCCACGTGGCTGAGGATCGCGAGCACTCCAAGCAGTGCCGCGAGCATCAGCAGAACGCCGACGATCTCGCGGACCTGGCGCGTGCTCAGGCGCGGTCGGGCGGCGCGCTTGCTCCGCCTGGAACGAGAGGATGAAGCGCGACGGGCGCCAGATCGACTTGAGCTTCGGGATGTGGTGCGACGCATGCTGCGGGCCCTTGAGCCGACTGAAATTCTACGCGGTACGGGAGGCCATACTCTCAGCGTGGCCGTCGATCCGTTCGCCGACGCAGAGATTCGTTACAACCATCTCGTTGAAGAGCGCCGCACGGGAAACCTGCAGCCGCGCGCCTTCCGGATCGCGGTGCGCGACCTCGCCGTTCTCGACAACGAGGGGCGGCGCTGGATGCTCGGGCCTGAGGATGGAATCTGGTACCGGCGCGAGAACGAGCGATGGCTCCAGGCCGATCCGCCGCGGCGGCTAGTCTGTCCGTCGTGCGGCCATCACAACCTCGGCCGGCACAGCTTTTGCGTGGAGTGCGGGCAGCGACTCAACCGTTGAGGGGCGCGTCGCAAAACTTGTGATCGCGAGGATCGCCAGCCAGACGGCGTCCCACACCAGCTGAGGTCCGGCAAGTAACCCCGTCAGCAGCAGCTGCATCGGCACCACGCCGATCAACAACCACCAGCGGTGCCACGGCGGGGGCGATGTCCGGAGCACGAGCCAGGCCGGGACGAGCAGCATGCAGTAGTCGGAGTTGTGCAGGTACGTGGCCGTGGCGATGGTGCCGACGATGCCGGCGGCAAAGACCACCTCGGTCTCGCGTCGCCGCCGGAACGCGATCATCAATGCGACCACGCCCTGGAGCCCCCACAGGAAGTATGTGGGCGGCCCCTTACCAAGCGGCTGGGCGAGCGTGAAAGTCGTGTTGATGGACAGGTCCTGTATGGCGCGGACGGCATGCCACCAGCCCGCCAGCCCTGAAGCACCAAGGCTGGCAAAAATGATCGCGCCGAGGACCGCGCAGCCGACCGCCCACGACGCCACCAATCGATACCGAGCGCTGACCAGAAGGGCGATCGGGAGAAGGATCACGACCTGGGGCTTCAACGACGTGGCGACCGCGAGGACGGCGCCCGACCAGAGCGGGCGGTCGTGCTGCGCGAGCCACCACGCGCCGGCCACAAGCGCCATCACGACCAGGGTGGGCTGACCGAAGTAGAGGGTCAGCAGCACAGGCCACAATCCGATCGCCAGCAAGACGAGGGCGAGCCTCGCGAGGCCGGTGTACGGCACGGTGATCCAGCAGGCGAAAACCAGCGCCGCAAGCGACACCAGGACCCAGAGCACATAGGCGACCGGTTCGGGAAACAGGGTCAACGGCGCAAACACCCACGCGACGAGTGGAGTGCTGGCAAAGGTCGTCTGGTCGTTGATGAAACGAGTGGCTTGTGGGAACGAGCTCGACAGCTCGCGCAGTATCGCCTGGTCGTAGATGCTCGACCAGCCATAACGAAGTCCCGCCTCGGCGGCGACGTAGTACTGCCGAACGTCGTCGTGAACGGGCGCGACGGTGAACTGCAGGATCCAGACCACCAACGAATACAGCGCGGCCCAGCCCGACGCCACGACCGACGCAGCGAGCCACAGGGACGGCCGCCGCCGGGCTTCCGATCGCCGCATCAGCGAATTCTCATCCACGGTGCCGCCGGATTCGCCGGCTTACGAGCTCAGTGGCTAGTGGCGGACCTGCGCCTGGGCGATTCCGTAAGCGAGGCCGAGCGCGACGGGCAGGAGCGCGGCGAGAAACCACAGGCGCCACCAGAGCGGACGCCGCTCCCCCTGCACCATCTCATAGCCGCAGAAACCGCAGAAGCGGTCGAAAGGTCCCGCCACGCCTCGACACCTTGCGCACTGGTGCAGCTGCAGGCCGCAGTGGGCGCAGCGCACCTCTTCCGAGGAGTGGTTCAGGACCATCGCGGGCTGGTCGCACCGCGGGCACAGGCTCGGCGCGATGAGCGCGAGCGGCGGGAGTTTCATATCTCGCTTATCACCGGGATCACCATAGGACGGCGGCGCGTTCGCTTGTAGACGGTCTTCGAAATTGCGTCGTGGATCGCCTCCTGGAGAAGGTTCAGGTCGGGGTGGGTGTCGGCGAACCTGCCGATGCTCTCCAGCGCGGCCTCGCGCGCCTCGGCCATGAGACGCGACGAGAGCTCCGGCTCGATCACGCCTCGGGAGATCAGGTCTGGACCCGCGCGCACGGTGCCGGTGTCGCGGTTGAACGTCACCGTGACGACGAGGATGCCGTCCTCGGCGAGATGGCGGCGATCGCGTAGCACCACCTGCTCGACGTCACCGACCCCAAGACCGTCCACGTAAACAAGACCGCTGGCCACCTTTTCCCCGCGCGTCATCGAGCCCGCATCGAGCTCGACCGTCTCGCCGTCCTCGACCACTGCGATGTGGGCGGCCGGCACGCCTGCCTCGCGCGCCAGCTCGGAGTGGAGATGAAGCTGGCGGTACTCGCCATGAACCGGGATGAAAAACTTCGGACGCACGGCGGTCAGCATCTCGCGGAGCTCGTCGCGCTGCGCGTGGCCGGTGACATGGACGCTGCCGACCTCGGAGTAGAAGACCTGGGCGCCGTGGCGGTACAGGTTGTTAACGGTCTGATGGACCATGCGCTCGTTGCCGGGGATCGGCCGCGCCGAGATGACGATCCAGTCACCCTTGCGCACGTTGAGGAATGGATGTCGCTGCGCCGCAAAGCGCGTGAGCGCGGACATGGGCTCACCCTGGCTGCCCGCGGTAAGGAGCAGGAGCTTCGACGCGGGAACCGTCTCCACGTCTGCCAGCGGAATGGCGACACCTTCGGGCACGTTGAGGAAGCCGAGCTCGCGTGCCGTCCTGAAGTTCTGCTGCAGGCTGCGACCGACAACGGCGACGCGCCGCCCGAACTGCGCCGCCATTCGCACCAGGTGCTGGATGCGATGGATGTTCGAGGCGAAGTTGGCGACCACGATGCGGCCCGGCGCCTCGGTGAAGATGCGCTCGAACGGGTCGTGGAGGTCTCGTTCCGAACCCGACCGGCCCTCGCGCTCGGCGTTCGTCGAGTCGCTGAGCAACAGCAGCACGCCTGACTCACCGATGCGCCGGAATCGCTCCATGTCGGTCGGGAGCCCGTCGGGCGGCGCGGGATCAAGCTTGAAGTCGCTCGTGTACACGATCCGACCCACGGGGGTGTCGATCGCGAGCGCGACCGCGTCCGGGATCGAGTGGCACACAGCCACCGTCTCGATGCGGAAGGGGCCCAGCTGCACGGTGTCCCCCACTCGAACCTCGCGCAGGTCCGAGTCGCGCAGGATGCGATGCTCCCGAAGCTTCGGCTTGACGAGTCCCAACGTCAGCCGCGTGCCGAACACGGGAACGTTCAGCTTCTTCAGCGCAAAAGGCAGGCCACCGATGTGGTCCTCATGCCCGTGGGTGAGGAAAATCCCGAGGACCTCGCGCCCGCCGTTGAGCAGATACGAGATGTCGGGCAAGACCATGTCGATGCCGAGCATGTCCTCCTGCGGGAACATCAGCCCGGCGTCCACGACCAGGACTCTGTTCTCCCACTCGAGCGCCCACATGTTGATGCCGACCTCGCCGAGACCGCCCAGCGGAAGGTACCTGAGACGAGAGGTCAAAGGAGTCGGAGCTGCTCTGATTCCTGCTTCGCGGGAGCTGCTGCCACTGGTGGCGGAGGCGGGCTGAGCAGTTGGTCCAGGTATCGCTTGAGAGCGTCGAAGTCCCGTTCGAGATCGGCGACGAGTGAGCCGTTGTGCAGCGCGGCGGCCGGGTGGTAGAGCGGCACGTAGGCCACGTCGCCGCGCCGGATGAGGCTTCCGTGGATCCGGGAGATCGAGCCCTGGCCGGGCATAAGGCGCTCGAGCGCATGCCGGCCGAGGATGAGCACGACCTTCGGCTTGATCATCTCGAGCTGCTGCTTCAGATAGGGCGAGCACGCTTCGACCTCGTTGGGCATCGGGTCTCGGTTCATCGGCGGTCGGCACTTGAGGACGTTGGTGATGTAGACGTCAGAGCGGCTGAGCCCGATCCGGCCGAGGAGCGTGTCGAGCAGCTTGCCCGCGGCGCCGACGAAGGGCTCGCCCTGCCGGTCCTCGTTGAATCCCGGCGCCTCACCCACGATCATCAAGTCTGCGGGACACGGTCCCACTCCAGGCACCGCCTGCGTCCGAGTCGCATGCAGGCCGCAGTTCTTGCACGACCGAATGGTCTGGTGGAGCTGGGTCAGCTCCGGTGGCGCGCTAAGCGACTTTCACTCCAGGCTTGGCAAAGGTGATGAACTCGCCGGCATCGCCGATCGTCGTGAGCACCGACTTGAGCTGATCGTCGGTGAGCGGCACCAGCGGGAGCCGGAACGGGCCGGCGTTGAAACCCATCGCGTTGATGGCCGACTTTATCGGCACCGGGTTGGCCGCGGTGGTCATGAGAGCCTTGATCACGGGCAGCAGGCCATGGTGGATGTCGCGCGCGACGTCGTTGTCACCCTTGCGATAGGCCTCGATCAACCTGGCCATCGACCTCCCAGCGATGTGCGACACGACGCAGATCACGCCGTGGCCTCCAACCGCGAGGATGGGCAGCGTCCAGCTGTCGTCGCCGCTCCAGACCTTGAAGCGCTCCGGCTTTCCCGCGCATACCAGCCCGACCTGGTCGAGGTCGCCACTGGCTTCCTTGACGCCGATGATTCCCGGCAGCTCCGCACAGCGCAGCGTGGTGGCCGCAGTCATGTTGACCGCGGTCCGGCCCTGGATGTTGTACATGATCGTCGGGCCGACCTCCGAGATCGCCTTGAAGTGCTGGTACATGCCGTCCTGCGGCGGCTTGTTGTAGTACGGCACCACCGCCAGCAGTCCGTCCGCGCCGGCTTTCATTGCGAGCTCGGACAGCTCCACCGAGTGATGAGTGTTGTTGCTGCCTGTTCCCGAGACCACCGTCTTGTCGGGAATCGCGGCCTTGACCGCGCGCAGCAGCTCGATCTTCTCGGCGTCGCTCAGGCTCGGCGACTCGCCTGTGGTCCCGGACACGACGACGCCGTCGGATCCGTCGTTGACGAGCATCACCGCGAGCTGCTCCGCGGCGCCATAGTCGACCGACCCGTCGGCCTTGAACGGCGTGATCATCGCGGTCAACAGACGCCCGATCTCTTTAGCCACTATTTGAAGACCTCCTCCTTTTCCGCCCGACCTCGACCACAGATGTGGCTCCTGGTCAAGCGTCGGATCCGCGTTGACGGGCGGCGCCGGCCGTTCCCAAAACTCCCATCTCGATGGCTTGCTCGGCAATCTGCACCGCATTGAGTGCAGCTCCCTTGCGCAGGTTGTCGGACACGATCCACAGCGCGAGCCCGTGGCGTGTCGAAGCGTCGTCCCTGATGCGGCCGACGTACACCTCGTCCTTGCCCGCGACGCCATGTGGTGTCGGATACAGCTTCGCGTGCGGATCGTCCTCGACGACGATGCCCGGCGAACCGCCGAGGAGGGTGCGCGCGTCATCGGCGCTGATCTTCTGTGCGGTCTCGACGAATACGGCCTCGCCGTGGCCGATTGGCACTGGCACCCGAACGCAGGTCGCGGTGACGCGCAGCTCGGGGTCGTGCAGGATCTTGCGCGTCTCGTTGACGATCTTCACTTCCTCTTCGTTGTAGCCGTCGGCCTCAGGCCGCCAGCCGCCGGGGACGACGTTGTATGCGAGCTGGTAAGGGTAAGCGGCGACGGCAGGCTCCTCGCCTGCGGCGATCGCCTTCGTCTGCTCCTCGAGCTCGTCGACGAGAACACGTCCCGCGCCGGAGGCGGACTGGTACGTCGCAACCAGCACGCGCTCGATCCCTACCTGCTGCTTCAAAGGGTTCAGGACGAGCGTCAGAGGGATCGCGCAGCAATTCGGGTTCGCGATGATGCCCTCGTTAGCGCGGATGTCGTCGCCGTTCACTTCGGGTACGACGAGGGGCACGTTCTGCTTCATGCGCCAGGCCGAGCTGTTGTCGATCACGAGCGCGCCGGCCTCGGCCGCGACGGGGCCGTACATGAGACCGATGTCGCCGCTCGCCGCGAACAGCGCAAGGTCGATGCCCTTGAATGCAGCTTCGTTCAGCTCCTCCACCTTGATCGAGCTGCCGTTGTAGGGCACGGTCAGCCCCCTCGATCGTTCCGACGCGAGGGCGACGACGCGCTCGCCGGGAAATTTCCGCTGCGCCAGCACGCGAAGCATCTCGTTTCCGACCATGCCCGTCGCGCCGACGACAGCAACGTTTAGTCGCTTGGAGGTGGGCACGGCGCGAGTTTACCGCGATCCAGGCTGCAATGGATGTTGCGCTGCCCGCGCCGCCTGCATCTGACGCACCGCGTTCACGAAATTCGGGTGCACCCGCCGCAGCTCGACCACCGGTTCGTACTGGCCGGGCTGCTGCTCCATGACCCTGGCCGTGGGGCCGTATGCCGCCTGAACGACGACCAATCCAATCAGGCCGATCAGGAGCAGCAGGCTTCCAACGATGAAGAGGAAACCGGCAATTGACGACGTCGTCGAGTCATTGCCGCCCGCCGCTCCGACGATCACCGCCAGGATCCAGCACAGAAACGCCACGGCCAGGAGCGCAACGGGGCTCCATCTGGCGAGCCGGAGCCTCTGGACGCTCGCTCGCGTCATGGGCAGATACCCGCTCGCCCGCCGGGCGAGTATCGACGCGACCAGCACACCCCCGACCCAGATGGCCCATGGAGGCGCGGTGGAGAATTTGAATCTGCGCCAGGTTTCGGCCGGCGCGCCGGTCATCACGCAGACGGGTGGAAAGTCGTTCGCGGCAAGCTGCGACTGCCAGACGGTGACCCGATCATGCGGCTGGTCAACCAACGCGCAGTCCCAGCAGCTGGTCGAGTCCGCGGTAGAACCGCGGTCCGCTGGTGACGTGGCGAATCGCGAGGAGCACGCCGGGCACATACGCCTCGCGGCTCGTCGTCCGGTGAGCGATGGTCAGCGTCTGCCCTGGGAGTCCGAAGATGACCTCCTGGTCGGCGACGAATCCGGGCAGCCGAACGCTGTGCACGGCAACATTGCCCTCTTCCCCACCTCGCGTTCCGGCCAGCGTCTCCTTTTCGGCCTTCTTGTGCGCGAAAGGCTTTTCGCCGCGACGTGCGGCAAGCCGGCGCGCCGTCGAGAGCGCGGTTCCCGATGGCGCGTCGAGCTTGGCTGCGTGGTGCATCTCGATCACCTCGACCGCGTCGAAGTGCGGGGCGGCGATCTCGGCAAGATGCATCATCAACACCGCCCCGATCGCGAAATTAGGCGCCACGATGCCGCCGATCCCCTTTTCCTTGCAGGCCGTCTCGATCTTGTCCACGTCGGCCGGCGTGAGGCCGGTGGTACCGATGACGGGTGAGGCTCCGGCGGCCACGCCGGCAAGCGCGCTGTGCATCACCTCGGCCGGCCGGGTGAAGTCGACCAGGGCCTGGGGTCTTTTCTCGTGGAGGAAGGACGCGAGGTTGTCCCCGCGCGTCACACCCCCGACGTATTCAATTTCCGGCTCGGCCTGAAACGCAGCCGCAAGGACCGCGCCGACCTTACCCCGATGGCCGGCAAGGGCGACCTTGATCAGTCTCTGCGTGGACGCCTGTCTCTGCCTCCGCCGTTGCGGCCGCCCCGCCCGCCGAATCCGCCCTCGCGGGAGGGCGCCGGCGACGCGAGCGCAGCCGCCATCACCTCGGGGTTGATGTTCTCCTCGATCGGGAGTCCTTTTGCGGTGAGCTCCTCGATCGCGGCCTGGCGGCTTAGGTTGAGCCGGCCCTGGCTGTCGATCTCCACGGCCTTGACCATGATCGTGTCGCCGATGTTGCACACCTCTTCGACCCGCTCCACGCGGTGGTCGGTGAGCTTGGATATGTGCACGAGGCCGTCCTGGCCGGGGAGCACCTCGACGAACGCCCCGAACGGCATGATCCGCACGACCTTGCCCTCGTAGATCTTGCCGACCTCTACCTCGTCGGTGAGGCTCTTGATCCAGTCGATCGCCTTCTTGCCGGCCTCCTGGTCGACGGCCGCGATGAAGACGCGACCGTCGTCCTCGACATCGATCTGGGCGCCGGTCTCTTCGGTGATCCTGCGGATCATCTTGCCTCCCGGACCGATGACGTCACGGATCTTGTCCGGGTTGATCAGGATCGTCGTGATTCGCGGCGCGAAGCTGCTCATCTCGCTGCGTGGCCTCGGCAGCACCGCGAGCATCTTGTCGAGCACGAACAACCTTGCCTCCCGAGCCTGCTCGAGAGCCTGGGCCATGATCTCGTGGGTCAGGCCCTTGATCTTGATGTCCATCTGCAGGGCAGTGATCCCGTCGCGCGTGCCGGCGACCTTGAAGTCCATGTCACCGAGCACGTCCTCGACGCCCTGGATGTCGGTCAGCACGGCAAACCGGCCTTCCCGAGTCACCAGGCCCATCGCGATGCCTGCAACCGGAGACTTGATGGGAACGCCCGCGTCCATCAACGCGAGAGTCGATCCACACACAGAAGCCATCGACGTGGAACCGTTCGAGCTCAGGATCTCAGAGACCAACCGGATCGTGTAAGGCCAGTCCTCGACCGGCGGGATGACGGCGAGCAGCGCCCGTTCGGCGAGCGCGCCGTGGCCGATCTCGCGACGGCCCGGGCCGCGGAGCGGCCGCGCCTCCCCGACCGAGAACGGCGGGAAGTTGTAGTGGTGCATGTAGCGCTTGAACTCCTCGGCCGTAAGCCCGTCCAGCTTCTGCTGGTCGGACATCGCGCCGAGCGTGGCGATGGTCAGCGCCTGCGTCTGGCCCCGCGTGAACAGGCCTGACCCGTGCGTTCGCGGCAGCACGCCGACCTCGACGGTGATGGGGCGCACGTCCTTCAGGCCTCGACCGTCGACACGAATCCCCTCCTCGACGACGCGTTGGCGTACGCGGTCTTTGACCGCTTTGTCGAAGAGCTTGCCGATGATGTCGATGTGCTCGGGGAAGCGCTCGCCGAGCTCGATGATCGTCTTCGTGCGGAGCTCGTCGACTGCGCTCTCACGCGCTGCCTTGTCGGCGCTGTACAGCACCTGGTCGAGACGAAGCGCCAGGTACTCGCCGACGATCTCCTGCATCTGCTCCGGGTAGCCGAACGAGATCCACTCGCGCTTCTCGAGCCCGACCTGCCGCTGGAGGTCCAGCTGGGCGTCGCAGATCCGCTTGATCTCTTCGTGCGCGGTCGCGAGCGCATCGAGCACGACCTGCTCGCTGACGCCTCGGGCCCCCGCCTCGACCATCAGGATCGCGTCAGCGGTGCCGGCCACGACCAGGTCAAGCTCCGATTCGCCCATCTGCGACATCGGTGGGTTGACGACGACCTTGCCGTCCAGGTAGCCCATGCGGACCGCTCCGACCGGGCCCTGGAACGGGATGTCCGAGATCACCAACGCGGTCGACGCGCCGTTGATGCTCAGGATCGTCGGATCGTTCTCCTGGTCGACGGAGAGCACGGTCGAGATGACCTGCACGTCGAGCCTGAACCCGTCGGGAAAGAGCGGGCGCAGCGGCCGGTCGGTCAGCCGAGAGGCCAGGATCGCCTGCTCGCTGGGCCTGCCCTCACGGCGCATGAAAGCGCCGGGGATCTTGCCGGCCGCGTAGAGCTTCTCCTCGTAATCGCACGTGAGCGGGAAAAAGTCGATTCCCTCTCGCGGCTCGTTGGCCATGACGGCGGTGCTGAGCACCACGGTGTCTCCCTGACGGATGACGACCGCCCCGTTTGCCTGTTCCGCAACACGACCGGTCTCGATTGAGATCCGCCGCCCGGCGACTTCTACGTTTTTCGTGACTGCTGCCACGCCAATACCTCCAGATATGTGGGAGGAACCCGGCGGTGCGTCCCGTTGGGTCAGTTTCCTAGCAGCTGCCGCTTAGTTCGCAAAGAACTGAGAGAAAGCTTCTAAGAGGCTGACCCGCGCTACCGTGCTGGGTCCTCCCGGTTATTTTTTGGAGCGCCCTGCGCGCGCCCGGCGTTATCTCCTGATCCCGAGCTTGGCGACGAGGGCGCGATAGCGCTCCACGTCGGTGTCCCTCAGGTAGTTGAGCAGACGCCGTTGCTTGCCGACCAGGAGAAGGAGGCCGCGGCGGGAGTGGTGGTCTTTGGCGTGCGTCTTCAGGTGCTCGGTGAGCTCCCGGATTCGAGCGGTGGAGAGCGCGACCTGGACCTCGGGGGAACCGGTGTCGTGGTCGGCGCGTCTGTATTCCGCGATCAGCTTGCCCTTGACTTTTCTCTCTTCTGCCAAACTCGCCCGCAAGTATACGGGGGACTCAATCCCGGACGTATTCGACGGAGCCGTCCGATCTCGGATCGGCGCCTGCGCGCCAGGCTCTCGGACCATCGACCACGAGCGCTTGTGCGTGACCGAAGGTGTGGTGTCGGGGCGGCATGAGCTTCACCCGGCGGTCGTCCCTCGCCATCTGCGCGGCGCCCGGATAGTCGGCCTCGACCGCCAGCGTCTCGCCGTCGACCAGGATCGCCTTGCGCGGCCGCGCCACGGCCTCCGCCGGATCGAGCACTTCGTCGACCAGGTTGCGCAGGACCTGGACCTGGAGCTGCGGCTGCCGCTCGCCGCCCATGGTGCCGAATGCCGCCCACGGCCTGCCGCCACGCGACGCCATCGCCGGAATCAGGGTGTGCATCGTCCGCTTCTTCGGCTCGAGCCTGTTGACGTGGTCAGGGTCGAGCTTGAAGTACGCGCCGCGATTCTGGAGCAGCATCCCAGTGCCTTCGGCCACGACGCCCGAGCCGAAGTCATAGGCCACGCTCTGGATCAGCGAGACCAAGTTGCCATGCTCGTCCGCCGCGCAGAGATAGATGGTGTCCCCCCCTCGAGGCGTGGGGTCCACCCCGCCTGCCGTCGCGGCCTGCGGATTCAGGAACAGGTCGGTCGGCGCCGCAGCGAAATCAGGGTCGGTGATGTAACGGTCGCGAAGCGCGTAGCTCGCGTCCCGGGCGGCCCGAAATTCCTGGCCTGCTTCGAGCCGCAACGCCATCGCGGCCGCCACCAGGCCGACCGTCGGCGGCGGCAGCTCGTGGACGACCACGTCGCGGTAGGCGAATGCGATCGGCTCCACCCACTGCGAGCGGTGCAGGCCGAGGTCCTGCCGCGTGATCAGCCCGTCGCGCTGCTTGACCGCCGCCACGAGAGCCGCGCCGATCTCGCCCCGATAGAAGCCGTTGATCCCGTGGCGGGCGATGTCGCGCAAAGTGGAGGCGAGGTCGGGGTTTCGAAGCAACATCCCGGCCTCCATCGGCGGATACAGCGCGTAGGTCGAGCGCTCGCGTCCAAGCCAGTCCGCCGCGCGCTTCAAGTGCTCGGACAGGTCAGGCGTGATCAGGTATCCGCCTTCGGCGAGCGCGGCGGCCGGCTCCAGGACCGCGCCCAGACCGAAGCTGCCGAACCGCTCGAGTAGACGTCCCCATGCCTCGACCGTGCCCGGCACCGTGACAGAGAGGATCCCTCGCGCCGGCATGGTCT
>Ga0137371_10002909_pt1 | contig 13616 bp, 10 predicted proteins | sample SagtaG_7_FD_104919 | JGI IMG/M metagenome (GOLD analysis project Ga0137371, IMG submission 104919) | Vadose zone soil microbial communities from Sagehorn Ranch, Mendocino, California, USA - Sage1_R_40_16 metaG | ecosystem: Environmental > Terrestrial > Soil > Vadose zone | place: USA... | reverse complement strand
TGGCTGTTCAGGCGCTCGTCGCCGCTCAGGTCCCGCAGCTGCTGCAAGGCGAGGCGGGAGAAGGGACTCTGCCGCTCCTAGATGCGGCCGCCCTTCAGCTCCAGGGCGTCGCTCTGGCTGGTCGAGCGCTCGCTCTCCCGGCGCCGGGCCAGCTCCTTGCTGACCGTCTCGAAGCGCTCGATCGGCGATGCCCTGTAGGGACAGAGCGGGCGGTCGATCACGTAGCCGGCAACCTCTCCGCGCTCGGTGAGGATCCGCTCGGCCAGGCCGGGCAGCTCCTCGCGCGAGGCGCTGAGACGCAGCGGTCCTCCCTCGCGCGGCTCGATCACGTTGTCGGGCGCGACGAAGAAGGCAATCGTGCAGGCAAGCGCGACCCGCTCGAAGAGTTCGGGGCACTCGATCAGCGCGTAGATGCCGGCGGCGTCGGGACGCGGCAGCACCTCGCGGGCGAAGCGGTCGCGACCGGCGATGAAGGCTCCCGCGCCGTTGCCGGCGAGCAGCGCCATCGCCATCCGCCAGGTGGCGACGGTGGAGTTCTCGCGCTTCCCACCGAGCGTCCAGTCGAGGCCGAAGGGCGGGTTGCAGGCGAGGCGAGGGAACTCGGTCCCCAGCAGGCGCAGCAGCGGATAGGCGCGCTGCACGTCGCCGTGAATTGCCTCGTAGCCGCCGACCTTGACCTGGTCGGCGTCGATCTCGATCCCGAAGCGCAGATCGGGGTCGACCTCTGCCAGCAGCGAGCCGTCACCAGCGGTGAGGTCGAGGGTGGAGAGCGTGCGGCCGTTGACCGCGGCGATCAGTTCGGCTGCCTCGGGCGGGGCGAAGTACTGCTGCAGGCCGGCGACGGCGTTCTTGCCGCGGGTGGGGCGAAGCAGCGAGGGCGAGGAGTCGAAGACCTCGTCGGTGAGCGCTCCGCGCTTTGCCTGCGGGGGAGCCGAAGCAGAGGAAGCTGGGGCTGACATGGCCGTCCTTTCACGCAGGGTCCCACCCGTCGCGGGGCCGACGGCGGAGCCCCCGCACGCCCATCAGGGCGTGCCAAGCTGGGGCGGAGTCGGCCCCGCGGGGGCCAGCGCGAACGCCCTCGTGATCGCCTCCCGGCTCATCGGACAGGCCCCGAGCCGCTCGGACTGGCGGCGGTAGTCGGCGATCAGAATCGCCAGCTCGCCCTTGGACTCAAAGCCCGCCTCGACGAAGTAGGGACGGCCGGGGCCGCTGCGCGGGTAGTCGTAGACGTAGACCTCGCCCTCGATGCGGCGGCCGACGAGAACCCGTCCTTCTTCGGGAACGGCGTAGCGGCCGAGGACGGCAAGCTGGGGCGTGTCGGACTGAACTGCGGTGGCGCTCGCGCACCTCCTTGGGCTCGTTGACGGAAGACGTCGAGCCGTCGGGCAGCGGATCAGGCGGCGCGGAACCCGAGCGTCAGCGAGGCCCCGCGAAGCGGGCGCCTTGCAGCGCCGCCGGCCGCTGCCAGACTCGGCAACGGCTTCCGTCAAGCCCAGGAGGTCGCTGGATACGTCTATCGGGAAACGCACCCGGTTCATCTGCGTGCGTGCCAGGTCAAAACGGGTTCGCATCCCGCCGAACTCAGCCCTAATCTCGAAGGATGAACCTGCTTGACGTGTTCTCACTCGCGGAGCGGATCTGGCCACGCCTCGTTGGCATAGCCGTTGTGGTCGCGCTGATTGTCTTTCCGCAGACTGCGACGTCTATCGTCTGGCGGGTTGCTCGCGAGAAGGGAGCGCAGATTACCTCGCTTCTAGAGCATGCAATCGATCCGATGCTGTGGCACGGGTCTCACTCGCACGGATGCCAGGCTCACGTGCGCTGCCAGCCGATGACGATTCCGTGATTGACGACGATATCGCCCCATGCACGTAAGGCTCGGTGATCAACCGACGGGCTGGGCGCGGGTTGATCCCGGGACCGTCCATGGGCGCGGACGCGTCGTCCCAAGGCTCGTATTCACGATGACGGCTCGCACACTGCGCGAGAACGTCACAGTGCAACTCCATCTAATGCGGGCCGAGCTGATCGTCGGTGGGGAACGTCTAGGACAAGACATTCTGACTGGCGAATACCTCTCCCCCGGAGATACCCAGCTGACTGTCGAAGTGCCGGTCGACAGGCCAGCTTTGGAGTATCTCGATCAGATGGCGCACGGCACCCAGATCGATGCGAACCTCCGTTTGACCGGATGGCTCCGCGGTCAAGATAGGAACACCGACAGGACCGCATATGCCAACACCCCTCAGCCAGGCGAGTGGGTATTTGAGCGATTCGGCCAAGCCGGACAGAATGAACTTCAATTCCGCATCGCCCGAAGCGACTGGTTTGCACAGGTGCTTGAGCCCCTGGGGACCGCCGAGTACCTGTGCACTGAGATAGCCGTGCCCCGAGGCGACAGTCCATTGCGACAGTCGGCTAATCATCTCCAGGAGGCTGAGCGAGCCTTTCGCCAGGGCGACGATGCGCAGGTCTTCCTGAAGTGCCGCGGTGCGCTCGACGCGCTGCCCGGTGCCCCCAAGGGTGTCTTCGCCGCGCTCGAGTACAAGCGCGAGCGCGACACGCTAGACGAGCTGCTCCGTGCAGCGGGCAACTACTTCCATCTCGGCCGCCATACGGCTGACGAAGGCCCCCAAGAAGGAAACTTTCCGGTTGACCACGCTGACGCGGAGTTTGCCCTTAACCTGGCAAAGTTGTTCATCGCGCAGACTGCGCGTGTCCTCGCACGGCCTCCGCGTATGTCGGCCTAGGACCACACTGGACCAACCTTCCTCCCCGCAGCACTCCTGCTCTTCCTTGCGCTGCAACGTATTTCGGGTCGGTCGCTTCGCTGCGGCTTCACCCTCTACCGGACTTCCTTGTCAGCCGACAACTACCCGCTCGTCGGGGAGCGGCGGAAACTCCGTTGGAAAGGGCAGCCCTTGTGGGTGGCGAAAAAGCTGCTGCCACCAAGTCTCGAGGATCGCTTGATTGTGCTGCTCGCGTGCGCGAGCGGCAGTGTCACATCAGCTTCGCGGCCGAGCGGCTTGGTTCGAATCGTGCTGAGACTTACCCTCGGAGAGAGCGGGATCGAGAGATAGTCGGCATTGGCTGGTCCTAGGCCGAGGAAGCGGTTCTGGGGCGTAGGCTCTCGCGCGAGGGTGATCGGCTCGTCACAGGTGAGCAACACTGGGTGGTCGAATCGAAGCAGATGCCACTCCGCTTCGATAAACGGCTCCGCTGCCCGGGGTGCGGCCTTCAGCATCTGTAGAAGCTGCATCGCTCGCGGAGGCTCAAAGTTGTATTGGTCAGGGTCTCTCAGGATCTCCTTGATGTCCTCTGGTAGGCCGGTGAGATCGGGAACCTCGATGCCTGGCTCAAGCCCGTCGATGATCTGTTGACTTTCGGGCGAAGCCCGGGCACCGTCGGAAGAGTTCCTTGAGGGCCGCTCTTCCAGACCGAGCTGAATCAGCATCTTCTGGAACTTGTCGAACATCTCCCTCCCGGTCTCCCGGCTGGAGCGACCCCGCAGCCACTGCAGTCCAAGCCAGAGCCCGAAGTCGATCCGCTGCTGATCGGTGGGTGGGAACTCGCCGCGCAGAAAGGCAGCATGGACCGCAGCACCCTTTGCGTCCCAACTCGCGAGCGCTTGCTCGACGGCGGAGTCCTTCTCGCCGTCGGGTCCGGTAACGGTGTAGAAGTCCTTCTCGACCGCCAGCGCCTTCGTCCCGGTCTGGACTTCTCTGCCGTCGCGACCAAGCATCGCTACGCGACCTTCTTCGTCAGCCCAGGCCCGCAGATAGAACTGCGGCAAGACGTGATGCCGCTTGGGCTGGGACCTCTTATCCGCCATAGGTCGAGGCTAGCGGGTACCTCGTATTTGATCGCGCGGGGAGGTCGATGCGCGGGGGCTCGGAGCCAGCAAGACCGTCAGAGTCGTCCACGGCTGTCGAGTCGCCTGAGCGTCGTGCCGGCAGGCGGGCGCTTCCTCCCTCCCCAGCTGACCATAGGCTTGCATTCCGGTGTCCGTCACACCTCCATCCGCACGCTTTGAAGCTGGCGATCCCAGACCGCTCGGCTTTCAGAACCAGCCCTCCACCGAGCACATCGACCGTGCTAGCGACGCTCTCGCGGCGCTAGCGGCCGAGATCAACTCCTCCGCCTCTTCGGCCCCCACCGAGCTTGCGATCTGCCTCTGCAGTGTGCGATTCATCCCCGGCTCTCCCTTTCAGCTTTTCGGCTTCCACGTTCCCGAGATCGACGCAGAGGGCGGCTTTGTCGACCCCGGCGAAGCCGGGCATGAGGTCCGCTTCGCCCTGGTCGTCAACCACCCTGCCGAGGTGCAGGTCGAGTCGGCAATCGCCATTCTCTTTCAGCTCGTCGAAAGGCGTCGCCTGATTGCCGACGCGCAGGCATCTGGCGACCTCTCTCAGATCGATCGCGGCGCCGCCGACTCCGACGCCCGCGCCGATCGAGAGTTTCTCGACATTTCTCGCTTCGGCTGGCGCGAGAGCGCTGCTGCCCTTGCGCGGAAGGCAGCCGAGCAGGGCGCGCGGATTTCGGTCCGATACCAGCGCGACCCCTTCACCGACCGCGAGGAGCAGGCCCAGCGCATCCCGCTTCTCCGCCAGACCTACAACGAAATCGACTCCGCCCGCCGCGCCATCGACAACACCGTCTCGATGATCGGCGGCAGCCATGGCCACATTCGTTTCGCCGGGGCACCGGCGAAGGCTCGGGACGACGCACAGGCTCGGCTCGCGATCCTCGCCATGCGCCAATTTCAGAACCAATCGACCCGCGACGCCGAGGTCTGCGGCAACGGCTACATGCTCCTTCACGAAGGGGCCGACATCTCGCCGCGCTCGCTGCGTCCTGAGAGCGTTGAAATCGATGACGCCGGCAACTACTTCGAGCTCGATGGTGAGAGGCGACATCCGCTCTCAGACGTGCTCCACCTGCGTGGGATCGATCAGATCGACTCCCCCTACGGGATCTCTGCCCTCGAGCCGGTTCTCTTCGCCCTCGATCAGATCCGCACCTTCAATGAGGTCCGCGAGGGGGCTGAGCGGATCCTTGCCAGCCCCAAGGCTGGACCCAAGGAGCGCGAGTGGGCGACGGGCTCCCTGGCCCTCGTCGAGCGCACCCTGGCCGCCATCGAGGAGCGTGTCTCTCAGCTCGTCGGCTTCACCCGCGACGAGCTCCCCGAGGCCAGACCCGACCTCTATTTCCCTGGTCAGGAGCTGATGCGTTGATCGCCGGCCTGCACCCGGGGGGCCGTCTTCGGGCCAGGCTCGCCGAGCTCGCAATACACCTCGCCGGTTCCCGGCACCTTCCGCTCGCTCTGCGCCATCGCGCCGCCCTCTTCGCGGTCGCTGCTCCGACCGGGCGAACCCCGCTGCGCAGCTCCCTCTCACCCCAGGAGCTCGTAGAGCTCGCTGCCGAGCCCGGCTCGCGTCGCCTCCTTCTCGTCCGTCGCGGCGCCAACCCCGCCGAGACGATCGACCTGCTCGATCGCGAGGATCTCGTTCCCCTCGGCCGCGCCGTTCTCTCATCCCCAGAGTGGGATCCGGCCGAGCAGAGCCTCGCCCTCTACCAATCGATTGTCCTCAACCAGGTGACGATCTCTCGCTCCGCCCTGCGCGCCTGCCTGCTCTCGGTCTCCTCAGTCGCGCGACGACTGCAGCGCACCCATCAGCACTCGATCTTCAAGCGCTGCCTGGCCATCCTCATCGCGCCGATCGATCCCTACCAGAGCGCCAGCCTTGTCTTCGCCGCCCGCGAGGCGGTCGTCGCTTTGATCATCAGCGACAGCTCTCTTCAGCAACAGATTGTCGATGAGATCAGGCGCAGCAAGACGATCGACCCCCTCCGCGACGTGATCGGTGCCGCGATCCGAAGCGGCGATCTCGAGGGCCCCGCCGACTTCCTCGCCTCGGTTCTCGAGGCTCATCGCCAAAGCGAGGAGCGGGCGATCACGCTTGGTGAGCTCTGCAACACTGGCTTCTCGACCGGCGATCCGGTCCTGCCCACCTCGATGCAGTCACGGCCGCCGCGCCGCCACACGCGTCTCACCTGGGCCACACGCCATCTTCTTCCGATTTTGCTTGGCCCTCTGATCGGATTGGCCGTCTTTGCCCTCAGCAAGCTCTACTTCCTCCACCTGCCGAGCGGCTTGATCATCAGCGCTGGCGGAGCCCTCGGCGCCCTCGCACTGTTGATCGCCGCCCACGTCGTCTCAGCCCAGCTTGCCGCAGAACGTTTGCCGGGCTCGCTGGCTCGCTTCTCGAGTCAGCCTCGCAGCGTGATCACCGGCTACTCCTGCGGCTTTTCCATGGTCGCCGTCGCCCTGATTGCCGCTCGCGCTCCCGATAATCAGCTCTGGCTACAGATTGCGACCGTCGAGCTCTTCTCCTTTGCGATCGCCCTGGTCGCCACCCTGATCGCCCTGGTCAGGCGCACCGACTCCACTGAGGCGGCAGTTGGATTTGCCGCCGATCAGGCTCTTCGCTTTCAGAGCGCCGGTGAGCGCATGGGCGTGATCCAGGAGCGGAGCATCGCCGCCCAGGAACAGCTCGAATCGCTGCCCTGGGCTCGCTTCGGCGGCTCGGACCCACTCAACGAGCGCCATGAGCCGCTTCGCGCCAGGACCCACGGCTTCACCGAGCTCGACCTTAAGCGCCTGCGCGCTCTCGACTCCCGCCCGCCCTGGCACTCACGCGACCTGATCCTCCATGTCGGCGGCGGCATCGGCACCCTCGTCCACCGGGACCAGCAGATCGCGGCGATCATTCCCGCTCGACAGGTCAGCTTCTCGTCGGCCGAGCGCCGTCACGCCAACCGCGTTTTCAGCGTCAGCTCGGAGCGCTCGATCGAGGAGTCAGCCGAGTCGCTCGCCGCCCTCACCCGCCTCGCCGGTGATCTCGCGGCCGAAGGCAACCCCGGCGGTGCCAACCGCGTCGCCGATGCACTGATTGGCCTGCTTGCCGACCACCTGGGCGCCTGCCATCGCGCTCGCGGGGAGACCGCCGAAGCCGAACTTGGTCACATTTTCCCGGTCAACCTCGCCCTCCGTTCGGTTCTGATTGGTGCGGTGCGGGGGATCGGCGAAGCCGACAGCGCCACCGAGCGCACCACCTTCTCGGCGATCGTCGCCCGAGCCCTGGCACTGAGCAGGGCTGGCGACGGAGCGGTGGCGATGGCGGTCAATACCCTGCCGGGTCCCCGGGAGGCAGCGCTCAACTCCGATGAGCGCGACGTGCTCTGGGAGGCCGGAGCCCGTGCCCTGCATCTCGAAGCCAACTCCGCGACCGAATTCATCGATGGCGATCTCGCCAGACGGATCGAGGCACACGCCGGGGCCGCCGATTCCCTGCTCGAGATCGCCGCGCGATTGACGATGCTGAATGTCTGGGTCGATCAGCTCTCTGCCAGTAAGCGCTGGACCTGGTTCTCGGAGAACACCGCTCAGGCCGCCAACAGCGAGGTCAGGCGGATCGGCGTGATCCGGATCGGCGCCGCCGCTTCCCTCGCCGGTTGTTGGAGCGTCGCGATTCGCGTAGCTTTGGCAATCCGCGCCGAGAACATCGCAGGGCTCCGCACGCACCTCAAGGACCGCTCGGTCTCCGCCTGGGAGTCCTTTCTCTCCGACCAGTACGGTCACCTTCTCGGCGGCGACCCCGAGCAGGCGATGGTCGACTTCCTCGACTTCGCTGAGCGCCTCCACGCCGCCGTGGACATCGCCTGACCCGCGGCGCAAGCATCGGATCGGCTGCACAAAGCTGTGCCGACGCGAGTTCGACCCGACACTTGACCGATCGAATTCCCGACCGAGCCAGCTACTTGTGGCCCAAATGTGTGGCCCAAGCCTCCAAGATGGCCCCGCCAGCGCCCTGAACTAAACGGCAGCAACCGGCGCTACAATGCCGATTGCTGCCGTTACGGGAGCGACGGGACTCGAACCCGCGACCTCCGGCGTGACAGGCCGGCGCTCTAACCAGCTGAGCTACGCCCCCTTGGCTGGGCGGCGGACCGCCTGGCTGGATTATCTCAGGGTCGCTGGATTCGCAGCTTGAAGGTGCTGGCGGAGCGGTGGGTGGGCTTGACCACGAGCCTCAGGCGGGACTGGCCGCAGACCGTGTAGTTGAGCTGGCGATGGGGGCCGAGACCCTGTCGCGAGGTGCGCAGCACGCGACCGGCTGGACTGCGCAGGATCAGCCAGTAGCTGTGGTGGCGCAGGCCGCTGGGGCGGACGCTGAGCTGGCCGTCGAGCGGCGTCCGCAGCCACTCGACCGCGGCGCTTCTGGCCCGGAAGTGCCCGGTGAGCGTGAAGCTGCGGCGGGCCAGCCACGGCGTCAGGGTGTCGGCGCGGATCGCACGGAAGGCGGCGGGCGTCGGCCTCAGCGCCGGCAACCAGCGCCATCTGACCGGCGCTTCCGGGAAGCGATAGTGGGCGAAGGACTCTGCCCACGCCTCCCCTGGATCGGAGAAGTAGTGCGCGCCCTCATCGCCGGGATATAGCTTGCCGGCTCTCGAGCCCTGGCAGACGTGCTCGTAGCTCGACCAGTACGGCGGTCCCCAGTCGATCGCGCGGGGGAACGGAGCCGGGCTGTCGCGATGCTGGGCGACATGGTGGCCGTACTCGTGGGCGATGACGAATTCGCGGGTGGCTCCGTCGATTCCGGTCCAGGCGTCGCCGCTGATCACGATCCGGTTCTGGCCGCTGTAGTAGCAGGCTTCCGCCTCGAAGCCGCAGTCGAGCCCGAGCTGGAAGGGGGTGTCGAGCTGGATCGTCAGCAGTTCGATCTCGGGGCCGTGGATCAGCGTGCCGACGAAGTCGGCGATCTGCTGCGGTTCGGCGTTGGGGCAGTCCGCCTGGCACCCCGCCGTCACCGCGATCGCCACCGTCGCGCCAGTGCCGTCGTCGACGGCGTAGCGCTGCGTCGAGGCGGTCGCCGATATCCGCGCCGAGGCGACGCCCGGCCGGGATAGCACGACGTCGCGCACCGGCCGCGTCAACAGGCGTGTCGCCGCCCCCGCCGGAGCGGCAGGAGAAGGATCATGTTCATGCCCGCAAGCGCCCCCGCCGGGCGCTTGCTCAAGGGGCTGGCCCCGGGTTTATCTCGTAGGCCACAGCCGGCAGCGAGGCGGACAGCGGCTGCCTGGCGGGAGTCGCGCGCGCGGCTGCGGCGCGCCCCGACCTGGCGTGGCGCGCCGCCCAGCGGGTGCGAACCGGTTCGAAGTCGAGCAGCGATTGCCAGGTCGTCGTCCCGACCACACCATCGGCGGGAAGGCCCTGGGCACCCTGGAAGGCGCGAACCGCCGCCCGCGTGACCCCGCCGTAGAACCCGGTGACCGGCACCTGGGTCTGGCCCGCGGAGCGCAGGTGCTCCTGTGCCCAGACGACCAGGTCGCCGCGGCTGCCGCGCTTCAGCACCGGGTCGGAGTCGATCGGCCGGTAGCCGGTCAGCGGCCCGTTAGTGGTGGCCCCGAGAGCCGACCAGTCGCGCGCGCTGGTCTCCTGCCAGTCCCACCAGCTGGGCGGCAGCCCACCGTAGCTCTCCGCGAAGCGGCGGAAGCTCAGGATCGGCTTGCGCCCCGGGCTTTCGTAGGTCTGCCCGAGCGGGTAGATCGGGTGGCCCCAGAGACGGTTGAAGAGGTAGGTGTGCTCGTAGACGGTTCGCACCGAGGTGCCGATCGCCTTCCAGTACATCTGCGGCTGGCTGTAGGTGGCACCGCCGGGCCCGAAGAAGACCGAGTAGGGAAAGGACGGGTGGTAGTCGACGTAGGGGAAGCCGGCGAGCGAGAGCGGGAAGGATTCGCCGATGCGGGCGCGCAGCGCCTGGACGTAGCGGTCGGCGGCGGCGTAGCGACCCTCGTAGGACCCCTCGGCGTCGATCACCAGGCAGTCGGCGCCACGGCGCACCGCGGCGGCCCCCACCCTGGCCTCGGCAACCGGCCGTTCGCCGTAGACGAACTGCCAGGCGCAGACGTCGAGGCCGCCCTGGTGGAGAGCTTCGACCAGGGACGTGTTGAACTGGCTCCAGGTGTCGCCGCCGTCGCCGGCCTTTATGTAGAGCGTGCCGATCCCGAAGCGGGCGGCGCGGGCGACGATCCGCGGGATGCTCCCCCCGTCGGAGCGGTCCACGTACCAGATCCACATCCCCTGCCGGTCGAAGGGAGTGTCGGAGGCAATCGGCGGTTCCACCGCTTGCGACGTCCCCCCGGGCGAGGCGGTGGCTGCGGGCATGTGAGCGATCGACGCCATCGCGGACAAGATCGCCAGGAGCACCAGGCGGGGCCCTGGCGCCTCAATGCTTCTGACCTTCACATCGACTCTCAACACGGTAACGGGCGTCTCCGCGCGGTGGCAATCCCCGCCTTCCACATCCGTACCCGAACCGGATGCGCTTGTCTGACGCCCGCCCATAGTATGGGTCCGACTTCTCCAATCGATTCTCTGGAAAAGGTCATTCACCGCTCTCGCAAGATCCTTTGCACCGCCGCCCTTCTCGCGGCGCTGCTGGGAGGCGCCGCCAAGACGGCGGGCGCGCGCCCGGTCGCGGGGCGCGGGCGAGCGGAGCTGCCGGTCCCGCAAAGAGCGGGGCTCTCGCAGGCGGGAAGGCGGCTGGTCCTCACGATTCGAACCTCGGCGCCGGTCCCACTGGCTCAGCTGGCTCGCTTCCCCGAAATCGACGCCGCCGGAGCCAGATATCTGTGCGCCGAGCTGAGCAAGCCGGGAAGCGGGGGGCTGCGGCGCCTTTGCCTCGGAGGGCCCAGCGACACGCGACGAGCCGTCGGGCTCGAGCTCGTCAACGCGGACGGCAGGACGATCGACAAGAAGACCGTGGCCGCGCGGGTGAAGCGCGCGGACGCCACCAAGCTGACCCTCTCCCTGCTGCCCTCCGACGCCAGCCTGCCGCCGCGGCGCTACCGCTGGCGCGTCCTCGAGGGTCTCGGCGAGTGCGAACCGGCGGGCGGAACGTCCTGCCAGCGGAGCCTGCCGGCGAGCGGGCGGCGAACGTTCCGGCTGCGGCCCGTGCGCGCGGTCGGCTGCACCGGCGGCACGGCCGGCTGGGACACCAACGGGCCGCGCGGGCGCAAGACCGTCGCGCTCACCTTCGACGACGGGCCGAGCGAATACACGCCCGGCTTCCTGCGCGTGCTGCGCGACGAGCACGCCACCGGCACCTTCTTCGAGATCGGCCAGGAGATGGCGGGCCGCGAGGCGACGATGCGCCGGATCCTCGGCGAAGGCGACGAGATCGGCAACCACACGATGCACCACGGCTTCTACCCGGGCTATGCCGACCTCGCCGCGACCAGCGCCCGGATCGAGGCGATCACCCACTTCAAGCCGTGCCTCTTTCGCCCGCCGGGCGGCGCCCTCGACTCCTCCGTGATCGCCGCGGCGGGCGAGGCTGGAATGCGGACGATCACCTGGGACGTCGACCCCACCGACTGGGCGAATCCCGGCAGCGGCGCCGTCTACAGCCGCGTCGTCGGCGCCGCCCAGCCCGGCTCGATCATCCTCATGCACGACGGCGGCGGCGATCGCAGCGGCACGCTGGCGGCCCTGCCCTCGATCATCGACACGCTGCGGGCGCGCGGCTACCGCTTCGCCACCGTCACCGCACTGCTCGGCCAGCGCCTCCTCTACAAGCCATACGGTTGAGGCCGAGAGGCAACCGAGAAGGGAGCGAGAGTTGATCGTCGAGAGGACCGAGAACCCGCAGTGGCTGTCCAACGCTTACCTGGTCGCCGACGAGGCGAGCGGCAAGGGGGTGCTGATCGACGGCAACGACGAACTCGGGCCGCTGCTGGAGCGGGCCGAGCGGGACGGGATCGAGATCACCCACGTGCTCGTCACCCACCCGCACCTCGACCACGTCGCCGGGCTGGCCGCGGCGCGCGAGCGGCTCGGCGGGCCGCCGCTGGTCGCCCACCCCGACGCCGCCGCCGAGCTCGACGAGGAGGTGGCGCAGACGCTCGCCGACGGCGAGATGCTGACCACCGACGGCATCGAGGTCGAGGCGATCTCGACCCCGGGGCACGCGGCCGGCCACCTCGCCTTCCTCGTCAACGGCAGCGACGTCTTCACCGCCGACGTCCTCTTCAAGGGGACGGTCGGTGGCACGATGGCGCCCGGCGCGAGCGGCTTCGACGACCTCAAGGCCTCGGTGATGCAGCTGATGGAGCTGCCGCCCGAGACGCGGGTCCACCCTGGCCACCGCGAGCCGACGACGATCGGGGCCGAGTGGGATGGCAACCCGTTCGTGCGCGTCTGGCGCGGGCTGGACGAGCTCGGCGAAGAGGACTGCACGGTCTGGGGGCGCGCCGCGACCCTGAAGCTGTGGGCGCCCGACTACGACGGCGGCAACAAGGCCTGGATCGTCTTCGCCGACAGCGGCGAGGAGGCGATCGTCGGCGGCTCGCAGGTGGAACGGGGCTAGGCGCGAGCTTTAGGCCGCCAGCGCCACTTGGACGTATATGCGATTGGAGTGCGGACGTTTAACCCGCACACTGCCTAGACACTTTTGACGACGGCAGGCTCGTGCCCCTAATCCAGGCATTCCAGGTCAGCGAGATCAAGACCTTCTTCTTCGACTGGTACCCGGTCTTCGGGGTCGTCTTCATGTTCTGCCTGCTGATCGTCTTCGTGACGCTGCTGCGCGGCACGCTGGGGGCGACCAAGCCGGAGACGGTGAAGGCGAGCAAGACCAAGCCGGTGCTCTGGGAGGAGGTGCAGGGCGTCGACGCCGCCAAGGAGGAGCTGATGGACGTGGCGGCGTGGCTGCGCGACCCCGGCCGCTTCGCGGCGCTCGGCGCGCAGCCGCCGCGCGGCGTGCTGCTGTTCGGGCCGCCGGGGACCGGCAAGACGATGCTGGCGCGGGCGGTCGCCGCCCAGGCCGGCGTCGACTTCTTCTCCGCCTCAGGATCGAGCTTCGTCGAGATGTTCGTCGGCCGCGGCGCGGCGCGGATCCGGCGTCTCTTCAAGGAGGCGCGCAAGTCCGGGCGGGCGGTGATCTTCATCGACGAGCTCGACGCGGTCGGCGGCGCCCGCAGCGGGGGCGGGGGCGACGGCGGCACTAGCGAGCGCGAGCAGGCGCTCAACCAGCTGCTGGTCGAGCTGGACGGCTTCGAGCGCGACCCCGGCACGGTGATCGTGATCGCCGCCTCCAACAACGTCGACAAGCTCGACAGGGCGCTTTTGCGGCCGGGCCGCTTCGACCGCCAGGTGCTGGTCGCGCCGCCGGACCGCGATGGGCGCGAGGCGATCCTCCGCGCCCACGCCAAGGGCAAGCCGCTCGGTCCCGACCTCAACCTGACCGACGTGGCGCGCAAGACGACCGGGATGACCGGCGCGCAGCTGGCCAACGCGCTCAACGAGGCGGCGATCATCGCCGGCCGGGCGGAGCGGGCGGCGATCGCCCGCGAAGACCTCGACGAGGCGCTGCTGCGCCAGGCGGTCGGCTCGCAGCAGGCGCGACGGCTGAGCGCCAAGGAGCGCCGCATCGTCGCCTACCACGAGGCGGGGCACGCGCTCTGCCGGCGACTGCTCGGCCTCGACCCTCCGGAGATCCTCAGCATCGTCCCGCGCGGGCCGGCGCTCGGCTTCGTCGGCCACTCGCCGCAGG
>Ga0137371_10002898_pt1 | contig 13635 bp, 14 predicted proteins | sample SagtaG_7_FD_104919 | JGI IMG/M metagenome (GOLD analysis project Ga0137371, IMG submission 104919) | Vadose zone soil microbial communities from Sagehorn Ranch, Mendocino, California, USA - Sage1_R_40_16 metaG | ecosystem: Environmental > Terrestrial > Soil > Vadose zone | place: USA... | reverse complement strand
GCCGGATTTACCAGATAGGGAGGGAGAAACTTCATGGGAAGCGATACTCGACGCAGTTCTGTTGGCAGAATTGCAGCACTGACCACTTTCCTGAGCGCTGTGCCCAAGCTCTTCGCTCAGCAAACCGCACCTGGCACGCCCGCGGCTGGCGCATCTCAGAACATACCCACTGGAGATGCACCGCGTCGCGGAAGTAGCCACACGCACAACGGGATCTACTACGTTTCCGGCACGGGCGCCAATGACGGCTATCCCAAGGACGACCATGTCCTCGTGACGGACCCTTTCGAAAAGCATGTCACACGGACCATGGACGCTCTGAAGCGTTCGGTCGAGCGGGCGGGAAGCAACATGGACAGCATTATCCATTTGGATGTCTTTCTCTGCCTGCCTCTTGCCGACACCATCCCCATGCCCACTGCCAAGGCGAGGTTTGACGCGCACAAGGCGCAGTACGACGCCCTGAACAAGATTTATGGGACCTACTTCTCGCCTGGCAAAGCGCCGTCCCGCGCCTGCATGGCCGTCGAATGGATTCCCGGGGATTCGCTGATCGAGATCGTAGGCAGCGCGCTGGTCGTCACGCCGCCCGCACCTCCCGCTGATAAATAGTTATTCGCGGCAACGGGGAAAGGACGAATGGGCATGAAATTTGGTTGGAATCGCCGTTCATTTCTAGCCGCGCTGGGAACACTCACCGGTGGCATGTTTGCTCCCTCGGAACTAAGCGCGGCGTTCTTCGGCAAGAAACCCAAGCCATCCGCTCGCGCGATCGACGGCAACCCCATCCTGCCAATCAAAACCGGACTCGGTTCCACCGGCGACATTTACGCAGAGCTTGGCGTAACGCCGATCATCAACATCAATGGAACGCTCACCGTGATCGGTGGTTCGGTGATGAGGCCCGAGGTGATGGAACTGATTCGCATGGGCAACGAGCACTGCGTTCTGATCGATGACCTCGAGGTCGCCGCCGGAAAATTCATCGCGAAATTGTGTAAGTCCCCTGCGGGCTACACCGGTTTGGTGACGGCCGGCGCCGCCGCGGCCATGGTCGTCGGATATGCCGGCATGATGACGGAAGACCTTGAGCCTCGGATGCGCGACATCCCTGATGTAAGCAATTTTCCGCGGAACGAAGTGATCATCCAAAAGAGCCATCGCTATCCGTTCGATCATCAGATCCGCCAAACCGGTGCGAAGCTGGTGGAAGTGGAAACCCGCGAGGAAATGATTGCCGCAATCAGCGCGAAAACTTTGGCCATTCACTTTACCAATATCCTGTCCGACAAAGGAAAGGTCAGCGGCCCGGAGACCGTGGCAATCGCCAAGGAGCACAACGTGTACACCTTCAACGATGCCGCCGCGGACGTGCCGCCGAAAGAGCGGATTTGGGAATATCCGGCCTTGGGCTTCGACATGTTCACCTTCAGCGGAGGCAGAGGATATCCGCGGACCGCAGGCTTCGGGTATTTTGATCGGGAAAGAGGAGTTGATCCGCTACGCGTTGTTGAACATGAGCCCGCAGGAGGATCGCATTGGGCGTTGTTGCAAAGTCGGCAAGGAGACCATTCTCGGCCTGCTCAAGGCGCTCGAGATTTTCGTCAACCAGGATTTCGATGCCACTCTGAAAATCTACGATGAGCGCGCCCAGGTGATTACTGATGCCATAAAGAAGTTTGGCGTGGCCGCACTCCCGCGGCAGTTCAACCCGCAAGCCCTAGGCAATGTCACTCCACGCTACAGTTGGCAGATTCCGGCGGAACTGGGTATCACAGGGCCGGAAGTTATGCAGAAACTCGCGGACACCCGGCCGCTTGGCATAGGCAGCATGGGTGCCGGGGCAAGCGGCATGCGCGGACGAAATCCAGATAGCCCGCCAGGTGAAAACTTCAAGGAAAATCATCGCCCGCCTCGCGACGCGCACACGTTCGGTTTTGCTGTCTGGCAACTGAAGGAGGGCGAGGACAAGATTATTGCGAACCGGCTCGTCGAAATCTTCCGCGCGATCCCCAAGGCCTAAAAGTTCGGTCAACTCCTCAACTATTACGGAAGAAGACCCCACTGCTGCGCGCACTCACTTCTGCAGGCCAGTCAGGTAGGGAACAAAACCGCGTGTCTTGGTTCGCAATTTGTAGACGGAGCTGGTGGCGGTGATGTAGAGCGTCCGGTAGTCGGAATCGCCCCAATTCAGGTTGGCGGGCTGTTCGGGCATCTCGATGGTTCCAAGATGATGGCCCGCCGAATCCCAAAGGCCTCGACTAAGCACTTGTTAGTCTAGGCCTAGAGCAACATAGGAGAGCTGATTCCCAGGAGTCTCTGGCGAATTGATACGGTGGTAGTGAAATGATCGGATCCGCAAAACGCACTGCAACTAAGAGCGCAAACGCCGGATGATTTCATTTCAGGTGTTTGCGGAGGTTAACCGGATACCGCAGCGAGCGCGAGTCAGGCGGCCACCGGTGTCTGATAGAGGGCTCGACAGTGTGGTTGCCACTGAAACGAGCGGAGATTGGCGACTGGTCTTGATACGGGCGTATCCGGCGTTCGCCCTTCCCGCGAGGTATGCGTGCGATGGTTGTTAAAGTAGGTCCTGAAATCGAGCAGCTTGTTTTCGAGATCTGCTGTCGTCCAAAACAACGTATGATCCAGATAGTCGCGTCGAACGGTGCCGATCAACCTTTCCACAAATGGATGGGACAGGGGAACATAGGGGATGGACTTGATCTGTGTCACCTCCAGTATTCGCAGATTGGCTTGCCACTGGTGGAACCGGTAAAGCGGATCGTTGTCGGAGCTAAGGTACTTCGGCAACCAGTATTGCCCTCGAATGGCGCGGTTGAACATCCGGCAGAGTGCTACACCATCGACGGTGCCCGCATGAACGCCGAACCCAATGATCCGGCGCGTGTATTGATCCATGACCACCAGGACCCAATGGGTCCGCAGCGTGGCCGACTCGCACCGGAATAGATCCATGCTCCAGAGACTGTCTTTCATGTGGCCCAGGAAAGTCAGCCAGGAGGGACCACCGGAATCCTGGCCCGGCCGGTGGTGATGGGCGAGAATCCTGCGAACCACGTCTTTGTCGATTTGGATCTGAAACGCCAAGGCGATCTGTTGAGCGATTCGCGGACAGCCCCAGTTGGGATTACGCTGCTTCATTTCAGATGACCGCATGAATGAGTTCTGCGCTGGGTCCTTTCGGGCCGGGTTTCCGACGGCGATTCGGTGAGAACAGCATGCGGTACTTTCGGTGGCTCATGGCTTTGTGAAGGGCTAGCAGTGTCGAAGGCCTCAGTACAATTGCAGAGCGGAGCAGGCGAGTTGGTCGCAGCAAGAGTGCCATCCAGCCGGCAAGAATGCGGTCCCACGCGGATAGATTCGGCGATCGTTGCCGGGAGCGATTCAGGAGCAGGAGTTGGTGTTTGAGGAGAAGCGACTCCGCAACGATGGAACGGACACCGCCAGGTCCGAGCAGGCGGACCAGGGTAGCAAGGAAATGGATGAGAAGAACCACCAAATGGCGCATCAAAGAATCGTAGCAGGGAATCCTGAGGAATCGCGGGTGAAATAACAATTCGCCAGAGACACGTTGCGGCCCGATTCGTTCGAGGTATAGGCGATCCATTTGAACGCGGCTCCCCATCCGGGATTTGATCGGTTCGGTCAACACTAGCGTCGGCTAATGATAATCATCCATTGTGTGGTTGATTATCATCCGTGCTCTGATGTATGGTCACCTGTGTGATTCGCCGGCACATTACGGATCATCTTCTCCAAGCCCTGGCCGACACTCCCGTGGTGCTGATCAATGGGGCCAGGCAGACCGGAAAGAGCACTCTGGTGCAGTCTCGGGAGGTGGCTGATGAGCGCAGCCGCCAATACTTGACGTTCGATGACCCTGGAGTGTTGGCGGCGGCCAGGCGCGATCCGAATGGCTTTCTTGCTGGCTTAACTACACCAGTCACGCTCGATGAGATTCAGCGCGTGCCCGAACTCTTTCCCTCAATTAAAGTAGCCGTAGATCGCAAGCGAGAGCCAGGGAGTTTTCTACTCACTGGTTCGGCAAATGTGATGCTCCTGCCTAAGCTGGCGGGGTCCTTGGCTGGCCGGATGGAAGTGCTCACGCTTTGGCCATTTTCACAAGGCGAGATGGCTGGCGTCCGCGAGGGGTTTGTGGACGCTTTGTTTAGAAAGCAACTGAAATGGCCCGCAGGGAAACCGATTGGTTCTCGGCGGGATCTGTTTGAAACCGTCTTGGCTGGTAGCTATCCGCCCGTAACTAGCCGACGCTCAGGGGCACGCCGCAGAGCTTGGTTTCAGTCTTATCTGATGACCATTCTTCAACGCGATGTCCGCGATCTCGCTAACATCTCAGATTTAACCTCTGTGCCCCGACTGCTTGCGCTTGCAGCCAGCCGCGTCGGCGGTCTCCTAAATTTCGCTGACTTGTCGAGAGGCCTAGCGCTCCCACAAACAACCTTGAAGCGATATTTTGCGTTACTCGAAACTACGTTCCTTGCGCAGCTCTTACAACCTTGGTCTGGCAACCTGGGGCAGCGGCTTATCCGGACGCCTAAAATCTATTTGAATGATACTGGCCTGCTCGCGCATCTGCAGGGGCTCACTTTGGAGAGGTTGGAAGTAAATGCGGGAGTGATAGGCGGCATACTGGAAAACTTTGTTTTAATGGAACTGAAAAAGCAGTCGGCCTGGAGCGATACCCAGCCGCAACTCTTCTACTGGCGCACAGCTTCGGGACAAGAGGTAGACATCGTGCTGGAAGACTCGGCCGGGCATCTGGTAGGCGTCGAGGTGAAAGCCGGTGCCACTCTAGGTCAAGGTGACATTCACGGCTTGCGGGCGCTCGCCAACGCGGGTGGCAAGCGATGGATTCGGGGAGTCGTGCTATACACGGGCAGCGAAATTATTCCCTTTGCCGGCAACTTGCATGGCATACCAGTGCCCTTACTCTGGAGAGCTCACAAGGGGGAAGAACCTATTTCCAGCTGATTCTTAAATTGCGCGTTAGTTCCTCACGATACTTCTTGCGCCAGTAAAACTGCATGCCGGCGCCCCCGTTGGCCCAAGGATCTTGAATCGCTCCCGCAAACGATCTCCAATCTACACGCGTCGAACCGGATCCTCGCTGGCTTGATGGCGCTCTTGGTGCGTCCAACTCGTCTGCTCCGTTCCGCAATCGTTCTGAAGCCTTCGACACTGCTAGCCATTCATAAAGCCATGAGCAAAGGAAAGTACTGGATGCTGTTCTCCCAGCCGCCGGCAGCCCGGCCCGAAAGGTCCGAGCGCAGAACTCATCCGTGCGGTCGTCGAAATGAAGCAACGTAATCCCAACTGGGGCTGTCCGCGAATTGCTCAACAAATGGCCTTGGCGTTCCATCTCCAAATCGACAAGACGTGGTTCGCAGGATTCTCGCCCGTCACTACCAGCGGGGACAGAACCCCGATGGTCCTTCCTGGCTGACCTTCCTGGGCCACATGAAAGACAGCCTCTGGAGTATTTATCTCTTCAGGTGCGAGTCGGGAACGTTGCGGACCCGCTGGGTCCTGGTCGTCATGGATCAATATTCGCGCCGGATTATTGGATTCGGCGTCCATGCCGGGACTGTCGATGGTGGCGCACTTTGTCAGATGTTCAACCGCGCCATTCGGGGCCAACGCGGGATGCCAAAGTACCTAAGCTCCGACAACGATCGCACGCACGCATACCTCACGGGAAGGGCGAACACCGGATACGACCGTCAAACCCCCATGGCTGCCTGACTTTTCAAGGCCTCAGGCTCACTGCGGTATCCGGTCAACCTCTGCAGAAACCTGGAATGGAATCATCCGGTGTTTGCTTTCTTAGTTGCAGCGTGCTTCGCGGCTCCGATCGTTTCACTGCCACCAGGTGCGTTCCGGAAGTGAGACCATCTTACTTTCGCTGCACGATTACCCGCAAAATCGGCCCAGATATCAATTCGCCAGATACACCCTCCGGTTGTTCTCCGATGTTCCTTGTTCCACTGAAATCCATCTCCGCTTGATGAGCCGGTGCAGCGCCGGGTACAGCGATCCCTGCTCCACCTGCAACACGTCCTCGGAATTGAATTCGATTGCCTTAGCGATGGGCCGTGCGTCGGCCCCAGCAGCAGAGTGCGGAGAATCAGCAAGTCCAGGGTCCCTTGCAGCAGCTCGATACGTTCGCGTTGTTCTTTGGCAGACATTCTAGGCGACGATACAGAGCTTCCAGTCGAAAGTAGGTTCCAGTACTCGGATCGACTGGATCGGACATTCGAGTGTCATGCCGCTCATCCCGTTGATGCGGCAAGACTGGTGGAATTGCTAGTTACCAAAGTAGATCTCGTCCACACCCATCTGCTCTAAGCGATCCTTGCGGCGCGTGGCACTCCATCTCTGCAGATACCGCAGGTCGATGGCCCGCACCGTGCTGGCCGCCATCCCCAACTGCCGGGCCACTTGGCGCACCGAGGCACTTTCGCATGCCCATCCCACCGCATCTTCAAAGTCCTTACTGAAAGGTGCTTTGCTCGGCAGCTGCGGCACCTTCTCTACTTTGACTCCGCACTGCGGACAGCACACCCGGTACAGCTCGATGATCACCGTCGTCTGATACTTCCTCCACGGCAGGTCGCGTACCTCGCGCTCGTAAAAATCATGCGCCTCGGTAACCTTCCGTCCGCACCCCGAACAGATCAGTTGGCGGTTGCCCCGCTTGCGCGGCACCCATAAACGTAACGTCTTAGCGGCTTCATCGATTTCGTACCGGTAGACTCGGTAGCCCGGCCAATCCAATATTTTCGTGTATTCGTTCTCGCGCATTCCGCCGAGTCTAGCCGAATTGCCCCCTCGACGGAAAACCGCTCATTTATAGGGTCTCTACAAATTCCTGTGCAGAGCCCGAAAAACAAACATGGAGCTCAATCCTTGAGAGCGCGATCGATACTGCAGTACTTCTCACCGCAGCGAAGGATGGACAACTCGAAGTCTTGAAGCCAAAGGCAACCCAAGCCGTCCCGGCAACACACGGACAATTCAAAACAGAAGAAATGACATCAGGTTCTCGATTTAGAGTTGTTCCTCAGGGCTTCGCCCACCTTGTTCACCAGCGTATCGCGCGAGAACGGCTTTTGCAGGAAGAGACCCTCCTCCAGGAAGTCTTCGTTGCCTGTGTTGTATTCGAGGTAGCCAGACATGTAAACGATCCTCAGCTTGGTCCGCAGGCCCTTGAGCCGTTTGGCGAGCTCGGGTCCTCGCACCTTGGGCATCACGACATCGGCAAGCAGCAGATGGATCGGCTCGTCCGACTGTTCGGCGACCGCGAGAGCTTCTGTGCCATCCTTGGCGGTAAGCACTTTGTAGCCAGCGGACTCTAACAATTCGCAAGCAAGGGCCCTGACCGCCTCTTCGTCTTCCACAATTAGCACGGTTTTGCGCCCACGAACAGTAGTGAGCGCAATTTCCTCCGATGCAACAGATTCCGCGGCCTCGTCGACTCGCGGGAGGTAGACTTCGAAGCGCGCGCCTTTCTCCGGCTCCGATTCCACCCAAACGCAGCCGCCGCTCTGCTTAACGATGCCGTAAACGGTGGCAAGCCCCAGTCCAGTTCCCTTGCCCTGCTCCTTGGTGGTGAAGAAGGGTTCGAAAATGCGCGCCTTCGTTTCGGCATCCATGCCATGACCAGTATCCCTAACCGCTAGCAGAACATACTTGCCCGGCAGAATCGGCCGGTGAGCTAGGGCACATTTCCCGTCCAATGTCACGTTACTTGTTTCGATGGTTAGACTGCCGCCCGATGGCATAGCATCGCCGGCATTCACTGCAAGATTCATAATGACTTGTTCGATCTGCCCTGGGTCTGCCTTCACTCGTCCAAGAGACTCGCTCGCGTGGAAAGTGAAGGCAATATCTTCGCGAATCAACCATCTAAGTAGTTTGCACATTTCCGCGACCAGTATGTTCAAGTCCAGGATTTTCGGCTGCAGCACTTGCATACGACAGAAGGCGAGTAACTGGCGAGTCAGCGAAGCGGCGCGGTCCGCTGCGTTCTCTATTTGCTCCATGCGTCCGAGGAGTCGGTCGTCGGATTGCAGGCAGTCAACCAATAAACTGCTGTTACCCTTGATGACTGTTAAGAGATTGTTGAAGTCATGAGCTACGCCGCCTGTCAGGCGCCCCATCGCATCCATCTTCTGCGCTTGGCGGAGCTGTACTTCAAGCTGTTGCCTTTGTATTTCGTGCTGCTGTCTTTGTTCTTCGTTCCTCTGCAGTGTGTTGCGCATGTCCTCGAAAGCTCGGGTGACGTGTGCTACCTCATCACCACCATGCGATTTCAGTGGATAGATGAAATCACCATGTTCGAGGGCGCGCACTCCCTCCGCGAGGTACGCCAGCGGACGCGTGGACCTGTCCGAAATAACAAACACCAATATGCCTCCACCTAAGACGGCGGCTAGACCCAGCCCGAGCAGTAGGCGGTTCAATCTCTTCAGGGATGCAGTGGCCTCGTCATAAGACTTCAGAACAGTGAGGCTTAGGGCTGGCTGGGCGCCGAATTCCAGCGCGAGAGAACTCGCAAAAAACTTCTCATCGCCAATTCGGATTTCTTCACCTCTGGGACGGTCCCGCAGCTGTCCCTCGAGCTCTGGCTCCTTGGCGAACGAAAACGTGCTCATCACAAAATCGTTGCCGTACCGGAAGATCAGGTGACTCGATGAAATGCGCCCCAGGTCGCTCGCTCCCGTGGCGTCAAGCTCACGCCCGACAACAACTGTGCCCAGGAGGTGGCTTTTCCCTGGCTCATCCTCGTAATACGGTTGCAGCACCACTTGAAAAAGATGCGCGCCATCAAACCACCATCCGGGACCACTACCCTCTATGAAAGAGCGTCGAAGGAGGTTTTCAGCGCTAGCAATGGAAAGCCTTGAGGTAGTCGTTTGCAGGGCGATAATCTTGCCTTTTCGGTCCGCGAGCGCAAACAGGTCGCAATCGCCGAATTGCCCCGGGTTTTGGCTGGCATCCTTGATCGTCGTCGCGTCCGTTTCTCACGTATGCTAACGTCGCGAGTAGGTCGGCCCTGCGGCTCAGCATCATCTCTCGCTGGTTCTGAACGGCCTGGATTGTCAGGACGGCGTTGCGGGCGTCCTGTTGGATTTGCCTTTGGACTAGGGCCTGAGCCGAGTGACGCACTACAAGGAGAGTGGCGGAAGTGAGCGCAGCCGTAAACAGCACAAGCCACAACAACAGCTTGGTGCGCAATCTCAGATTGTTGTGGCCCTCAAGGAGGGCCTGCAAAACGCGGTTTACCCCAGTGAACTGAATAAGTTGCCTCAGGGAATGCGAGGCCTCAGGAAGGTTTCCTGGAGCTGCCACGGACGATGACGAGTGACTTAATTCACCTGGAGTTTGCATGTCCGGCTCGGACTCTTCTAAGCCTTCGGCTCAAGGACATTTCTAACTTACTGCCTTTCAATCAGTTCACTTTTTCTATTTTCCGTACTCACCGAAAACTCGGGAACGCTGCGGAACATCAAGCGCAACCTTCGCCACAGCCTGTTTCTACGACACGGGTATCATGGACAGATGTTGAGACTGACGGGGCAGTCACCCTCGTCGGGACTTGAGAAGCGAAACTATCATATCAGTCTTGCACGAGGACCGGAGAAATCTCATCCGAACCCGGGACGGCGGCTTGGACGCGCACAGTTCTCTCGACATGAATCTGATACCAGAAATGGCACAGATAGATCAACGGTAGCACCAGGAGCCCCGCGATCCAGCTTTCGGAGTGGCTCAATGTGCTGACCAGACCGGCAGCAACCGCGCTCACCAGGAAATAAGGAAACGCCCAATAGAAGCAGTGAAGCCATTCCTTCTGAAAAGGCTTTTCCTCCGTCAGCGAAATGACTCCTGCAACCAGGCCTGTGTTCAGGAGCAGATAGATTAGCGAAGCAGAGGCAAGAAGCAGGATGAGAGAATTAAGATGCAATAGCCGCAATATCGCGTGGCTGAGCCAGTCCGCCAATCCAGCGGACAGCACTAACGTTCCCATGTTGAACACGATCTGCTCCGGTCTGGGAGGGGTTTTAGCGTGCCACAGGGTCTGCACGAACGCAACGGTGCAACCCAGCAGAAGTGTTTCGCCGAAGCCGAAGTCTGCGATCCCGACCAGGATGAACGGGAAGCTGAGCGACATCGTGCCTTTCATTCCTGGGAGACGGATCTTTTGTGTAGAGAGCACCATCGCTAGGAAAAGGAATGCGAGAAGACGTGGGAGTCCCGTGGACTGCCAGTGGGACAAGCCCGCGACCAAGACGATGAGCCCGGCGGCGGCGATCCACGATATGTAGAGTTTGGCTTTAGTTGTCACTGGTCAGGCCTCGTGCCAACTCTGCGCGTTCAATTCTCACCGCCCAGCAAAATGCTTAGCGCTTTGGAAGTCGCCTGGTTCGATGTGTCGCCCCAGACAACACCACTACCCCACACGACGCTGAAGCCCGCGTTGGAGCTCGTGCCCCAGCAAACGCTACTCCCCCACAGCACGGCAGTTCCATTCACGAAGACGTTTGTGCCCCAAACAAGCGAAGTGGCCCACGGTGAAGAATCTCCCCAAACAACGCCCTGCCCAGTAACGAGATAGACGCTTTGCGTGGAGGGATCAAAGACTGCGGCCGGAGATACAGCCGAAGCATCGGCCAGGTCGTTGCTGGAGAGGGCAGCGCCAACGTCCAGATAGCCAGCGCCAATCGTAAAAATGTCGTAGTAATCGGTGTAGATGATGCCCGTGGTTGGGTCCGTGACGGTACTGTAGGCAGGAAAGTTTTTTGAGGCCGTTTTCATCAAACGGGCCTTCACTTGATCCGGCGTAAGGTTCGGATTTTGCTGAAGCAGGAGTACGGCGGCGCCACTGACCACGGGCGTAGCCATGCTGGTGCCGCTCAGCCGCATATAAGACGGCGAGATCGTGTTCGCGGTCAGGCTTGACGTGGAGTTCTTCTTATTGTTCTTGGTATTGCCGCCCGAGCCGGTGCTGGTGGTCGTCGAGGAGGAGTACTCGCTCAGATAAACGTCGGTGGGAGTACTCAATAGGGGCGCATTCGGCGCCAGCGTGGAGACGACCTGATTTCCAGGTGCGACGATGTCAGGTTTCACGACAAAGTCGTATGCCGTTGGTCCTTTCGAGCTGTAGCTGGCAATCGTGTCATCAACACGCGTGGGAGTGTTCGCGGTTTTCATAGCGCCCACAGTGATGGCATACGGATCGTTGCCTGGAGCGGCGATAGTGCCGTAACCTTCCGTGCCCGCGCTGTCGTTGCGGCCCTGGTTGCCAGCCGCAGCAACGACGACAATGCCCGCGCTCCATGCAGCCTCAACTGCCTGACAAAGCGGATCAACCGTGTAGCTCTCGTAGACCTGGCGGCCAAGCGAAAGGTTGATCACTCGAATGTTGTACGTAGATTTCAGGCTGATGGCCGTCTGGATCGCCGCAATTACGCTGCTGTCGGTGCCGGCGCCGTTCTGGTCTAGCACTCGCAGGTTAATGATGTTTGCGTTCGGCGCAATCCCTTTGAATGTGTGGGTAAAGTTCCCGCCGGTGGAAAACCACCCTTGACTCGCAATGATCCCGGCCACATGCGTTCCGTGGCCATATAGGTCTGATGTATCCGTTGTGCCAGGCACGAAATTCTGGCTATAAACAACGCGCGACCCGTAGGTCTGATTCGACGGAATCCACCAGTAGAGATCGCCAACGGCGGTGATGCCGCTGTCAATGACCGCCACTCCGACGCCCGTGCCATCCAAACCCCACTGCTGCCACGCGACTTGAGCATTGACGCTTTCAGGAGTGTAGTCGAGAGTTGATGTGGAAGTGCCGCTTAGCGGGCGATTGGGCGAGATGTAAGCAACGTCCGGATCATCCGCCAAGGCCGGGAGGGACTTCACCGGGACGGAATAATGTGCTCCCCTAATCACATCCAGCTTCTTCTTCAACACGCCGCCATGGCCTTCCACCTTGCCGTGCTGGGCGTCCGTCGGCGCCTGTTTGAATTGAATGATGACATCCACTGTCGCGCCGCTTAAGCCGCTTTTCAGCTCTTCAAGGTCTTTCGACAGCTTGTGCTTGCCGTCGGCAAAAGACAACGCGGCAGCCAGCAGCGTGATCAGGGCCAAGAAAGCGAACCGCGCACCCCAGGTCGTTGTCGTCTGTAGAATGCTGTCGTGCAACGGTCGCTTTGTTTCAAGTGTGGCGGACATAAGCTGGGCTCCTAAACTGCCTTGAGGGCCAAGAACTGGAAGTGTCGAGAGGGCGCGGCCCGATGCCTTGGTGTTGTCTATGCTGGGAGTATCAGGTCTGGCTGCAGGGCAGTCGATAGTACAGGTAGGGCATAGGTGTAGTACAAAAGTACAGCCGGTTCTTGGCGACAGGGACAATCCCGGGGTTTCTGTGGTTGGCATCTTCTCGGTTAGTGGAGAATACGTCAGCAAGGCGTGCACTCAGCGCGCTCGCGACGCGTCGGCGAGGGAGGCTTCATTCTCCTCGCTCACCCGTAATCGCCACGTTGATAGTCTCCACTGATTGTTGTGTGCTGCTGCCCCAGACCGCACCGCTGCCCCAGACTGCGCCAAACGCTTGGTTGGTGCTCGTGCCCCAAACAGCGCCGCTGCCCCAGACCGGGCCGGAGCCACTGATGAACACATTCGTACCCCAGACCGCACCGCTCCCCCAAACGGCGCCAGAGCCCCAAACAGCGCCTGAACCAAGGATCAGGTAGACGTTGCCGTTACTGGAGTCGTAGGCAGCCGTAGGAGACAGCGTATTGCCAGTTGCCACGTCGTAATCGGCAAGGGCCGCCGCGACATCCAAGTAGCCCGCGCCGACCGTGAAGATGTCGTACTCACTGGTATAGGTAGCTCCGGTGGTCGGGTCGGTCGCAGTGCTGTAGGCAGGGAAACTCTTGGAAGCTGTCTTCATCAACCGGGCCTTCACTTGGTCCGGCGTCAAGTTCGGCTGCGCATGTAGCAGAACCGCCACTCCGCCGCTGACGACTGCGGCAGCCATGCTCGTGCTTAAAATGTAATAAGGAGATCCACTGTGGGAAGGATTCCTTTGGTAATAAGACGCTGGGACGTCGTTAGCCGGGTAGGTGAATTGCAGAGACCCTTTCGCATCGAGCACTGAGACGGTACGATTGCCCGGGGCGACGATATCGGGCTTTACTACGTGATCAAAAAGCGTCGGACCTTTCGAGCTATAGCTTGCGATCAAGTCATCGTTGCGAGTGGGCGTGCCCATCGTTTCATTGCACCCACGGTGATGACGTAAGGATCGTTGCCCGGGGAGGTAATGGTGGCGTAGCCGTTTGTGCCCTGCGAGTTATCGCGTCCTGAATTTCCTGCCGCGACGACAACCACGATTCCCGTTTTCCAGGCCGCCTCGACGGCTTGGCAAAGGGGATCGAGTTTGTAGCTCTCAAAGACCGGGCGGCCGAGAGAGAGAGAGAGAGAGAGAGATTGATTACGCGAATGTTGTACATGCTCTTGAGCTGAATGGCTTCTTGGATGGCAGAAATCACGGTGCCGTCTGTGCCAGAGCCGTTTTGATCGAGCGCG
>Ga0137371_10002894_pt1 | contig 13643 bp, 10 predicted proteins | sample SagtaG_7_FD_104919 | JGI IMG/M metagenome (GOLD analysis project Ga0137371, IMG submission 104919) | Vadose zone soil microbial communities from Sagehorn Ranch, Mendocino, California, USA - Sage1_R_40_16 metaG | ecosystem: Environmental > Terrestrial > Soil > Vadose zone | place: USA... | reverse complement strand
TCTGGGGGCAAAGAGAAAAGCGTTCTGAGCATCTTCCAGGTAAAAGTAGTTGCCATGAGCCTTGTGCCACGTCCGGAGATCGTCTTGTGAATGGACCTCAAATTCGTGTAGTCCTGCAGAGGGATTGTAATAGGTGTCTCCGAAGGGAAAGCAGTGCAGATGGGCATGGAAGACGGTCTGCCGGAAAACGCCATGTTCCCAGAAGGAGACGGGCGCATAATAGCGTGCAAAGAAGTGTTGTACCTCTTGCTTAAGGGCCAGGAGATCTGCATCCAGAGCTGCGGGAACATCTCCATAACAGGTATAGTGATGAATGGGAACGATAAGCGTATGGCCCGGCACAAGTGGGGCATGATCGGCAAGAATACGAAAGGTTGGTGTCTCTTTGAGTATATAATGAGCGATGCCGCTACGTTGACAGAATGTGCAACCATCCTTGAAGGTACCGGTATCTGAGAAGACTCTGCTCCAGCTTTGCATGCAAAAAGCTCCTTATATTAGCCTGCGTGACGAAAGCCAGCTTCATTCATAGTAAGTGGCTGTCCTTCCGCGACGACACCCGCGTCAACGATTTCAGCAATGATCAGCGTTGAATCGCCTGCTGGCGTGGTCTGCTGTACTGAGCAACCGACCCAGGCCAGGGCTTCTTGCAGCACAATATAGCCATCTCCGCGCGTTTCATAGACGATCCCTGTCAGCTTCTCTGGATGTTTCAGGGCAGATTTGCCCAGCGTCCCAGCCAGTTCGCGCTGCCCTGTCCGCAGTACATTGACCGCGAATTTGCGACTGCGCTGAATCATCGGTAAGGACTTTGAAGCATTTTCGACGGAAACAGCTAACAGGGGTGGATCGAACGAGATCTGGGTCAACCAGTTGGCGGTGAAGGCATTGACCTCTTCGCCTTCGGCACAGGTGACGGCGTAAAGTCCATAGGTAAACTGGCGTAGTGCCTGTTTTTTGACTGCCGGGTCCATGTATATGGGTCCTCTCTATGAATAAAAAAGCTTGTGTGTGCGAATTCTTTATTGACACTTCCCCGCTTAAAAGACGGGGAATTCTTCTTTCCTCCAAGCAACTTGCTCAACTCCATCTCTGGTGGTGAGTATATGCTTGCCATCAGGCTCAAGCTTCCATCCGGTCTGCTTATACTCCACGCTTCGGTTGTCGTGTTGAAACTTGGGATAGCCCTTCTTCCCTCTCGTTTGGTTCTTGCCGTTCTCATAGAAGCGAGAGATAGCAAACCAGGCGCGATCAGCCGCCGCTTGACGGGCTTGGGAGTTGAGGTACCCGACAAACGAGTACTTCTGAGAGAGGACAGCACAATACAGTTGCAGATCGTTCTTGGAGACGCTGCGTTCATCCATCCATTTGCGCAAGCATTTGTTCCTGATAAACTGACCAATGCGTATCGTCTCATCGATGGCTGCGTATTGTGCTTTCTTCCCGTCTAACTTGTACTCGTAGATCAGCATCTTCCCTTACTCCGTAGACTACTGTGCAATATATTTCTGAATGATAGATGAACCGTCTGGTGTTCATGAAGATATTCGTGTGTCATGTAGAGAGTATACTACGACGCTACGTCTGCTCTCAACAGTTTTCTCCCACCCAACCCATCGCGCCTCCAAAAGAGGGGCCATTCATCCCCCGCATGAATGACGGGGGCTTTCTGGCTCGGTTCGGTAACTTTGGAATGACGTCACTTTCTATTGTAACCTCGGAAAAAGTCAGAAGCAACTGGGAACGCCGTCCACTGTAACTTCGGAAAAAGTCCGAGTGGGTGGTCTTGACCCACAAAGCCGGGGCAAGCTCATTTCTGCCTGCCCCGCGGGCCCACTGCAGATGACGACTGATTACGAACTGGCAGCATGTCGTCGGGAGGATCTACAGATTGTCAACATGTTTGAAGCCTCCACTAAGGATGGAGGGGCGCGATTTATAAGCCCGCCTCGGGAAGGAGAAGGAACAGGGAATCATGTTGGCCTTACAGGCAAGCCAGGAGATGTTGTCATGCTGATGTGGTTGTACGTTCACGCACGACTACACCAGGGCATCAAACAGCGGATTCCTGTTCCTTCTCGTTTTTGCAACGCAGCCGTAATACATGCTATGCTATAGTCTGAAATTGAGTGGCATTTACTGGCATCGTTGTTAAGGAACTGGAGGTACGTGACCATGCGTAAGTTCCTACGACTGATCTTTCCGCTATTGCTAGTGCTGAGTATGCTGTTCTCGGCCTGTGACTCAACTTCATCGACGACGGCTGGCAGCGCGAGTGGCACAATCAGGGTACAGTTGTTTTTTCACTCTGGCCAGGGACCTGAGCGTGAAGCACTCAATGCCACACTTAAGGCTTTCAGCGACGGGAACCCGGGTATACGGGTAGATGCCGTGCAGTTGCCCGAGGCTCGCTACACGGAACAGGTGAACATCGCAGCGATGGCCCATAGTCTCCCCTGCCTGCTCGATTTCGACGGCCCGACTTTGTATAACTACGCCTGGTCTGGGTACCTGATTCCACTCGATAAATATGTGTCTCCAGAGATGAAAGCTGACTTCTTGCCATCGATCATCAAGCAGGGTACGTATAACCATCACCTCTACAGCCTGGGCCAGTTTGATTCGGGTCTTGGCCTTTACGCGAACAAGCTGTATCTGAGCAAGGGGGGCGTGCGCATCCCCACTATCGACAATCCATGGACGTTGAGCGAATTCAACGACGTATTGGCTAAGCTGAAGAACGTGCCGGGCGTGAAGTATCCGCTGGACTTACAGATGAGTGCTAGCGGCGAATGGTTCACGTATGGCTTCTCTCCTTTTGTTGAATCCTTCGGAGGAGATCTGATTAACCGCAGCACCTACCAGTCGGCAAGTGGGGTACTCAATGGCCCTGAAGCTGTGGCTGCGATGACCTGGTTCCAGGGGCTCTTCAAGCAGGGCTACAGCAATCCCTGGCCAGTCGACGCCACTGATTTCCCGTCCGGCAGGTCCGCGCTGAGTTGGGCTGGTCACTGGGTCTATCCCGATTACAGCAAGGCATTGGGAGACAACCTGCTTGTGCTGCCGGCACCGAACCTGGGCAAGGGTGCGAAAACCGGTATGGGATCATGGAACTGGGGGATCAGCTCGTCCTGCAAAACCCCTGACGCAGCCTGGAAAGTGTTGAATTTCATCCTGTCGCCCAATGAGATAGCGCGGATGAGCAACGCGAATGGGGCTGTGCCTGCACGTAAATCGGTGATCGCCCAGTCCAGGCTATATGCGCCGAACGGCCCGCTTTATGTGTTCGTACAGCAACTCCAAAGAGGTATAGCGGAGCCGCGCCCGATCACTCCAGCCTATCCCACTATTACCTCCGCCTTTATTGTGGCAGTGTCTAATATCGCCGCTGGTGCCGATGTGAAGGAGGAACTAGACAAAGTGGTTCAAGAGGTAGACCAGGACATCAAAGACAATCAGGGCTATCCTCCCAGATAGGAGGGCATCCTTTGTGGTGCCCCACTCTGATCATCTCCCGGTCGGGGAACATCTGCCCTCGACCCCATTTTCATAGAGAGGAGGGAAACTATGAGTATAGGGCTTCGCACCAGGACGCGCACAATTGCGTCACCCAAAAAGCCTGACCAGCATCGTAAGGGCCATTATATTGCCTGGGCGTTTGCCGCGCCTGCTCTGATTCTGCTGCTGATCTTCCTGATCATCCCCTTCTTTGTAGCCATCAACCTCTCGTTTACCAATGAGCGGTTGGTTTCAGGACCACTGCCCCTGCATTTCGTAGGGCTGCGTAACTACCTGCAGATGTTGGGAGACGAAGCACTCCACCGGGCCCTGCTGAACAACTCCTTATTCGGGATGATTGTGGTACCTGTGCAGACCGGCCTGTCTCTCTTCCTGGCGATCTTGATCAACCAGAAGATGCGCGGCGTTATTGTGTTCCGAACGATTTACTTCAGTCCGGTTGTCACCCCCCTGGTGGTCGTCGCGGTGATCTGGTCGTTTCTCTACAATCCAAACCAGGGGCTGATCAACGAGTTCATCAAGGCGGTCAGCTTTGGACATCTGGGGCCCTATAACTGGCTCGACGATGTAAGGCTGGCGCTCCCGGCGATCATGCTTTTGTCGATCTGGCAGGGCGTCGGTTTCCAGATGGTCGTCTATCTCGCGGGGTTGCAGGGGATCCCAGAGCCGCTGTACGAAGCTGCCAGGGTCGATGGCGCGGGAAGGTGGCAACAGTTCTGGCACATCACCCTCCCCCAGTTGCGCAATAGCACTATCTTCGTGCTGATCGCAACCACTATCATATCATTTAAACTCTACACGCAGGTGGAGGTCATGACTCAGGGCGGCCCACAAAACGCAACCGCAACCGTCGTGTGGTATATGGTGCATCAGAGCATTGGCAACGTGCGAGTCGGCTATGCTTCGGCTGTCGCTGTGGTCTTCTTTCTCATTGTTCTCATAAGGGTGATTCCGGTTCTGCGGAGTGTCGTCATGACTGAAGAAAGAGAGATATAAATCATGGCGCTGACTACGCAAAAAGTGACGACTTCCGTCGTTCTCTCCCAAACAGCCTCGCAGAGGCTTCTGTCCTCTGGCCGAAAATATGCCTGGCTGATACTCAACTATCTCTTGATGGTCCTGCTGGCGATCTTTTTTCTGTTCCCAACGGCATTTATGGTGGTTTCTTCATTGAAAGTCAACGAGAGCCAGCTCCTGCAAGATTTGAGTAGCGTGAATGCCTTTCTCCCCGATGGCGACATCTCGCTGCAGAACTACAGCGACGCCTTCCAGCGGCTTCCCTTCGGTCTGTATATGTTCAACTCGGTGCTGATAGTCACCTGCATCGTCGCATTGGGCCTGCTGGTCAACAGCCTGATCGCCTACGCACTGGCACGCATACCGTTCCCTGGCCGCAAGCTCCTGGTCGTCATGATCGTGGTGTTGATTGTCATCCCCTTCGAGTCGGTGGCCGTGCCGCTCTTGCTGATGGTCAGCCAGTGGCCCTGGTTCGGTGGCGCTACCACATGGATAAACAGCTACCAGATTCAGATCATCCCGTTCATCGCCGACGCATTCTCCATTTTCCTCTTCTACCAGTTCTTCGTTGACATCCCTAAGGTTCTTGAGGAGGTAGCTCTTGTTGACGGAGCCAGCCATTGGCGCATCTACTGGCAGATAGTCGTTCCGCTTTCCCGCCCAGTCTTCGCCACCGTCGCGATCTGGCAGCTTCTCACCCACCTGGGCGACTTCCTGTGGCCGCTGCTGGTCACTCGTGGCGATACCTACCGACCGCTGATGGTGGGAATGCAGGCCTTCTTTGGCCAGGCTCCCCTGCGTTGGGGCGACGTCATGGCCTTCGCCAGTATGATCACCATCCCTGTGTTGATTGTGTTCCTCCTGTTCCAAAAGTGGTTCCTGCGCTCTGCCGCTTTAACCGGCACGAAGGGATGATAAGAACTTTTGAACTTGCTTCGTTTTCGTGTCTCTTCTGGGAGAATCCAAAAATCGGCCTTCCAGCATTTCCGGTTTTGCTTGTTGCTGTGAGAACTCTCTAGTAGTTACACTTGCAAATTGCAAGTAAAATCAGAACCATGAAAGAAGGAGCATACAGATGAGTTACGTCGTGAACAGTCAGCAGGCAACGAGATCCAGCAGCGAGTCGCACAGGCAGTGTCGGGCTATGACCGTCACCCTCTGGAGCGTTCAGGTTGTGCTTGCACTGATTTTCCTCTTCGCCGGCAGTATGAAGCTGGTCCTGCCCATTGAAGTGATGACGGCACAAATGCCACTGCCGGGCTTGTTCCTGCGCTTCATCGGCGTCTGCGAGGTGGCGGGCGCGCTCGGCCTGATCCTCCCCGGATTGACGCGCATCCGGAGAGAACTGACCCCGCTGGCGGCCAGCGGGCTGGTGGTCATCATGGTTGGAGCGGTGGTGCTCACGCTCGCGAGTGAGGGTGTCATTGGGGCAGTGGTCCCGCTGGTCGTGGGCGCTCTCGCGGCCTGCGTTGCCTATGGTCGCCGCTCCTGGGCCGCGAGAGCCTGAAGATCCCCAGGCCTTGTGCTCTACTAAGCAAGCAAGTAGCAATTGATCGCTCCCAGATGCCTGGGAGCATACATTGAAGAAGACAAGGAGCCATCACCATGATCACACACAACGAACCGCAGAAAGGCTACGCCCTGGTCAACGGCCTCAACATCTACTACGAGATACACGGGAGCGGGGAGCCGCTGGTACTGCTTCCCGGCGGCTTCATGACCGTTGAGGCGATGGGAGAGATTGTGCCGCAGCTTGCCGCGACGCGGCGCGTCATCACTGTGGAGCTGCAAGGGCACGGGCACACCGCCGACATCGAGCGCGCGCTGCACTACGAGTTGATGGCGGACGACATCGCCGCCCTGATCAGGCATTTCGGACTCGAACAGGCCGACATTTTCGGCTTTTCCCTGGGTGGCGGCGTCGGGCTACAAACCGCCATCCGGCATCCAGAGCTGGTGCGCAAGCTGGCGCTCGCTTCGACCGCCTTCAAGCGTGATGGCTGGTATCCCGAGGTCCTCGCGGGAATGGCCTCGATAAGCGTCGAAACGTTTGCTGGAACCCCGATACACGAAGCCTATCTCAAGACCTCGCCCAGGCCCGAAGCCTGGCCGACTTTCGTTGCCAAAATGAGGCAATTTCTGAGCGAGGACTACGATTGGGCCGAGGGCGTTGCGGCGCTCAAAACACCCACCCTGATCCTGGTCGGGGACGCAGACGGCTTGCGCATCGCGCACGCGGTGGAGTTCTTTGGTCTGCTCGGCGGTGGTAAGGCGGACGGCGACCTGGTCGGTCTCCCGCCTGCCCAACTCGCCGTGCTTCCGGCCACCACGCACGTTGGCTGGGCCCCTCCGTATCATGGCATCATGACTCGCACCGAACTGCTCCTCCCGATCATCACGGAATTTCTCGATGCGCCCATGCCAGAGGCCCGGTGAGCCAACATGACACATTTACTGCTTACGCGTCAAAGCTTCTTCCGCCGCATCTCGTATAGACTGCACGCCAGATTGCCTGCATAATTTCACAGCAGCCCAGGCATCAGGTGTCTTTGGGCGAGCACGAGCCAGAGCATTTGAACAGGACTTTTGTACGCGTGTGTCCGCAGTCTTTTCTGCTGTTTTCCAAATAATGTTCACTTCGACTGCTGAACGAGCGGGAAGGTAGCGTAGAATATCCAGAGCAGTTTCAAGCACCTCTTCATTCACATTTGCTGATGCAATAACAGTATTCGCGACGTCCACAATCTGTTGTATTTCGCTCTCGATAGCGGGACTCACCTTATCAGTTTCCTGTACCTGAAGAACACGTCCCATCACAATTGTCAGAAGATCGCCATATAGGAGTGGATCAGTAGAAGGAAGTGCTTTTTTAGCTTGCTCCATAACTTCATAAGTCAATAATAAGTCACTCAAATCACTCAAGTCACTTAGTTTTCTCAAATTCCGCAAGTCGCTCAAGTTTCTCAAATTCCGTAAATCGCTCAAATTTCTCACATCTCTCAGGCCTATCAAATTCCGCAAGTCGCTCAAATTTCGCAAACCGCTCAGGTTCCTCACATCTCTCAAATACCTCAGGTTTCGCACATCTCTCAAGTTTCTTAAATTTCTTAAATTCCGCAAGTCGCTCAAGTTTCGCAAGTCGCTCAGGTTCTTGGCTAGCGTTGCGATGAAACGTTGAGCATTTCGTCGCAATAGTACTTCATGACTGTTATAATGCTGCAAAACGGAGCTTGTTAATATTTGCAGATCTTGTTTTTCGGGGAAAAGCATTGCCCACAAGAGTGCTACTTCTTGATAGTGGATATAGCGTTTAGAAGAAAGTTGCTCGAGTAGATACTTCTGCCAGACTTCCTTCCAGCGCCGATCAGGATGCTTAATTGTTTCCTGAAGCATATCTATCAGATACATGGCGGTTGGATAACTTGCTTCTTCGGCACAGTCTAGCAGAGCTTTATGGATAGCAAGGCAAGTATCTATGTCACGCGGTGTAACCCGCTTTGCCTGGTAGTAATTGCGGAGAGTGATCCATTGCTCGATAGCGGCCTCATAGCGATTATAGTTCTCTTGCGCTAATGGAACGACGGTCGGCGTGATTAAAGTGCCGCATTCCAGAGAGAAGCGTGCGAGCTGGCGCAACTGGTCAGGATGATCTTTAAAATGCTGACGCACAAATACAAGCAATTGACCGGCGGGACTAGATTTACCCATAAAAGAGAGTGCAGTCAACGCGAGATCAATAACATTCAAATCTGGCGATACAGATAGGCCAGGGGATGGTTGAAACTTACCGATAGGATCTAGCCCGGTCAGTGCCATTAAGAGAGGTATCAGTGTATCGAAGACAATAGGAGGACAGGGTTGAAGACTTTGGGCAATCATAGTAAGGAGTGTAAGTGCAGCTTTTTGATGAGGTACCCGGTTCGTATCGCTGACCCAACGCGAAAAGATGACTAGAAAGAGCGGGCGGCAGTCTTCTTTGTGTAGAACAAGCAGACGACGCCGAACAACATCTTCAATGCGTTCACAATCTCCAAATTTCCGTCTCTGTTGAGCAGTTTCGTACCTCTGTAACAGCAGTCCAGCGATCTGCTCTTCCAAAGCAGAATCTATGGTCAGAGGCCTTGCTTCGATCAAGCATTCAGCGGCGAGAAGGACATCACGCAGGAACTCTTCTATCGTGGCGTGTTGAGGAATCTTTAGAAGAGTACGAATGATCTCATCAGCCACCTGCTCATTTTCACCGCTCTGATAAGCTACAGCCAGCAAGAACGGTTCGCGCCAGAGGGCATCCTTGCTTCGTGCACGTTCTACAAGATGAGCGATCCACTCACCTTGTTTGAGTTTGATCTGATTGAGAACGTAACGCGCGGCAAAATATTCCTGGAAAGTGCGATGCATAAATCCGAAGTAGTCGCCAGTACGCTGAACAAAGAGACCACCGCGTGCGCGGATACGACTGAGAAATATTTTCGCATCTTCCTCAGTCGTAGTAGATACGTTCCCGGTCGCGCTCATAGCCCATACAATCGCATTTATTACATCCCTCTGCCGGGCAAAGCTGTTGCCAGCATTCTGCATCTGGAATGCCAGAGGTCCGAGATACTTGATAGCCTGTACTTCAGGAATGGTATCCAATTTTTTCGCAATATTGCGATTCTCAAGCAACGTGTGTGTCACAGTATCATATAATTCAACCCGGCGTCGTGGAAGTTCGATACTGTTTTGTTGCATCACAGCCAGGAGAGTCAGCAGCAACGGATTTTCGGCTAACTCGCGAATACTCTCATTACCATTGATAGCTGCTCCTAATTCTTTCTCCCTACGCTCTACCTCTCTGGTAAGGGCTCCATCGTGCTCACCAAGGCTACTGGTACTCAGGCCACGAGCGCGTAGCATGGTCGCACGACACCAGCGAGGTATAAAGTAGTCGATCTGCTCAGAAGTCAACTCGGCAATTGTATAATGCAGATAATCAGGAAACGCGGCGTGGTCATAGCCAGCCACGCGCGAAGTAATTAAAAATCGATTGAATGTCTTGCCAGCCCTGGCACGGTACTTCTTAATGAAAACCCTGATAGCTTCTTGTACGCTCTCACGCCTGTGCAGATCACTCACTTCGTCCAATCCATCGAATATAACCAGGCAGGAACCTGATTGCAAGGATTGTTCGATGAAGGCTCCACATTCGGGAAGCTGGAGTTCCTCAAGCAACACGCTAAGGTACGCGGAGAGACTCAAATCAGGGCTTCTTTCCAGCTCATCGGCATACTTGCCTAACCGTAGCAGGATGGGAACAATCACTTCATGGGAATACGCGAGTTCAGGCATCTCAGGATCAGGTTGACGTAGCGCACAACGCGCCATATGCAAAGTCAGGCGCTCCATAAGCGTACTTTTGCCCATGCCGGGATAGGCCTGAATCACAGCAGTTGGACGATCAGGAGTAAGCGCTTGCCAGAGAGTAGCAATGCTTATCCTATCGCACTCCTTCAAGATATGTTGCCAGTTTCTTTCTGCATCCAGCACGATACGATCCAGATCTCTAGAAAACGCTCCGCTCTTCATAAGTTGACGATAATATTCCAATTCTTTATCTGTAAGTGGATAATCGGTCCTTGGTCGGTTACGACGAAGTTGCAAAGGAATGAAGACTGCATCGATACGAACACTTTCTGAGATCAGCCCGGCAGGAATACCACGCAATGTTAACAATTCCGTATCTGATATCACATTTTTGAGGTAATGTCGTGATAACTCTTTCAGAGAAGGCTCAAGAGAAAGATGGCTACCAAGAAGAACGATGAGCCAGAGCAGTACGAGAAATAAACCTATAACCAGGATAACCCAGGGATTTTGAAAGGCCCAACCGATAGGAGTGGGCGTCTGTTTTAAGTCAGTCGTCTGGGACCAGGACGTAAAGAGCAAAGAGGCAAAAATATTTAATCCGATGCCGAGGAAAAGTGTGCTCCATAAAAAACTACGCTTGCCATACAATCGCTTACACAGTTTGACAAACCAATCAGGAGGCTTTGAAGCACCATCTATAGTCTTTTCTATCATGAACGTCTCCTCAACAAGCAGTCGATTACGTCATCTATACTGTAACCTGTAGTATAGCGGCTAATACCAAAACAAGCAAGTCAAATATGGACTTATAGGTATATTTTATAAAACGCGTAAATTGTTTCCTTGTACTACTATTCTTGCCCGTACGTCTGCTGATATGTTATTATTGATGTACTTCAATAGCGGTTTTGCGAAGATATGTTAAAGAGGGTGAGATGAGTCCGAACAATCGGTTGAAACACGAACGCGAACGACGAGGATGGTCGCAGTCAAAGTTGGCCGGGCTGGTGGGGACGAATCCGGCTACTATAGGACGCTGGGAGCGCGGCATCTCTTTGCCTTATCCTGTCCATCGTGAGAAACTGTGTGAGTTGTTTGGCAAAGATGCACGCGCCCTCGGCTTGATCGAAGAAACCACACTTAATGAATATGAACAACGGCTGCATACCGTTTCAACACCGGTTCAGATGTCTCCTTCTGCATATACATTCATCTTTGATCCGGCGATCCCCATGCTCTCCGCTGAAACGAGTACGCTTGTTGGACGTGGTGTACTGTTAGAGCAACTCAAGCAACAATTGTATGCAGGCGGAACTCTTGCTATTAGTGCGCTCAATGGTCTGCCTGGAGTGGGCAAGACGTCGCTGGCACTGACGCTGGCTCATGATACTGAGGTTCAGGAGCATTTTCAGCACGGTATTCTCTGGGTCGGTCTTGGTACTCATTCAGAGAAACAGGAGTTGCTGAGCCGCTGGGGAGTACTATTGGGTCTCCCGGCAGGCGATATAGCGGGCATCAAGAATTACGATGAGTGGGTGCGAACGCTACGAGCGCTAATTGGCATGCGCCGCATGTTACTGATCATTGACGACGCCTGGCATGTTGATGACGCGCTGATGTTCCTGGTGGGCGGGCCTAATTGCGCATATGTCGTCACGACACGGTTTCCTCAGATTGGTATCCAGATTGCGGCCAATAAAGCAACCGTCATTTCTGAACTGAGTGAGGGAGATGGCATTACGCTGCTGGCACGTTTTGTACCGGAGCTGGTGAAACGAGATTCTGCAACGGCCCAATCCCTGGTGCGGTCCGTTGGAGCGCTCCCGCTGGCACTTGTTTTGATGGGCAAGTATTTGCGCTCTCATGCGTATAATGAGCAACCACGCCGCCTGCGTAATGCCATCCAATACGTGAGCGACGCCGGGAAACGCCTCAACTTGAGCGAACCCTATCGATCTGCCAGATCTCATCCCAGTATGCCAGACGGAACCCCTGTGTCATTGCAGTCCGTTATCGCCTTAAGTGACGAGCGCCTGGACGCACAGACGCAGATGATGTTGCGTGCCCTGGCCGTTTTTCCGGCCAAACCAAATAGTTTCTCAGAGCAGGCAGCAGTGGCGGTCAGCGCGGTTCCTGTGGAGACGCTTGATACATTGTGCGATGCAGGACTCCTGGAAAGCAACGGACCGGAGCGCTACATGTTGCACCAGGCGATTGCTGATTATGCACGTATGCAGATAGGAGAACATGCAGCGATCATATACCGACGGATGGTCGGGTACATAGTCCATTACGTAGAAACTCATGCAAAAGAATATGATTCTCTGGCACAGGAAAGCCAGAATATTATGACAGCTCTGGAGGAAGCATTTCACCTTGGAATGCAGGCCGAATATGTACAGGGTATCTGTGCTTTCGCGCCTTTTCTGCGCATTCGTGGGCTGTATGACCAGGCAAGGCACCACTTGCAACGGGCATATCAGACAACCATATTGCAGCAAAATCATGTCAAAGCAACGGAGATCCTATCTCACCTGGGACTTCTATGCAAATTACAAAGCGAGTATAAACAGGCAGAAATCTATCTACAGGAAGGTCTCCTGCTGGCACGCCAACTCGACCAGCACGAACATATCTGCTTCTTCCTCACTCATCTGGGTGCAGTGACAGAAAAACTTGGCGACTATGCCAGGGCGGAAAGCTATTTGCGAGAAGCGCTCTTTCTTGCCTATCGCCTGGAACAGCCAGAGCATATCTGCCCGGTCCTTGCAGCACTTGGACATGTGATGATACGACAGGGAAACTACGAGCAGGCGGAAATCCACTTGCAAGAAGGACTCGCCCTGGCACGTCAGATTGGTAACAAAGAACATATCAGCCACTTACTGACCGAATCAGGCGTAATAGCAGCGAATAAAGAGAATTACGCCCTGGCGCACGTATACTTCCAGGAAGCGCTTGAACTCGCGCGTCAGCTAGAATATCAAGATGCTATTATTCGGCTACTCATTAATCTCAGTGGAGTAATCGGGCTATCAGGAGACTACGCACAGGCAGAAAGCTATTTGCAAGAAGGGCTCAAGCTGGCTCATCGACTCGGGAATCGCTCACGTACAGGTCTTTTGCTGAACAATCTGGGTTCGTTAACATGGTTGCAGGGGAACTATACTCAGGCAAATATGTACTTTCAGGAAGGTCTGAGCCTGGCACGTCAGGTCAACCATCCATGGCTTGTCTACACTATTCTCTGGGAGTGGGGAGACGTGCACCTCGCGTCCCAACACTTTACTGAGGCGCAAGCGGCCTTTGATGAAGTGCTTATGCATGCACCTGAGGAGTTCCAGGAATCCAGGGCCAGGGCCCACTACGGCATGGCGCGTGTTATGATAAATCGTGGGGAGATGAGCGAGGCACGCAGACATTGTGAAGCCAGTATAGCCATCTTTGAGGCTATCGGTATACCCGCTGCCAGGGCCGCCCGACAACTGCTAGCTACACTTCCCACCACATCCTCTGTTTGTTCCGCAAAGACCTCCCTCGTTGGTACCGAGTATCTCCATATCCATCAACTGCACCCACCAGATCACCACTAAGCCACCTGACATCCGTGGAGCCGCCTCCAGGGGGACCGCAAGGGGCAATGCCATTCAAAGAAGAAGAGGAGGGGAGACAAAAAGGCGACCATCTGGTAAAGAAAGAACCAACGAACACATCTTCTTTCCAGAAAGGCACCTTTGTATGACTTCTAGGATACTGCATGA
>Ga0137371_10002888_pt1 | contig 13657 bp, 16 predicted proteins | sample SagtaG_7_FD_104919 | JGI IMG/M metagenome (GOLD analysis project Ga0137371, IMG submission 104919) | Vadose zone soil microbial communities from Sagehorn Ranch, Mendocino, California, USA - Sage1_R_40_16 metaG | ecosystem: Environmental > Terrestrial > Soil > Vadose zone | place: USA... | reverse complement strand
TATCTTATCTCGACGTTGTTTTCGTGTGGGCAACAACGTAAACGACGTATGATTTTCATACATGCTAGACGCTAACGTTTCACTGTTTTCATGACGTTTGTTTTACTCTACAAGCGACGTTATGTCCTAATTTTACTCATATCTCGGTGTTAGGTCAGAATCTGGCCTCTCCATCGCAAAAACCTTCGGACTGCATGATTTTCGCGTCACGTTGATTGCTCGCCATCAAGAGAAACTGGATGCCTCTGGATGAGCGCCTTTCAAGGGAGAATAGCACGTATGATATTTGCCTAATTGCCGCGTGTGAGAAGGAGGAGTGAGTGACTTTTGAACAATTCTCTAAGATTTTGATACAACGATGGAGTCTCGTTGTATTCTGCTTTTTATCTGTAGGTCTGGGAGCATTTATTGGCAACGTACTTATGAAACCGCTCTACCAATCGACAGCTCTGGTAGAGGTGGTTGTTCGTTCTGGAGGTGATCCATTAGCTATTGACAACATACGTGCTAGTCAGCTACTCGTTGAGACGGAAGCGAATTTGGCAACTACCTCTCCAATCCTTAATCAAGTTGTCTCGCATTATCCGGGGTCCTCGGTCGATGACCTCGCAAAAGAAGTGGCAGCAACTGCTAAGACCGATACACAACTGATTCAAATTAATGTCCTGGATCCCAGCCCGAGGCGGGCTGCGAAGCTCGCAAACGATATCGCGACGACGCTAATCACACAGCCACTGCCGGTGACACAGCAAAAGCTGGCACAGGGGAATTTCCTGGTCGTAGTTCAGTTAGCGCGACCCGCTTCAAGCCCTTCACTGCCTAATAAGCTCCTCAATACGGGGGCGGGCTTGCTGACAGGCCTGATGTTGGGTCTGTTGCTAGCACTGGTGTTCGAGCAATTAGACACGCATGTTCGTACTCCAGAGGTCCTCACCCGGTTACTGGGCTGGCCGATTCTGGGAACACTCCGGCGAACAGCGCGTAAAGCAGATATGATTCTCTCAACCGGCTATCATTCCAATAGCGAGTCCTATAATATCTTGCATGCGCATATCGGGTTCGCACTGAGAGATAGACCATTGCGCACCCTCGTGGTCACCAGTGGCGTGCCTGGCGAAGGCAAGAGCGTCGTCGCGGCTAACCTGGCGATTGGTATGGCAAAAGCCGGTAATAATACTCTCCTTATCGACGCGAATCTGCGTCATCCAACACTGCATGAACAATTGGGCCTACCGGATCATGCCATGGGTTTCAGCAATGCCATGTTAGCTTTCAGAGCGCCGACAACCGGTAACGCACCTGCTTACTGGCAGACTCTCACTCCTACAGCAGACTCAGGGTCATCCACTACGACGGTTGGTAGCGGCGAGCCATCTCTTGCCCCTTTCGTTCAAACAGTAAATATTCCAAATTTGTTTGTCATGCCATCGGGGCCACTCCCTCCGAGTCCTTCGGAGCTCCTCAACTCAAAAGCTATGCAGCGCTTCTTTACAGCACTGAACAATTATGGAGCCGACGTAGTGATCTTCGATACTCCTTCTTTGCTAGGCATGTCAGATGCCACCATTCTCGCATCGAAGGTTGACGGCACACTCATTGTGGTCGATATCACCCATGCTAGCAAGGGGCATCTCAAGCAGGTGAAAGCGGAGCTGGGGCAGGCGGGTGTCCGTGTTCTTGGATGTGTTATCAACAAAGAGCAGCGCAGCCGCGAAAACGCTCCCTATTTGTACAACTATGGCACGGAAAAGCAGAGCAAGAGGGACGATCATAGCAGGAAAGATACGGCTCTTCCTGCCACTTAACGCGTTACATCGGCGGCTCCGAAGTATGACCAGGATGAAGAGAGTAACGCAGCAAAGCGCGGTGACAACAGTATAGACCCTCCTGTCAGGGATGACAGGAACGAAGAAACGATCAAGCTACCTGCAGATGATATCCGCAGAACTGAGCAGCTCAACCATGGAAAAAGAAGAAGGGATAAGTGAAATGGATCACAGTGAGTATAGTGTTGTGCCGCCAAGAAAGAACGCGCTGTTTGGAAGGAGGGAACAATGATGAGAAGTAATTTGTGGAGCAGGATATTTCCACAGGACAGCACGAGGGAAATATCTTTGCACATCCCTCCTAGAGTGAAAGAGGCGGTTCTTGTTCTCCCAATGGGATTAGCGCTCGGAATCCTTCTATCCAGGGTGTTAACGGCAATGACCACTCCAAGCGTAATGGAAGTGCTTAGCTCTCTCTCTCCCACGGTTCTATGGGGGGGTGCCATTGCAACCATAAGCATGCTACTTATTATCATGTTGCGTCAGTACGAATTAGCGGCAGTGGTTCTCGTGGCTGTCAAGCTCTATGTGGATTGGTATCTGAATTTGACGTTTACGGTACCAACGCTCGCGCTCGGGCTGTTGTTGATCTTCTTTTTAGGACGATCTCCTCAATACCCCTGGGCGGCACCACGCGCTTTATGGCTCTGGGTTCTGTTTCTCGTATTGACTCTCTTGCAAACAGGCCGCGCTCCCAGTCTCCTTTATGCTGCTCAGTATTATGTGGAGAACATTTTTAGCGCCCTGGTCATGTTCTGGCTGGGAACAGTTATCGCACGAGATGTGGTCTATGTTCGCCGCTTCTTCCAAGTTCTTTCTGTCTTCGGGGCCTTTATTGCCGTACATACTCTCATTGAGGCTACTACCGGGACATTTCTCCTTGAATCATCGCGTAACGCCGCCAATGTAGTAGCTACTTCGTACCTCACTTCCTCAGCGCGCGCCATCCATCGTGCTACATCGTTTTTTTTATATACGAACTCAGATGGTGCCTTCTTGGCTCTTATGTTTTTTATTCCTCTTGCTCTCCTCTTTACGACAAAATTATCATTCGCTTGGAAAATGCTTTTTATCGCCGAAGTATTCCTTCTACTACTCGCACTGCTTTTTACTTATAGCACAGGAGCCTGGACATCTCTCCTGGTAGGCTTTATTATCTTCATCGCACTGGTTGGACGCATGGGCTATCGTACCCAACTTGTCCTGCTCTTATTTGTTGCTGCAGTAGTGGTGATTGTGGGCTTCCCATCCCAGCTCAACCTCCTGTTTCAACATTCATCAGATCCTGGCGAATTAGCGTTACGGACAGCTGTCTGGCAGACAGCAATACGGGTGATCGAGGCTTTTCCACTGACAGGGCTTGGCATTGGTCGTGACGTGTATCTGTTGGGTTACCAACCTTTTCGTGTAGCGGGAGAATATGACCTGGTCAACCACCCTCACAATTCGTTTTTAGAGTTCGCTGCCTTGGGAGGTTTGCCAGTAGGGATCGTATTTATCGCACTTCTTTCAGTGATCTTCTGGCTGGCTTTGCGTAATTGGCGGCAAACTGATGTTGAGAATCGTCCTTTACTGGCTGGGGGAGTAGCGGCTGCTATAGCCTTGAGCTGGTACAGTTTAAGCGATGCTGGATGGACAGTTGCCCCTTTACTCACAGTTGGTTGGATGATTCTTGGGGTAGTTTCATCCCCTTTCCTCTTGAAAAAGAACATCGTGCCTGCACCGACCAGGCCTTTATCGCAGCCAGATAATTCTTAACCCTGTCCCGGTCAGGGCATCCTGAATGGAAAAAGCAAGGCAGCAGGAAGTATTGCTGACATCCGGTGTGTCAATATCTGGGTATATTATGAGCAATAGCAGCTTTCAAATTATTCCAGTTTTGTGTAGCGTTCTCAGAAGACATGGTATCATAGTAACTATACCAGAGGATAATTCTCGGATGTGCGTTTGCCAGTGTTTGGGAAAGCATGGTCTTCATCTGGTCAGCTGTAGGATAGGGGTCACCTGATACACCGTACTCACTACGACTAAATGCTTGTAAAACGATTGCAGCATTTTCTCCATGTGCATTGGCGTACGCTTGTATGCCAGATGCAACCATAGCTGTCTGATCAAGGCTAGGATAGTCCGATGATTCTTCCCTGACCGGATAAAAATCACTACCTATTACGTCAGCGGTATCATAAAAAGGACTGTTGCCACGCCATACTGCTGTTGAGTGTCCTGCAGTGTCTATAAAGAGTCGAGGATGCTTCGGATCTAGTTGGTGTACCAGATCAGCGAGCTCACTTTTCATCTGGTCATGATCACCTGGATCTACTTCGTCCCCGATATAATAGCCCCAGACTGCTGGATGATGTTTTACTAAGTTCACTACATACCGAATAAAACTGGTGTTATCTGTACAATTGCATGTTTGCGCTAAAGCAGGAAACTTTAAGCCTAAACTTTTCCCACGATAAAACGTAGGGTTATTCAGCGCTATAATCACTTTCATGCCGACTGACTGTGCGTGATCAAGATAAGCTTTTTGAAAGCTGGCATCCCCATACATCTCATCGTAATTAATGACCAGTTTAAACCCTGCCGCTGCCATTATGTTTAAAGATGAAAGACACCTTGCCTCATCCTTTGGACTGCAACTTTCATACATGCCATATCCATCAAATGATGTGGAAGGTGTTGTTGATGTGGAGGGAGATACTACCGACGGAGATTTATTTGTTTGTACTTGTGGACTACATGCACTTAACAGAGGAGCAAGGACGACCATTGCGAGGGAAAGAATCCCAAGGGTTAATGCATATTTAATTTTCATGAGTAGTATATCTCCATTATAGCAATCACGTATTGCAGCTTATCTTAACTCAACGCAATAATCAAGGGTTTCATGTACTTGCACTACACCACCGTTATCAATGGACATAGGGACTGTTTTGGTAATGGTCCTAAGTACTCGCCGCCATAAACTCGAAGCGCCCTAATGCGAGATAGGAGGCCAGACAAAGGCCACAAAGCTCACTTCTCATTTGCGGCAGCCTGTACTACTACTACTACCGCACTTAGGAAAAAGGATGGCGGAAAAGTGGCATTGAGCATGGCTCATGTGGTAAACTGAAGCATGATTTCTGTCCATCCTCTCAGTCGGCCCGATCAACGGGCCTTACATCACCTCCAACACCATGGCGTCCCCTGTTTGCGTCAACGAGCTCAAATGGTGCGCGTGCTCAGCCCAAGGCTGGTCGGTTCCGGCCATTGCTCACGTGCTCTCTTGTTGCCACCGTAGCGTGCGGCACTGGCTGCACGCCTTTCTTGATCAGGGACTGAGCCTGGCTACAAGGGCGGCCTCGCGGGAGGCCCGCTCGTCCGAAGCAAACCTCTGCTGGCGATTCCGCCATGCATTTAGCAGCTGAGCACCTCCCGTCGACAGGGCGATACGTACCCGTCATTGCACTGACGATCCCAGAGATCCGACGCTTGTTGTCGACCATCGATTTCTTGCCCAGTCCAGAGCACTTCCGGCGCTGGTCCACCTGGCGACGCTACAAGCAAGCGTTAGCCAAAAGAAGTCATTATCGCAAACGCGGAGCGCAGCCGCCAGACTTTTCCCTGATGTGGTTGCCCGCCGCCTAGCCATTAACTACAGTTGTAGTATTAGTGCTCCATTCCTCATTGGCGCTATCATTCCCGCGTGGCAAATTTACAGACATAACATATCTGTTTTGGCTCCAGACCTTGGTTCATCGTTTTATTTTACACCAATGAGGAACGGAGCATTAGTGATTTCCTGGTTTTTCTCTCTTATTTACTAACGAACTATAGTATAGACACATAAGGGCGATACGTCAAGTTCTATAAGCCCTGCGCCAGGGCTTTCCTCTGAAAATCTTCTCCTGTGGCCATGACTGAGACCGGGAGAAGAGGCGAAAAAAGCTCAAAGGAGGGAAGCGTCAGAACTCAGAAGAGAACTTGGCATGAAGATCGCTTGTGGGGTATGCTTGTGGGAAACACCCATCTGTTGAGGAGTGACTCATGAACTGCCCGTACTGTGCTTCAACGGCCACCAAGGAACAGACCAAGAAAACGTCGCTGGGCTATCGCACGTTCCGCTGCTTGAATTGCCGGTGCACCTCTTTCAGAGCGTTGAGGCACAGCACTCACCACGAGCCGCTTGTTGCCGCATCGAGGCCGTGTACACGATACAGCCACTCGTGAATATGGCAGCAATACAGCTCAATCTTCGCCTGTTCGGTGAATGTGTGAGCCGCTCGTATCCAACGCCTGTGTATCAATTGTTGTAACACTCACAAAAGGAGAAATATGATGTCACTTTATATGGACATCCATCACAAAGTCGAAGGGTTGACCGCAGATGCAGTTATGCACGCCCACGAGGCAGATGTACAGACGCAGGACAAGTACGGTGTCAAGTACCTGAAGTACTGGTTTGACGAGGGCAGTGGCAAGGTGTTCTGCCTGGTCCAGGCTCCCAGCAAGGAGGCGGCTGCCACAGTCCATCGCGAAGCCCACGGCCTTGAAGCCGATGAAATCATCCAGGTTCAGGAAGGCGTCTAACCCTCACAACGGAGAGGATGCCTTTCGCAACCTCTCCCACCTGTTTCCTGTTTGTAGAGACATTGGAGAACTGAAAGCCGAAGATAGGCAACTTCCCCGATGGAGGAAGCAGGGAGTTGAAGTATCCTTGCTTCGAGAAAGGAGGAATCTATGCCACGCTATGTCGTCGAACGAACCTTCCCTGATGGGCTGATCATTCCCATGGACGAGACGGGAGCGCAGATGTGTCACGCAGTCGTGAGCCACAATGCCCAGGAGCAGGTGACCTGGATCCATTCCTATGTCAGCGAGGACAAACAGAAGACCTATTGCATCTACGATGGGCCCTCCCCAGAAGCAATCCGACAAGCCGCACGGCGAAATCACTTTCCGATTGATCGCATTACGGAGGTCCACGTCCTCGATCCGCATTTCTATATATAAATATACATCATAAAACATATATTAAAGAAGAAGCTTTCCTCACGGACAGGGAAGCTGGAAGCTGGCCCTCGAGTACTAATGGGGGTCACCATATTTTTTCGGGAGAATCTGACATTAAGAGATGAAACAGCTTCTCAGGCTGATCTGTCCACTTCTCCTTGCGAGAGATCAACACTCAAAAGCAGGGGTTTCTGCATCTTTTGCATTTCAAGGAGTGAAAAGCATGCACCCCAAGGCAACTCGGTGGGCTTAGAGTATACCTTGTCCGAAAAAATATAGTGATCCCTCTATGCTTATCCAGCCGAATACTACACTTTCTGGAGAGGGCAGTTTCCAGAGATGGATTTGCCCTGGGGAATGTTTGGTGAGAATCTTACAGTCACGGGTCTTCTGGATGAAACTGTGCATATTGGTGATCATATTCAGGTTGGATCTGCTAAGCTGATGGTGACGCAGCCCAGGTTGCCATGTTATAAGCTTGGTCTCAAGTTTGGGCGTGACGATCGTCTGGGCCGTAATGCAAGATATCCGCTTGCCAAAGATTCCGGATCTGATTTCTTCCGCCGACATCCTGTCAATGGTGGGATCATGGGATTTTTTCTTTCCCTTATCAAAGGCAAATTTGCCTCACTATCATTACCGTTTTTTTTCCTCCGTTCGGAATAATATAGTAACGTCACTTGCAATTTGTAAGTATTTAATAACAAAGAAGGAGAATCCCAATGAGAAATACCGTGAGCGTTCAACTGGCCAGTGGAAATAGCCGCCCATCCAAACAGCGCAAGCTGATCACGAGCGTCGCCCTCTGGAGCCTTCAGGTGGTACTTGCCTTGATGTTTCTCTTCGTAGGTGGCATCAAGCTGATCCTGCCGATCCAGGTGTTGTTGGCGCAGATGCCGCTGCCGCTGCCGGGCCTGTTCATCCGCTTCATTGCTACCGCCGAGGTTGCGGGTGCGCTCGGTCTGATCCTGCCAGGGCTGCTGCGCATTCGACCGATGCTGACGCCGCTGGCCGCCCTTGGGCTGGTACTCGACATGATCGGGGCGACGGCCTACAACCTGATCAGCGGTCAGATCGGGGCTGCAGTGACAACAGTGGTGCTGGGACTCATCTGCCTGGCCATCGCCTACGGTCGTCGCTCCTGGGCTGCGCGCTAGTACTGAGACCTATTTCCATGCCCATTGGCATACCGTGTAAATCACGGAAGGAAATGAGTAAGCAAGCTATCTCAAATCCTCAGGAAAGAAACTCTGCAATTTGTCTCACTTACTCACCTTGCGCAGAGAGGAGTTGGGGGGAGATGAAGCCCTCCAAACCTTCCCGCTTGGCTGCGAAAGGTGTGTTCTACGGTTGAAAGCCTGGAGTTATTGCTCGATACGGAGGTCATCATGCGAAAGATCGTTGTCTCAGAGTTTGTGTCGTTGGACAATGTCATGCAAGCACCTGGTGGGGCAGAAGAAGATACCGAGGGCGGCTTCACCCACGGCGGGTGGACATCGCCGTTCTGGCACGATGACATTGGGGCGCACTTCTTTGAGGAAATGAGCCAAAGTGACGCGCTGCTTCTGGGGCGCAAAACCTGGCAGATCCACGGCGGGGCATTTGAACCAATGCCAGCCGATGACCCTTTTGGCGATCTCATGAACACCATGCCCAAGTACGTTGTTTCCACCACACTGACCACGGCCTCGGCCTGGCGCAACTCCACCTTGATTCGCAGCCATGTGGTCGAGGAAGTACGCACCTTGAAAGCACAGCAAGGCCTGAACATCGTCATCGATGGCAGCAGCGTGCTGGTTCATACCTTGGCCGAGCACGATCTGATTGACGAATATAGCCTGCTTGTTTATCCGGTTGTGCTCGGCAGTGGCAAGAAGCTTTTTCCTGAGGGGCTGCGCGTGAATCTGCGCCTGATCGAAGCCAGGCCATTCCCTTCAGGGGTCGTGCTGCTTCGCTATGAACTGAAAAAGTAAGGAAGCAGCCTCTTTTCTATATTGAACAGATGCAGGCCTGTGCCAACTGGATGCACCGGTACATGGCCTGCATCCCCTCTTCCTGACAATATATTCAGGAGGAAGCAAGCACAGCAGAGGAGACGCAGATGAGCTACATTCTTCTGAGGAAAGATGACCTTCCCCACGATGAGAACACCTACGAGTTCCAGGGATATCAGCATGGAGAGGCCAGCATTTCGTTTCTCTGGGTGGACCTGCCGCCAGGGCATGGCCCGCGACTGCACAGACATCCTTATGAAGGGGTCTTTATTGTGCTGGAAGGGGAGGCTACCTTTACGGTTGGCTCGGCCACACTTGAAGTGAAGGCTGGGCAGATCGCGATAGTTCCGGCAGGTGTGCCTCACAAGTTTCTCAATGCCGGTGAAGGGCCGCTCAGGCAGATAGACATCCACCGAAGCTCGCGGTTCATCACGGAGTGGCTGGAAGACTAAGCAGGAGGTGATAGACTTGCCGTTATGAAGACACTCCTCACATGTATAGGAAACGAACTGGACGGCCACTCTTACACCCAACTCAACGAGGCTTCTCAGCGCGAGTTTGGGGTTTGTTTGCTTGCCGGGCCACAGATCCATGACCGGCTCTATTTTCTGCTGGTCGAGACAGAAACTGAGCAGCTCCTTGCTTCTGGCTTTCTCAAGCCGATTGCTCCAGTGATCTGCAACCAGGAAACCTTTTCCTTCCTTAATATCGGAGGAACTTCCTCTGAGCGTGCGCTGCGCTGCTGCTGGAAGACGCATCAGCCAACCATGCACATCGCCATGAGTCGGTTCCAAACGCTCGCAAAGGAGCTTCAACAGCAAACCCTTCCCCTGGTCATTTGTCATGCAGACCTCCATCCGGCTAATCTGATCCACGACCCCTCCGGCCACGTCTGGGTGATCGATTGGGATATGGTCATGCTGGCTCCCAAAGAGAGCGATTTCCTCTTTGTCGGGGACCCACCAGCCGATGGCTCAGTTGGAGCCGCTCTTCCTGCGTTTTGGCAGGGGTATGGACCAACGGTGATTGACCGGGTGGCACTCACGTACTATCGCTATGAACGGTGATTCAAGATCTGATTGCCTGTGCTTCCAATGTGTTCCTCCGGGACGATTTGGGAGAAGAGACGAATGATCGACCAGAGGAGGTTCTTTTTCGACTGGGAGTTGTCGCTGCAAGGCCCATATCACAAGTTGAAACACCTGGGCATCAGTATCGAGGGCAGCATCATATCTGGAAAAGTGGACATCCACGCTTCGGCAGGCCAGTTGCGCGTTGACCTTCCTGAAGGTTGCCTCACCACCAGATGCATCAGAAGAGATACCCGTGTCCCTCCATTTTCACACGTGCTCTGCGTCAACTCATGCATCGCACGTTAGCATTCCTGGGGCTTTGATCCTGGAGCAGCATCTCCAGCGGCCTTGCGTATCGGCTCTATAATCTCTTTGCTCAACCAGTATGCAATGCCTTCCTCTAGCGTGCGAGAGCGAGAGGCCAAGACCAAATGCGTTGCTCCTGCCGCAATGAAGCTTTGGACAATCTGGCGGATCGTTGCTGGATTCTCCTGAGGATCAAAGGTGATTTGTGCGGAGCGCGCAATCGTTGCCGGGTCGCGTCCAATTTCAGCACAAGAGCCATCGATGACGCGGCTCCTGTGTTGAAACTCTTCAGCAGTCGTATGTGGGAAGCCCGGGCCGTTCCAAACATCAGCATATCGCGCGACCACGCGCAAGGTGAGCTGCTCACCCCAACCACCAATGATGAAGGGGGATGTGGCTTTTGAATTGGTTTCGGTTCGCAATAGGTTTCCGAGAGGTGGTAGTAGCGTCCTTCAAAATTGACCACCGGCTCGGCCCACATGCGACGGATGATCTCGCAAGCTTCACCCAGCCGCCGGATACGTTCCGCAGCAGTGAGGAAATCAGTCCCATAGGCCGTATGCTCTCGCTCGACACCGCCGGCTCCCAGACCAAATTCCAGCCGCCCATGCGAGATGATATCCACGGTAGCCGCCTTTGAGGAAATGCAACGCCTCTTCCCTGGACGCTATCGTCCCTCCCAAGTGAGCACATTGCAGCATGGGCTCCGCAAGATCCGCGCCTGCCTGCTCACCCTCATGGAGGAACCATGGCCACAAGAGGTAATCCAACGATGCGCGTCCACCACGATCTCGGCGGCATCCGATCAACGAGGACGGAGGGCGGCGAACCAACAAACCGAGACGATGTCCACGTCCTTTGCTCTGCTTTCCGCTGGTTCACAACAAGAACAGATGGCAGGAAGGCTGAAGGGGCCTGAGCCGCTCGCTGAGAACGTAATTAGTAGTGCAGCGCAGAGCGCGTCTCCTCTTACCCAACGGGATCATGAGCCACCCAACGCGGAGCCTGATCAGACCTTACACCCCTGCGATGTCTCTTGTCCTGAGGTTGCTGATCAGCCATCCCCATCGGCCAGGTTTCCCGTGCTGACGATCGAGCGAGCCATCCAGTCGTATCTGCAGGAGCAGAGAACACATGGAAGGAGCTCCAAAACGATGGAATGGCATCAGACCGCACCGGGCTTGTTCCAGCAGTATCTGGTTGGGGCGGGGCACCTCAGCTTGCTGTGTCAGATCAGGCAGGCCGAGGTACGAGGCTGGGTAGCGTTTCTGCAGACCACGCCTTCGTGCAACGACACGACGCGATCGGCGAGCACGATTGCGACCTACGCACGCTCGGCTCGGGCTTTTTGCCACTGGGCGGTACACAGTGGGCATCTGGAGCGCACCCCCATCGTCGGTGGGATCATTCCCAAGGCCGGGAGAAAACGCATCCACCTGATCGACGCCGACGAGTTTGAGCGCTTGAGGCTTTCCTGTCGAGCCGCAGGAGCGTGTGATAGATCCGTGGAGCGAGCCGCCGCACGCAATCGTGCCGTCCTCTGGGTGTTGCTGGACACCGGCTGCGCGTCTCGGAACTGTGTGGGTTACGCCTTTCCGATGTGGACCGCGAACGGAGAGCTCTGAGGGTGCACAGAACGGGGGACAGCGAACGTTGGCTCGGGCTCTCGCCTAATGGATGGTATCAGGTTCTCTCTTACCTGGAGTGGTACCATCCAGCAGGGAGTACGAAGAGTGAGGGGATCGAGAAAGATCATCTCTTTCTCTCGCAGTGGTCTGGGCCTCTGACGAGCAATAGCATCACGCTCCTGTTTGATCGGCTCTGCAAGCGGGTTGGGATCAGCGACAAGCCTGTGACTCCCTCGGTGCTGCGTGATACCTTTGCCGTCTGCTTCTTGCAGGCGGGAGGAGAACTGGACGAGTTGGCGAGCGTTCTGGGCCTGAGAGACACAGCGGCACTCAAGCGCTATGCACGTGTGGGCACGCAGGAGAGCCAGAACGAAGCGCAGAAGGAGCTCGCTGAGGAGCACGTGTCTGAACCGTTACCTGCTCCACCCAAACGCAGGCGACGCCGGAAGACGTCCTCTTCGGCACGCATCAGCAACGAACGATAGGCCGGCGTGATGGTACCTGTGGAGGGGAGCCAATCACCAATGCTGAAGAGGCACATGATCCCGTCTGATTCAAAAGGAGTGACAAGGGGAGAAGACTGAGAACTCCCGGTCTCGTGAGCCAGCAGAACAGCTGTGTGGCGTCTCTGCTCGGGCAAAGCCTCTCTCGGGAGGATGCTCCTGAGTACGAGAAGCGTCCGTCGGATGGTTGTTTCTATGGCACAAGACACTGCACACAGAAGAGCTTCCTAGAGACAAAAATGTTCGAGGAGAACCCATCCACGAATCGTACCGACGGGTAAGATTTCTCGTGATGCAATGCGCCTCAACACTTCCTCTTTGCGCAGAGGGTTCCATGCCTCCGGAGCAAGGCTTGTCTGCGCAGCCCACCTCGCCGCTTCCGCCAGGTTCTCCCCAGCTAGCCACCATTGCACATGAAGCGCGATCATGGCAGGGGTGTGGTTGACCAACCCTTCCTGCTCGATCAGGGCTTTGAGCTGTTGCAGAGACAGCTCGGCGCCAGAGAGGTTCCCCTTTGCCAGCTCGAGCCGTGCTGCTCGATATGCTGCAAACGATGGAGCCAATCGGCTGCCTCTTCCAGCCGATTCCAGGCGTAGGAGACCTGGAACAGGAAATGATAGGCATAGCCTGCCATGATGGTGCGGGCACCGCTCTGTTCGATCAGGGCGAGGGTCTCCAGGCATTCTTGCTGAGCCAGGTGTAACTGTGCAGCCTGGACAGAAGCAAAAGCGAGCCAGGTCATCACGCGGATCGTGACCAGGGAGTCTCCTGATCCCACCATCTGTTGCTTTACAGCAAGCAGTGTGGGGATCAGGGAAGCGCCCTCGCCCAGCAGCAGCGCAGTGCGCCAGAACGTGAAGTAGAGGGGGATCATATTCCAGCGCGCCTCCTCGTCCGGGGGCAGCGCTTCTATCTCCAGAGCGAGATGGAGCATTCGTTCCTGGTCCCCGCGCTTAATGATCGCGGGGACCTCGATCAGGGCTTGTAGCACGCGCATCCTCCGCTCTATCAACGCCACCTCTGCTTCGGAGAGGGCCAGCTCCGACGTTCTTCGCAGAATCTCCTCTATGCGCACGAGTGTGCGCTCCACCTGGGCGGCCATACTGATATGCACGGCTTGGGGACCGATGGTGATGGAGTTGAGGAAGTGAAGAGCGGCTAAGAGAGCCAGGCGGAGATGAACACACAGAACACTATCTGGCAGTGAAAGCACCCAAGTGTGAACGATCCCTGCTTCCCCACTGAGCCAGAACGATTCCGCTGCTTGCTCGATCAGGGAGGCGGCAAAGGAGTAATCCGGCGCAGCCAGCGCATGGAATCAACGATGGC
>Ga0137371_10002885_pt1 | contig 13680 bp, 10 predicted proteins | sample SagtaG_7_FD_104919 | JGI IMG/M metagenome (GOLD analysis project Ga0137371, IMG submission 104919) | Vadose zone soil microbial communities from Sagehorn Ranch, Mendocino, California, USA - Sage1_R_40_16 metaG | ecosystem: Environmental > Terrestrial > Soil > Vadose zone | place: USA... | reverse complement strand
GCGACCGGACCGCCGCCTGGCTCAACGACCGGCTGGCCACCGCGTGCGTCGGCCCGCCCGGCCTCGGCCACCTCGAGGACCAGAAGCTCACCGACGACCTCACCGTGGCGCGCGACTTCGACCTCGGCATCACCGGGCCGCCGCTGTCGATCTCGATGGACTTCATCGCCGGCGGCCTGGTCGAGCTGGTCGGCGGCCTCGGCTCGGCCGTGCTGCTGGCCGCCTACCGCTGGTGGGCGCCGCTCGTGCTGGCCGGCGGCTGGCTGTCCACCCACTGGCTGCTGCGGGAGAGCGCGGTCTGGAAGGACCGCAACACCGACGAGGTACGGTCCGCCCGGCGTGACTCCGACTACGCCTACCGGCTGGCCGTCGACCCGCCGGCGGCCAAGGAGCTGCGCCTGTTCGGCCTGGTCGGCTGGACCCTGGAACGGTTCACCGCGCGCCGCACCCGGCTGCACGAGCTGCAGTACCAGGCCACCCGGCTGCGGGAGAAGCCAGTGCTGTGGAGCCTGCTGCTGGTCGCGGCGGCCAACCTGGTGGTGTTCGGCTCGCTGGCGAACGACGCCGCGGCCGGCCGGCTCAGCCTCGGGTCGCTGGTGGTCTTCGCCCAGGCCGCGGTCGGCACCAGCATGATCGCCTTCGGCGGCCTGAACTGGGCGCTCGACGGCTCCGCCGCCCCGGTGGCCGCGGTGCTGCGACTGGAGGCCGCGATGGCGCCGGCCGGAGCGCTGAGCACCGTGCCCGATCCGCGCCCGGCCGGCGGCCTGCCCGCGACGGAGATCCGCTTCCGCGGGGTCACGTTCGGCTACCCCAGCTCGGACCGCCCGGTGCTGGACGGCTTCGACCTCACTATCCCGGCCGGCTCGTCGCTGGCCATCGTCGGGCGGAACGGCGCCGGCAAGACCACGCTGGCCAAGCTGCTGTGCCGGTTCTACGACCCGCAGGCGGGCGCGGTCGAGGCGGACGGCCTCGACCTGCGCGGGCTGGACCTGGCCGGTTGGCGGAGCCGGGTCGCGGCGGTGTTCCAGGACTTCACCCGGTACGAGCTGCCGCTGCGGGACAACGTGGCGCCGGCCGGGGCCCCCGAGGAGGCGATCCGGGAGGCGCTTGTCGCGGCCGGCGGCGCGCATCTTGCCGACCTGGACACCGTGCTGGCCCGCGGATACGCCGGCGGCACCGAGCTGTCCGGCGGCCAGTGGCAGCGGGTCGCGCTGGCCAGGGCGCTGTGCGCGGTCCGGCTGGGCGCCGGCCTCGTGCTGCTCGACGAGCCCACCGCCCAGCTCGACGTGCGCGGCGAGGCGGAGATCTTCGACCGCATCCTGGCCGCCACCGAGCACACCACCACGATCCTGATCTCGCACCGGTTCTCCACCGTGCGGCACGCCGACCGGATCTGCGTGGTCGAGCACGGCCGGGTGGTCGAACTCGGCTCGCACGACGAGCTGATGGCGGCCGGCGGTCGCTACCGGGAGATGTTCGAGCTGCAGGCCAGGCCGTTCACGGTCGTCGAGGGCGAGGAGGAGGCGGTCCTGGATGCCCTCGCTTGACGGCCGCGCGGTCCCGCCCGGCACCGATGACCTGCCGCCGGCGCTGTCGTCGATGTGGCGGCTGTGCCGGCTCGGCTACCGGCACGAGCCGCGGCTGCTGCTGACCGCGTTCTCGCTGTCGCTGCTCGCCGCGCTGCCGGACGCGCTGATCGCGGTGTGGCTGAAGCTGCTCGGCGAGGGCGTGCTGCAGCGCGACCGGGCACTGCTGCTGGCCGCGGCCGGCGGGCTGGCCGCGTCGTCGGCGGCCACCTGGTTCCTGCGCACCGTCAGCACCCGGATGCAGCGCCGGTTCCGAGACCGGGTCACCATCGTGCTGGAGGCGCACGTGGCCCGGCTGCAGGCGTCGGTAGCGACGATCGCCCACCAGGAGCGGCCGGAGCTGCTGGACCGGCTCGCCGTGCTGCGTGACCAGGTCTTCGTGCTCGACCACATGTACATGTCGGTGTTCTCGGTGGCCGGGTGGATCCTCCGGCTCGGGGTGACCGTGGCGCTGCTGGTCTCGATCCATCCCGCGCTGGCCCTGCTGGCGCTGTTCGCGGCGCCGACCGTGGTCACCTCCAGCTGGCGACCCGGGGTCGAGCGAGGTGCCGAGGAACGCGCGGCACCGGCCAGCCGGCTGGCCCGGCACCTGTTCGTCGCGGCCACCACCGCCGCGCCCGGCAAGGAGGTCCGGCTCGCCGGCATCGGGCCACGGCTGGTCGAGCAGCGCCGGACCGCCTGGGAGCGGTGGTACACGCTGGTGTCCAGCGCGCGCTGGGGCAGCGCGGTGTGGCACACCCTGGCCTGGGCGGTCTTCGGCGCCGGCTACGTCGGCGCGATCGTGTTCGTCGCGTCCGGACTGCACTCGCCGCCCGGCGACGTGCTGCTGGTGCTGGCCGCCGGGTCCAGGCTGTCCTCGTACATCGGGGCGACCGTGGGCGAGATCGGCTTCCTGCGCGGGATCTGGATGGACGGCTCCCGCCGGCTGGCCTGGCTGGAGGACTATGCGGCCGCGATCGCGGCCACCGAGGACCGGCCAGTGCCGGACCGGCTGGCCCGCGGGATCACCCTCGAGCACGTCTCGTTCGCCTACCCCGGCACCGAGCGGCTGGTGCTCGACGACGTGTCGCTGCACCTGCCGGCCGGCTCGGTGCTGGCCATCGTCGGCGAGAACGGCGCCGGCAAGACCACCCTGGTGAAGCTGCTCTGCAAGCTGTACCAGCCCACCTCGGGGCGGATCCTGGTGGACGGCGTCGACCTGGCCCGGCTGCCGGCCGACGAGTGGCGGGCCCGGCTGGCCGGGGCGTTCCAGGACTTCTTCCGGTTCGAGCTGCTGGCCCGGCAGTCGGTCGGGCTGGGCGACGTGCCCCGGCTGGAGGACGAGCCGGCGGTTCGCGCCGCCGTCACCCGGGCCGGCGCCGACGACGTGGTCGACCGGCTGGCCGCCGGGCTGGACACCCAGCTCGGCCCGACCTGGCCGGGCGGGGTCGAGGTGTCCTTCGGCCAGTGGCAGAAGCTCGCCCTGGCCCGCGGCCTGATGCGGGATCACCCGCTGCTGCTGGTGCTGGACGAGCCGACCGCCGCGCTGGACGCGGAGACCGAGCAGGCGCTGTTCGAGCGGTACGCCGAGGCGGTCCGGGGCGCGCAGTCGGCGGCCGGCCGGGACGGCCGGATCAGCATCCTGGTGTCGCACCGGTTCTCCACCGTGCGGAACGCCGACCTGATCGTGGTGCTGGACGGGGCCCGGGTGGTGGAGTCCGGCAGCCACGAGGACCTGCTCGCCGCGGGCGGCAGCTACGCCGAGCTGTACCAGATCCAGGCCGCGGCCTACCGGTGAGCGCCGCGGCCCGCGCCGCTGCGGTCGGGGTGGCTACGGGCGCATCGGCGAACCTACCGGTTGGCGGCTCCCGCCGCCCGTAGGTCCGCCTCCCGCGCGGCTGCCTCCAGCCGGGCGCGGTACTCGGCCCACTGCTCGGCGCTCTGCCGTGGCAGGTTCGGATCGTCCGGCCGTTGGCCCGCTGTGCCGTCGATGAGCTCGCGGAGGATGTCCGCGTGCCCGGCGTGGCGGGCCGTCTCGACGCACACGTGCACGAGGATCTGCTGCAGCGTCACCCGCCGCCGCTCCGGCGGCCACCACGGCACCTCGCCCACGGCATCCAGCGGGAGCGCCTCGATCGTGGCGTCGCTGTGCGCGGCCGAGAACCGGTGCAGCTCGACGATGTCCTGCCGGGTCTCCTCCGCGGTCGCCCACATGTCGGCGTTCGGCTCCGCGTCGTCGGCGAGCCAGGGCAGGACCCGACCGGCAGGGCGACCGAAGACATCGCCGAAGTACCCCAGCTCGACGCCGGCCACGTGCTTGACCAGGCCCAGGAGATTCGTGCCTGTCGACGTCAGCGGCCGCCGGACGTCGTACTCCCCCAGCCCGTCCAGCTTGGAGAGCAGGTCCGCCCGGCTGGCCCGCAGGTAACGGTGCAGGATCGCCTTGTCGTCCACGACACGCATCATGCGCCATGCGCGGACGTCGCAGCAGGCCGCACCGTGATGGGTGGTTCGCGGTGGGAGAATCGGCCACCATGGCCGGGCCGATCGAGGACTACGCGTTGCTTGGCGACCTGCAGACCGGCGCGCTGGTCGGCCGGGACGGGTCGATCGACTGGCTGTGCTTCCCGCGGTTCGACTCGCCGGCCTGATTCGCCGGGCTGCTGGGCGCCGACGAGAACGGGCACTGGCGGCTCGCGCCGGTCGCGGGCGGTCGGGCCGCCCGGCGCCGCTACCGCGGCGACACGCTGGTGCTGGAGACCGAGTGGGACACCCCGGAGGGCACGGTCCGGGTGGTGGACTGCATGCCGCCTCGGGGTGAGGCGCCGGACGTGGTCCGGGTGGTGGAGGGGCTGTCCGGGCGGGTGCCGATGCGCAGCGAGCTGCGGCTGCGGTTCGACTACGGGCATGTGGTGCCGTGGGTGCACCGGCGCGGCGACCAGCTCGCCGCGGTGGCCGGGCCCGACTCGGTCTACCTGCGCTGCCCGGTGCGGCTGGTCGGCCGGGACTTCACCTCCTACGCCGAGTTCGCGGTCGGCGCCGGGGAGCGGGTGCCGTTCGTGCTGACCTGGGCGCCGTCCTACGCCGCCAGGCCGAGGCCGGTGGACGGGCTGGCGGCGGTGGACGACACGGAGGAGTTCTGGGCGGAGTGGATGGCCCAGTGCGACTACGACGGCCGCTGGCAGGGCGCGGTGCGCCGGTCGCTGGTCACGCTGAAGGCGCTGACCTACGCGCCGACCGGAGGGATCGTCGCGGCGGCCACCACCTCCCTGCCCGAGCAGCCGGGCGGCCCGCGCAACTGGGACTACCGGTACTGCTGGCTGCGGGACGCGACGCTGACGCTGCAGGCGCTGCTCGGCGCCGGGTTCGTGGCCGAGGCCGGCCGGTGGCGGGCCTGGCTGCTGCGCGCGGTGGCCGGCAACCCGAACGACCTGCAGATCATGTACGGCCTGGACGGCGCCCGCCGGCTGCCCGAGTACACGCTGGGCTGGCTGCCCGGCTACCAGCGCTCGACGCCGGTCCGGATCGGCAACGCCGCCGTCGACCAGCTGCAGCTGGACGTCTGGGGCGAGGTCCTCGACGGGCTGCACCTGGCCCGGGAGGCCGGGATGAGGAGCACCGAGGACGCCTGGACGTTGCAGCGGGCGCTGCTGGACTACCTGGAGGGCAACTGGCGGCAGCCGGACAACGGGCTGTGGGAGATGCGCGGGCCCCGGCAGGACTTCGTGCACTCGAAGGTGATGGCCTGGGTGGCGTTCGACCGGATGATCTCCACCGCCGAGCGGTCCCGGCGGGAGGGGCCGGTCCAGCGCTGGCGGGCGACCCGCCAGGAGATCTTCGACGACGTGTGCAGCAAGGGCTACGACGCCGACCGGAACACCTTCGTGCAGGCCTACGGCTCCCGGAAGCTGGACGCGGCGCTGCTGCTGCTGCCCCAGGTGCGGTTCCTGCCATGGGACGACCCGCGGATCACCGGCACCGTCGACGCGGTGCAGCGGGAGCTGTCCGAGGAGGGCTTCCTGCTGCGCTACCGCCCCGGTGCCGGCTCGTCCGACGACGGCCTGCCCGGCGGCGAGGGGGCGTTCCTGGCCTGCACGTTCTGGCTGGCCGACGCGCTGCACGGGATCGGCCGCCGGCGGGAGGCGGTCGAGATGTTCGAGCGGCTGCTCGGGCTGGCCAACGACGTCGGCCTGCTGTCCGAGGAGTACGACCCGGTCACCCGCCGCCAGCTGGGCAACACCCCCCAGGCGTTCAGCCACCTGGCCCTGGTCAACGCCGCTCGGCACCTGTCCGGTGCCCGCTCGGCAACGCCGCACCTGCGCACCCGCCGGGTCGGCGAGCACCCCCCGGCTGCCGCGGGCTGACGCCCCGCCGGCCGCTCGACCCCCACATCGACCACGAGGGCGGGATCCCGCGCACGTACTCGACGGTCAGATCCCTGACCCACTCGGGATCACCGGGCGCTAGCCAGGCCCGATCCCGGCGAAGAAGAGCGGCCACCTACCGGACCGCCAGGCCGCACGATCATGGACGGCCACCGGAGCACGGGCCTGGGCTGGTGCCTCATCCTCCTGGTACGCGAGCCAGCCAGCGGCGAGTGGCCCGCGGGGACCGAAGGCGCACGACCGCGAGGTGCTGATTCTCGTGCTTGGCAAACATCCTGGGATATTCACTACGCTGGCCCTGGTGCGACCGGAGCGCGGTGAGCACTCCCTTCGCGGCCGAGAGAAACTGTCGGGGGAGTCCCGCCTTTCCACCGTTCTCGGCTGCCTGCGATGTGAGGACGGAGGTGCGCCATACGGCCCGCTTCCCGAGCCTCCACAAGGACACCACGAGGGGATAGTCGAGCCAGATCACCGTGTCCGCCCGGGGCCAGACGAGGTCGCGCACCGCGCTCTTGTTGCCGTCGGTAACCCAGCGTTCTCCCGCGATCGCGGCACTCGTCCGCTCCCGCAGCACGGACAGGGGCACCGTGCTGAAATCGGGACCGAAGTACAGCGCGTCGAGCTCCACGTGAGGCACACCGATGGCGGCGGCCAGCTCTCGGCCCAGCGTGGTCTTGCCCGACCCGGTCCTGCCGAGAACCAGGATCCGCTGACACCCGCGCAGAGTGTTGGCGGGATCGCGCCGGGTCGGCATGGTCGTGGGCTTGTCGTCAAGGCGGCGTGCCGCGGGCTTCTCGCCGTCGATGGCATTCTGCCCAGTCCCGCCCCGCGTCCTCGATTGCACTTCGTCTCCTCGACGGGTCATCCGCCGCACTCCGTCATCTGCTGGAAGCTCCCCGCGGCGGCTCCCGCGCCGCTCGTTCAGGGGACTAGGGGGTGTCCCGTAATGGTGGCACGTCGTGGCGAACCCCGGGGGCGGTCGGAGCGGCTCGCACCGACTGCCTATTCGTACTGCAAGGCGCGGAGCGGGTCGAGGCGGGCCGCCCGGCGGGCCGGCAGCACCGCGGCGGCAGTCCCGCTGGCGATGGCGACGGCGAGGAAGGCCGCCAGCGTCGGCACCGGAAGATCGAATGCGAGGCCCTCGTCGCGGCGGGCGTACCTCACGAGCGCGGCCAGGCCGACGCCCAGCGGCAGGCCGAGCGCCGCTCCGATCAGCGCGGTGACGATGCTCTCCTGCCGCACCATCCGCCTCGCCTGCCGCCGGGTCATCCCGACCGCGCGGAGCATGCCCAGCTCCCTTGTCCGCTCGACGACGGAGAGCGCCAACGTGGCCCGCACGGCCACGGTCCTCGGGGCGGCTGGTGCGGGCCAGGTCCGGCGGCGCCCGCGACGGCAGGAGGCCTCCGGCGGCGCGGTGCGTGGCACACCGGTTGCCGGCGGCCTTCGCGACCCCCAACCGGATCGTCGGTCGCGTCGGTGGCCGGCCGCCGCGGGGATCGAAGATCCCGGAGACAGGCGCTACACCACGACGGCCGCTCCGCCGCGGCGCGGGTCTCCGCCGCCGGACAGCGCGCCGGTGCGCCGGTGCCGTTCGACCGCCTGGCAGCCGCCGAAGAACAGGTTCTGCGCCCGGAACCGGGTGACCGGCTGGCCGGCGGCGGTCAGCGCGTCGAGGTCGATCCCGGGCTCGGCGTAGACCATGCCGTCCTCGACGTGCAGCCGGGGCGCGTCCACCGCCGGCTGCGCCTCCAGGCCGCGGTCCACCGCGTTCACGATGACCTGCAGCAGCGCGCTGCGGATGCGGTTGGAGCCGGCCGAACCGAGCACCAGCTCGGCCGCCCCGTGCCGGCGCACCACCGTCGGGGCCATCATCGAGGGCAGCCGCCGCCCGGTCGGGTGGGCGAAGAAGCCGTGCGGGGACAGATCCTGCTCGCCGAGCATGTTGTTCAGGTGCACGCCGGTGCCCGGCACGACCAGGCCGGAGCCTTCGCCGTTGGAACACGTCACCGAGCAGGCCCAGCCGTCGGTGTCCAGCACCGAGATGTGCGTGGTCGAGCCCAACCGGCTGGCGGCGAGGAAGCCGTCTCCGAACCCGGGTGCGGCCAGGCCGTCGAAGAACTCCGGGGTACGGGCCTCCTGCGCGCTGCGCATCGCCGACACCAGCGCGGCCTCGTCCGGCGGCCCGGGCGTCCCGGCGAGCAGCGTCAGCGCGAAGGCGAGCAGCAGCCCGCCGGCACTCGGCGGCGGGTTGGTGTGCACCTCCCGGCCTCGGTACCCGACACGGATCGGCTCCCGCCGCACCACCCGGTAGGCGGCCAGGTCGTCCCGGGTCAGGGTGCCGCCGCGCTCCCGCACCCAGTCGGCGACCGCGGTGGCGAGGTCGCCGGTGTAGAACGGGGCCGCGCCCTCGGCACCCAGCCGGTGCAGCGCATCGGCCAGCTCGGGGTCGCGCCGCAGCTCTCCCTCCCGGGGCGGCCGGCCGTCGGTCAGGTAGTGCGCCCGGGCCTCCGGGGTGGACCCGACGATCCCGGCGAGCAGCGCGAAGAGGTTGGCCTGCTGCCGGTTTACCAGGACCCCGTCGCGGGCCAGCGCGATGGCCGGCGCGACCAGCTCGGCGAGCGGCGCGGTGCCGTACCACTTCGCCGCGCCGGCCAGCCCGGCCGGCACCCCGTACACCCCGCAGGACGCGGCGCCGACGTGGAAGACCTGAACGGCGTCGCCGAAGGAGATCTCCACCGGCAGCAGCGGCGCCCGCTCGGCGGGCTCGCTGCCGCGGCCGGGCGCCTCGACGAAGAAGTCCACCAGCACCGGCTCCCGGTCCGGCGGGGCCACCAGCAGGTACCCGCCGGCGCCGAGGCCGGTCAGCAGCGGCTCGGCCACCAGCGAGGCGAGCACCGCCGCCACCGCGGCGTCCACCGCGTTGCCGCCGGCCCGCAGCAGCTCGGCGCCGGCCTGCGCGGTCACCGGGTGACCGGCCGCGACGACACCGCGCTCGGCCGGTCGGGTGGTGGTAGTCACATGTGCCGCCCGCCGGTCACCTCGATGACCGTGCCGGTGAGGTAGCTGGAGGCGTCCCCGGCCAGGAAGCAGGCCACCTCGGCCACGTCGGCCGGCTCGCCGGCCCGGCCGATCGGGATCTCCCGCAGCTTCGCCTCCCAGATGTCCGGGCGCATCGCCTCGGTCATCGCGGTCCTGATCAGTCCCGGCTGAATCGCGTTGACCCGCACCCCGTGATGCGCCAACTCCTTGGCCGCCGCCTTGGTCAGCCCGACGATCCCGGCCTTCGCGGCGCTGTAGTTGGTCTGGCCGACCAGGCCCACCTTGGCCGAGATGGACGACATGTTGACGATCGAGCCGCGGCCCCTGGCCCGCATCGCCTCGGCCGCCGCCCGGGTGCCCAGCCAGGTGCCGACCAGGTGCACGTCGATCACCTCCCGGAACTGAGCCAGGGTCATGGTCCGCAGGGTCGCGTCCCGGGTGATCCCGGCGTTGTTGACCATCACATCCAGCCGATCCCGCTGCTGGACCGCGTGGGCCACCGCCGCGGCGACCTGCTCCTCGGACCGGACGTCGCAGCCGACGCCGAGCGCCCGCGCACCGCCGGCGGTCAGCTTCTCGGCGGCCTCCTCCGCGGCCGCCTCGGCCACGTCCGCGATGACCACCAGGGCGCCCTCGGCGGCCAGCCGCTGCGCGATCGCGTACCCGATGCCCTGCGCGGCCCCGGTCACCAACGCGGTGCGCCCGTCCAGCGTGCCCATGCAAACCCTCCCGCCGCGGAGATGCCGGTGCGGCATTCCCGCCAGGATAGGGTTTCCCGCACCCGGCGGTGCTCGGCCGGGCCGGGCTCGGCCAGGTCCGGCTCGGCCCGCTGGATCCGGTCGGGGAACAGCCGACCCAGGCGGAGCCAACCGGAGCCAGCCCTCGCCTGGTGGTCACAATCTGTAGCTGATCGAGTACACTGGTCCCCCGCGCAGTCGGGGGGTGGCGCACACGGGGCGGAACAGCCGCGCGGGCGGCCGGCAGGACTCGGGCGGCAGGTGACTGATGGTCGCCGCTGTCCTGGATGCGTTGTTCCTGCCGGTGCTGGTTGGCGTCCTGGTCGGCTACCGAGCCGGCCGGGACCCGGTGCAGCGGGACGTGCTGCTGGTCTTCGTCGCGATGACGGTCTTCTTCGTCCGCAACCTGATCCGCCAACTGGGCGGCACGCTCCCCGCGCTGGTCGACGACCTGGCCACCACGCTGCTGCTGGCTCAACCGGGCCTGACCCTGCGGCTGGCCGGCCGGTTGCGGCCGCTGCCGCGCTGGCTCTGGCCGTCGGCGCTGGCCGCTTACCTGGCCGCGGTCGCGGTCACCTTCGCGGTCGGCACGCCGCCACCGCTGCCGGCGGTGCTGGTTCGGGTGGGCTGCCTGACCGCCACCGGCGTGGCCGCCGCCGTGGTGCTGGCCGGCGAGGCGCGGCGCCGGTCCGGGTCGCCGCGGGCCCGGCTGCGGATCGCCGCGGTGGCCACCGCGACGTTCGCGGCCGCGATCACGATTAGCGCGCTCCCGGTCGTCGTTCCGGACATCCGGGCGGTGGCCCAGGCCGCCGGGCGGGCGGTCGGCCTGGTCGCGGCGCTCGGGTACGCGGCCGCGTTCGTGCCGCCGGCCTGGCTGCGCCGGTTCTGGTCGGCGACGGCGGTCTACACGGCCAGCCAGCGCCTGCTGCTGGCACCGGCCACCGACCCGCCGGCCGAGGCGTGGCACCGCTACGCGCGGACGGTGCGGGACGTCTGCGGTGCCGACGCCGCGGTCGTCCTGCTCCAGGCGCCCGGCGGCGAGGTGGTAGAGACGGCGTGCGCCGGGCTGCCGGCCCGGCTCGGCACCGCTCACCCGGCCACCGGCCTGGACCGGCTGCTGTCGGCCGCCCAGACGGTCCGCATCGGCGGCGCGGACCCGCCGCCGCTCGCGGTCCGGTACGCGGGCCGGACTGGAGCCCGGTTCGTCCGGGCGGTCGGCCTACGCTTGCCGCACGCCGGGCGCGGCGCGCTGCTGCTGGTCAACCGCTACCGCGTGCTGTTCATCCACGACGACGTCCGGCTGGTGGCCGAGCTGGCCGGGCAGTGCGGCATCGAGGCCGAACGCGCCGGCATGCTGGCCGAGCGGGAACGGCTGACCGCCGAGCTGGCCGCCTCGGTCGACGCGCTGACCGCGGCCAACCAGGCCAAGAGCGACTTCCTGGCCAGCATGAGCCACGAGCTGCGCACCCCGCTGAACGCGATCATAGGGTTCAGCGACCTGATGAAGAACGAGCAGCCGGCCGGCGACCGGCGTTCGGTGCCGGCCGACTGGGTCGACCACATCCTGGCCAGCGGACGACACCTGCTCGACCTGATCAACGACATCCTCGACCTGGCCAAGGTGGAAGCCGGGCGGCTGGAGCTGAAGCCGGAGCCGCTGGACCTGCCGACCCTGGCCGCCGAGACCACCGCGGCGCTGCGCCCGCTCGCGGTCGCCCACGGCCTCCAGCTAGCCGCCGACCTGCCGGCGGTGCGGGTGCAGGCCGACCGGACCCGGCCCCGGCAGATCCTCAACAACCTGCTGTCCAACGCGATCAAGTTCACCCCGCCCGGCGGGCGGGTCACGGTCACCGCCACGGCTGCCGGCTCGGACCTGCTGATCACGGTGGCGGACACCGGGATCGGCATCGCGGCCGAGGACCTGTCCCGGGTGTTCGACCAGTTCCAGCAGGTCGGCGACCCGGTGGCGCAGCGGGTCGGCACCGGGCTCGGGCTGGCGCTGACCCGGCGCCTGGTCGAGGCGCACGGCGGCAGCGTCGGCGTCGAGTCCGAGCTCGGACGCGGGTCCCGGTTCACCGTCCGGCTGCCCGCCGCCGGGCCCGGCGGGCCACCGGACCCGGTCCCGGCGCCGGTCGCGGCCGCCGCCGGCCGCGGCGGGATCCTGGTCATCGAGGACGACCCGAGCGCGGCCCGGCTGCTGAGCACGTACCTGGAGAACGCCGGCTATTCGGTCACCGTGGCCACCGATGGAGAGACCGGGCTGTCCGCGGCACGCCGCCTGCTCCCGGACGCCATACTGCTCGATCTCGTGCTCCCCGGCATCGACGGCTGGGAGGTGCTGCGCCGGCTCAAGCTGGACGACTCCCTGCGGGACATCCCGGTGGTGATCACCACCATGCTCGACGAGCACGACGTGGGGCTCGCTCTCGGCGCGGTGGACTACCTGGTCAAGCCGATCGACAAGGACACGCTGCTGACCAGGCTCAGCCGGCACGGACTGCTCGCCGGGCTGCCGGAAGGCCCCGCCGCCGTCCTGGTCGTCGACGACGACCCGGCCACCCTGAAGATCGTCAAGGCCAGCCTTGCCCCGCGCGACGTGCGGGTCGTCACCACCACCAGCGGCGCGCGGGGGCTTCGGCTGGCCCAGGAGCAGCGCTTCAACCTGATCATCTGCGACCTGCTGATGCCGGAGATCGACGGCTTCACGGTGATCGCCGGCCTCGCCGACAACCCAGCCACCCGTCGCATCCCGGTGCTCGTCATCACCGCGCACGAGCTGACCGAGGCGGACAAGACCCGGCTGAACGGCAAGATCCTCGGCGTCATCCGCAAGGGCGACGCGCTGCAGGACGGCCTGCTCGACTGGCTCGCCCTCACCATCAGGGGCGCGCCAGCGCTCGCCGGCAGCACCCGGCCGGACCGGGAGGCCGCCCGGTGACCGGCGCCGCGGGCCGCCCGCCCGCGCTGCGCATCCTGCTGGTCGAGGACGAGAAGCTGAACCGCGACCTGGTGCGCGCCATCCTGACCCGGGCCCGCGACCCCATCCTGGCGGCCGCCGAGCTGGTCGAGGCGGAGACGCTGGCCGCGGCGCGGGCCGCGCTGGCCGCCGCGCCGTTCGACATCCTGCTGCTGGACGTACACCTGTCCGACGGCAGCGGGCTGACCCTGGCCGAGGAGCTCAGCCAGCGCCCGCCCGCTCGCCGGCCGGCGGTCATCGCCCTCACCGCCGGCATCTTCCCCGAGCAACGCCAGGCCGCCCTCGCCGCCGGTTGCCACACCATCCTCAGCAAGCCGCACACCGCCGCCGAGCTGCTCGCCGTCCTCACCGCGCACCTGCCCACCGCCGGCGACGGTCCCGGGGGGGCCTCCCCGCGTTCAGCGAGCGTGAACCGTGGCGACGGCCCCGACCTTCCCCGGTGCCCCTGATCGAACACCTTTCGAACACGCGTGGCGTGCCGGGGCGACCGACCGGGCGAGCCGGCCGTCGCGGGGGTTCCAGGGGGTCGTCCCCCAGGGCCAGCATGACGAGCGGGTCGACGGCGAAGCAGGGGGCCGGAACCCGCTCGTGCACCCAACCCGACACAATACGAACCCTCAACTGGCAATTTAGGGTTGGGTCACGGCCCCACGGTGTCGGAAATACATGGCGCCTGCGGTGCCTCACCAGCAGGCGCGGTCAGACCAGCCTCGACGGCTACCACGCCTCGATTGCGGCCCCAATTACCCGCTCGACGATCAACCGGACGTGCCGCTGCTCGGCTCAGGCCCGCGACTCGGCAGTCGGTTAGGTATGGATGCATGACGGACGCGCGGCGAACGGAAGGGGGCACCGGCCGCCTCGATGGCCCAGCACCGGCCAGGACGCGGCTGGGTGAACCGATGCCGGACGGCCGGGTCCGCGGGTGGTGGCGGGGCGGACCACTGCCCTTAAGTTAAGAATCTTCATGTGGCTTT
>Ga0137371_10002884_pt1 | contig 13680 bp, 12 predicted proteins | sample SagtaG_7_FD_104919 | JGI IMG/M metagenome (GOLD analysis project Ga0137371, IMG submission 104919) | Vadose zone soil microbial communities from Sagehorn Ranch, Mendocino, California, USA - Sage1_R_40_16 metaG | ecosystem: Environmental > Terrestrial > Soil > Vadose zone | place: USA... | reverse complement strand
GCGATGGCGGCCAGAAACAGCCCCTCGCGGGTGCCGCTGAGGACCACGATCTCCCGTTCCGGATCGACAGGACGGTCGAGCCGGTAGCGGCGCGAAAGCCATTCCGCGGCGGCGCGGCGGAAGCGCTCGGTGCCCTTGCCGGCCGGATAGCGGCCGAACTCGGCGAGATGCGCCGCAATCACCGGGCCGACGAAGGCCGGAATCGGATGCTGCGGCTCGCCGACCGCCAGATTGATCGGGTTCTTGCCGGGCTTGACGTCGGCCAACAGCTCGGCCAGCCGCACGAACGGCGAACGGCCGTCCGCGGCCCGGCCCGGCGCCGCGCCAGCATCGGTTTCGGCTTTGATCACGGCCATGCGCAAAACACTATCCCCGCCGCCCCCATGACCATAGGGGCGGCGAGTTAAGGCTCGATAAACCAAGAAGGGCGCGGCGGAAATCGGCGATGAAAATGGAGGCCCCGGGGTTCGGAATCAGCCGTAGAGAAGGCGAGCGTCGGCTGCAGAGACCTTGTCTATGGTTTCGGTCCCTCGCCTACGATCGCGCGGAACAGAGCTTCCCTTTCGTCCGGCTGAAGCTCGTCCAAACCTTGCGACATGAGCTTGCCGACCAGCTCGGACAATCTGGGGTCCCGCGCTCTCAAGACCTCGTCCAACAGCCATTGCGGCAGCTGCTCGTCGCGTTTGGGGCTTCGTCCCAATTCCTTGAGACGATCCGCAATTCGATCCCAGATCCGTTTCGATGCTGCGGTCATTGCCTGGACCCTCTCCGGATTATCGGATTACCGGCTGAAAAGTTCCAAGTGGCCAAACAGAGAGAGAGGCCCCGGGTGAGCCGCAGGGCAATCGCATGTGAGGGCCGAGCGGAGTTTTACCTCTCCCCGAGGGGGAGAGGTGGGTCCGGATCAGAGGATTGACTCCCTCGCCCGTGACCCGGTCGGTCGCGGATCCCCATCGATCTGACGCGACGCCGGAAGACTTCTCATACGCGCCATCATTATCGCGCACCAGATAGGCTGGCGCCGAATCCCATGGAAATGCCTCGGTAATCTGTTGCGCCAGCCACTCCGCCGTCGGCTGCCGCGTCACCGCAAACCAAAGCAGCCGGCGGCGGGCGTGGCCGAGAACCCCAAACGCAAACAGCCGCTCAAAGGTCAGGGTCGGGACATCGCGGCGATGCCATCGGCCTGGTTGCGCAAAAATGTCTTTCAGCTCTGGGCGGGCGGCGTTCGACCTCGGACCATGTACTTCGAGACCGTCGACTGGGCCAATTCGAACCCGAGTTTGCGAAGTTCGCCATGGATCCGGGGCGCGCCCCAGAGCGGATTCTCCTTGCTCATGCGGCGGATGAGATCCCGCAGTTCCCGCTCGATCTTGGGTCGCCCACCCCGATTTCGCGATTTCCAGCGCCAATACGCCCGAAACCCGGACCGATGCCAGCGCAGAACCGTCTCGGGTCGAACAATCTGGATCGTGCCGAGAAGGCATGGCCAGAGCAGCGGCGTCTGACGGGGAGCCTGCGTTTCCCCGTGCCGGTAAAACACATCCAAGCGGGTCATCGGCCGCAAGGGCCTGTCCGACTCAGGGCTGAAAATCGGTTCACGACCTCGTGGTTTCGGCCATGTTCCACCCCGTTACCACCGCCCATAGCGTTTCGACTTGGCCAGGGCTGTAATGTCTTCGAAGTGAAATAGTTCTCCGCCTTGACCCGCACGCGGTGGCAGTCGCGGTGCGGTATCGCTTGCTGCACGCGGTTCCTCATCTGTCGTTGGTCCTTGTGCACGTCAATCCGATTGACGAGTCAGGCGAACGGCAACACCGCATCGGGCCGCATTCGCACGACGCACTACCGACCCATGGGCATGCGGCGTAGGCGGCTATCGTTCCGGGTCAAACGCGGTCCTGTGGCGTTGTCTCGGGCATTTCCGCTTAAGCATCGCCAGGGGACCCTCGAAGAGCCATCGCGCGACGTCTCAATCGTGCCCGGAACTTGATGGCATGCGGCAGTCTACTGCAGGTACCGCGAGTGCCTAAGCCGCCGAGCAACCTGCTTTAGCTAGGGTCGGCCGCTCCCGTTAGGTCGTCACCTTGGGCGGGCAGGTTACGTGTCCTTAACCACCACACCCCAGGAACGCCCGGCCGCCCCCGGCGGGAGGGGTGCTAAGAGTGCTGGTTTGTGCTAATCTAGGTACGTATTCCCGTGCCGGACAACTGTCATGAACTCGTTTTGGCGGTTCTTGCGTGATAAGCGCAATCAGCAGGTTCTGGGCTGGATCGGAGGCGGGCTGGTATTTGTGGCGACGGGACTTTGGGCGGCTTTTATCCATTTCTTTCCTCTCCAGAAACCTGCTGAGACGAAAGCTTCAGAGCAGCCTGCAGCTTCGGAGCCTGCGCCTGCTAACGTCCAGGCAGAGTGTAGTGGCATCGCCATAGGCGGCAATGTGACCGGCGCGACTATCACGACGGGCGCCACGACCAATACGGAGTGCGCGTCGAAACCGAAATGAGAGCCCGGCCATGAAGCGGTATTCGTCCTTCATTGCAGCATTGGGCATGTGCTTCTTCGGGTCGATTACCGCCGCGTATGCTCAGATCAGGGCGGATACCGGTAGCATCGCTATTGGGGGCAGTGTCACCGGCTCCACGGTAATCATCGGCATACCGCAACAGAAGGTGGATGAACTTGTTCGCGATGCAAAACGTCCCCTGGAAGAACTGACCGCTCAACAGCGAGAGAACATCGTCCTACTCAAGGAAAAATTGGACCTTAATGGACGCCAAGTGCGTGCCGCGCTTGCCATTCTCGGCGAGAATGACATTTCCCCGGAGCGCCTGACTGCGAAGCTTGTCGAAATCGCACAGCGCTTCAAGGAACTTCAGGCAACGGCATCGGCTCAGCCCGGCGACGATCCCAAAATCGCTGCCCTGAATACCGATGCGCAGAAAGCAATCGAAGGCGGCCAGCTGACAGAGGCGGACGCTATGCTGGCGGATGTCGAGATGGAGCAGAGACGCGATTTCGACCGCCTCACGGTCCAAGCGGCTGAGACATCAGCCCGACGCGGTGACATTGCACTTACCCGGTTGCGGTATGGCGAAGCCGCAAAGCATTTCGCCAATGCTGCTGCACTGCTTCCTCCAAAAAGCGCTCACGAGGACAGGCGAATCAGCTACCTACAAAAAGAGGCAAGCGCCCTCTATCAGCAGGGAGACGAACTCGGTGATAACAGTGCTTTGCTTTCGGCGATTGAGCGATACAACCAGCTAGTCCATCTGACACCCCGCGAGCGCGCGCCGCTACACTGGGCCTCGACTCAAAATGATCTTGGCAATGTGCTTTTGGCCCTTGGGCAACGGGAAAGCGGGACAGCGCGGTTGGAAGAGTCGGTCATCGCTTATCTCGATGCGCTGAAGGAGTGGACTCGGGAACGCGCGCCCCTCGATTGGGCAAGGACCCAAAACAATTTGGGTCTCGCGTTTTGGGCCCTCGGGGAGCGTGAGAGCGGAACGGGGCGGTTGGAAGCGGCCATCACAGGGTTTCGCAATGTTTTAAAGGAATGGACGCGCGATCGCATGCCAGATGATTGGGCCGTCACCCAGAACAATCTTGGCAGCGCACTCATGCGGCTCGGTGAGCGCGAAAGCGGGACGGTGCAGCTGGAAGAGGCCGTCGTTGCCTTTCGTGAAGCGCTTAAGGAAAATTCTCGCGAGCTTGTGCCGCTCGATTGGGCGATGATTCAAAACAACCTCTGCAATACACTCCGCACTCTTGGGGAGCGCGAGGGCGGAACTGTCCGGCTGGAAGAAGCCGTCATCGCCTGTCGCGAAGCGCTGAAAGAATGGACGCGAGAACGCGTCCCGCTCCAGTGGGCCATGGCCCAGACCAACTTGGGGAATGCGCTCCTGCGTCATGGCGAGCGGGAAGCCGGAACGGCGCGGCTGGAGGAGGCCAGTGCTGCCTTTCGTGAAGCGCTGAAAGAAAGGATTCGCGAGCGTGTCCCGCTCGACTGGGCCAAGACCCAAAATAACCTGGGTGCCGCCCTTCAGACACTTGGCGCGCGCGAGACCACGACGGCCCGGCTCGAAGAGTCCCTCACCGCGTATCGCAATGCTGCTGAGGAAAGAACACGTGAACGCGTTCCGCTAGACTGGGCCCGGACCCAGAATAACATTGGCGCGGTCCTTGAGATTCTCGGAGAGAGGGAAGGCAGAATAACGCGAATGGAGGAGGCGGTTGCCGCTTTTCGTGAGGCGCTGAAGGAAAACACCCGTGAGCGCGTGCCGCTCGACTGGGCCAAGACCCAGATCAATCTAGGTAATGCGCTCCGAACGCTTGGAGAGAGCGAGGCAGGAACGGCGCGGCTGGAGGAGTCCGTCGGCACTTTTCGTGAGGCGCTAAAGGAAAACACTCGCGATCGCGTGCCGCTCGACTGGGCGAAGACTCAGACTAGCCTGGGCAACGCGCTCCGAGCTTTGGGAGAACGTGAGAGCGGGACGGCACGGCTTAACGAGGCTGTGGTAGCCATTCGCGAAGCGCTGAAGGAATGCACCCGCGAGCGTATCCCGCTCGACTGGGCCAAGATCCAGACTAGTCTCGGCAATGCGCTTCGAACCATCGGAGCTCGTGAGAGCGGAACGGCTAGGTTGGAGGAGGCGATCGATGCCTATCGGATGGCGCTGGCGGAACAACCCCGCGACCGCGCGCCGCTGGACTGGGCTTTTACCGAAACCAGTTTGGGCACCGCGCTTGTGATCCTCGGCGATCGCGAGAAGGGGATGAACCGGCTGGGGGAGGCCGTTGCCGCCCTGCATGAGGCCTTGAAGGAAAGGACTCGCGGGGATACCCCATTCCTTTGGGCGCAGACGCAAGAGAAGCTCGCACTCGCCCATCTTGCCCTTTTTGATAAGAGCAGCGACCAAACCCAACGCGACGATGCGCTCAACGCCATCGGCGGAGCTCTCGAAGAATATCGCAATGCTAAAGCCACTTTCTACATTGAGAAAGCCAGGCGCCTCCGCGAAAAAATCCTCGCAGCTGTGAATTAGTTCACAACCGTAGGATTCAGGAATGCTATTGTTTGGAAGAGACGAACCTCAGCTTAATACGAACGAAAGAGGCAGATCATGATCAACTTCCATAAGCCAATCGCAGGCGGCTTCACCGTCGGTATCATGGTCATGTACGTCCTGGCCATGTCCGCCCCAGTCTTGGCCAAGGGTGGCGGCGGTTCGCGCGGTTCACCGGGGCGCCCTCCGCCGCCCGTTTTTCTGGAAGGCTCCGCTGCTGGTCGCGCAGTTGGAAGCGGTTGCTCCATCTCCCGCAAACCAGTCACCAATGCATCCGGCAATATCATTGGATATCGCCGTGTGCAGGTTTGCAACTTAGATTAGGGCCACGAATCGAACAGGCCGACGCTCGTCTCGCTACATAGTGCGACAAGATCGCGCATCTTGCCGCGGTCAGCCAGAGGACCGCGAACGGCCACCAGATGGAGACGTTTGACGACGCGCGCGGCTACTTTGAGGAAGCCCGCAACGTCGCACTCGAAGGTGTCAAGGTCCACAAGACCAATCGCGGACAAGCCGTCGGGGCGGAATTATCGTGATCAGACGCTCGCCGGAAATGCCGATAGTCGACGGCAAATCCTTTGTTGCGCAACAATGGCGGCACGCGACGTACGCGCGACCCGATGCCCTGAATTGTGCTGGGCCAGGTCAGGATTTCCGAATTGTCTCCGGACGTGCAGCTTGAGGGCCTTGTGCAATTCGGTGGCCGTACCGGTGAAGCCGCTGATGGGATGCTTCGTCTCTACAAACTCCACCAGCGCCACCGAAGGGGTCAGACTCGAATGATGATTTCCGACACGTCACGGCGATTCTCTCGGTAAGCGGTTTCGAAGTCGCCGGGCTCGAATCCGAGTACCGGGACGGCCGCGATGACCCATTTCAGAAAATCCGCCAGCCGCACCGAGCCGATGTTGCGCAGCGCCGTCGACACCGCATCGAGCGCCGCGCCGAGTATGTGCGGGCGCACCGCCTCAAATTCGGCCCAAAACTCATCCTCGGGGCGCCGGGCCTCATCGGAGATCGTGCTGAGGCGCACAGTCTCGCGGCGGGGCTCAATTGCATGGGTAGGGCCGGAAGGTTGGTTTCCCGTATGGGCTAGAAAGGGTAATACGCCGCTATGGACAACGGCCGGTTGATCTGCGAGCCTCCACGAGGGATACCGAGCCTCTCGAAAACTATGCCCCTTTCCGGCCATTCCAGTTCTGTTCCGGACGCCCTCGCCCTTCTGTGCTAATCTCTCGTGGGAGGTGAGATAGATCGACACCATGCAAGAACGGACCCCGGGCGGTGACGCTCCCTCCGACCTCGTCCGCTTCGTGCTCCCGCTGAACCATACGGCTCAGCGCGTCGCCGAGAGCAAGCCGCTGAGGATCGTCGCCATCGGGTCGTCCTCGACCGAGGGAGCCGGCGGGACCGTCCCCTACCCTCGTCGACTAGAGATCGCGTTGGGAGCCCGATTCCCCGACCTGATCACCGTGGTCAATCGCGGCAAGGGCGGCGAGGAGGCGGGCGACGAGCTGGCGCGCTTCCAGAGGGACGTGATAGCCGAGGACCCGGCGCTGGTGATCTGGCAGGTCGGAACGAACGCGGTCTGGAAGCGCTACGACCTCCCGGAAGTGGCGGCTTCGATCCGAGCCGGACTGCAGCTGCTCGGGGGCCTTCCGATGGACGTCGTCATGATGGACCCACAGTACGCCCCCGCGGTAATCCAGCAACCCGTCGACGCCGAGCGCATGGTCAGCCTGATCGCTCAGGCCGCGAGCCAGGCGAGCGCCAACGTGTTTCGACGGTTCGCTCTCATGGCCTATTGGAACGTTATCGAGCGAGTGCCCTTCGATCAGATGATCTCCACCGAGGACGACGGAACGATGCTTCACCAGAACGACTGGAGCTATGAGCGCGTGACGCAGGCCCTAGCAGCCGGGATCACGGACGCGGCTGTGCCGCATACGTAGCCCGAGTAGTAATTGCATAACAATTCATGATGACCTAGTGTCGTGACCATGGTGCTGGGTTGTCCCACGTAGGTTCCGACGTGTGTCGCAGGTCGTGCATCCAGCTCTCGAAGCCCAAATTGGCCAAGGCCTCGCTACTACCTTGGCCGGCGCTCCGTGCTGCCGGTAAGTTGAATCAGGCAGTCGCCGTTCTCGAGAAGGCGATCGCACCTGATCCCCTGGATGCGCTGTCTTACGTGCATCGGGGCGGACGCTGGCCGAAGCCGCTCGACGAAAGAAAGGCAAGCCCGCCGCCGATCTAACCAAGGAGGCTGTCAAAAAACTGACCAAAGCACGTGAAATTGCTCCGCGAGGTGGCGGGGTCCTTTGTGGGCTGGCTCATACAGCAAGAACATTTTGCAGTTCATCATACCGTCGTGCTAAAGATGCTGGGTGGATGCGGTATGTGTGCGATATTGAATAAAACTCTCATTTAAAATGTTTCGAGAATGTCTCGTCGGCTTAGAGCCCGTGAGGTACCTAGCCTCCGCGGCATGGGTGGATCTGATGAATGCGGTTTAGGACCAATAGACTCAACTTGGGAGAAGCGCATGCACGGGAAGAGCGGAGATCAATCCAATGCGCCGAGTGGCCTGAGTGTTGACCGTCGGACCCTGTTAAAAACCATTGCGATCGCAGGTGCCGCCACGAGCGGCGGCGTTCTTGCGCCGCTGACTGAGGCCCGAGCCGAGATTTGGGAAGAAGGCGACACACAATGTCGGCCTCCTGTCCAGGAAGTCGCCCCCGATTATGCGCTCGATGATGCGATGCTCGCCGACTTCGTCAAGTTTTCAGAGCTCTTGACCGGGGTGAAACCGCTAGATCATCGGCTGGGAAGCCAATATCTCGAACGCTACGCTCGTCGGCCGGAGCTGACACAGTTCCTGCCGCAGCTCATAGGTGCGTATCGCACCGCGTCAAGCTCTAGCTCGTCATCGATTGAAGCCGAAATCGAAAAGAACATCATGCAAACCAGCCTGCGCCAACCAGCGGAGCAGGTCATCTATCTCTGGTATGTCTCGGCTTTTTATCTGCCGCTCGCCGGTGATCCCGCCCAGCGAAAGTGGTTCTATGGTTCGCCGGAACAGTACAACAAATCATTGCTGTGGTCTGTTGTTCGTGGGCACCCGCCGATGACGCGAGGTGGCCCACCCGGCTACTGGGCCAAGCCGCCGCAGCTTGTTGCCGAACACTCGAGAAACTTATGAGGGGTTGGCCATGCAAACTAACCTTGCCGAACCAGATTTCGACGTCGTCATTGTGGGATCGGGCGTTGCCGGCGCACTTGCTGCGTACCGGCTTGCACAATCAAATATGCGGGTATTGATCTTGGAAGCTGGCGGTGTTGCGCCTGACTCGCTTGGACGCTACGCATTGGTCCGCAGCTTTATTGGATCCCCAACGAAGGCGACCAATTCGCCTTTTTGCGGTGACAATGTCCTTGCGAATCAGCCGTTTCCTGCTGCCCCAATCAACGGAACCGACTATTACGATTACCAGCAAGGATACACTGGAGACCAGTTCATCAGTTATTACGAGCGACTGGTCGGCGGATCGACTTGGCACTGGCAGGGGATTTATGTCCGGATGTTGCCAAATGATTTTGCGATGGAAACCCTGTACGGCAAGGGCGTGGACTGGCCGTTCGGCTACGACGAATTGGAGCCATGGTACGTTGCGGCAGAGCGTGAAATGGGTGTAGCCGGAAGCGACGAGGAGCGCGTCGATCACAGGAAGCGACGATATGGAATTAAGTATCCAATGCCCGCCCTCGTCCCGAGCTACCTCGATAACAAAGTTTCGAAGGCCGTTGCGAGTGCGCCTCCGCTTGATGAAATTCCGCTTCGAGTCACAACGGTCCCCCACGCAATCAATTCCCGGCCGTACGATGGTCGCGCTGCGTGCGAAGGCTTCACGTCATGCGTGCCCCTCTGTCCGATCAAGGCCCGATACGAAGCCGTATTTCATGTCGAGAAGGCCCTCGCGGCAGGTGCAGTGCTCCGCACTCAGGCTGTCGTAACACGTTTGCAGCTCGATGAGAGCAGAAAGCGGGTTACCGGTGTTCACTACAAGCGTTGGGAATGGAAGGAGGACATCGGCAAGCGCGTGCCATTGAATGAACCAGAGCACTTCGTGACCGGCAAAATTATTGTACTTGCCGCGAATGGCATCGAGAACCCGATGGTCCTCCTGCGCTCCAACGCGGCGAATGCAAGCCGTACCGTCGGATGCTACCTGATGGATCACCCGATTAAGCAATCGTACGCACTGGCGACCGAGCCGCTGTATCCTTTCCGCGGGCCGCAAACGACCTCGCATATCGAGGTGTTCCGAGACGGAAGATTCAGGCAAAGACTCGCGGCGTTCAAGACCTCGATCAAGAATGATGGCTGGTCCACGAATGTGACGGCCGCCCCACGAGGAAACAAGCCACCGGCCCAGAAGGAGGCCAATGACTGGCATCCGGGAACATTGCTCGATTATGTGCAAAACTGGGGTTATTTCGGCGATAAGCTCCGTGATACCCTGGCGCACCATGCGGTCAGGCAGATCACGTTGAATAGCGCATGTGAGCAACTGCCCATCAAGGAAAACGCAATTTCCATCTCGAACAATAGGGATGAGCTCGACATCGGGCGTCCACTCATTGAGTATCGGGTAGACGACAAGGACGGTTACGTCCGCCAATCGTTCAAGAAGGTTATCGAACTGCACCGGCGGGTGTTCGAGGCGATGGGAATTCCCGCAGATCGCTGCAAGATGCAGCCAGATGCAGATGGTGCGAGGCTCACGTTCGGCGGTTCAGGGCATATCATGGGCACTACGCGCATGGGCAACAAGCCGGAAAACTCAGTGGTCGACAGGCATTGTCGAGCGCACGATCAGCAAAATTTGTATGTCCTCGGCAGCAGTGTATTTCCGACAGGTTCTACGGCTAATCCGACCTCTACAATCGCGGCCCTCGCCCTGCGAGCCGCGGACGCGATCAAGAGAGAACTGCAGCGCCATGGTTAAGACTGGTTCGCCCGACGCGACGGCGAGAATCGCAATGGGGCAGGCACGGCGACCAGCATCAATGGCGCTTCTGCCCTGCGAGCCGATCGCGTGAGCAGGTAATCCTGCTCGGCGCCAGTCTTTATGGAAGTCGTGCTATCACTCGAAGTTCAAGGGGCTGTGCATGATGCTGCCGAGGCGGGTAGGAATCGCATCGCGATCGCAAGCGGTTGGACTTCACGACATAATCAAAGTGGCTGCCGCACTCAATGTGCAGGCGAACCGGGATGTTCAAAATATTTGGAACATCTCCGCTACGGTGACCGCGCTCGCCGATCCTGAGTCCATCGAGCTGGGCGTGTGGCCGATCTTCATTGTGGACGATGTTGGGCAGGACGGGGCTACCGGACTTCATCTCACCGATCACCAGCAGCCCTACGCCCTAGTTGAGGCCGGCCCCACTTGGTCGCTGACAGCCAGCCACGAGTGCCTGGAAATGCTGGTCGATCCCAGCGGCAATCGGCTCGTGCCATCCTCGGGGATCACTGTGGCGGGCAGCGAGGTCCGAGATGTGACAACGGAGAAGTTCGAGTACTTGGTTGAGGTCGCAGACCCATCCGAAGATCCAGCTAACGCCTATATGATCGACGAGATATTAGTTGCAGACTTCTATACGCCGCATTTTTTCGACCCGGTCGTTTCGCGCGGCGTGCGCTATAGCTTCACCGGCCGCATTAAGCGCCCGCGAGAGATTCTCCCGGGTGGCTATATCAGCTGGCTCAGCCCGGTGCTTGGCACCATGCAGCAGCTGCGATGGTTCGACAAACCTCAAATCGTCGACTTGCCGGGTCACCCGGCTGAATCCGGACGGGGCACACTGCGCGGCTTTGTGGACGCGCAAACCCGTCCGCCAATGCGACTATCGCGTCTCAACGCACGGAGTCATGCCGTTACCCACCAACATCGGCGTGCGCAATGGCTGCAGACTGCGTCTACTCTTCGCACGGCGGCCTACACGTTGGCCCGGCGCCCCAGCCCCTCTGCAATAACGTTACCCTCGCCCGATGCCGCGCAAGCGCTGCTCGACGCCAACAAGAACAGGCTTCAAGTTCCCGGTGCAACCAAAGCCTACGTTGGCTGGCATTTCGAAAACAACTGGATTACGCGGCAGCGTGCCATCGTCGTACTGGCGCGCCGGGCCGATTTGCCGGCCGTGCAGAACAGGCTCCCCACGAGCATCAGCGGTGTTGCGATCGATGTGCGACCCGATCCTCGACCAGTGCGCCCAAGCCCGGCAGGAGGGAGCGGCATGCTGCTGGCAGCGCGGCTAGGCACGGTTCGTGGGGAAGACGCAGTTCCGGAGGTTCCTGGCGAGATCGTGTTTGAGGAGGCGCAGCCCACGCTCGCCGGACTGGCAGCAGCCGCGGGCAAACGGCACGTCGACTATGTACCGCCGCCGGGCGTGTCGCTCGACCCTTTTACTGCAAAAATGAAACTCGTCTTGCACGCTAGCCCCGAGCAAGGGTGGACGCAACTGCAGACCTTTTTCAGCGGTATTACGCAAGATCTCATCGTCGGCATGTACGAGTTCACGGCACCGCACATCGAGAGCGCCCTTATTGCCGCGCTTCGCAGTCCGGACAAGCTCACCTTGACCCTTGACTCGCCCCCCGCGCAGTCGAAGAGGGAGCAGACCGTCGAAACCACGCACAACGACCTAGCTGGTGCCCTCAAGAAAAGGCTCAGTTTTGCCTGGGCACTTGCGGGGCTCGGTCGTGAAGCGCCGGCAGAGGCGTTTCCGACCTCCTATCACATCAAGGTCGCTGTGAAAGACAGCAAGGCCTTTTGGTTATCGAGCGGCAATTGGAATACGTCGAACCAGCCGAAAGTTGATCCTTCGGATCAAACAGCTCTCATCGATGCGGCTCATACGCAAGATCGCGATTGGCACGTCATTTGTGAATGCCCCCAATTGGCAAAGCTGTTTCGCACATATCTGCTTCAGGACTACACCACCGCTAAAAAGGCTGCCGGCGTTCCGGCGGCCGCGCCTGTGGCGGCGATAGCTGCCGGCGCACCGCCGGTTATGGCCGAGCAAGAGGCGCTCGCTCAAATCACAGCGCGTACACCAAAAACGTTCTTTCCTGCGCACACCGTCACCGGCATGATCAAGGTAAAGCCGCTGCTTACGCCCGATGATTACCGAAAGCCGATTCTGGATCTGATCAAGAGCGCGAAGCAGCGGTTCTACATGCAGACTCAATACATCCACACGGTTCTGCCTGCGCAGGACAAGGGCAGTCCGACGCACATGGAGCTGATTACCGCGTTGGTGGAATTGATCAATGTCGGCGTGGATGTCCGATTGATCACCAGCGAGTTCCAGGACCATATGTGGATTGAGCGGCTACAAGATGCAGGAGTCGACGCGGTGGATCACCTGCGCATTCAGCCTCATGTCCACAACAAGGGCATTGTCATCGATTCGCAGACCGTGCTTGTCAGCAGCCAGAACTGGTCGCCCATGGGTACCGGCGAGAATCGAGATGCGGGCCTTGTCATCTACAATGCCGAGGCGGCACAGTACTTCGAGCAGATCTTCCTGCACGATTGGGTCAATATGGCCGCGGCGAAAGTCCTGCGTTGAAGCAATTTTAGCTGTGGCCGACGCGACTGACGCTTTTGGTTCTTCCGGCTCCGAGTTGGAGACACGGCGGCAGCTTCTGGAAGAAAGCAGCGACGTAACGCCGCTTCAGCTTGCGCCGGATGATCACTTGCCATTCCGCGTCGATGCCATTGACTTGAAAAACCGACTTTGCGATGTCGAGACCAATTGTCGTGACCGCTTGCATGTCTAGCTCCTCCGAATCAGGTCGCCCCCTCGGCGACCACGGTTCCTGGCACTTACGTGCCGCTGGAGGAGCCGTCCACAGCATCAGAACCTGACCTCCCGTGACCGCGATGACAGTCCAGAGGGTGAGCCCGCGATACCCGTGTAGGCTAGACCGGCAGGGCGGGCATCAGCCCGACGACCCATTCACCCCTGCCCCTGTTCGGTGTAGAATACCGCCTAGAGGGCAGCGCCATGGCCACTCCGGGGCAGGGCCGCATCGAACGCCGACTTGCCGCCATCCTGGTGCCCGCACTGCTACTCGCCGTTTCCGGCCCGGGTTCATCCGCAGCGCCGGCAGGGCTTGATCGCGTCCGGCACATCGTCGTGCTGTACCTGGAGAACCGCAGCTTCGACAATCTCTACGGCCTGTTTCTGAGCGCGGAGGGATTGCAGAACCTGGACCGGATTGCTCCGCAAGTCGATGAGCACGGCGAGCCTTACAAGACGCTCCCGCGCGCGCTCGATTCCACTCTGCGCACGCCGGACCTGAAGGAAGATGATCCGAGCCCGGTCGATCCGCGAATTCCCGCGAATCTGCCGAACCACCCATTCCGTATCGATTCGTTCGTTCCGCTCGATGCGAGGACCGGTGATCTGGTCCATAGATTCCTCACCGAGCAGCGCCAGATCCACGGCGGGAAGATGGATCGGTTCATCGTCGAAGGAAATACCGGTTCGCTGCCGCTCGGCTATTACGACGGGTCTTCCCTAGCCATGTGGAACTTGGCGCAGG
>Ga0137371_10002873_pt1 | contig 13700 bp, 13 predicted proteins | sample SagtaG_7_FD_104919 | JGI IMG/M metagenome (GOLD analysis project Ga0137371, IMG submission 104919) | Vadose zone soil microbial communities from Sagehorn Ranch, Mendocino, California, USA - Sage1_R_40_16 metaG | ecosystem: Environmental > Terrestrial > Soil > Vadose zone | place: USA... | reverse complement strand
GCGGCAGCCAAGATCCTCGATTACTACTTCAACGCGCCGAAGCTGGCCCAGCAGGTAAACCGCCCATGATTGACAGTAGGGCCGCCCGGCATTTTGACTTTCTGCTCCTCCTGTTTGCAACGGGCCTTGTAGCGTACGGCGCTTTGCTGATCTATAGCGCGCAATTGAGCGAACACCCGGGCGGTGTGAATTTAGCCCACCCCCTCACCAAGCAGCTGATGTTTGCCATATTCGGGCTGTGCGTCATGTTTGCTGTTGCCTGGCTGGACTACCGCGTGTTCGGTCAGATGGCGGTGGGTCTCTATGCGCTGGCCGTGCTTATGCTCGTGGCCGTAATCTTCATCGGTGATTCCGCGTTCGGGTCGCGACGCTGGTTCACTTTTGCCGGTCAGCAGATACAGGCGTCCGAGATAGCGAAGCTCTTTGTCATCATCGCCCTTGCCCGCTATCTTGCAGACCGCCAGGCGCACATACGGGAAACCAGGGTCTTCCTGATCTCGCTAGCGATGGCGGCAGTGCCGGCCGCGCTGGTCCTAGCAGAACCAGACATGGGATCAGCCATGGTCTTCGGCGCCGTCTGGGTGGGCATGGTCCTGATGGCCGGCGTCCCGCTGCGGCACGTCCTGGCGCTCGGTGGTATCGCGTTCTCGCTGGTCCCTTTCGGTATGCTCGTGGTCCTGGGAGAGTATCAGCGAGAGCGAATCAGGCTGTTCTTCGACCCGAACTCAGACCCACTGGGCGGTGGCTTTAATATCTTGCAGGGCGAGATTGGCATCGGCTCCGGTGGCATTCTCGGGAAGGGTCTCACTCAGGGCTCCCAAAATCAGCTTGGGTTTCTCCAGACTTCGACGACGGACTACATATTCTCCGTCCTCGGTGAGGAGCTGGGCCTGGTGGGAGCGATCGTGCTTCTCGCGCTCTTTACCTTGCTCTTGTTCCGCGGAATCCGCGCGGCTTCGATCTCGAGCGATCAGTTCGGGCGGCTGATTGCGACCGGCATCGTGATGATGATCCTGTTCCAGGTGTTCATCAACATCGCAGTCAATATTCGCATCGTGCCGGTGACCGGCATCCCCTTGCCGTTTGTGAGCCAAGGGGGTAGCTCGCTCCTCATGCTGTTCGCCGCGCTGGGCTTACTCGAGGGAATCGTCCTTCGGCACCGGAAGCTCGAATTTTAGCGTAAGAGCCGACTACTTGACCAGAGCGATCGATGTCCACGTGCACCCGCCGAATCCGAGCGGGGAGTCCCTGACGTCTTCGAAGGAGGCGCAGCAGTATTTCCGGACCGGCCCCCCACCGGCGTCCGCTCAAGAAGTGGCGGAGTACTACGCCTCGCTGGACATGATGGCCGTCGTCTTCGATATCGATTCCGAGACCGCGACAGGCCGGCCGCCCACGCCAAACGACTACTTTGCCGGGCTGATGGAACAGCATCCAAAGCAGTTCATCGGGTTCGGCAGCGTCGACCCGTGGAAGGGAAGGGCGGCCGTCAAGGAGGCGCAGCGCTGCGCGGAGCTGGGGCTGCGTGGCCTGAAATTCATGCCGAACATGCAACAGTTCTACGCGAACGACGAGCGATTCTACCCCCTTTGGGGCACCGCACAGGAACTCGGTCTCGTCGTCCTATTTCACACGGGCACGACCGGGGTAGGTGCAGGGCGGCCGGGCGGCGGCGGTATCAAGTTGAAGTTCAGCCGGCCAATCCCATATGTCGATGACGTCGCGGCCGATTTTCCGGACCTCAGGATCATCATGGCGCACCCGTCCTGGCCATGGCAGGAAGAACAGTTGGCGATGCTCGTGCACAAGCCGAACGTCTACATGGACCTATCAGGCTGGTCGCCCAAGTACTTTCAGCCGTCGCTCGTCCAGTACGCGAAGACGCTGATACAGGACAAGGTGCTCTTCGGCTCGGACTATCCGGTCATCAACCCTGAACGCTGGCTTCGCGATTTTGAGGGGCTTGGGTTCTCTGAGGAAGTGAGCAGGAAGATCCTTATTGAAAACGCGGCCAAGCTGCTAAGTGTATCTATCTGAGACTGCCTTCTCCTATTCAGACTGATTTCGGCGGTTGTGTGATGCCCCACTGCCGCCAGTCGTAAATCCGCAAGGCCAGCGTCAGGCGCGGCTCCCAGCCGACCGATTGGTACTGCGGGAACTTCTCGCGGATCATCGTCCACGCGCGCTCTTGCTCCTCGCCCTCGGCGGGCTCTGCGTTGCAGCGAAGGAGGACGCCTTTGAGGAGCGCCCAGTTGTCGTCGTAGTAGTCGATGAGGACGGCAACCTTCCCGCTGGCCCGCACGCCTTCGGCGCTGGCGTATTTGGGGCCGATGTCAACGTAGACCGTCGCCTCACCGTCGAACACCGGGCACACGGGTATCGCGTGTGGCTCGCCATTGGGGCGGGCAGTCGCGATGCGGCAGACCCGCGCTTCGTGTACGAACTGCTTGACTGCCTCGGGAAGCGGTCCCATTTAGGGTAACGCCAGTCTTACCGCATCTCGAACGGTAGGCGCCGGCATGACGTTGATCCCCTCTCGCTGCGGCCCATCGTTCGCGTTCGAGGCGGGCACGATCGCGCGGGTGAAGCCCAAGCGCTCGGCCTCGGCCAGCCGCCGGTCGAGCTGCGAGACCGATCGAAGCTCGCCCGAGAGGCCGATTTCGCCGAGAGCGATGATATCGCCGGCGATCGGCTTATCGCGCTGCGACGAGACGATCGCCAGCGCGAGGGCGAGATCCGACGCAGGCTCGCGGACGCGCAGCCCGCCGACGACCGATGCGATGATGTCCTGAGAGGCGAGCGGCAGGCCCAATCGGCGGCTGAGCACCGCGGATACGAGGACCAGGCGGTTAACGTCGAGGCCGTTGGCTGTCCGGCGCGGCGCAGGCGTGACTGTCGGGCTGGTGAGCGCCTGGACCTCTACGAGCATCGGCCGGCTACCTTCCAGCGTGGCCATGATCGCGGACCCTACTGCGTCCCGCGCGCGCTCCCCGATGAATACCTGCGACGGGTTCTCGACCGCTCGCATGCCCTCGCCTGTCATCTCGAATACGCCGATCTCATCGACAGACCCGAAGCGGTTCTTTACGCCGCGCAGAAGCCGGTAGCTGCTGAAGCGCTCGCCTTCGAGATAGAGGACGACGTCGACGATGTGCTCGAGCAGGCGGGGGCCGGCGATGTCTCCGTCCTTGGTGACGTGTCCGATGATGAAGACCGGAATGCCTGTGGTCTTGCCCCAGCGCATCAGCTCCATCGCGGACTGGCGGAGCTGGGCGACGCTGCCGGGCGCCTGTCCAGCGGCTTCTGTGTACACCGTCTGGATGGAGTCGACGACGAGGACAGCTGGGGCGAGTGAGTCGGCGCGCCGGAACACTTCCTCGAGGTTTGTCTCCGGCAGGACGAAGAGGCCCTCGCCGGAGAGGCCGAGGCGCTCGCAGCGGAGCTTGAGTTGCGGCGCGCTCTCCTCGCCCGAGACGTAGAGGGCGGTCCGGCCGTTTGCGATGCCGGCGGCTACCTGAATGAGTAGCGTCGACTTGCCGATGCCCGGGTCGCCACCGACGAGGACGAGCGATGCTGCGACGATGCCGCCGCCGAGCACTCGGTCGAACTCGGGCAGTCCGGAGGACAGCCGCGGCTGGTCCCCGTCCCTCATGCTCGCCAGCTCCACCGGCTCCGTTCGAGCGCCGTCGCGCCGGCCTGCGGCGGGTGAGCGCTGAGGGGCAACGACTTCGGCGAAGGTATTCCAGGAGGCGCAGCCGGGGCAGCGGCCGAGCCACTTGGGGCTCTCGTGGCCACACTCGGAGCAGGCGAAGGTGCTGCGTGCGGGCCTGGAGCTGACGGTGGCCATTGCGGGCATTATGGACTGCGGGTCAGGGGCGGGACAACGGCGAGATGGCACTCGTCCACAAAATCGGGTCTGGTACAGTCGATCAATCAAACGGTTTTCGTGGGTGTTTTCTGATTGCCTGCGCATCTGTACTCGTGGTGATTGATTGAAGGCGCCCCTAATTTGTGGGGAATGCGCCGGGCTCGCGTTTGTGGAGAGGCCGTTTTCCGTAACTTTGTCTGATTGAACGACGCTCGAAGCCTTGGGCGTGCCGACAATCAAAGATTTACGAACGAAATTTGCGCGCATTTTGTCCAATTTCGCGATTTACCTTTTCTCGGGTAGGAAGGCGGGCCCGGCGAACGGACCCCTCGAGAACAGCGTAGCTAAAAGGGGCGGGAAGTCTAAGGGGGAAGTGGCACTGGGAGTAGGTGTTAGGAGTTAGGAGTCAGGGAGCGCGAGCAGGCAGAGTGGCGGCCCTGACCCGCTTCTTTTCCCCGGGGTCGCGGAAGCTTAAACCGCCGCGAGCAGGGCGTGCAGCGCTGCCCGAAGGGGCCGGTCAGCTTCGTGATGCCGGTCATGGCGGGCAACGTCGCCCGGCGGCTCCGGGCGACGCCGTAGAGGGCGGGCGCGGCCGGCGGATGGCTATGCCGCCGGGCGAGATTGTGTAATAGCAGACGCCAGATGTTCGTCTTCCTATGACGGAGAGATTCCCGTTGAGCCATCTAGTGAGCGGTCAAGAAAAATATGTCGGAGGAGGATCGGTGCGGCGCGCTAAACTCCAACCGGATGAGCAGGTTCTCAAATCGGGCGACGCCCGGTGCCGCTGGAGGTACTGGCTAACTAGCTGGGGAACCCTCTTTTTGGCCGTCCGGCGCTGCCCGAAGAGGCCGGTCAGCTTCGTGATGGCGGTGAGGGCGTCCGGCGGGGCCGGGGCGGCGTTGTAGCGGGCGGGCACGGGCGGGCGTGCCCTGAGCGCGTGCACCGCTACGTGAGATCATCACGGAGCCGGGCGTGGGCTACCGGTTCGTGACGAACCGGGGCTAGTGGCCGGCTCAACGCTAGTATTCGTAAATCCTTTCTGGCATTCTTTCTGCAGGATGATCCGGATCCTCGCAGTTTCGGCCGCCGGGTGTTTCGCAGTACTTGCATTGACTTCCGGCCGGTCCACTCAAACAGATTGGGTGCTAATTGACAATCCCAGCGACAATACGTTCCATCTGGAAATTGCGATAGGGAACAGGTGCAAATCCCTTGACCGGATCGGCGTCTACCAGTCGCCCACAGTTGTGAACATCGAGGCGTACGTCAAGGGCATAAACAACAATTCTGACTACTGCGGCGAGGATATTCTGTACGTCGAGCGGCACGATGTCCAGCTGGAGCAGCCTCTCGGCGATCGACGGCTGGAGGGCTGCGATCCGTCGAGCGTAAATTACTTCTTTCGCCCTGCCGATCAAGACTGCCGTAGCATAAGAGGCGCAGGCGGGAGCCATTAAGGAGTCGCGGTACGGCGCACGCAGCCCCGGACCCGCAGGCTCCGCGCTACATCATCACGGAGCCGGGCGTGGGTTACCGGTTCGTGACGAACCGGGGCTGGGGCTAGGAGACTTAAGGGGCTTTAGTCCCCGGACATCCACCACGGCTCTCTTTCGGTGCGACGCAAATATTCGAAGTCTTGAGGGCGAGGAGAATCCCAAAGACGGTAGAAGACCTCTGTACCGTCCTCAATGCTTGGGTCTGTGATCTCCTGGACCTCCAACACTTCACGAAACAGCCATTGGATGGTTTCCTTATAGACGTTCTCGAATTCAAGCTCATCCCGCTTAGCAATAGTCTCGAGCTTTGCCAAGACGTCTTCGGTGTCAGCGCACCGGAACACAACGAACTTCTCCTCGAAAAGAGGCTCTTTTTTTCCGGACGGTTCCTTCAGGACGGACTCGTATAGCAAGCGGGCTGAATACCACATACGTTTCCCCAACCATGGTAGCAGGCGTACGCGGCCGCGCTACATCATCACGGAGCCGGGCGTGGGCCGCGGGCGGCTGGTCTGATCTGGCTCGGCTGGTTTAGGCGATTTCCGGAGGCCAGGTCACTGGCTGAAGGTGAAGCGACCTTCAACAACCTGGCCGCCCTTCTCGTTGCTTGCAGATTGCGGCATCGCGAGGGATTTTCGCACCGTTTCGCAGACTAGCCACTACCCGAGAAACTAAGTAAAGCTGGCGTGTTATCGCAGGGCGGCGTTTAGGGAGTAGGTGAGGGTGGGCTACTTCGCTCGGCAGGTCTAAGAGCCTCAGCCAAAGCGAGAAGCGCGCCTCGGTCGCTAAAGGGATTGTTAATTGGTCCTACCTCGGCTTGTAGCTGAACCACAGCGTCGTCGAAGGTGATGACAAGCCGTCGGTAGAGGGGAGCGTCAGGTGCGTCGCAGGAGGGGCGCGCTGGGCACGCGATGCCTTCAGCTTTCAGGAGGCTTGTATAAAGCGTTGCACTGCGTCCTTCCACCGTCACGCTCTCTTCCTGCTCGGGCTTGTCACTGACGCGGGGGATGTCAGGGGGTCCAAACGATGGGGTGCCGATGGGCCGCAGCGAGATGGTTACGCCACCGGGTGCGACATTCCCGGCTCTGAAGCGATAGAATATCGAACCCTCGCGCTGGCTCTCATCCACGGAGATGTTGCTCCTGGGGTCGAGTATGCTCAATGCGCCACCTTGGCTGCCAATCTGCTCGCCGAACCAGTACACCGGGATGCCAAGCGCTTCGATTTTCTGGATTCTCCTCTCGGCGGTCACGATTGATGAGCGCACTACTTCGGAGGAGAAGAACTCCCGGGGCAGTTGCGCCGAATCGACGAACTCCATGGTTCGGTACTCGACGCGGGTATCGTCGCCCTCAAACTGTCTATCTACATCACCTGGAAACTCAGCTTCGTAGGCCCATATTAAATATGAGTCCGCGTCCACCTCGACGCGAGTGCGAAATGGGAAACCCTCCGGGGCGTCCTCGGTTTTCACGACGGTTGTGGCTTCGAACACATTCAGCTCGCGACCATCTTGAATCTTGGTTCCGACGCGCACGATGTCCTGCGCTGACGCGAGTCTCGCGAGGGGCTGGAGCCAGTTGAACACAGGCGCGTATGCGTTCGCGGGAGGAGAGTTTCGCGGCGCAGTGTCAATCGTCGTCAGCTGCTGCGTAGATTCGTCGAGGCGCGTGATCTTCCAGCCGTCCCCTACACGCACTACAAAGCCTTCTTCCCCTTCCTTTCCACGCTGCTGGCGAAAGAGCTGACGATCTCCATCGATCCAAAGCTCGCTCCCATGCGCGGATTCAGCGTGAAACACCATCCCCGGCCGAAGTACCGCGTTTTTGGCCGCCTCGACCAGGGCGGAACGTTCGGTTTCCGGTAGTTTCACACTACCTTCGCCCGCCCGCAGGACACCCCAGGCCAGCAGCGCCACGCCTGCAACTGCAGCCACTGAAGTGGCCGCACCGGCGATGCGCGCCCAGACCGGCCACTGCGCCAACCAGCGCGGCCGCTTGCCGGCGGCGAGGGCGGCCGCTTCCTCGCGCGTCGCCACACCGAGCTTCGAGAGGATCTGCGAGACGTGGTACTTGGCGCCGTCCAGAGAGATGCCAAGGCGCTCTGCTATCTGTTCATTCGAAAGGCGCGCGCGCAGAAGTTCCAGGACCTCCCACTCCCGAGGAGTCAGGATGTCCGGATGGCGTGGGCGGCCTCGCCTGCCCATAGTAAGCGCATTTTCGCATCCAAATGGCCCGATTAACACTACCCGCGCTACGATGCGACGTCTTTCGCGCAAGCGACGCGCCGGTCTGCGCACCGCGCAAGGCAGTGCCGGCCGAAGAGCCGGACCCGCAGGCGCCCGCGCTACATCATCACCGAGCCGGGCGTGGGCTATCGGCTCGTGACGAACCGCAGATAGATTGCGTCAGGCCACATGCCATCTGCGGGCCCCGGCGCGAAGGGGCCGGTCAGCTTCGGGATGGCGGTGATGGCGGCGAAAGGGGTCTGGGGCAGGTGGGGGCGAGCGGCGCGTTAACGGGCGCACCTATTCGAGAACCAGATAATTGGCGACGAGGCCTCCGGTGAACAATCGATTCTAATCTACTTCCAAGCCTAGGTAGCCCTTTGCTGTTCGGACAAAAGACTCCGGTTCTTTGAGGAAGAGGGGAACTCTCTTTCCGCCTATAAGAGGAACACCTATCAGCCTCGTTCCATAGCGTCCAGGCCACAGTCCTATTCTCAGAGGACGCTTCAATCTGAGCTCGACTAATGGCTCTGCCTCCGGCCAGAAGAGAATGCGAGCCCACAGGCGGGCTGCGGTCCCCTTCTCGCCCAAAGATGTCAGACTGACGTCTGCGATGTCAGCCCAGTTGTAGCTGTGCGTCCATCCGCGCGTCCTAACAACTAACTGAGAAGGATCTGGGCAGGCGGATCCTCGACCATACTGTTGCACGTTCCAGATGGCGGCGGCTGGCGCCAATGTTAAGCCGAGCCCGGCAAAGAGAGCCTTTTCCCCATCGACTATGCCCGTTACGAATAAGATGAGGTTTACGAGGAGAATAGCGAGACAGGGGGTCGCGATGTACAAGCTAAGAGCTCTCGTTTGCGGGTTATTCGAGATGAAGCCGAACTCCATTGTGCCTGCCTCCGAACGGTGTCTGTTCAGGTTGACCACCGGTTCGTAACCTATTCCTTGGGGTCGCTACTCAGGTTCCAAGCGTACGCTGTGGTGGCAGAACCACCCAAGGCGTCCACGCCATCGCTGAACGCGGCGAGTGCATAGCCGTAGAATTTGGTCGCCGGCACTTAACCCTATTCCTGAGATGAGGTCACGGGCCGTAGACATAGGGTTTGTCCCAATCTTGCAGCACCGCCGAGAGCCCTGCCTCAAACGTCCCAGCTGTACCTCGTTGTCACGTCGCCAACGGTGTGGCTCATCCTCACTCTGTCTCCATTAGAGGATAGACGTAAATGTTGCCCCGCCGATTACAGGGCGTGCAGCTCTGCCCGAAGCCGGTTCGCTTCGTGATGGCGGTGATGGCGGCAAAGCCGTCCGGTCGGTCCGGGACGTGGGTGAGCGGGCGAAGGCGAAACGCCATCAGCCGCGATGTCGAGGGCGATTGGCCATTCGCGAGGTCGCTCGACCCATTGCAAGGCAAAACGCGCAGAGAAATGTGAGTATTACCAGTGGGAGGGCCACGAAGACGATGAAAAAACCAAACTCTTCTGCGTCTTCGGGACTTGAACCGCGGACTGCTAAAAACAAAAGTACTTCAGCGACTGCCACTCCTGTAGCAGCGGCAACTCCAATTCCCAGAGACGAAGCTACCGCGAAAACGTAACCGATCGCACAGGTATAGAACGACGCGGCCCCTCATCTGTTACGACTGCGGCCGCCTCAACGAGGGGCGTGCAGTGCCGGCCGAAGGGGCCGGTCAGCTTCGTGTTGGCGGTGATGGCGGCGCAGCCGTCCGGCGGCGCCGGGGCGACGTTTGTAGCGGGCGGGAGGCGTCCGGATGCAGTTCCACCAACTTACCTTAACGCCAGCGAGTCCTCAGCCGGGTGCTCCAGCAACTCAGGTCCGCTGTTCAACAAGGCGTTGTTATCGGCGGCGGCAATGGCCTTGGAGTCGCGCCCGAATCTTCATTCAGAGGTATCAAGTCCTCGGCCACTTGGGTCGTGCTTGGGTCCGTTGTTTTCACGTCAATCATCAGGTGCGACGTTTCTGTCCACAGATGGATCCTGGTGCCGAACAGATATCCTTTGACACCGCGCACCTTCACGTCGGAGATTGAGTGATCATGGTATTCAGGGAGCGAGGCCAGATGTTGCATCCAGGCCAGCTCTTGCTCTGGTGTACTCTCGCAGTACGGGTCAATCCAGATCCAAATCGGCGCGCTGCAGCTGCTTTCGACGCATGTCTCATCGCCATATGTGAAGCGCACAGTGGGCTTAGATGGCAAGGTCTCGGATGGGAACCCAAACTTGTTGATCTCGGTGAGAGCCAAGCCCCTGTAGCTCTCGCCGAGCCAGTACAAGGGAAATTCGTCGAACTCCCGGGCTTCCCCAACGCTTAGCTTACCTTGATTCAATACATTGTTAATCAACAGTACCGCGGCGATTCCGCAAGAGGCGATCAGAGCGAAACTTACCGCAACAACCAGCAATACCTTGGCTGGCAACCTCATAATCACCAGTCTAAGACGAACGATGTAATGGTTCGTTTCAAAGGGACAACAGCCACCGCTGGTCGACGCTATGTTACGGCTTGCCTATTGGCTCTCGCCGCGGTGAGGGGCACTGGAAAAGGTGCCGGGGCTACTCGATTTTTTCGATTTTGACGGCGGGGTGGATCTCGTTGTGGCCGTGGGCGAGGTCGGTGACCCAGGGGCCGGTGACGCGGATTTTGTCGCCCGCCTTGGGGGCCGGCACCAGCCGCTGGTCCTCGGGGACGATCTCGATGTGGAGAGCGCTGTCGTAGTTCGCGCGGTTAACGTCGTTGATGAGGCGCTGGTCTGCTTCGCTTAGATAGAGGCCGAAGGTTATGTCGCCGTCCTCGGCCTTGTTGATGTCGTCGCGGACGGTGCCGGTTACCGTGAGACACGGGTCGAGGATCTGCAGCCGTTTCGGCGCGTAGACGCCCTCCATTGGGTCGCCGGTGGCGCAGCCTTTGTCGTCGAGGGCGCGCGGGCCGAGAGGGGCGGGCGACGCCAGACCGAGGACGGCGAGGGCGGTCTGCAGGAAGTGGTCCGCGATCTTCCATTGGCCCTCTTCGCGGACGAGGATCGCGGCGTCGTCCACGGGAATCTTCGTCGTGTTTATCTCGATTTCCAGTGTCAACTCGATCTCGGCGGTGTCACCAGTGATCGTCTGCTGTCCCACCTGCGCGATAGTGACCGACAGTTTAGTGCCCGACGCCTGGAGTCCCTGGAGCAGCCGGCGCGCCTCGTCCAGCGAGACGTCCTTGCGGGCCTGCGCGGAGAAGTTGGGGTAGGCCGCATCGATGTCGCCGCGATTGATGTCGTCGAGCGTGACGCGCACGACGTCGATCGGCTCGAGGCCGGCGGTATCGGAAGTGCGAGCGGGCGCGGCGGTCGGCGACTGCGTCGGATTGTCGTTGCCGTCGCCGCCGCAGGCCGCCGCCAGGGCGAGGGTCGCGCAGAGAGCGAGAAGGAGGCGACGCGCGGTCATGAGAGGATGTCGCGCCGGTGGAACCACCACCAGGCGAGGGCGAGGAAGACGATGATGTACGGCATCTGGAGGAAGATCCCGCGGACCATGTCAGCCGTCGTCTCGTTTCGGCCGAACATGCCTTCCCAGGCGTCCCAGTAGTGGGTGATGAGAAGCGTGCGGGCGGAGCCGACCGTCTGGATCGCGTTGATGATGTGCGAAACGATAACGACGCCTGCGGCGCCGGCCACCGCGCCGAGAGTGGTGTCGGTCATCGTCGAGATCATGAAGGCGAGGGCGATGACGCCGCTCATGCACCAGGTCACATAGAGGGTGGCGACGGTGATCTTCCAGAGCGCCTCGGACTGCGAGAACGACTGGAGGGAGGGCGTAAGGACGGGGTGCCAGCCGAAGAAGATGACGCCGGCGATGAGGCCGGAAACGGAGATCACGACCGTGGCTATCAGCGCCAGGACGCAGGTGACCATGAGCTTCGAGAAGAGGAGGCGGCTGCGCGAGACCGGCCGGACGAGGAGATAGCGGAGGCTGCCCCAGTTCGCCTCTTCGGAGACTGCGGCACCCGCGAAGACGGCGACGACGACGACCAGCAGGAAGCTGCTCGTGGCCGTCAGCGCCGCGAGCGGAACGTTCAGGCCCGAGGCCGTCGCGACGGCGAAGAACGACTGTTCCTGCGGATCGTGAGGACGGCGGCCGAACTCGACGGCGAGGGTTATCAGCACAGGGATGAACGCCATCAGTCCGAGCGCTATGTAGGTGCGCAGGCGGTAGAGCTGCTTGACGAACTCGACGCGGATCAAACTTCGTCCTCCTCGACGATGCCGATGAAGGCGTCCTCGAGCCGGTGGCGCGCCTCAACGGTCTCGACGCCGATCCCGCCGTGGACGAGCGCGGCCACAATCTGCTTGCGCTCTGTGCCGTTAAGCTGGAGGGAGATGCCGGGCGGCTGCCGTTCGACGCGGGTGATGCCCGGCATCGCCTGCAGTAGCTCGAGGGCGCGTCCGGGGTCGTCGACCTCCATGTATACGCTGCGGGTGGCGCCGACGAGCTCATCGACGGGGCCGGCGGCGACGAGGCGGCCGTGGTTCATAACGGCGGCGTGCGTGCAGACCTGCTCGAGCTCGGCGAGGATGTGGCTGGAGAGCAGGACAGTCACGCCTTCGCGGCCGAGCCTGCGGATGAGCTCGCGGACCTCGCGCATCTCCTGCGGGTCGAGGCCGACGGTGGGCTCGTCGAGGACGAGGAGCTCGGGGGAGTTGAGGCGGGCCTGGGCGAGGGCGAGGCGCTGCTGCATGCCTTTGGAGTACGTGCGTACCTTGCGGTGAATCGCGGGGCCGAGGCCGGCGATCTCGAGCGCTTCGTCGAGGTGGGCCTCTGAGAGCGGCTGGCCGCCGGAGAGCCAGAAGGACTTGAGGTTGTCGATGCCGGTCATGTGGGGGACGAAGCCGGGGCGCTCGACGATGGAGCCGACGCGGCGGAGGAGCGGGCTGCCTGGGCGCATGGGCCGGCCGAAGAGGAATGTCCGGCCGCGAGTGGGGTGGACGAGGCCGAGGACCATGCGCAGGGCGGTGGTCTTGCCGGCGCCGTTGGGGCCGAGCAAGCCGAGAACGGAGCCGGGCGGGACTTCGAGAGTGAGGTCGTCAACGGCCATGATGTCGCCGAAGCGCTTGGTGAGGTGCTCGACGGCGACGGGGGGCACCGCGTCGGGCGCGGTGGCAACGGGCGGGGCGGGGCGGGCGACAGTCATCACTATCGATGATAACGTACCGCCGCGGAAGAAGGATTGGAGCCGGCGGGGATTACGGCGACCCCTCCGGCGCTTGCGATAGGCCGCGGTAGGCCAGGAAGAAGAAGCCGATTGATGTGAATCCGAATGTGCGCGAGATGTTGAGCCAGACGACGTTCACTCGAAGGTCCGAGATGAGCTCTTGGTCTGTGATAACCGCAAAGACGAGAGTTGCCATGAAGGCGAAGACGACCGCCACAAGTGCCAAGAGCGTGCCGACGAGAAGCATCCAGCTTCCTTCGACGCGCGACCAGCGGCGCAGCCCTGCGAAGAAGAGAGCAGCAACGGCGGCGGGTGAGAGGGTCAGCAGGGCAACGGAAGCGAAATACACGCGGTGCCAAAAGCCAGTACCTAATAGACTATCTTCTTCGAAAAGGTACAAGGCGATGGCCACAACGAGCTGCGCGACGATGACGATAGTCGGCAGGGCAGACGCGAGGATGATCCGTCGCCTCGAGGCGTCGTCAAGCCTCCATTCCAGGTTCAGAGGGCGCAAAGGTGTCATAGAGTTCGTCCAGCGAAGTCATAGCACTGCCTCCTAGCTCCAGAGCGTATGTTGCTTTTGCTGCGGGATTGTAGCACTACGCCAACGGCTGTCAGCTTGGCGGATAAACGGGTGGGCTATCGGCGTGTGGTTTGCCGCTCAAAAGGATGATCCCCGCGCAACCGTCCGCCCCGGCCCCAGATCACTTCGCGGAGAACGAGATTCAGCGCACGAGAGTGGTCGTCGCTTAGGATGACGGGAAAGGCGCTGCGGGCCGCTAGGGAAGGGCCATGATCTTGGGGTGGGGGCGGAGGCGGGTGTTGTCGGAGGCGTCTTGATCGTCGTCCGAAAGGGCTGAGTCGCAGGCGCCGCTCAGGACCTGCTGGACGGTCGCGC
>Ga0137371_10002872_pt1 | contig 13700 bp, 12 predicted proteins | sample SagtaG_7_FD_104919 | JGI IMG/M metagenome (GOLD analysis project Ga0137371, IMG submission 104919) | Vadose zone soil microbial communities from Sagehorn Ranch, Mendocino, California, USA - Sage1_R_40_16 metaG | ecosystem: Environmental > Terrestrial > Soil > Vadose zone | place: USA... | reverse complement strand
ATTCGTAGCCGATGTTGGAGGTCATGATGATGACGGTGTTGCGGAAGTCGACCGTGTGTCCCTGGGCGTCGGTCAGCCGGCCGTCGTCGAGGACCTGCAGCAAGGTGTTGAAGACGTCTGGGTGAGCTTTTTCGATCTCGTCGAGCAGCACCACCGAGTACGGCTTGCGCCGCACCGCCTCGGTCAGCTGGCCGCCTTCCTCGTATCCCACGTAGCCGGGCGGGGCGCCGATCATGCGGCTAACGGTGTGGCGCTCCTGGTACTCGCTCATGTCCAGGCGGACCATGTTGTCTTCGGTGTCGAACAGGGCGGCGGCCAGCGTTTTCGCCAGCTCGGTCTTGCCCACCCCGGTCGGCCCCAGGAACAGGAAGGACCCGGACGGCTGGCGGGGGTCCTTGATCCCCGACCGGGCGCGGATGATGGCGTCGGCCACTGCCTGCACGGCCTCGTCCTGGCCCACCACGCGCTCATGCAGGACCTCGTCCAGGCGCAGCAGTTTCTGCCGTTCCCCCTCCTCCAGCCGACTCACCGGGATGCCTGTCCAGCGGGAAACGATCTGCGCGATCTCCTCCTCGGTGACGGTCTCACGCAGCAGCCGCTGCCCGCCCTGCTTGGCGGCGAGCTGCTCCTCCTCGGCGGCGAGCCGCCGCTCCAGCTCGGGCAGCTTCCCAAGCCGCAGTTCGGCGGCCCGGTTAAGGTCGTAGTCGCGCTCGGCCATTTCGGCTTCCTGGCGCAGCTGTTCCATTTCTTCCCGCAGCGCCTGGACCCGGCGCAGCGCCTGGCGTTCGGCTTCCCACTGGGCGCGCATGGCGTCGGCCTGGGCGCGCAGGTCGGCCAGGTCCTTGCGGAGATCGTCCAGGCGTGACCGGCTGGCCGGGTCGTCTTCTTTGGCCAGGGCGGCTTCTTCGATCTCCAGCCGCATCACCCGCCGGGTCAGCTCGTCCAGCGCGGCCGGCATCGAATCGATCTCGGTGCGCAGCATCGCGCAGGCCTCATCGACCAGGTCGATCGCCTTGTCCGGCAGGAACCGGTCGGAGATGTATCGATGGCTCAAGGTCACCGCGGCGATCAGAGCACTGTCGGAGATCTTTACCCCGTGGAAGACCTCCAGCCGCTCCCGCAGGCCCCGCAGGATGGAGATGGCATCCTCGACCGTGGGCTCATCGACCAGAACCGGCTGGAAGCGGCGTTCCAGCGCAGCGTCTTTCTCCACACGCTTGCGGTACTCATCGACGGTGGTCGCGCCGATCATGTGGAGCTCGCCGCGGGCGAGCATCGGCTTGAGCATGTTCCCCGCATCCATCGCACCCTCGGCGGCGCCCGCCCCCACCACCGTGTGCAGCTCGTCGACGAAGAGCAGGATGCGCCCCTCCGACGCCTTCACCTCCGCCAGCACCGCCTTCAGCCGCTCCTCGAACTCGCCGCGGTACTTGGCCCCGGCCACCAGCGAGCCCATGTCGAGGGCGAAGATGGTTCGGTCCCGCAGCCCCTCCGGCACGTCGCCGCGGGTGATCCGCTGGGCCAGGCCCTCGACGATGGCGGTCTTGCCAACCCCGGGATCGCCGGTCAGCACTGGGTTGTTCTTGGTCTTGCGGGACAGGATCTGGATCACCCGCCGGATCTCGCCGTCCCGGCCGATGACCGGGTCCAGCCTGCCCGCCGCCGCGTCGGCGACCAGGTCGCGGCCGCACTTCGCCAGCGCCTCGTAGGCGGACTCGGGCGTGGCCGAGGTCACCCGCTGGCTGCCCCGCACCCTCGCCAGCGCCTGCAGGAACCCATCGCGGGTCAGCCCCGCCGATGCCAGCAGCCGCCCAGCCGCCGACTGCTGCCCCTCCGCCAGCAGGGCGATGACCAGGTGCTCGACCGAGACGTACTCGTCCTTGAGCCGCTTGGACTCCTGCTCCGCCGCATCGAGCAGCCGGGCCAGGCGCTGTGTCACCGCCACCTGGCCCGGTGCCGTGCCGGGGCCGCTGACCCTGGGCCGGCGCGCGAGCTCGGCTTCCAGATCCGCCCGCAGCCGGCTGGTATCGCCGCCCGCGGACTCCAGCAGGCGCGGTGCCAGGCCGTCCGGCTGCTCGAGCAGCGCCAGCAGCAGATGCTCGCCCTCAACCTCGGTATGCCCGAAACGCAGCGCCTTGGTCTGCGCGTCGTGCAACGCCTCCTGCGACTTCTGGGTCAGACGGTTCGGGTCCACGGGTATTCTCCGTTCCTTCGCGGGGCGCGGCGCTGGGCTGCCTGCGCGGCGTCAAGCCGATCCAGCAGATCGAGAACGAGCCCCAGCGACGCATAGTTGAGGGCGAACCCGGCTCGCAGCCGCTGGATGCGCGCCATCGCCGCCACCTCCCGCAGCGGGAAGCACAGGCGGCCGCGCGCGTCCCGCTCGGCCTCAAGCAGCCCCAGAGCGACCAGCCGGGTGACCAGCTCCGGGTGAGTGCCGGTGGCCCGCGCGAACGAGTCGAGGTCCAGCCGGGCGGGCCGGGTCAGCGCGTACATCGTGAATCACCGCCTTCTCGGGTCGAAATCCGAGACCGCGGCGAGTTGCTCGAACAGGTCCCGCTCCCGCCGTGACAGCTTGGGCGGCACCATGATCTGCGCCTCGGCGTACAGGTCACCGGGCTTACCGCGGGGATTCGGCAGGCCGCGGCCGCGCAGCCGCAGCCGACGGCCGCTGGAGGTGCCGGCCGGCACCTTCACTTTGGCTTCCCCGTCCGGGGTGTCGACCACGGCGGACGTGCCGAGCGCCGCTTCCCAGGGGGCAAGCGGCAGCGTCACGTACAGGTCGCGTCCCGTGACCCGGTACCGGGGGTGTGGCGCCAGTCGGACCACGAGGTAGAGGTCGCCGCTGGGTGCGCCCTCGCCGCCGCGGCCCCCCTGGCGGGCCAGCCGGATGCGCTGCCCCTCGGTCACCCCGGCCGGGATGGTGACGTCGAGAGTGCGCGACCCGTCCGGCCCGGCTATGGCGATGGTCCGCCGGACGCCCCGGTACGCCTCCTCGATGGTCAGCCCGATCTCGGTTTCCTGGTCGGCGCCCGGGACCGGCCCCCAGCCCCGCCCCCCGAAGAACCCGCCCAGGAGATCCTCGAAGTCGGCGTCCAGGCCGCCGGTGGTGAACACGGTCCGCCCGCCGCCGGGCCGTCCCCGCGCGCCCGCCCCAGTACCGGCCCCGGCACCTGCCCGTGCGTGGCGCCAGGTCTCCGGGTCCACATCCTCGGGCACCTGTCGGAAGTCCGGGCCGAACGCGTCGTACCGCTCGCGCGTCTTCGGGTCGGACAGGACGGCGTAGGCCTCGGAGATCTCCTTGAACCGCTCCTCGGCCGCGGGATCGGAGTTCACGTCCGGGTGGTACGTGCGGGCCAGCTTGCGGTAGGCACGCTGGATCTCGTCCTGGCTCGCGCCCCGGCTCACGCCGAGCACGTCGTAGTAGTCGCCGGCCGCTGCCATCAGTCGCCTTTGGCCACGACGACCAGCGCCGGCCGGAGCTGGCGCTCCCCATCGCCGTAGGCGGGCTGCACGACCTCGACCACGGTGCCGGGCTGGGCGGTAGCGTCCTGGCGGGCGCCCACCGCGTCGTGGCGTGCCGGATCGAAGCGGGCGCCCAGGTCGTCCCGGCGGGGGAAGCCCAGCCGGGACAGCAGGTCCGCGGCCTGGTCCCGGACCGCGTGGACGCCCTCGATGATGGCGCCCGGGTCGGTGTCCGCGTGCTCGAGCGCCCGGTCGAGGTTGTCGAGCACCGGCAGGAGTTCCCTGGCGACCCTGGCCCGCTCTTCTTCCTGGGCCCGGCCGATCTCCCTGGCATGCCGCTTGCGCATGTTGTCGGCGTCGGCCAGAGCACGCCGCCACAGGTTCTCCAGTTCGGCGACCCTGTCCTTTAGTTCCGCTAGTTCCGCGACAAGGTCCGCGTCCGCGCCCTGCGGCCCGGCTGCCGCCGGGGGCGCCGGCTGCTCCTGGAACTCGTGGTCGCCGTGTCTGGCATGCCGCCCGGGCGGCCCGGTGGCGGTGCCGGGCCGGCCCGGATCCTGGCTGGTCATGTCACTCATGTGGGGTGAATTCGGCGTCGATGACATCGTCGTCGGGGCCGCCCGGCTCGTCCGGTGCCCGTGGGCCGTCCCCGGCCGACACAGTGGCGAGCCCGTGGTAGGCCTGCTGGATCTCGCTGGTCAGCGTGCGCAGCCGGTCCAGCGGCGCGTTGTTGTCCTTGATGGCTTCCCTGGCATCGGAGATCAGCGTCTCTATCCGCGCCTTCTCGTGCATCGGAGCCGACGGGCCGAGTTCGTTCAGGCGACGCTCGAGCTGGTAGGCAGCGGAGTCCAGGTCGTTGCGGGCGTCGGTCAGTTCGCGCAGGCGCCGGTCTTCTTCCTGGTGTCGCTCCGCTTCCGCGATCATCCGCTCGACCTCGGTCTTGTCCAGGTTCGAGCTCTCGCTGATCGTGATCCGCTGCTCGGCGCCGGTGTCCTTGTCGCGGGCGGAGACGTTCAGGATGCCGTTGGCGTCGATGTCGAACGTGACCTCGATCTGCGGCTCCCCGCGCGGGGCCGGCCGGATGTTCTCCAGTCGGAACCGGCCGAGCACCCGGTTGTCGGCTGCGCTCTCACGCTCGCCCTGCAAGACCACCACGTCAACTGCGGTCTGGTTGTCCGCGGCGGTGCTGAAGGTCTCGGTGCGGCGGGTGGGGATGGTGGTGTTGCGCTCGATGACCTTGGTCATGACGCCGCCGAGCGTCTCGATGCCCAGCGACAGCGGGGTGACATCGAGCAGCAGCACGTCCTTCATCTCTCCCTTGAGGACGGCGGCCTGCACCGCGGCGCCCAGCGCCACCACCTCATCGGGGTTGACCGTCATGTTCGGGTCCTTGCCGCCGGTCAGCTTGCGCACCATGTCCTGCACGGCCGGGGTCCGGGTGGCCCCGCCAACCAGGATCACCTCGTCGATATCGGCGACCGTGAGCTTCGCGTCGGCGATGGCCTGGCGCACCGGCCCGGCCGTGCGCTCCACCAGGTCGGCCGTGAGCTGGTCGAACTTCGCCCGGGTCAGCGTCGTGTTCAGGTGTTTGGGCCCGGTGGCGTCCGCGGTGATGAACGGCAGGCTGACCGGGGTCTGGGTGACCGACGACAGCTCCACCTTGGCCTTTTCCGCGGCCTCGAACAGCCGCTGCAGCGCCTGCGGGTCGGCCCGCAGGTCGATGCCGTTGTCCCGTTTGAACTCATCGGCCAGGTGGTCCACTATCCGCCGGTCGAAATCGTCGCCGCCCAGATGGGTGTCACCGGAGGTGGCGCGGACCTCCACCACGCCGTCACCGATGTCCAGGATGCTCACGTCGAACGTCCCGCCGCCCAGGTCGAACACCAGCACTGTCTCACTGCCCTTCTTGTCCAGCCCGTAGGCCAGCGCGGCAGCGGTCGGCTCGTTGATGATCCGCAGTACCTCCAGCCCGGCGATGCGGCCGGCGTCCTTGGTGGCCTGCCTCTGCGCATCGTTGAAGTACGCGGGCACGGTGATGACAGCTTCGGTGACCTTTTCCCCGAGGAACTTCGCGGCATCGGCTGCGAGTTTGCGCAGTACTTGCGCGGAGATCTCCTCCGGTGCGTACTGCCTGCCCCCGACCTGGAAACGCACCGCGCCGTCCGGCCCGGCGACCACGTCGTAGGAGACCGCCTCTCGCTCGCTGGCCACTTCGTCGTAGCGCCGTCCGATGAAGCGCTTGGCCGAGTAGATCGTCCCCTTCGGGTTCAAGATGGCCTGCCGCCGGGCAAGCTGGCCCACCAGGCGCTCGCCCTGGTCGGTGAAGGCCACGACGGACGGGGTCGTCCGAGAGCCCTCGGCGTTGGGCACCACCGTCGGCTTTCCTGCCTCCGTCGCGGCGATGACCGAGTTGGTGGTGCCGAGGTCAATCCCGACTGCTACCGCCATGGCTACCTCCTAGCCGGTTCCTGGCAGCCGCTTCTCCCGGCCCCGCCCGGGCAGGTAGCCAATACCCGAGCCCCGGGCGGACCGCCGGCCGGCGGTTACCTTGGTGCGGCATGACGCCTCCTCCCGAGACTCCCAGCCGCAGGCGGGCGGCCACACCGTCAGGTCAGCTAGTTAGCGGCCGCTCTGGGGCGCCTCTCGCCCGGGACAAGGACCATCTGGTCTGAGGATGTGTGAGCCGCCGATCTCCGAAAGCCTGGGAGACGCGCTGACGGCGGCGACCGCCTCGTCCCGGCCCAGCCAGGAGGCATGGCATGACCATCACCTACGACCCGCACCTCAGCCTGGTCCGGCCGGTCGCGCCGCGCAAACCTGGCGGCTGCGAGGACTGCCTGCGCGTCGGCTCCTCCTGGGTGCACCTGCGGCTCTGCCTGACGTGCGGCCACGTGGGGTGCTGCGACTCGTCGCCGCTCCGCCACGCCCGGGGTCACGCCTACGCCGCCGGCCACCCCATCGTCGCATCGCTGGAACCTGGCGAGGACTGGCGGTGGTGCTATGTCGACCAGGCCTATGTCTGATCCCGAGGAGACGCCGGACGTCTACGGAGGGTTTCCCAGGCTGAGCGATGCGCAGATCGCGGTCCTGGCCACGATGGGTGAGCGCCTCGATGCCCCCGCGGGCCAGGTCCTGGTTGCCGAGGGCAGCCAGACGTGCGACTTCTATCTGGTCCTGCGCGGCCTGGCGGCGGTCGTCGAGGGGCACGGGACGCCGGAGCAGCGCGTGCTCAGCATGCACGGCCCGGGGCGGTTCCTCGGCGAGCTCAGCCTGCTCCGTGGCGAGGCCGTGCCGTACACCATCACCATGGCCGAGCCCGGAGAGGTGCTGGTCGTCCCGGCCGATCGGCTGCAGGAGCTGGTGACGCGGGACCCGGTGCTCGGCAGCCTGATCCTGCAGGCCTACCTCATCCGGCGATCGATCCTGATCGGGCTCGGCGTGGGCATGCGGATCGTCGGCTCGCGCTTCTCGGGGGACACGCGCCGCCTGTGCGAGTTCGCCGCCCGCAACCGCCTCCCGCACCGGTGGATCGACCTGGAAGAAGATCCCGAAGCCGAGACGCTGCTGCGCCGCCTGAACGTCCCGCCGGGGCGCACCCCGGTGGTGATCCTGCCGGGCGGCGGGCTGCTCCTGAATCCCCCTGAGTCCGAACTGGCCGCCGCGCTGGGCATGGCCGCACCCGTCCCGCCCTCCGCGGTTTGCGACCTGGTGGTGGTCGGCGCCGGCCCGGCCGGGCTGGCGACAGCGGTCTACGCCGCGTCCGAGGGCCTGGTTACGGTCGTGCTCGATGCCGTCGCGACCGGCGGGCAAGCTGGCACCTCGCCGCGGATTGAGAACTACCTCGGCTTCCCATCCGGGATCTCCGGTGCCGAGCTGGCCGACCGGGCACTCATCCAGGCCCGCAAGTTCGGTGCCGGGATCTTCGTGCCCGCGCCCGCGACGGGCATCTCCCGGTCCGACGGGGGCTACCGGATAACACTCGCCGACGGGACGACGGTCAGCGGGCGGATGGTGGTCGTCGCGACCGGCGCCCGTTACCGCCGACTCGATGTGCCCGGCCTGGCCGGTTTCGAGGGGACGAGCGTCTATTACGCCGCGACCCAGGTGGAGGCGGTGCGGTGCCAGAACGATCCGGTCGCCGTGGTCGGCGGCGGCAACTCGGCCGGCCAGGCCGCGCTGTTCCTGGCCCGCCAGGCGTCCCACGTCAGCCTGCTGGTGCGTGGTGGCGATCTCACCGCTAACATGTCGCGCTACCTGGCCGACCGGCTCCAGCGGAGCACGGTGGACGTGCTGCTGCACACCGAGGTACGGGAAGCCAGCGGGGACGGGTCGCTGGAAAAGCTGGTGATCGAGGACGACCGGTCGGGTGCCCGCCGCACGATCGAGGCGCGGGCCTTGTTCGTTTTCATCGGCGCGGTGCCCAGCACGGACTGGCTGCGCGGGCAGCTCGCCCTCGACGAGGACGGGTTTGTGCTCACTGGCAGGGCTGCCGGCCCCGAGCCCGATCCCGTCGAGCCGGGGGCGGCGAGGCGGCGGCTGCTGCTGGAAACCAGCTGGCCGGGAGTTTTCGCGGCCGGAGACGTGCGGAACGGGTCGATCAAACGGGTCGCGTCCGCGGTAGGCGAGGGTGCGATGGCCGTGCGCCTGGCTCAGGAGCGGGCCCGGGCGGCGGAGATCGATCCCGCAGCACGGGTTGGCGCACCGGTTCAGGCTTAGCCGGTGGCCCAGGCCGCCCCGCCGCGGACCGCGCTGATCCGCCGGGCACGGCGGATCAACCGTGAACTGGCGCGGCTGTACCCGGACGCGCGTAACGAGCTGCACTTCACGACCCCGCTGGAACTGCTGGTGGCGGCGATCCTGTCGGCCCAGACCACGGACCGGCGGGTCAACGACGTGACGCGGGTGCTGTTCGCCCGGTACCGCACCGCCGCCGACTACGCCGCCGCGGACCGGGCGGAGCTTGAGGCAATGATCCGGCCGACGGGATACTTCCGGGCCAAAGCAGACATCCTCGTCAGGCTCGGGCAGGCTCTGTGCGACCGCTTCGGAGGGAAGGTTCCCGGCACGCTGGCAGACCTACTGACCTTGCCGGGTGTTGGCCGCAAGACCGCCAATATGGTGCTCGGCGACGCCTTCGGCAAGCCGGCCCTCACCGTCGATACCCACGTTGCCCGGCTGGCCCGGCGGCTTGGCTGGACGGCGCAGACCGGCCCGGACAAGATCGAGCACGACGTCGCCGGGCTCCTGCCGCGCCGCGAGTGGACCGCGGCCACACACCGGCTGATCTGGCACGGCCGACGCGTCTGCCACGCCCGCACCCCCGCGTGCGGCGCCTGCGGGATCGCCCGGCTGTGCCCGTCATTCGGCGAGGGACCGACCGACGAAGAGACCGCACGCAAACTCGTCAAGACCGGGCCATTTCCCTGACCGGAGCTGGCGGCAGGCCCAGAACACTAGCCGATCGTGCGGTTTGCACCGGGGTGAACGCCGGGCAGCGTGGGTTGCGGCACCCGCCACCACAGGGCCCGGCTGGGTCAACGGCCGGGCGCCAGACCAGCGCCAGGAGTCAGGTGTGTTGCAAGCCCGGTTGAACCTGATCACCGCAGATCCGCTCCACCTGGGTGACTCGGTCAAGTTCATCAAGACTGATGTGCGCCCGGCGGTCGAGAACGAACTCGGCAACCTGGGAATGTCGTTGTACGCAAACCCAGAACTCGGCGTAGCGGTGCTGGCATCGTTCTGGGTGTCGCGCGATGCACTGAGTCGCAGCGAGAACACGATCCGGCTAAGCCGCCGCGAGGCGATCAAGCGTGCCGCCGGGACCGTCTCCGTTGAGCGATACCGGGTCCCGGTTTTCGAGCGCAAGGCGCCACTGGCAACAGGTGCAGGGCTCCGGCTCACACGGATGGATGCCGAGCCGTCCAGGGTCGAGGACGTGGTAGAGGTTTACGGGGACACCGCGGTCCCGTGGCTGGTGGATGCCGAGGGTTTCAGCAGTGCGCTGCTGCTGGTCAACCGGAACACAGGGCATCTGATCAGCGAGACCACGTGGCGGACGCCCGAGGCGCTGGCCGCAAGCCGCAGCGTCGCCGCCGCGATCCGGGTCGAGACGGTCACGGCGTCGGACTGTGTGATACGGGCGGTCGAAGAGTACGGCCTTGTGTTCGATTCGTCACGGAAGGCCTGAACCAACCGAAGCCCAGCTCCATCGGCGCATCCACGCTCCCGGTCACGATCGGCCGGGGCGTCTGCTGAGAGAGCGGCCCGAAGGGATTGGTAGGAGATGGACAAGCGTCTCCGCTTCATGACGGACCTCATCGACCCGCTGCTGACACCACCGGGGAGCACGTTCAGGCTCAGCCGTGACCACGACCCGGGCTACACCGGCCGGGTGACACGCCCGGAGGCCGGCGACCGGCTCGCCGAGGGCGTACAGCTTCTCGCCGACTACCAGGACCGGCTCGCCGCCCAGGACACGTTCGGCATGCTGCTGGTGCTGCAGGGACCGGACGCCTCGGGCAAAGACAGCACCATCAAACATGTGATGAGCGGCCTCAATCCGCAGGGAGTGGCGGTCCGTGCCTTCAAGCAGCCCACCGCGGAAGACCTCGACCATGACTACCTCTGGCGGTACGAGCGCGCTCTCCCCGGCCGGGGCAGGATCGGCATCTTCAACCGGTCCCACTACGAGGAGGTGCTCGTCGTCCGGGTGCATCCGGACCTGCTCGCCGCGGAACGGCTGCCCGCGGCCGCGCGGAAACGCGATGTCTGGGAGCGCCGCTACCGCGAGATCAACGACTGGGAGCGGTACCTGGTCGGCAACGGCATCCATATCGTCAAGATCATGCTCAACCTTTCGAAGCGGGAGCAGGCCAGGCGGTTCCTCAAGCGCATCGACCGGCCGGAGAGGAACTGGAAGTTCTCACCCAGTGATGTCCAGGAGCGGCGCCACTGGGACGACTACCAGCGCGCCTTCGACAGCATGCTGAGCCAGACCAGCACCCCCTGGGCGCCCTGGTATGTCGTGCCCGCGGACCACAAATGGTTCAGCCGCCTGGCCACGACCGCGGTCCTCATGATGGCGCTCAGGGCGATCAAACCGAAGTACCCATCCGTCTCCGCCGCCGAAAGGGACCTGATGACGCAGGCCAGGGCCGAACTCGTGGCAGAACTCCGCCTGGAGCGGGCCGCCTGAGGCCGCCCGCGCCGCTTCCCGCGGCGCACGAGAACTACCCGCTCTGACGATGCGCACCGTGCTCAGGCGACAAGCCTGGGAGTAAGCAAGCGGACCGCCCGGCGGCCGACCGCGCCACGGGTAACAGGAGAGCCGATGATCACAGCAGAGACGGTCGAGCGCATCGCCCGCTTCAACGGCGACGGCCTGCCGGTTGTGTCGCTATATGCGCCCGTCGACACCGGGGCTGGACACCGAGACCTGCAGGCGCGGGTGTCCGGTCTGCTGCACCAGATCAGACCACTGGCCAAGGACAGCGCACTCCGGCACGAGGCCCGTATGTCGCTGCGCACCGACATAGAACGGATAGAGAAGGCGCTTGCCGAGGAGCATTGGCCGCCCGGGGCGATCGCCATCTTCTCGTGCGCACGCCGTGACCTGCATGAGGAGGTCCCGCTGCCACAGCGGGTGCGTGATCGGGTGGTTGTGGACGCGACCTCCTTTGCCCGGCCCATGCTCGCGGTGCTCGACGAATACCACCGCAGCTGCGTTCTTGTGATCGATAAGGGGTCAGCCCGGGTTTGGGAGTTCTACCTCGAGATGCGCGAGGTCAGCAAATTCTCCGACCGCGTGCTGCGCAAGCCCAACTACGCCGCTGGCCTGGCGGAAGACCGCGTTCGCAACAAAGCGGACGAATTGAGCAAGCGGCACTACCGGCGAGTGGTGGAAGTCCTGGACCAGCTCTTCAGGACCGACCGGTACGACCTGCTGATCGTGGGAGGGCATGACTACGAACTGCCCCAGTTCCTTGAGTTCCTCCCCCGCGACCTGCGCGATCGCGTGGCAGGGACGTTCAGCATAGACGCGGCCACCGCGCCGGTCGCCGAGATACGCGCCGCCGCAGCAGCCATCACGGAACGGTACGAGCGCGATGAGGAGCAGCGCCTGGTCTCCGACGTACTCGACAAGGCCGCGACGAGCCGGTTCGCCGCGCTCGGGCTGGGCGGCTGCCTGTGGGCGGGCACCGTGGCGGCGATCCAGACCCTGCTGGTGCAGCAGGAGGCGACCGCGCCGGGCGTGGTCTGCGACGAGTCGGGCTGGCTGGCGCTGTCTGGAGACGTCTGCCCGCTGTGCGGTAAGCCGGCGCGGCACACACCCGACGTCATCGACGAACTGGTGCAGGCAGTCATCGATGAAGGCGGCTCCATCAAGCATGTCGAGGCCGCCACCAAGCTCATGGACCACGTTGTCGCGGCGCACCTGCGTTTCCCGCCGCCACCCAGCCTCACCGGCCGCGCATGACTGGGCCACCAGCGAAGAGGAGATTCCATGAACAGCCAGCCCACCGCGGCGAACGCGGGAACCATCGACGTCGGCGGAGACCTGACCGTCAGCCGGCTTGGGTTCGGCGCGATGCGGATCACCGGCCGGGGCATCTGGGGTGATCCGCCGGACAGGGATACGGCCATGGCGGCACTCAGGCGTGCTGTGGAGCTTGACGTGACGTTCATCGACACCGCGGACTCTTACGGCCCGGAGGTCAGCGAGAACCTGATCGCCGAGACCTTGTATCCCTATCCCGATGACCTCGTCATCGCGACCAAGGGCGGCCAGACCCGGCCCGGCCCGGGACGCTGGGCACCCGACGGGCGCCCCGAGCATCTCCGGCAGGCCTGCGAAGGCAGCATGCGGCGGCTCCGGCTCGATCAGATCCCGCTATACCAGTTCCACCGGCCCGACCCGAAGGTCCCGATCGAGGAGTCCATCGGCGCTCTCGACGAACTGAAGGCAGACGGGAAGATCCGCCATATCGGGGTCTCCAACTTCTCCGAAGACCAGTACCACGCCGCGGAGCGGGTGACGCCGATCGTGTCCGTGCAGAACCGCTACAACGCGGCCGACCGGTCCCCCGAGTCCATGGTCGACCTGTGCGAGCAGGAGCAGCTGGTGTTCCTGCCGTGGGCACCGATCCGGGACACAGAACGCAACACCGCGGTCACCGACGCCGCCCGGCGGCACGGCGCCAGCCCGCAGCAGATCGTGCTGGCCTGGCTGCTGGCCCGGTCGCCGCAGATGCTGCCGATCCCCGGCTCCGGATCCCCGGAGCACGTAGCGCAGAACATCGCGGCCGCAAGCATCGAACTAAGCCCTAATGAGATCACTGCGATCGGCAAGGGCGGGTGACCCGGGCCAGAAGGCCGGCAGGGATCCGAGACCGTGGCGAAAGCTACCCCTTCTGACGATGCGCTGGCGCGCCGCAGCCGTAACCCTGGGGCCAAGGAGGCGACGACATGCCAGTGCCTGGCGTCAGCAAGTTTGAGCATTTCTTCCGCGCCGCGGCGGGCCTGGACGCGGACAAGAACGACCTCAAGCGTTACCAGGAGTTCGTCAACGACAAGCTCTACGACCTGCTCCTCATCGGGCAGGCAAGGGCGAAGGCCAACGGCCGCGACATCATCGAGACCTGGGACCTGCCCATCACCAAGGGCCTGCAGGAGAGCATCCACGCCTTCCGCAGCATCGACGCCGAGATCGAGCTCCGCCCGGTCCTGGAATACATGGCGGCGCGGCCGCCGCTCGAGACGGCGCTGAGCGAGCGGACCGAAGCAAACTTGCCCGCCATCGTGGGCGGGCTCAGTGTGGCGCTAGCGCGCACGTTCAAGATCATCGACCCTCGGCTCCGGCGGCTGCACGGAGAGGAGTGGGAGAAGGCGTTCAGCATCTTCGACCTGCTGGTGTAGCCGGCCGGGCGCACAAACAGCCAGCCAAGCCCATCCCAGCCCCCGTGCTGAGGAGCATCCACATAAGGAGATCGCGACATGAGCGACCTGATCGTCATCGGCTACCCAGACGAGGTGGCCGCCTACAACGTCTGGGACGAACTGCTCAAGCTGCAACGGGACTACCTCGTCGACCTGGAGGACGCGGCCATCATCCGGCGCGACCAGAAAGGCAAGTTCCACATCACCACCCCGGCTCACCACGCTGTGGCCTGGGGGACGCTCAGCGGGCTCTTCTGGGGGACGCTGATCGGCCTGCTGTTCCTGTTCCCGCTCGCCCCGGTTGT
>Ga0137371_10002866_pt1 | contig 13717 bp, 15 predicted proteins | sample SagtaG_7_FD_104919 | JGI IMG/M metagenome (GOLD analysis project Ga0137371, IMG submission 104919) | Vadose zone soil microbial communities from Sagehorn Ranch, Mendocino, California, USA - Sage1_R_40_16 metaG | ecosystem: Environmental > Terrestrial > Soil > Vadose zone | place: USA... | reverse complement strand
GTCTGGCCCCAGCCTTTAGGAGCCGGTCGGTCGGAGTCACGTCTCGAACTGCAAGGGTCTGACTGTGAGTGTGGCGGGTGTGTCGTCTGGGTTGTTCGTCAGGCTGGTGCCGACTGCTTGTGTCCGTGACTCAGGGTCTGACTGACCTCGCTTTGGGAGTGTCTTGTTGGGGATCTGTCCGGGCACGGGAGCCGGTACCGGCCTGGCGCTCCGCCCGCTGGCTTGATCAGAAGCCTGTCCGCCTCGAGGGCGTGACTCCTCACAGTCCTGCCGCGTGCGGCTTCGACGCTCCAGACCGGCACCGGGATCGTCCCCCATGTGCTGGAGGTGGAAGAGATGGTTGCAGATTCGCTCGACGTCGTCATCGGCGTCGACACGCACCGCGATGCGCACGCGCTCGCCTTGGTCGCGACCGCGAGCGGCGCGCTTTTGCTGGAAGCGGTCGTCGAGGCGAGCAGGGACGGCTACCGCGACGCGCTTGAGCTCGCCCGGGCGCATGCGCCGGGCCGACGCGCCTGGGCGATCGAGGGCACTGGTTGCTACGGGGCCGGGCTGGCACGCTTCCTGCTCGCGCGGGGTGAGCGGGTCCTCGAAGTCGATCGGCCCAGACGCGAGCGGCGAGCGCAGCGTGGCAAAAGCGATGCGCTCGACGCGCTCAGGGCAGCCCGCTCGCTCCTCGGCGGGGAGCGACTCGCACGCCCGCGCCAGGCCGGTGCCCGCGAGGCCCTGCGGGGGCTGATCAGCACGCGCGAGAGCGCCGTCGCCGCCCGCCGCGCCGCCCTCAATCAACTGCGCGCGTTGATCGTCACCTGCCCCGAGCCGCTGCGAGCCGAGCTGCGTCCGCTGACCCGGGCGCGGCTCTTGCGCCGCCTGCGCGGAACACGTCCGCGCCGGCATGCAGATCGCCAGCTGCGCGGCACCCTGCTGGCGATGCGACTGCTTGCCGTCCGCATCGAGGCGCTCACACTCGAGCAGCGTGAGCTCGAGGGCGAGATCGTCGCGCTCGTCCGCGAGCTCGCCCCCCAGCTGCTCGCCCAGCCAGGCGTCGGCCCGATCAGCGCCGCGCACGTCCTGCTCGCCTGGTCGCACAAGGGGCGGCTGCGAAACGAGGCCGCCTTCGCCCGACTCGCCGGTGCCCCACCGATCCCAGCCTCCTCGGGCAAGGTCGTCCGCCACCGACTCGACCGTGGCGGCGACCGCAAGCTCAACCGCGCACTCCACACGATCATCCTCACCCGGCGCAGAACCGACCCGGACACGATCGCCTACATCCAGCGCCGCGTCAGCGAAGGAAAAAGCGACCGTGACGCAGTCCGCTCCCTCAAACGCTACCTCGCCCGCTCACTCTTCCGCCAACTGGAGGCACCCCCACAACCGGCTTGACAAACATAGAAGCATCCCCAGCCTTTTTGGACCCGTTGGCTACACTGGCCGGCCGATGTCCAAGGTCTGCGCAGTCTGTGGGAAGAAGCCCGGCTTCGGTAACAACCGGAGCCACTCGATGGTGGCAACCAAGCGCCGCTTCAACCCCAACCTCCAGCACGTCCGCGTGCTCCTCAAGGGCAAGGCGACCCGGGCATACGTCTGCACCCGCTGCCTCAAGAGAAACAATCCAGACGTGCAAAAGCTCCCGCCGCGCGGGCAGAAGCAGCAGCCGAGCTAGACCGCTCGGCCCTTGAATGGGCCGGCAGAAGGGAGCAGACTCGCGGGCAGAGTCGGCCCGGTGAGACGCATTGCTCTGACAGCCTTCTGTGCTTCGATCGTCGCTGGTGCGACCGCCGCCGCCGCCGCTCCCGCGATCATGCAACGCTCGATCGCCGGGGCGCGGATTGGTCTCCCGGCAAGTTCCTACACCAAGCTGCTCGGCGGACCGAGCTACAAGCAGGCGGTCCCTGAGCTACCCGGCCATTGGTCGCGCCTCGTCTTTGGCCCACGCGGGCTGAGCGTCTACTTCAAGGGAAAAGAGACCGGCAGTGCGGTCATTGCGACCTGGGACAGGAAGTACCGGACCGCCGCCGGAGTTGGACCGTGCTCCACACTCTCCGAGCTGAAGCTGGCCTACGGCAGTCAACTCAAGCCATCGAAGTTCAACACCCAGCACGGCGTCGTGTATGCGTACACCGTCGGCAAGAACCTGATCTTCTCCGTAGCAAACCAGAGCGACGTCGGCGTCGTCGATCTCTACAACGGAAGCGATCCGAAGGTCGAGAAGCCGGGAGGCTCCCGTTCCTACGCCGGAGCGATCTCGCTGATCGAACGAACTTGCCACCGCGACTAGCGAGCGGCCTTCACCTCCCTGCTCAAGGGCGGCAAGGTGCAAAAGGCCATCTGAGCAGCAACTTTCGACCGGTCGTCGTGGTCTAATCCACCCGTGGAGGCAGCTCCCTCGCTGTCGTCTCCGCTGGGACGCATCTCGATCTCCCACGAGGCGGTGGCTCACATCGTCGGCCGCGTGGCGGCCGAGGCTTACGGCGTCGTCGGCATGGCCCCGCGCAATCCGCGCGAGAAGCTGTTGACGCGCGACCGGCTGCGCCAGGGGATCACGGTCGGAGGCAGCGCCGACGAGGGCGTCACGATCGAGCTCCATGTGATCGTCGAATACGGTCTAAATCTCGCGGAGGTGGCATCGACGCTCCGGAACCGAGTGCAATACGAGGTCGAGCGCCTCACCGGGCTACGCGTCGCCGAGGTGGACGTGCGCATCCAGGACGTGAAGAGGTCAACAGCGTGACGGACCGCGAGCGCGTGCAGGAGCTTGCACACGGCGCTCTCGCCTCGCTCGAGGCGAACCGGCAGCGCATCGACGATCTCAACGTTTATCCGGTGCCGGATGGAGACACCGGCACGAACCTGACGATGACCGCGCGCGCGGTCGTCGACGAGCTCGACCGGACGACGACAGAGGATCGCGCCGGCCTCGTCAAAGAGGTCACGCGCGCCGCGCTGATGGGAGCGCGCGGCAACTCCGGCGTCATCCTCTCGCAGATCATCCGCGGCGCGGCCGAAACGCTCGGCACGAACGGCGAGGTCGACACGCATACGGTCGCGGCCGCCTTCCGCTCGGCGAGCGACGCTGCGTATCGCGCGGTGCGCCAGCCGGTCGAGGGGACGATGCTCTCCGTCATCCGCGAAATGGCCGAGGAGGGCGAGAGCGCCGAGAACGACGGCCTGACCAAGCCCGAGCTTCTGGCCACGCTCGTCCGGCGTGGTGAGGATGCAGTCGCGCGCACGCCTGAGCAACTCGACGTGCTGCGCGAAGCGGGAGTCGTCGACGCGGGCGGCGCCGGCCTCCTCGAGATCGTGCGTGGGCTGGCTGCCACCGCCGCCGGCGAGCCGTTGCCGGAAGCGCCGGCACAGCGCGAAGAGATCACCATCGAAGCCATCCATCAGGAGCTCTCGCCGTACCGCTATTGCACGACTTTCGTGATCGAGGGCGACGATCTCGACAGTGACGGAATCGAGCACGAGCTCGAGCAACTCGGGGATTCGCTGCTCGTCGTCGGGGATCCGGAGGCCCTGAAGGTCCACGTCCACACCGACGAGCCGGGCCGCGCGCTCTCGGTCGGAACCCGTGCCGGCGTAATCGACAGAGTCGAGATCGCGAACATGCACGAGCAGACCCTCCAGCGCGAGCAGCGTTTGCTCGAAGCGGTGCCCGATGCCGCGCAGTCCACGACCGGAGTCGTGGCCGTGGTCGCCGGCGACGGCAACCGACGGCTCTTCGAGAGTCTCGGTGCGACGAAGATCGTCGAGGGGGGACAGACGATGAACCCGTCGACGGCTGAGCTCATCGAGGCGATCGAATCGACGCCTGCGGCCGAAGTCGTTCTGCTGCCGAACAACTCGAACGTCATCCTCTCCGCGGAACAGGCCGCCGGTCTGGTCGACAAGCCGGTGGCTGTCGTCCCGACGGATTCGCTGCCGGCGGGCTTGGCCGCATTGCTCGCGTTCGACCCGGAACGTCCGGCCACGGAGAACGCAGAGGCGATGAAGGAGGTTGTCGGCGGCGTCAAGACCGGCGAGGTGACGATCGCCTCCCGCGACGTCGAGCTGAACGGTCTATCTGTCCGCAAGGGCGCCTGGCTCGGTCTGGCCAACGGAACGGCCGTAGCGGGAGGCCCAGACTTCGACGACGTCGCCGCTGCAGTCGCCGAGCGCCTCCTCGAGGAGCCTCGCGACGTGATGACGCTGCTGACCGGCGCCGACGAGCCCCAGCTCGAGGCCCTGCTGCGGCGAATCCAGGACGCCCATCCCCAGCTGGAGCTCGATGTCCAGGCGGGGGGCCAGCCTCACTATCCGCTGCTGCTGTCCGCGGAATAACCTTCCGCCCGATGGCCGAGCCGATTCGCCTCGTCCTCGTGGAGGACAACCAGGTGTTCCGCGAGGCACTCGAGCTGCTTCTCGGGCTCCAGACCGACATCGAGGTGGTCGCCTCCGTCGGTGACGGCTCATCGGCCGCCGAGGTCGTGCGCACACATAAGCCTGACGTCGTCCTGATGGACTACCGCCTGCCCGGGCTCGACGGTGTGCAGGCAACGCTTGCTGTGCGAGCGGCCTACCCCGACGTCGCGGTGGTCTGCCTGACTGCGTCCGCCAACTTCCGCGAGGTCGACGCGCTCTACGCAGCCGGTGCGGTCGCATGCCTCTCCAAGGATCAGGAGCTTGACGAGATCGTCGACGCGATCAGGCGGGCAGCCTAGTGAATCTGACGGCCGAGAACACAGCGATCGTGCTCGATTCGACCGCCGACTTCCCCGAGGCTCCCGAGCGTTTCCCGAACTGGCGTGTGGTGCCGCTGTACGTCCTCTTCGGAGACCAGAGCTATCGCGACTACGTCGACCTCACGCCGGAACAGTTCTACGCACGACTGCGAAGCGCCGACGAGCTGCCGACGACGTCCCAGCCCACGCCCGGCGACTTTCTCACGACGTACGAAGAGTTGCGCGGCTACGACCGCATCTACTCGCTTCACCTCTCGTCTGCAGTCTCCGGCACATTCCAGAGTGCCCGTAGCGCCGCGGCCGAGTTCGGCGACAAGGTGCGCGTCGTCGACTCCGAAAGCGCCTCTGCAGCGATCTCCATGCTCGGCCTCGCGATCCAGCGCAGGCTCGACCGGGGGACGACGGACGACGAGATCGACGACTTGATCCGACGTTTCAAGGAGGACGCGGGCCTGATCTTCACGGTGGACACGCTCGAGTACCTCCGGCGCGGCGGACGCATCGGTCGGGCGAGCGCCTGGGCCGGACAGCTCTTGCACGTCAAGCCGATCCTCACGGTCAAGCGTGAGGTGATCCCGCTCAAGCGCGTGCGCGGAAATCAGAAAGCGATGCAGGAGTTCGTGTCGGCGTTCACCTCGGCGACGGAGGACTCGGCAACGTTGAAAGTCGGGATCGCACACGCGGACTCGCCGGAGCGCGCGGAGCAGCTGAAGAAGATGGTGCACGCGGAGCGTCCACACGCCGAAGTGGAGATCGTGACGACTCTCGGTCCGGTCGTCGGGACGCACGCCGGTCCCGGCACCGTCAGTTTCTTCTGGTTCGATGACAGGGAGTGACGACGGTCGGAGTATTGCTGCCGGTGGGTTTTGGCTGCGCGGATGCGGGCGAATGTCGGCGGCCGCGCTCGTTCCCGCGTTCTGAGGAGCTCGAGCGTTCGGTCGAGGTCCTTCCGGGCGTCGGGCCCGCGGTGAAGAAGAGGCTCGAGCGGCTCGGGCTGGAGACCTTGGGTGACCTGCTCGCACACAGGCCGTTTCGCTACGAGGAGCCCGTGCCCGAGGTGCGCATGGCCGACCTCCGGGCAGACGAGGACGTGGCAATCGCCGGAGAGGTGTTCTCAACCTCGACCCGCCGGCGAGGGAGGCTGCAGATGCTGACGGCGCGGATCAGCGACGGCACGGCGACGGTTTCCGCCACCTGGTTCAACCAGCCGTGGCTCGAGCGCCAGTTGCAGCCGGGAACGGCGGTGCGACTGCGCGGGCGCCAGGGACGCTACGGCTTCGACGTGCGCAGCTTCGACATCGGTGACGGCGAAGCGACCGCCGACTTCGCTCCGGTCTATCCCGCGAGCGAGGACATCACCGCGAAGAAGCTGCGCGAGCTCGTAGGCGCTGCGCTCCCCCGCGCCCTTTCGGATCCACTCCCGGCCGACCTGAAGCAACGCGAGGCGCTCCCCGAACGAGTCGACGCCCTCTGGGCGCTCCACCGCCCACGTTCACTCGCCGAGGCGGAGGCCGGTCGGCGGCGGCTCGCCTTCGACGAGCTCCTGCTGCTACAGATCTGGCTTGCGCGCCGGCGCCGCGAGCGCGAGTCCGAGGTCGCACCGGCGCTCGGCCCGCCGGGCGAGCTCGTCGAGCGGTACCGAAGCGCGCTGCCGTTCCAGCTGACCGAGCATCAGGAGCGCGCGATCGGAGAGATCGACGGCGACCTCGAGCGCAGCGTGCCGATGCAGCGGCTCCTACAGGGTGAGGTCGGATCCGGCAAGACGGTCGTTGCGTTGTATGCATTGATGCGCGCGGTCGAGACCGGGAAGCAGGGCGCACTCATGGCGCCGACGGAGACGCTCGCCGAGCAGCACTTCCTCACGGTCGAGGAGCCCTGCAGCCTTCTCGGCGTCACGTGTGCGCTGCTCACGAGCTCCTCCCCCAAGCGCGAGCGTGACCTCGCTCCGAACGCCGACATCGTCGTCGGGACGCACGCGCTCATCCAGGAGGGCGTCGAGTTCCGTGACCTCGCGGTGGCGGTCGTCGACGAGCAGCATCGCTTCGGTGTCGAGCAGCGCAAGGCGCTGACGGAAGGGAGATCACCGCACGTGCTGCACATGACGGCGACGCCGATACCGCGCACGCTGGCGCTCACCGTCTACGGAGACCTCGCGGTGTCGGAGATCGCACGCCCGCCGGCCGACCGCAAGCCGATCAAGACGGCGTGGGTTGCCGAGGACCGGAGCGCGGCGGCCTATTCGCGCTTGCGGAAGCACCTTGACGCAGGTCGCCAGGCGTATGTCGTCTGCCCGCTCATCGAGGAGTCGGAGACGACGCAGGCCCGGGCCGCCGAAGCTGAAGCCGAGCGGCTGCAGAGAGCGGAGTTGCGCGGTTACCGGGTCGGCCTGCTCCACGGGCGGCTCCGTCCGGCCGAGCGCCGCGAGTTGATGGCGCGCTTCAAGGCACGGGAGCTGGACGTGCTCGTGGCGACGACGGTGATCGAAGTCGGCGTCGACGTCCCGAACGCGACGATCATGATCGTTCAGGAAGCCGACCGGTTCGGGCTTGCCCAGTTGCATCAGCTGCGCGGCCGCGTTGGGCGCGGCGCCGAACAGTCCTACTGTCTGCTGATCTCACGCGCGCGCGAGGATCTGACGGAGCCGGCCGTCGAGCGACTCGAGGCGCTTGTGCGCACGAACGACGGCTTCGAGCTCGCGGAGGTCGACCTCGACATCCGCGGCAGCGGCCAGCTGCTCGGTACGCGCCAGTCCGGCCTGACCGACCTCCGGTTCGCGCACCTGCGCAAAGACCGTCCGCTGTTGGAACGCGCACGCGCGATCGCCGCCGACCTCGTGGACTCCGAGGGCCCATTGTCGGACGAGGTGGAGCAGGCGTTCGCCGGCCGGGACCTTTCGGCCGCCTGAAGCCGTATCCCGACCATGGACCGCCGCGAGTTCCTCGTCGGCGCGGTGACGCTCCCCGTCGCCCTGCGCTTCGCGCCCGGCGCGCTCGCCGGCGGCACGCCGGTTGCGCTGGTCACCGCGGACACTCAGTCCCGCGTGGCCGTCGTCGAGCTTTCCAGCGGCAAGATCCTGCGCTCGATTCCGACGACTGCGGGCCCGCGGAGCATCGAGAGCGTGTGGGGCAAAGTCGCGGTCGTCTGTCACACGGCGCATGGCATCGTCTCGCTCATCGACGGGCCCAGCCTGCGCGTCCGGCGCGTGCACGGTCAGTTCGACGAGCCGCGCTACACCGCTGCAGGCGCGAACGCCCGCCACGCATACGTCATGGACTCCGGCTCTCACCAAGTCGTCACCGTCGACGTCCTCAGCGGCCGCGCCGTGGCGCGCGTCGGCGTCGGCGGGCCGGCGCGACACGTCTCGATCGATCCGAGCTACAAGATCCTCTGGGTCTCGCTCGGCTCCAAGGCCGAGGAGGTCGCCGTGGTCGACGTGTCGCGACCGTTGGCGCCTCGGCTTCTCCGGCGCTTCCGGCCGCCGTTCCTCGCGCACGACGTCGGCATCGCACCGGGCGGCCTTCACGTCTGGGTCAGCTCGGGCGACCGCGGTGCGCTCGCGGTCTACGACAGGCGCACGGGCGACGTTCTGCGCCGGCTACCGGCGGACGCGCCGCCGCAACACGTGACGTTCTCCGGCTCGCACGCGTACGTGACGAGCGGGGAGGACGGGACGCTGCGCGTGCTGAGGTTGAAGGACGGCACTGTGGTACGCACGACGAAGGTGCCGGTCGGCTCGTACAACGTGCAGGAAGCCTTCGGCTGGATCGTGACGCCGTCGCTCGACCGCGGCACGTTCTGCGTGCTCGACGGGCAGGGACGCGTGATTCGCCGCGTGCAGGTCTCGCCGTCTTCGCATGACGCCTGCTTCGTGATGACGGCCTGAGCGTCAGAACGGAAAGTCAGGAGATCCCCGAGCGACGGTCACCCAAACTCCGTCACGGTCGACCACGATTCCGTGCACGTTGTATCCGACCCGGATCCTCTTGACGACTTGGTTCGTACGTGGATCGATGCGCACGACAGTCCCCTGTTCGGGAAGCGTCGCCCACACCGCGTCCGGACCGGCGTGTAGCGCGAACGGCTCGCCACCTACCTTGATGATTGCGTCGGCCTCACGCGTCTGGGGATTGAGCCTCCAGATCGTGTTGTAGTTCCCGCCCGCGATCAGCCAGATAGAGCCGAAGCCGGCCACGATCCCACCGGGGGTCCGGCCGACCCGAAATTGCTCGACCGAATCGTCGCCGAGATTGATCCTCGAGACGGTGGCATTCGCTCCGTTCGCCACCCACGCGGCTCCGTCTGCGACGGCGACGCCGACCGGAAACGGGCCGACGGTGAACCGACGTTCGAGCTTGGTCGTCTTGAGATTGATCCGTGCGACCGTGCCGGATGCACCGAGGTTGTGCGGGGGCTCTGTCACCCAGAGTGAGCCCGCGCCGACTGCCGGCAGGAACGTGTTGTGCTGCAGCGGCACCGTGACGTCCGGGCGAAGTGTCTTGCCGTTGATCCGCGTGACCTCCTCGTAGGTGGCCGTCGTGACCCAGACATTGCCGTCGCCATCGGCGACCATCGCCAACGGATTGTTCACTCCCGCGATCGTCTGCGCGTGGTCCGACCCGGTGTCGATATGTGTAATCGTCGAATCGCCGTTGTTCACGACCCAAACCGAGTCGCCCGCCAGCGCAACGGCGATCGGGAGACGGCCCACGCGGATCACGTCGACGACCTTGTTCGTACGCGGATCGATCTTCACGAGTGAATTCGGGACGACGACCGGCGGCTTCGGGTCGTCGTTTGTGAGGGCAAGCCCGAGAGCGAGTGCAGCGATTGCGGCCAGGGCGGATCCGGCGACCAGGAACCGCCGCCGCCGGCTCTGCCGCGTCGAACGCGCCGACGTCGAAGCGTGTGCCGGCGTGAGTTCCGGGTCCTGGTTCAACATCCGGCGCTCCAGTTCTTGCAACTGTCGGCCCGGCTGCAGTCCCACCTCCTCGCTCAGCATCTTTCGGGCGCGCTGGTAGGTCTCGAGCGCCTCCGCCTGCCGGCCGTCCCGGTAGAGGGCGAGCATGAGCTGGCCGTACGGCCTTTCGCGCAGCGGCTCTCCGGCGATGAGCTGCTCGAGCTCGGGTACGAGCACGGTGTCGCGGCCCGCCGTCAGGTCGGCGTCGATCCGGTCCTCGAGCACCGCGAGGCGCGCTTCTTCGAGGCGGCGGGCTGCCTCCTGGGCGAACGGCTCGTCGCGAAGATTCGCAAGGGGCGCGCCGCGCCAGATCGCCAGGGCGTCGCGGAGAACGTTGGCGTCGCTCGCGGCGCGGCCCTCCTGTGCGAGTTGCTCGAAGCGGTGCAGGTCGAGCTCGTCGTGTTCGAGCCGAAAGCGATAACCCGGCGGCTGAGTGACGAGCCTGTCCTCACCGAGCGCTCGTCGCAGCTGGGAGACGGCGTTCTGCAGGATCTTCGCGGCCGTCGGCGGTGGCCGTTCTCCCCAGAGCGCATCGATCAGGCGGTCGGCCGACACGAGCTCGTTGGGATGAAGAAGGAGGAAGGCGAGGAGCGCTTGCTGGTTCCCGCGCTGAAGCACGACGGGGTGCCCGTCGTCGACGACCTCGAGCGGACCGAGGATCCGGAACTCCATGAGCCTGGCCCGACGGTAACACCGGCAGTTCTTCAGGCCAACCGGCGCGTAGGGTTCGACGTGTGAAGACGGCCCTCGTCCTCTTGTTCGTGGGCGTCTTTGCGGCCGGCCCGCCTCATCATTCCTGGACTCTCGAACATGCACGGCGCGTGCTCGTGACCAGAACGTTCGAGGTGACTGATACGAGCCAATCCGACCGGCCGGAGTACGAGCTCACGTTCACGTCTCGCGCTGCGAGGTCGCTGCGAAGAGGGTTCGTCTTCGCCGGCCTCGCCCACGACAGGGTCACCGACAGAGACGTGCGCGTTCGGTTCACGTTCAAGCGACCCGGGCGCGTCACAGGCTTCCGCGGGCCGTCGGCGGATTTGTCGCAGCCGGCGTTCCCGATCCACGCAGCCTTCTACTACGCCTGGTATCCCGAAGCTTGGCTCCGCGATCCGGTCTTCCCGTACAGCCGGTTCCATCCGTCGCTCGACTACTACAGCGCCTACGACCCGCGCGTCGTGCGGAAGCACACCGATGCGATGCTCTACGCGCACTTCGATGCCGGCATCTACTCGTGGTGGAGCCCGGACGGCTACCCGCCGACCGACGAGCGCTTCTCGCGCTATCTGGCGACCGCGCGGACGACGCCCTTTCGCTGGGCGATCTACTACGAGCGCGAGGGTTACGGCAATCCGAGCGTCGAGAAGATCCGCGCGGATCTGGAGTACATCCGCGACCACTATGCATCGAAACCGGCTTACCTGAAGGTCGACGGTCGCTTCGTCGTCTACGTCTATGGAGACTCCGCAGACAGTTGCGCTGCCACAGCCGTGCGCTGGCGCGAGGCGAACACGGTCGGCGCGTACATCGTCCTGAAAGCGTTCGACGGCTTCCGGGATTGCAACGCGCAGCCGGACGCCTGGCATCAGTACTCCGCAGCGCTCGCAGAGTACGACTTCTCCCCCGATGCTTTCATGATCGCCCCGGGGTTCGACGAGTGGGGCGAGCCGTCGCCTCGGCTGACGCGTGACGTGAGTCGGTGGCGCAGCGACATCGCGGCCATGGTTGCCTCCAACGCCCGCTGGCAGCTGGTGCTCACGTTCAACGAATGGCCCGAGGGCACAGCCGTCGAGAGCGCTCGGGAGTGGGCGACGCCTTCCGGCTACGGCGCCTACCTCGACGCCCTCCACGAGCTCCTTCCTTGACATGTGACCATTAGGTCACCTATCCTTCTAGGCGTGAACGACGATTCCGTCTTCAAGGCACTGGCTGATTCGACTCGCCGACTTCTCCTCGACCGGCTCTACGAGCGTGACGGCCGCTCGCTCACGGAGCTCGAGTCAGACCTGGAGATGACGAGGTTCGGCGTGATGAAGCACCTGCGAGTGCTCGAGGAAGCGGGTCTCGTCGTCACGCGGCGGTCGGGCCGGGAGAAGCTGCACTACCTGAATCCGGTGCCGATTCGCCTGATCCACGACCGGTGGATCGACAAGTACACGGAGCGCCGGGTCTCGGCGCTCGCGGACCTCAAGAACGAACTGGAGGACACGGCATGACGACGATGACCGCGACGACGACGCAGGTCTACCAGGTGTTCATCAAGGCGAGCCCGGACCAGATCTGGGACGCCATCACCAAGCCCGAGTTCACAAGCCGATACTTCTACGGCAGCCTCGTCGACTCGACCTTGGCGGTTGGTACGCCGTACCGAGGCTGGTCTCCGGACCGGGAGACGCTGTGGGTCGACGGCGAGGTTCTCGACTCCGACCCGCCGCGGCGGCTCAGCTACACGTGGCGGGCGCTCTACGACGAGGAGACGGCGGCCGAGGAGCCGAGCCGCGTGAGCTGGGAGATCGAGCCTCAGGAGGGCGGCGTCTCGAAGCTGACGGTCGTGCACGACCAGCTCGAGCGTGCACCGAAGACGGCCGAGAACGTGGCCGGAGGCTGGATGTACATCCTCAGCGGCCTCAAGACGCTGCTCGAGACCGGACAGCCGCTCAACTCGTAGCACCACATCGGGGCGGGGCGGTCGAGATGCCGTCCCGCCCTACACTCGCGCGGGTGCGAATCATCGCCGGCACGCGCAGGGGCCACACTATCCACGCGCCGAAAGGTTTCGACACGCGCCCGACCTCTGACCGCGTGCGCGAGAACATCTTCAACATCGTGGCTCCCTGGGTCGAGGGCGCGCGCGTGCTCGATCTCTATGCGGGGTCGGGCGCCATGGGCCTCGAGGCGCTTTCGCGCGGAGCGGAAGCCGCTGTGTTTGTCGAGTCCGATCCGGAAGCTGTGCGCACGATCGAGCACAACCTCGACAAGCTGGGTCTCACCGGCGCGCGGGTCGTGCGGCACGACGCCGTCACCGGGCTCGGGCAGGAAGCCGGCGCGGGCAGAAAGTACGATCTCGTGCTCGCAGATCCGCCCTACGACATGACCGACTACCACTCCTTGTCTCGTTACCTCCCCGGCGTGCTCGCAGACGACGGGCTGCTCGTGTTCGAGACCGCGGCAAGGACCGAACCCGATCTCCCCGGCCTCGCGGTGCGGACGTCGCGCAAGTCCGGGTCGACCCGGGTCACGGTCTTCGAACACTCGTGATCACCGCGATTGCACCAGGCTCGTACGATCCCGTCACGAACGGCCACATCGACGTGATCGGTCGCGCTGCCGGGATCTTCGACCGCGTGGTCGTCGGAGTGGTCGGAAACCCCACGCACAAGACGCCGATGTTCACGCTCGACGAACGGGTCGCCTTTCTCCGCGACGCTCTGACGGGCCTGCCGAACGTCGAGGTGGACGTCTTCTCCGAGCTCGTCGTCGACTTCGCCCGCAAGTGGAACGCCAAGGTGATCGTCAAGGGACTCCGTGTCATCTCGGACTTCGAATGGGAGTTCCAGATGAACCAGCTGAACCGCACGCTCGCGCCCGACGTCGAGACGGTCTACGTGATGGCCAGCCCTGCCGTGAGCTTCGTCTCGTCGAGCGGCGTGAAGGAGATCGCGGCCTTCGGCGGGAAAGTGGACGAGCTCGTGCCCGAAGCCGTTGCCCGCCGTTTCCAGGAGCTTTTTCCCGATGGTCGCCCCGGGACTCCAGAGAATCCGCAAGAATAAATCGGAGAAAATGCTGCGCATTTTCTCCGAGGGAGGGTTAGTGACTTCGCTGCGCTCGTCAGACTCGAGAACACCAACCGGTCGGCCTCCCGGGGCGCCGGAGATAGACTCGGGAGGATAAATGGACGTTCTGGTGCTCATCGACAAGCTCGACGACCTCGTGCACAACGCGAAGGCCGTCCCCCTCACCGATCAGGTCCGGATCGATCGCGAGGAGATCTACGACATCCTCGACCAGATGCGGGCCACGATCCCCGAGGAGATCAAGCAGG
>Ga0137371_10002862_pt1 | contig 13728 bp, 10 predicted proteins | sample SagtaG_7_FD_104919 | JGI IMG/M metagenome (GOLD analysis project Ga0137371, IMG submission 104919) | Vadose zone soil microbial communities from Sagehorn Ranch, Mendocino, California, USA - Sage1_R_40_16 metaG | ecosystem: Environmental > Terrestrial > Soil > Vadose zone | place: USA... | reverse complement strand
ATCATCAGCGTCACCAGGCTAGAGATCAACCTCTGGCGATCATCCAGCTCACGCAAGAGGACGATGGCTTGTTGACAATATGTAGTCCCTTCTATCAGGTCGCCGCTCAGGAAACTCGCCATTCCCAGGAGGTCCAGCGTCGCAGCTGTGCCGCGCCAATCGGAGAGTGCTTGAAAGGTAGCTAGTGCCTCCTGATGCGATCGCAGCGCTTCCTGCGGCTGTTCGACATTCAGGTACCAGTTGCCCAGGTGGTTAAGGCTGTGAGCCAGGGTTGCCGGATCGTCCATAATGCGTGCCAGGGCCAGTGCCTGCTGGTAATAGTCTCCGCTCTGTGCGTAATTACGCCCCGCCCACAGCAAGCCTAAGTCTAGCAACGTCTGCCATTGCCTGTGGCGATCGGAAGCTTCGTGGGCCATCTGAAGCCCGGTCTCATAATCGGCACGCGCCCGCTCAAAGTCCCCCAGGGTTTCGTAGGCCAGCCCACGCGCACGATACAAGCTTGCAGGAGGTGTGAGAGACAAATGACTTGCGGCATCGAGCGCCCGCGTGAAGTGCAGAGTGGCGGCCTGCGGCGCATAGAGGGCTTGCGCCTGTTCGCCAGCACGTTGGCCATACTCCAGCGCTTGCTCCCATGCCCCTGCTTCAGCAAAATGGAAGGAGAGATCGGCCAGGTGCACTTCGAGCGTCGAAGCGTAGAGACGCTCGAAGGTCTCGGCAATTGTGCGGTGCAACACCTTCCGTTCGCGTACCAGGAGTTCCGCATAGACAACTTGCCGCGTCAGGGCGTGCCGGAACGCAAGCTGCTCGGCCGACTCCTCGACGACGAGTTGGGCCGCGATCAACTCTTTGAGGAGCCGCAGGAGCTGTACTTCGTCGTGTTGGGTGAGCTCCTGCAGGAGGGCAAAATCGAAGTGCCGCCCGGCCACGGCTGCCAGGTTCAACACCTGCCTGGCTCCTTCGCTCAGCTGATCGGCGCGCAGCTCGACGGCATCCTGAACGCTGCGTGGGATGTGCAAAGAGCTTCGCTCCTTGCGCTGCCAGCGACCTTGTTCGTACACAATGTCTCCGGCCTCGATGAGCGATTTGAGCAGTTCCTCGAGGAAAAAGGGATTGCCCTCGGTAAGCGCGTACATGGCATCCAGCAGGTCGCCTTGCAAGAGGGGAGGCACCGTGAACACCGAGCGACGCAGAGCGAAGATTGCAGACAGCATGGCACTCACCTCACTGCGCGTAAGGGGGGTGAGGGCGCATTCCTGGGCGAGACGTTCACGATCCAGCTGCGCCAGGAAATGGCTCAGGCTGGAGTGAACCTCGTCACTGCGGTAGGTCAGCAGGACCAGCAACGGGGAAGCAGAACAGCGCCGCGCCAGATAATGGAGCAAGTCCAGGCTGCTCTGATCACTCCAATGCAGGTCCTCAACGATCAGCAGAGCCGGTTGTTTGGTGGCTAATCCGGTGAACCATCCTGTCAGTGCCTCGAAGAGGCGACGTTTCTCTTGTTCTGGCTCAAGCGGGGTGAGTGGCGGCATAGGAGCCGAATCGGGCAGCAGAGGAACCAGGTCAGGGATGAGTTGAGCAAACTCGCGAGCGAAAGGTTTCAACTCAGTGGAGATCTCAGTTCTGGACTGACTGGCAAAATGAGATCTCAGCAGATCAAGCAGGGGGGCGTAGGGACAGGAACGATCCGTTGGGAAACACTGGCCCTGGACGAGAAGGAAGCCTTGAGCAGTCGCGTAGGTCTTCGCCTCGGCCACCAGGCGCGATTTGCCGATCCCCGCTTCGCCGGAAAGCAGGACAATCTGGCCCTTGCCGCTTTTGGCTCGCTCAAGGAGCAAGTGGAGGGCAGTGAGTTCGGTGGTGCGACCAATCACGATGGGGCAAACCATCGGGGGATCGATTGGACCCTGCATGACCTTTGCCTTTCCCCAGCCTTTCTTTCGGCAACGCTCCGATTTGTTCCCCTCTTCCTCGCGAATCGTCCGTCCTATCCTTCAGCAGTTTCAGCTTGTCCCTTTACCTGCGCTGGGCTGACTTGTGTGTAGCGCTCAGCGGAACCATAATAGACAAAGCTCAATTGTACAACTGCTGGTGAATATAATCCTTGATCAATTGCCAGTTACCATTCTGAGGTACTACCACATCCTGACCATCTATATTCTCACCTGTCAAGACATTTGAAAAACTCAATCCCACGCGATGCGCATTGTTCAGATCCATTTTCAAAGCAAACTGGGCCAGGTCGGCCAGGGACAAATTTGTGTAAATGGTGTGTTTCAGTGCATCCAGTGCGCCGAAGAAACTGGGCCAGGTATGCCAATCCTTCAACTTCGCCAGCGCAGCTTTCATGATAATCTGCTGGCGTGCCGAGCGCGCAAAATCGGTTCCTTCCGCAGGATTGTCAATCACTTCGCGAGCGCGTGCATACTGAATCGCCCTCGCTCCGTTCATGTGCTGCAATCCTTTAGAAAAGTGAACCTTGATCCAGCTCGCATCAATACTGGGATCGTCATTCTTTGGGTAATTGGCAGTGAAAGCATCTGGAACATCAACATCGACACCGCCAATAGCATCAATGAAATCGCGGAAACCAGTGAAATTGATGGTCATCCAGTACTTAACATCCAGGCCGGTCACCAGCGATACCTTCTGTGCCATTGCATTACCGCCTGCTACGGGATCGGCATTATTGTTAGAAGCAATCGGGTAAACTGAATTGATCCTGTTATAATTTCCAGAATTTGGAGGGTATTGTATCCACAGGTCACGGGGGAGAGAAATCAGCGTGGTGTGATGACTCTGCGGTAACAGGCTCATCACGACTATCGAATCTGTCAGGTACGCTCCCTGGTGGCCGCTGCCACCGTAGCCCAGCATCGCGATGTTTACACGGTCGCTCGTCCCCATGTAGCCAGTTTGCGAGCTAAGCGGCGCTTGTGTGGAGATGGCGGACCCAAAAGCCAATACCTTTTGCACTGTCGGGACGGCAATCGCAAACAAAATGACGAGCAGTAGTAGAACAACCACGAAGCTAATCAAACAACCCTTACGTCTATACGCTGGGCGGCGTGGCTTTACGGGTCGCATTGCATTTGGTCCAGCTCCCCCTATATATATCGGCTCCTGCGGTCGAGCATTGGGATATTGCTGAGCGCCGGGTCCGGCACCAGGCGCAACATGAGGCGTTTGCTGAACTGGAGATACAACAGGTGTACGCGGCTGTTGTCGGTTCTCATCTTGTTGAGAAAGGAGAGGCGAATACTGATAAGGTCTACGAGTAGAGCGTTTTGGGGAATCCGTTACACTTAGATTGTTTTCAGGTCTGGCAATACGTTCACCCGCTGCACCATAGCCGCCGCTTCTCTTCGCGGCCTGCCCACAAATCCCACAGAAACTGGCATCTTCAGGTACTTCCGAGCCACATGATTCACAAAAGCTCATCATAAATCCTCTCATCAAAGAATTTACATATCAATAATGCTGTTTAACACATACCGTAGGGGCCGATTTATCGCTTTCGCACCGATTTATCACGCCCCTCGCATGACTTTTAACACATACCGTAGGGGCCGATTTATCGCGCCCACCGCCGATTTATCGGCCAGTAAGAGCCGATTTATCACGCCCCTCGCATGCCATTATACCCAATATAATAAGAAGTTCTTAGCATAATAAATTGTATACCCTCTCCACTCTACCATTAAAACGATTCAGCCCCTGAGAAGTTGCACCTTTCTATTTTTTACTCCAATCGAGTACCGCGGTGGCATCTTTTCCATGCCGTGTTGCTACAATTTCAGCCATAATCGCCAGGGCCATTTCTTCCGGGGAGGTCGCCCCAATATTCAGCCCAATTGGCCCGTGAATGCGCCGGATCTGCTCATCGGTTATCCCTTGCTTTTTCAAGCGCTCATCGCGCTCTTCCTTTGTCTTGCGGCTACCGACTGCGCCTATATAGCCCACGTTACGGGAAAGTAGCACCTTTAAGGTAGGTTCATCGAATTTAGGATCGTGCGTCAGCACCGCTGCCGAGGTGGATGGATTCAGGTCCATCTTCTCGAGAACTTCATCAGGCCACTCGACGATCAACTCGTCGGCATGTGGGAAACGCTCCTGCGTGGCGAAAGCAGCACGCGCATCGATAACCACAACCCGGTAATTTAGCGCCTTAGCAAAAGTGGTTAGCGCAATAGCAATATGTCCAGCGCCAACAATCAACAGTGTAGGCAGAGGCGGAAAACCCTCGATGAAGACATCAAAAGCCTGTGCTCCCTCAGGCCCCTCTACGGCATAGGTACGTGTCACTGCCTCGCCAGTCCAGATGGCACGCTCAGCATCTTCAACCACCAGGGCATCAAGCGCCGCATCACCCAAGGTACCGCGCGTGCTCTTATTCGGAAGTACCAGTAGCTTTACCCCAACATGCTCCTCCCCACGCACCACCGTTGCCAGCGCCACAGCTTTTTCCTGCTCTAGCAGATCCCTTAATTCTTCATAGAGTCCACTCATCAGGCTTTCACCAATCCAGCCGTTCAACAAAAACATGGATCGTGCCGCCACAAGACAGCCCAATCTTCTCGAAATTTTCTTCTTCGCTGATGCCAAATTCGAGCATCTGCGGCTTCCCCGTCTTAATCACTTCCATTGCTGAATGCACAACTGCTGGCTCAACACAACCACCACTGACCGAACCAGCCAGCTCCCCGCTTTCGCTAACCGCGAGTTTTGCCCCCGGTCTGCGTGGTGCTGAACCATACATCGTCACCACCGTGGCAACAGCCACACGCTCGCTGCGTTCACGCCACCGCTCCACATCAGGCAGAATATCTCGCATAGAATTTCTCCTTTCTACCGCATTCTGTTAGCTAGACTCTCGGCTTACTCCATTCAGCCACGGCCTTACGTCGCGCCGCTGCGCTGCGCACAGGCCGGCTCTCATCGATCGTCCCTAACAGATTTCCCAGGCTAATCAGGCTATCCAGATTATGTGCGGGCAGAAAATCATCAATATACGGCAAAGCGGTCTTCATACCAATAGTCAAAGGTCGATAATCCGGCGACCCCAACAATGGATTCAGCCAGATCAGCCGGTGACAGCTATGCTGCAAACGATCCATCTCCACTTCTAGCATACTCGCTTCACCGCGATCCCAGCCATCGCTAATTACCAGCACTATAGCGCCACGACCCAGCACTCTCTTAGCCCATTTTCGATTAAAGAAGTGCAGCGCATCGCCTATACGTGTGCCACCCGACCAATCTTGCACAGTCTTTGATACATCTCGCACCGCGTCATCAACGTCACGCCTTTTGATCTGGCGCGTAATTCGAGTCAGCCGCGTTCCAAAGACAAAAGCCTCGACGTTCAACAATCCGTTTGTGATCGTATGAATAAAATGCAGCAAGAACCGCGAATACATGCTCATCGAACCGCTGATATCACAAATGATGACCAGCGGACGCGGTTTGTGCTTGATCTCCCGCCATGTCAGTTCAAGCAGCTCTGCCCCGTACTTCAAGTTTCTGCGCACAATACGTCGCATGTCCGGATATGAGCCGCGCCGGGCGGGCCTTTTACGGCGCGTTGGACGCAACCCCAGGTGCCAGCGCATCTCGGCCATCAACTTTTTGGCCTCCTGCACCTCATCCCATGTAAACGACTCAAAATCCTTCTTCCTCAAAATCTCGATGGCGCTATAAGCTGTGCCCTGTGGATCAGCCGCATCATCATCGTCATCCTCTTGTGGGTGTTCTTCGTAACGACGGCGCTCGCTCTCGCGCATTTCAGTACGAAAAGCCTTGTGCTGCTCGCTAGGTGAATTGAGATGCTCTGCCAGCCGTTTGAGTTCAGAGGGAGGCAGGCGCATCTGCCTCTCGTCGCGCTTTGCTGCCCCAGGTGTATCGCCGGCCTTCTTATCCTGGCGATCTCGCATGTACCAGTAGTACAGGTACATCTGATCAAAAACAGGTTCTTGTTCGTGTTTTGCCAGCAGGCTACACTTGAGCGTATTATAAAAATCTTCTTTGTTCGTTATGTCAACATAATCCAGCGTCTCGGCAAGGTCGAGCATCTTACGCGGCCCCACATCAATACCTACCTCCCACAAAATGCGTCCAAATTCTGTTAAGCGATAGAGCAAGCGCTCACCACGCTCAATCTCTAGTGGCTGTAGCGGCCGCGAGGCAAAGTAATCACCATTCTCCTGATTCTGTGCGTTCATCTTCAGGAGACCCCCTGCACCTTCTTCAAGATCCTATACATCTCGTTCCCGCCGACCTTCAGCACATCATCCTGGTATTTCAGCAGTGCACCCAGCGTATCGCGCACTGCTCCCTCGACGAGGTCCATTTGATTGAGTGCGAGCAAAGAACTGATCCAGTCGAGCGTCTCCGCGATACCGGGAGCCTTGTAGAGGTCTGCGCTGCGCAACTCGCGCACGAAGGCGCATACCTGCCTGGCAAGCCGCTCAGGTACATCAGGCATACGGGCCAGAACGATAGAATACTCCTTCTCCAATGTCGGAAAATCGATCCAGTAATAAAGGCACCTGCGGCGCAAAGCATCATGAATCTCGCGCGTACGGTTCGATGTAATAATCACTATCGGCGGTTCCTTGGCCTGAATCGTGCCAATTTCAGGAATGGTTATCTGAAAATCAGAAAGCAGTTCCAGCAGGTAGGCTTCAAATTCTTCATCGCTGCGATCTAGCTCATCTATAAGTAATACTGGAGCCTGGATGTTCTCCGGGTCGATAGCCTGCAGCAGCGGACGCTGTATCAGAAAATCCGGGCCAAAAAGCTCCTTGAGTTCCTCCTGCTGGTTAATGCCCGCCGCTTCCATTAAGCGAATGTGCAGCATTTGCCGCGTATAGTTCCACTCATAGACTGCAGTGCTCACATCGATCCCTTCATAGCACTGCAAGCGAATCAACTTTGTATCGAGAATAGCTGCCAGAACCTTTGCGATTTCGGTTTTACCTACCCCTGGCTCACCCTCCAACAAAAGCGGTTTTCGTCGTTTGAGCGCCAGGAACACCGACGTCGCCAGGCTGCGATCGGCTATATAACGCTGGACAAACATCGCCCGCTGTACATCTTCAATTGTGGTCAACTGTTCCTGATCCACCAACACCTCCAATAAAAAACTAATGCTCTACAGCACAAAAAGTAAGCTACTTGTATTCTATGCTATATTTGGGGAGAATAGCAACCCGCGCATTCGTCGGTCGAGAGTTCAAAAAGCACCCTCCATTTTTCACGAGGAATGCAGAACATGTTCAACGCGAGACTCATACTCCTGACACAGGTGCGTTCACGTTGGCACACGGGTCCCAAACTTTACCAGTTGAGGGATGAAGCAGGTGAAGAGCATGCTTGACAATCTTCTATCCCCTGTCTACAATAGAAGAGGCTGAACGCTTGGGATGCTTCTAGCCACTTCCAAGGAGGCAGAGCCCATGCCAGATCGGATTGGGCAACAACTTGGCAACTATCGCCTGGTCAGCTGGTTGGGCCAGGGCGGCTATGCCGAGGTGTATTTAGGCCAGCATATGCGCTTCAATATGCAAGCGGCCGTCAAGGTGCTGCACGCCCACCTGAGTGGTAAAGATGCGGAGCGCTTCCAGCAGGAAGCCGAGACCATTGCGAAGCTGGCTCACCCCTCAATTGTACGGGTGTCGGATTTTGATGTGCAGGAGGGCGCGCCTTTTCTGGTGATGGACTACGCGCCCAATGGCTCCTTGCGCAGGCGCCATCCGGCTGGGGAGGTGGTGCCGCTCTCCCAGATCGTCTCCTACGTCAAGCAGGTGGCCGACGCCTTGCAGTACGCCCATGAGCACAAGGTCGTCCATTGCGATGTCAAGCCGGAGAACATGCTACTGGGACCGCGCGAAGAGGTGCTCTTGAGTGACTTTGGCATTGCCACGGTGGCCCATAGCACCGTCTCGCTCAGAGCAGAGGCGGTTGTAGGCAGCTTTGCCTATATGGCTCCCGAGCAGATCCAGGGCCAGCCGCGTCCGGCCAGCGACCAGTATGCCCTTGGGGTAACCGTCTACGAGTGGCTATGTGGTGAGCGCCCTTTCTCGGGTTCATTTACCGAACTGGTGACCCAGCATCTCTGGGAGTCCCCGCCGACGCTCCTGGGCCGAGCACCCGTGATCTCGCCCGAGGTCGAGCAGGTGGTGCTGCGTGCCCTGGCCAAAGACCCCAAACAGCGCTTTTCATCCGTGACCGCCTTTGCCGAGGCGTTAGAGCAGGCCGGGCAGCGCGCATCCAGCCATGCCGGGCTGCTGGCTACCGACGCTTCCCTCCCACTGTCGTCTGCGCCGTCGACATACCGCACTGTGGCAGCACTGCAACGCCCTGCTCCACTGCCCATGCCGCGTAGCCGGCTCATCGATCGCGAACGTGAGCTTGCGAAGGCGAAGACCCTGCTTCAGCGGGAGGATGTGGGTCTGGTGACGCTGACCGGGCCAGGCGGGATAGGCAAAACGCGGCTGGTCTTGCAAGTGGCCGCTGACCTGGCCGACCGTTTTGCCGACGGCATCTACTTTGTCTTTCTTGCCCCTGTAAGCTCTGCGGACTTCCTGGTTTCTACTATCGCAAATGCCATGCAGTTTTCGTTCTACGGGACGACCGATCCAAAAATGCAACTGCTTACTCATCTGCGAGAAAAGAAAATACTTCTCGTGCTGGATAATTTTGAGCACCTGCTAGATGGTACAGAACTCGTGGTAGACATCATTAACCAGGCGCCTGAAATAGTTGTATTGATAACCTCCCGTGAACGGCTTAACATCGAAGGGGAATGGGTTATTGAACTTTCTGGACTACCATTACCCAAAACAGAGAAAAAGCCTCGGAGCAAGGCGACCTATGCCGCAGTCCAATTGTTCCTGGATCGTGCACACCAGGCATCTACAGAAGCGATCTCGGAAGAGGACCTCTCAAGTGCCGTACACATTTGCCAGTTGGTTGAGGGTATGCCACTTGGCATCGAACTTGCCGCAGCATGGAGGAGAGTGCTTTCATGCGAAGAAATCGCACGTGAGATAGAGAAAAGCCTGGCATTTCTCGCTATGACTTCCCATACTACCTTGCCCCGGCACCGCAGCATGATCGCTGTGTTCGACCCCTCCTGGAATCTCCTCTCTCCTGATGAACAACAGGTATTTCGACAGTTATCGGTCTTTCGTGGAGGATTTCGACGCGACTCAGCAGAGCGAGTTGCTGGAGCAACATTGATTCACCTGGCTTCACTTATTGATAAGTCACTTCTGCGCCGAACCAGTGCGGGGCGCTTCGACATGCATGAGCTTGTGCGACAGTATGCAGCAATGAAGCTCGAGCAAGCGCCTGAGGAAAAGGCCGCGGTGCTTGATCGCCATTGTTCATATTATGCGGAAATGCTATCCCGGATCAAAGGGCACCTCAGAAGCCACCTCGCTGGAGAAGCGCTCAAAGAGATTCGGGCAGAAATTGAAAACGTCCGCCAATCTTGGCGATGGGCCGTTACGCAGCGCAAGGTTGTCGAAATGAAACAATCGCTGCAGAGCTTGCTGGACTTTTACGATACTCAGGGCTGGTTTCAAGAAGGAGAAGAGGCATTCAGTTTGGCAGTGGAAGAACTGAGCAAGATCGACCAGAGCAGTCAGGAGTGGGATATACAATACAATATCGTCCTCGGGCAGGTCTTGGCGGGACAGGGATGGCTCAGTTTGGCTTCGGGACGTTATGAGAAGGCTGTAGAATTATCGCAGGCGAGCCTGGACCTACTACGTCAATACGAGGTACACGAGGAATTGATGAACCCACTCATCACCCTCGGAATCGTTGCCCTTGTCATGGGAGACTACACAAGGTCACAGCAGTTTCTCCAGGAAAGCCTGGCACTTCAACGTGCTGCCGGTGATCAGTGGGGCGAAGGTTGGTCCCTCGGTAATCTGGGAATAGCTTCCTATATGCTTGGCGAGTATCAGAAAGCCTATGATCTCATCTTTAAAGCCTTAGGGCTCTTTAAAGAGCTGGGTGACAGGCGCCTCATCGAACTCTGCTCCAGTTTTCTGAGCATGACTCTGTGCGCACTAGCAGACTACGCTGAAGCGGAGCGCCTGGCTCGTGAAAGCGTTGCGTTGAGCCGGGAAATCAGTCACCATTGGGGAACTGCTCTAGCACTGTGCAGCATCGGCGTAGCCACCTATTATTTGGGAAGGACGGTTGAGGCTGGGCAGCAGCTTCTTGAAGGCTTGGAGCTCTTCAGGATGATAGGAGAGCCATGGGGGATCGCCCTTGCCTTGACCTATCTCGCAAACGGCTGTTACACACTGGCAATGTACAACGAGGCAGAGCGCTACGCTCTCGAGGCGTTAGAGGTAGCCACAAAAGCAAAGTTGACTCCCCTGGCCCTGGAATCCTTAGTTGTCCTGGCAGCAGTCCGCGTGAAGGAAGGAGAAAAAGAATCACCTCTTGAGTTGCTTCACCTTGCCTTACTGCATACTGGAAGTACCCATGAAACGAAGGAGAGAGCGCGGCACCAGCTTGCAGAACTTGAACCAGATCTTACCCCCGAAGCGATGCCCGATGCTTCCCTGGCTACACCCCGATTCCAGGAGATCGTGGAAAAAGTCTTGAAAGCAAAACAGAAATGACATAAGGAGAAACCCTATGCGACTCCAACATTTATTATCATATAGCACGCTTGACAGCGCCGATGCCAGAGTATTCGAGCCGAAAACAGTAGAAGAACTCAAACATCTTCTCCAGCAATTACATGAAGAGAAACGTCGCGTCACATTTCGCGGTGGTGGCTACTCATTTGATTCTCAGTCCTTGAATGACGATACCGTGATTATGCTTAACCAATTTCGGGTCGTGAAGTCCATTGATCCTGAAAAGCGCCAAATTACGGTAGAACCAGGAGTGCGCTGGAAGGATATCCTGAGCATACTTCGTCCGCATGGACTGACACCACATATTGTGGTTACGACTGGGCAGACAACGGCTGGGGGGACGCTCTCTGCCGACTGCTATTCAAGGAATTCTCCTAAGTACGGAAAAGAAGGACGACATATTGCCCGTTTTCAGCTCCTCACAGTTGATGGCAGGTTTCTCGAGTGCAGCCCCACCGAAAATCAAGAACTCTTTTCGGCGGTCATCGGCGGATTTGGCTACCTGGGGGTGGTCACAGAGATCACGTATAATCTCCTTTCTATCCCGAATAGAGCACAGGTGCAGACCATTGTGAACAAGTATAGCTCTCTTGAAAGTCTTGTCGAGGGACTCGAGCTGCATCTACAAGAACTGGAGAATTGGGACGCTGTATACGCCAACGCTTTCTTTTCAGGAAATGGCGAGAAGGGTTTTGTGTCCCGTTCCAGGTACACTTCTGAGAAGCGCTTAAAGAGACTGTTTGTGTACCAGCGGAGCAACTGGTTACGTATTCTCTTCGAGTGGCTTATACGTGTTACATGGATCAACACCTTCCTTCTAAATATAGGTTTCCGGTTCCTTGTCAGAGACAACGAGACGTATCAAGATGACCTCGAGGACTATACATTCTTTATGGATAGCAATAGGCGATCGAAGGAGATTGCCAGCCGATTCGGTATACTACTACCGGTGATTCAACAAACGTTCATCATACCGAAGTCACACCTGCTAGCATTTTGCCATACCTTTACCGGGATGCTCCGCTCGAAAAAACTGGCACCAAACTTTTTCGATATCGTTCCTATACCAGCCGATGACTTCCTGATGTCCGCAAGTAGGGGACTAGAAGGCTTCGCAGTCAGTGTCGCCTTTGAGGATTTGGACAGGAGAACCATTCTGGAATTACATAGGCAGTTGCAAGCGGCAAGCGCAGCATGCGCCAAACTCGGAGGGCGCGTGCACCTGGTAAAAAACGTGTATGCGACACCAGAGCAACTCTATGGGATGTACACGGATGCTATGGAGCGTTTTCTTCGCTTAAAAGCACAGCTAGACCCGGCGGGAATCTTGCACAACAGCTTTTTTGAGCGTATCTTTGAGTATGCAGAGAAAAATTCAAATGTGCCGAAGCTCTAATAAAGCCAGTTTATATTGGATCTAACGCGCTGTTACTCCTGGATCACCACTTCATACACTTCTCGCTCCAGGGGCAGAGCAGAGAGTCCTAACAGCGGCTCTGCCTGGGCCAGTTGCTCTTGGTAGTAGCCACTGGCCTCACTGGCTCGCAGATCGGCTACTGTCTGCCACAGCGTAATCGCCATGCCCCTGCCTTCATATCGGTTGAGCAGGCCAAGGAAACCCTTGAAACCCTGTTGCTGCCTGGCAGTGGGGACGATCTTCTGATGCAGAAGGCGGATCATCTCCTCCATGCCCTCGCGCTTGTGGCCAATCTTCCATTCAAGGACGGTGACTCGTGCATACATTGAGGTGCTACCTTTCTCGCCATCTCCACCGATGGCTGGCTTGCTGAGCGTCCTACAGAAACACGTTGCTAAGTGCTGGTTCTGCGATCAAGTGACTCATACAGCAGCCACCCTCTCGGAATTATTGTAGCATGCTTCATCAGCAGTTCGTCTGTGAGTTACTCAACAAAAAAAATGTACATTACTTGACTGCAAAATATACCAATTTCGGGTATACCTGAAGCAAGCGAGAAAACTTGACGGACCAATCAAGCTGGATTACGTATCCAAAAAGTCAATCTTCCATCGTCTAGGTAGTGCTTACCAGATCTGGTATGAAATGCATCGTTTTAAGCTCTAAACAAAAACGCAACTTAAAAAGAAAGATAGGAGTAACTCAAATGTATCCAAATCTCTTTCAAGGTGATCTGGCAAAAACACATCAATGGGAACTTGCACGTGAAGCGGAGCAGCAACGCCTGGCGGCTAGTGCTAGCCTGTCACCAAAGCGAAATATTGTAAGGCTCGCGATAAGTAAACTGGGTGTTCTGTTAGTGGGCTTGGGCACCTGGATGAAACGGGTAGAGCGCGTAGAGCAAAGCCCTATGCCGGTCACAGGTAACCTCTAAATATACAGCTCAAATTGAAACGAGCGAGGTAGAAGTGACATTCACCTCGCTCGTTTCCTATGTTAGTAGATCAAGGAGGTGCCCGAAGGCACCCCCGTTAATATACGCCTACCCGATCTGCTTATGGTGTTGGATCCAGGTAAGCCCCACCGAAAATGTCCGAGTTGCCAAACGTCGCAGGGCAGTCCTGCTCGGGCGCCGGCTTCGTCGGCACAGCAGTCCCATTCTGCACAGCTAGCTGGGCTGCAGCACGCCAAGTGTCAATCGCCGGGCAGTCTGCAGCGTCCCGGGTGTCATTCCAGACCCCGGCGCCGTAGGTGTTGGTCGCGACAGCGTACACATAGTCACCGAGGAACTCCAGCCACAAGTTGTTCTGACTGGAGCCGCGCGGGTCACCAGTCGCGCCACGGTGCAGTTCACCCCACGCGCCAGGCACCCCACTTGTAATATCTGCGTGCTTCACCACGCCTACTAGCGACCTTGGACTCGTGGTATCATTGCGTAACGGCGTAGTGAAAGCGTTGTACACAAGGTATGCATCTGTCCCCGTCGGCGAGATAGCGATGGCAGAGTAGTAGCCGCGGTCACCCGTCGATTCTGCTGCTGCCGGAGCCGACCAGCTGTTCCCGCCGTTCGTCGAGTAGCTCACAAACACGTGTTCCTTGTAGACCCCGTCGCGTCCATCCACCCAGGTGCGCATGATCTCATCAGTT
>Ga0137371_10002861_pt1 | contig 13731 bp, 12 predicted proteins | sample SagtaG_7_FD_104919 | JGI IMG/M metagenome (GOLD analysis project Ga0137371, IMG submission 104919) | Vadose zone soil microbial communities from Sagehorn Ranch, Mendocino, California, USA - Sage1_R_40_16 metaG | ecosystem: Environmental > Terrestrial > Soil > Vadose zone | place: USA... | reverse complement strand
CGCCAGGGTGGGCTGCCTCGTCCGTGCCTGCCTGGCTCAGCGCTGGTGGCCGGCGCGGCCGGGGCTGCCCGCATCAGCGCGCATGCCGCGGCATTGCCCTGTTCCGGTGCAGCCGGATCGCCGCGGCGGCCGCCAGCAGCAGCCCCGTGGCCAGCCCGGCCAGCCAGGGTAGCGGCGAGGGCGCCGGGCCCGGGGACGTGCCGCCGAGGCCGGTGTCGACGCCGCCCTCGGGCATCATGGCGCTGCCCGCGGCGTCCATCAGGTTAGTGACTTTCAGGCCGGTCGGGGAGTCCAGCACTACGAGGGTGTGAATCGAGCCCGCGGTCAGCTTGACCTTCCCCGACCACGTCTCGCTGCCGCCTGCGGCGTGCAGCATCCAATGGCCTGGCTTGTCCGCCCCGTAGGGGGTGACGCTGCCGAAAGCTAGGTTGCTGGCCAGCGTCGCGCTGCCCGCCTGCACTGTGACGCGGTGCTGCTTCAGCGATGCCTGGATGACCCGGACCAGCGACTTGCCGTGGGGGGTGGTCATCCGGTCGTTCAGCGCCTGGAGGCGCAGGCCATTCGCCGGGCCCATCGCGGCCACGGTATAGGCCCGGCCGGCATGCACCATGAGGGTGGCAGACAGCACCGGGGGAGTGCTGGCCGGCGCGCCAGCTGGCCGAATGGCGGCCGTGTACTGCCCGACCGCCATCTTCATGTACATGCCCACGTCCCCGTAGGGGACATGCCTGAGCACATCCATCGCCTTGGGATCACCGAAGGAGTACATGTAGATGTCCACCGGGGCGGTGTTGGGCGACAGGTGAGCACACCGCACCCAGCCCGTACCGGACGGCATCGAGTCCGCAGACGCGGTCGCAATGGTCCCGGCGAACGTGCCCAGCGACAGCGTGGCCGCACCCAGCAGCATCCCCAGCCGGGCACTGAGTCGGCTGACATCGTTGCCGCCGGAGCCGTGATGGCGCAACCGCCACCGGTGCGGCGCGTTTGTCCGCAGCGTCATGATGGTCTCCTTGTTTCAGTTGAGAGCCCCGAGCAGCCATAGCGGGCTCGGCGTGGTGAATTCGACATGCAGCACGGCCTGGCCACCAGCCAGCCGCACGGTGGTGACATCTGCAGGCCGGAAGGGCGCCTGCTGGGCGAGCTGGAACCTCTTCACGCAGTTGAGCGTCGCCGCGTCACGCCCGCGACGTGGCCGAGTCAGCGAGATGTCGGCCGAACGCAGTGGTACGCCGGTGCTCGCGCCAGCCGCGGGCGCACCGAAGCCAGTGATATCGCCGTGATACGGCGTGGCCAGCGCCCCGATAGCGCTGAGCAGGCGCGTATCGACCTGCCCGGCGGCCAGCTCCCGGCGGCCGGCAGGCGAGACGCGCAAGAGCGGCTTGCGGGACCGCGGGCACGCAGCAAGCGGGCCCGGCAGCCTGGCCCACTCATCCTTGCCCATGCGACCCACCCCCCTTGTGCCCGAGTCACCGGACACCCCCAAGCCGGAGGTAGAACAGCACAAAAACACCGGCGCTTTCGACGAAATACGGAAATTCGCTACGGATGACTACATTCCGTGACAATGTGGCTGGCAGGCACGCAACGGACAGCCCCTGTTTGCCGTTCCAACAGTCAGACAACCACGGCATCGGCGGGCAGGCGAGCCGCTTGCCGTGGGCCCAGCTCGGGCAGTGCCGGATGCAGGAGAGATCCCAGCATCTGCGTTAGGTGGGGGGACGTTCAGCTGGCCACTGGCGGGAGCGCAACTTGGCCGTTGTCAATTGCCGGGGTCGAGGTTCGTCCGCCGCCAGCAACACCCAGTCCCACATGCCCTACATCGCTGGTCCGTAACAACTCGGCTTGTCAATTGTTTCGTAAGGCGTCGTGTGTCAATCTAGCCCGCAAGGGTCGCGCAGGCGTGTGCGGGCCAAGGGGGTTGGCCGGATGGCAGAAGACAGCCACGTTCCGCCGCTGCCCCGGCGTGCGCGAGGTGATACGCCGCGGCTGGGGCTCGGGCCGTCGGCTGGGCCGTTGGTGTTGCCCGAGCCTGTGGTGCAGCACATCCTTAGCGTGCTGGACGCCATCAAGGCAGAGGCATCACCTCACTGCCGCCCTGCCCGGGCCGAGCGGCCAGCTCAGGACCACCCAGGTCCCGCTACGCGGCCAGCATCGCTGCCCCGGCGGGTGCCGGGCACGGGAACCGTGCGGGAGCCGCCCGCGCCGATAGCGCATCCGGTGCCGCCGGCCTGTGTTCTGCGCTTGCGGTCGGAGGAAGTGCCAACGGCGCCGCTCACGGCCATCGCCACATCCCGGGCAAGGGGGGTCACAAGACAGCACACGGCAGAGCCGGACATCGCGGCGCAGTCGGGGCCTGTCACCGCCGCGCCAGCCAGCGGCAAGGTGATCCCTGCTCTGCCGGTTCCGGCAAAACAGCGGCGGGATAACGTGCAGGCCAGCGCGAGTAAGGCGCAGGCCAGTCATGCGGAAGCGCTGACCCGCCCGCGGAAGCTCGCGGAGCTGCAGGCAGGGGGCGGCCGGCATCGCGGCGCCACCAGCGGGGTGATCTTGGTGGTGGTCCTCCTCTGCGCCGGATCGCTGGGCTTCCTGCTTTCCCGGCATGCGGCCCCGTCGGCCACAGTCAGCGGTCACCGGATCAGCGCCGACGCTGAAATAGCGATTCGCAACCGGGCCGCAGCATGGGTGGCTGGCCAAGTCAGCCGCTCTGCCATCGTGTCCTGCGACCCGGTGATGTGCCAAGCACTCAAGGCGCGCGGCGTTTCTGCTGCGTCCCTGCTTGAGCTGGGGCCCGGCGAGGCTGATCCGCTGCGTTCCAGCATCATCGTCGCCACGGCGGCGGTCCGCGGCCTGATAGGCCCCCGTCTCAGTTCCGCATATGCGCCCGCGGCCATCGCCAGCTTCGGCTCCGGCAGCAGGCAAATTTCCGTTCGGGTGGTCGCCCCGAGGGGAGCTGCCGCGTACATCTCCGCGCTGAGGGCAGACATGCTGGCCCGTAAAGCGTCCGGAACCCAGCTGCTAGACAATCGGCGGATCATCGTGTCGGCAACGGCCCGCAGGCAGCTCGCTCACGGTGAGGCCGATTCGCGGCTGCTGATAGTCATCGCAGGGCTGGCGGCGCGGTGGCCGGTTTCCGTCGCGGCGTTCGGCGACCTCGCCCCGGGCGCCAGCCCGGGCATCCCGCTCCGTTCCGCCGACCTGGCACCGGTCGGCGCCACGGCTAGCGCCGGCCCGGCCGCCCGCATGCGGGCGATGGTTGCTTTCCTGCGCGCGCAAAGGGACCACTATCTGGCCGCGCATATCCAAACGGTGCCGCGCGCCGGGGGCCGAAACGTGCTGCGGATCGAGTTCGCGGCGCCGAGCCCGCCCGGACTGCTCGGCCCACATACGCCGTGACGCGAATCCGGCCCGCTGGCGGGTCTGCGCCCCTACCGGTCGCAGCATCCGCACGCATGTGAGGCAGGGCCGGGTGTGCTTGTGCGCTGCGGGGGGCGTGAATTCGCGGCCGGCGCCACCGCGCTGCCCGCGGGTCTGCGGGTGCTCCTCCGCCGGTCCTGATGTGACTGAGTAAAGCCAATAGTTCAAAGGCGAGCTGATCGACCTCCAGGCCTGGCCGACCCGCGACCTGGCCCGCCGGGCGATCGTCGTACGCGGCTGCACGGCACCCACGGACACCGCAGCCCTGCCGAATCGGGGGATAGAACAAGATCAAGAGGGTAGCGTGACCAAACGATCAGCCCCGTCCGTCAGGGCGGGGCGACCGCATGACGCCGAAAGGGGGTGCAGAGATGCGAACCTACGAGCGTCCGACGCTGACCAAGGCCGGCTCGTTCAAGAAGGTCACCGGCCTCGGTGGGTCGGGGCCGCGGGACTTTATGTTCCGGCACCAATCGCTCTGAGCACGCAGCTCGCAGACCGAGTGCCCAGTCCCGGCCCGGCTGGCCAGGCTCGAACGTCGGCCGGTTGGGCCGGGACTGGGCTTGTCAGTCGGCGGGTCTGACGCTGGCCTGCGTGCTCCGTTCAGGTCGAAGTGGCAGTGACCGACAAGGCCATCGGGCGGCGCGGGCCGTGAACGACTTGATGCAACCGGCAGCATGATCAATACGCGAGGAAGCCAATTGCTCGACCTTCGTGCCCAGGAGAACGCTTAGGTGGCGGGCCAGGCCGATCTCGGCGCCTTGCCCTCCTGGTTCGTCGTGCTCGCTGACCTCGACTCGGCCGGTCCGCTCGGCGAGGCGCTGCAGCGCCACGCGGCCGGGGAGGTCAGCCACCCGTCCGGTCGTCCGTGGCTGGTTGGGCGCTGGCCCGAGAACGTGCTGAGCAGCGGCCAGGCGGGTGACACCAAGATCGCCGTCATCGGCCAGCATGCGCTCACGTCCGAGCAGCTCGCCAGCGCGGCCGGCCGCGTCCGGACGGTCGCCGACCTCGATCGGCTCGCAGGATCGCTGGCCGGCAGCGCCCACCTGCTTGCTTCGGTGGGCGGTCGGGTACGGGTGCAGGGAACCGTGACCGGCATCCGGCGGGTCTTCCACGCCCGGGTCGCGGGCACGACCGTCGCGGCCGACCGTGCCGACGTGCTTGCCCATCTGCTGAATAGCGGCCTCGACGAACAACGGCTGGCGGTCCACCTCCTTGAGCCCTCCATCCTGTACCCGCTCGCCGGACAGCCGGTGTGGCGTGGAGTGGCATTGCTGCCAACCGACCGCTACCTGGTGATCGGCGGCGACGGGGAGCACCGGTCGGTCCGCTGGTGGACACCGCCTGCGCCGGTGATGCCGATGGCCGAGGGCGCGGCGGCGCTGCGGCAGGCGCTGTCGGCTGCGGTCGCCGCGCGCACTCACGGGCGGCGATTGGTCAGCTGTGACCTCGGCGGGGTCGATTCGACCGCGATCTGCTCGCTGGCCGCCCGCCAGGAGGCCAAGGTCGTCGCGTACACCGGGGCCAGCCCGGATCCGCTGGCCGACGACGTCGCCTGGGCCGCCCGCACGGTCGCCGGGCTCGGTAACGTGGAGCACCACGTGCTCCCGGCGGACGAGATGCCGCTGGTCTACCACGGGCTCCTGCACTTGGACGACCAGCTCGACGAGCCGTGCGCCGTGACGGTGGACCGTGACCGGTGGCTGATCATCGCCCAGCGGGCCGCGGCGCGCGGTTCCAGCCTGCACCTCACCGGCTTCGGCGGAGACGAGCTGCTGTACGGCTCGATCGCGCATCTCCATGACCTGCTGCGGACCAACCCCAGGGTCGCCCTGCGACACCTGCGCGGCTTCGCCGCCAAGTACCGGTGGCCGCGCGGGCAGGTCGCGCGACTGCTCTTGAACAACCGTCCGTACCCCGCGTGGCTGGCAAGCGTCGCCGACACCCTCACCGTCCAAGGGTCGCCGATCGACGAGCCGCTCGTCGACTGGGGGTTCCGGCCGCGGCTGCCGCCGTGGACGACGCCCGAGGCCGTCGCGGCGGTGCAGGGGCTGATCCGCGCCGAAGCGCGCAACGTCCAGCCGCTAGCCGGGGGGCGCGGCCAGCACCGAGAGCTGGAGAGCATGCGGTTCATCTCCCGCATCGCCCGTCAGGTTGACCAGATGGCGATGCGGACCGGAGTCATGCTCGCCGCCCCCTATTACGACGACCGGGTGATCGAGGCGGGCCTGGCGGTCCGGCCGCAGGAGCGGGTCACCCCGTGGCGCTACAAGCCGCTGATCGTGGAGGCGATGCATGGCATCGTGCCCGACCAGAGCCTGACCCGCCAGACCAAGGCCAACGGGACCGGGGACGAGGAGTCCGGCCTGCGGCGGCATCGCGCCGAGATTCTCGCACTCTGGGAGGACTCGCGGCTCGGCCGGCTGGGCCTGATTGACGCGGCGGCGCTGCGCGAGCTGTGCACCCGGCCGATCCCGCCCCACCTGCAGCTCGGGGTGCTTTACCAGAGCGTGGCGTGCGAGGTGTGGCTGCGGACGCTGGAACGTTCGACCGTAACGTCGTGAGGAGAGAGGCATGGCGCTGAAGCTGCGTGATGGTGTGTCGACCGCCGACACCGATTACGGGATCGCGGTGCTCGACGAGGACAGCGGCGAGTACTGGAACCTCAATCCCACCGGTGCCCTGGTGTTGCGGACCCTGCTCGAGGGTGGCACTTCGACGGACGCGGCGCTGGCGCTCGTCGAGAGCTACGACGTCGACGCCGACACGGCGAGCCGGGACGTCCAGGACCTGCTGGGCGGGCTCCGCTCGGCCGGCCTGGTGGCCCAGTGATGTGCACCGGGACGGTCCGGCGCCGACGGCGACCTTCGAGGAGGGCGCCGTGACCACCCCGGAGGCCGTGTTCCATCGGCCCAGGTCGGTCCCGCTGCCGCGCCGGATCGCGGCACGCGTGGCGGTCGCCGCCGCCCGGCTGCTCGCCACCCAGCCCCCCCGGCGCATCCGGACCGTGCTCGGCTGGCTTCGCCGGGGAGCAAGGCCGGCCAGCTTCGAGCAGGCGAAGGCCGCACGGGACACGGTGGTGGCGGTGAGCCTGGCGTGCGCGTCACGGGAAGGATGCGTGCCACGGTCGCTGGCGACCGTTCTGCTCTGCCGGTTGCGGGGCCAGTGGCCGACCTGGTGCGTGGGGGCGCGGCGGCTCCCGCCCTTCGCCGCCCACGCCTGGGTCGAAGCCGACGGGATCATGGTCGGCGAGGACTACCCGGCGGACTACTTCCGCCTGCTGTTCAAGGAGCCCTGACGACGCCGTATGGCCGATGCCGTCGAATCGAGCGCACTGGCCGATGACATGCCGGGCCGGCGCGTCCGCCAGCGATCCGCCTGGCGCCTCTTGCTCGAGCACGTGAGCCCCTACCGCTGGACGATCCTGTGCGGGGGACTTCTCGGGTTCCTCGGAGGGCTGGCGTCGCTCGCCCAGCCGATGGTCGCCAAGCTGGCGGTCGACACCCTGGGCCAGCACGGGTCCCTGGCCGGGCCCGTCGCGCTCCTCGCCGGAGTGACCATCGGCTCGGCGCTGCTGAGCATGGCCGGGATCTACGTACTGGGACGCACCGCGGAGAGCGTCGTGCTGACCGCCCGGGAACGGCTGATATCCCGGCTGCTGCGGTTGCGGGTGAGTGCCCTGGACCGGCTCAAGCCGGGCGAGCTGCTGTCACGGGTGACTTCCGACACCACGCTGCTGCGCAGCGTCAGCACCTATGGGCTGGTCCACACAGTTAACGCGGCGTTCCTCCTGGCCGGCTCGATTGTGCTCATGGCCAGGCTGGACCCGGTGCTCCTCCTGGTAACCGTCGCCGTCCTGGCGGTGAACGCGGTGGCGGTGCTCGTGGTCGTGCCCCGGATCCGGCTCGCCACCGAGCGGTCGCAGGCGGCCCTCGGCCGGATGGGTGCGGTGCTCGAACGGGCGCTCGGCGGGTTCCGGACGATCAAGGCCCATGGCGCCGAGGAGGGGGAGATCGCGACCGTCAGCGCGGCGGCCCGCCAGGCCTGGCGGCGGGGAGTGGAGGTGACAGGCTGGACGGCGCTGATGGAGGCGTCTGCCGGGCTCGCCGTCCAGGTATCGTTCCTGGCCGTCCTTGGGATCGGCGGTGCGCGGGTGGCCAGCGGGGCGTTGCCGGTGTCGTCCTTGGTCGCGTTCCTGCTGTACCTGTTCCTCCTCACCGACCCGGTCACCTCGCTGATCAACGGCGCTACCCAGCTCCAGGCCGGCCTTGCTGCCGTGGTCCGGCTGCAGGAGCTGGAGCGTCTGCCCGTCGAACCGTCGGTCGCCCGGCGGAGCACGCACCCGCCGTGGCCCGCGGGGCCGGCCTCGGTCGCGTTCACCGATGTGTGGTTCAGGTACCGCTACCCCCCGGATGGCCCCTGGGCGCACCGCGGCCTCACCTTCCAGCTGCCGTGCGGCGGGATGACCGCGATCGTGGGCCCGTCGGGCAGCGGCAAGTCGACGATCTTCGCTCTGCTCGAGCGTTACTACGAGCCCCGAAGCGGGAGCATCAGCATGGATGGCCTGGACATCCGCGCGTGGCCTCTGGCGGAACTGCGGGCCGCGATCGGCTACGTGGAGCAAGACGCACCCATCCTGGCCGGGACCCTGCGGGACAACCTGCGTTTGGCCAGTCCCGGGGCAACCGACAAGGACTTCCACGCCGTCCTCAACCTCACCCACCTGCAGGATCTGCTCGGCCGCTTCCCGCACGGGCTCGACACGCCGATCGGCCACCGCGGCACCACCCTGTCTGGCGGGGAACGGCAGCGGATCGCCATCGCCCGGGCCGTGCTGCGCCGTCCCCGCGTGCTGCTGCTGGACGAGGCCACCTCGCAGCTCGACGCGGTCAACGAACTCGCCATGCGGGCCCTGATCGAGGCCGTTGCGCCCACCACCACGGTGGTGGTCATTGCCCACCGGCTGTCCACCGTCATCAGCGCCGACCGGATCCTGGTTATAGAGGCGGGCCGGGTGCGTGCCGTCGGCTGCCACGCCGATCTGGCCGGCACCGACGACCTTTACCGGCGGCTCGCCACCACCCAGTTGCTGGCGGCCGGGACCTGAGCCGCTCGACATAAAGGCTTCAACTCATCCCGCGAACTGGTCCAGCCTGCCCTGGTAGCCGCATGCACGTGAGAAGCGGGCTAGAAGGTCTGCGAGCGGATTTGCCGATCCGGCAACCTGGGCTGGACTTTTGTGGTGGACTCTTGTGTCGGCGCCCGCACTTGATCTCGCGGTAGCTGTAGCTCTCAACCGGGACGAGCGGCAATGCCGTCGGCCCTTCAATTGGTCACACGCCTGCCCGCGCGCAACAGGGGGGTTTCCCGCGCCTCAAGCTCGAGCGGCATGCGATCGTGGCCGTCGGGGGTCTGGCGCGCCGCGGAAAGGCTGACGCGCGTGAAGAACAAGCTGGCAGCGACCCTGATCGTGGTCGCGACCCTGGTAGCGGCGACCGCCGCCGCCGTAACGAGCAACGCCCCCGCGGCGAAGGCCGCCAACGGCCCTGCCTGGCCCATCGACACCTGGGGGACCCCTCGGGCAACCGACAACGTCATCCTCAAGTGGAACGAGCAGTTGCTCAACACCATCCGGCGCAACCCGAAAACGACCGGCCCGACCATAGCGGCGCGGGCCATCGGCATCCTCAACACCGCCATTTACGACGCCTGGGCGCCCTACGACCCAGTGGCCGTCGGTACCCGCCTGCTCGGCCAGTATCGCCGGCCTGCTGCGGAGGACACCCTGGCCAACAAGAACGAGGCGATCAGCTACGCCGCCTACCAGGTGCTGAACGACCTGTTCAAGGACCCGACGAGTGTCGCCGCCTACAACCAGCAGATGTCCGACCTGGGCTACCCCATCGATACCACCACCACGGACACCACCACCCCCCAGGGCATCGGCAACGTGACCGCCCAGGCGGAAATCGATTTCCGGCACACCGACGGGTCCAACCAGCTTGGCAACGACCCCGGTAGCCTCACGGGGGTCCCGTACTCCGACACCACCGGTTACCAGCCGGTCAACACCTGGCAGCAGGTGAACGACCCGTGGAAGTGGCAGCCGCTGTGCGTGCCGCTGGTGCCGTACGGGACGCCCTGCACCAGCCCTAGCGCGGTGCAGCAGCCGTACACCCCGCAGTGGGGGGACGTCAAACCGTTCGGCCTCAACCCGCAGACCCACATGCCGTACGAGCTGCCGACCATGCCCGGCCTGCGCAAGAACGCCGACGGCAGTTACGACACCACCGACATCGACCAGGCGCTGAGGGACACCTCCAACCTGACCGACGCCCAGAAGGTCACCGCCGAGTACTGGGCGGACGGGCCGGGCACGGCGTTCCCGCCCGGCCACATGGTGACCTTCGCCGAGGCGTTGTCGCGGATGCGCAGCGACACGCTGGATCAAGACGTCAAGCTGTTCTTCGAGCTTGGCAACGGCGTGATGGACGCCGGCATCGCGGCCTGGAACGTTAAGTACCTGGACGACACCGTGCGGCCGATCACCGCCATCCGGGAGCGGTACAAGAACCAGCAGGTCACGTCGTGGCTAGGGCCCGGCAAGGGCTTCGGGCACGTACTCGGCCAGAACTGGCAGCCCTACCAGGCCCTCAACGTGGTCACCCCGCCGTTCCCTGAGTACGTGTCCGGGCACAGCACCTTCACCGCCGCCGGCCGCACGATCCTGGCCCTGTTCTACGGGACCGACAACTTCAACGCCCAGGTCACCATCCCGGCCGGCAGCTCCAGTTTCGAGCCCGGCGTCACCCCGCGCAAGCCGGTGGTGTTGTCGTGGAAGACGCTGACCGACGCGGCCGACCAGGCGGGCATGTCGCGCCGATGGGGCGGCATCCACTTCCAGACCGGCGACATGGACGGCCGGGCGCTCGGCAAGGTCGTCGGCTACGACGACTGGAACATGGCGCAGGACTTCATCAACGGAAGTGCCACCACCCCCAGGTAGCAGTCACCCGGCCCAGCTGCCCACAGCCGGAACCGCCCGGGCTCGCCGGAGGCCCGGGCGGTCTTGCACCTTGACCGCATGGAACGCGGAACATCTCTCCGGGTGCTGACGGTCGGCCTGGCGGTTCCTGATTTGTCTGCACGGATATGAGGTGTCTGGGCCCGGCGGACTCAGGCGTGAAGGCGAGCCCGGTGCGACCTGGAGACCGAGAAAGACCGACTCGGCGACGCGCTTGACGGGATCCGGCCGCTCAGCACCGCCAGCTGACCCGGCTATTCACAAGTGCTGTCCCCGGTAGCGCAACGCCGCCCCCTCGCAAGCAGGGACGCGCGCCAACGGGCCACTAAGGGTTATGCCTCTCTACCGGCCGGGCCACGGAACGAGTCGTGGAACGACAGCAGTGAGCGCCGCGTGCAATCGGCGCGCTGCGAGCACTGAAGCGAGGCCTATCCGTGCAGGCAGAGCGCTGGGGGCACCCGGCCGTATTCATGGTAAGGAGAAGGTCTACGGTTCGATTCCGTAAGGGGGCTCCGCAAACCAGCAGGTCAAGCCTGGGTTTCTGGCTGCGTCAGGCATCTTCAAGATCATCTGACCGTCAGCTGACCGTCGTTCTGGACGTAGAAAGCTGGCAGTAAGCCTCACGGACTGACTCTCGGTGTCACGCGGTTTCTCCGTGGTGGAGACGCTTGTTGAACAGGCGAGGGATCTCGCCTGCGGCTGGTACCGGGCCCGCTAGGCCGTCGGCGGGGAGCACTGCATGTTCTTCGCCACCAAGAACCAGTCGCGATCGGCGGCGGATGTCGGCTCGGGCGGGCCCACGCTGGATAGCTGCGGGAATTCGCCGGTGGCGATCAGGTCCTGGTAATACTGGCGGACGCGCACCGGGCTGCGGTCGCCGCTCTCATCCGCCTGACGTCCCAGGCGGAACGTGCGGCGCAGCGTCAATCGTGCTTCCGGGTCTACTCGGCTTAGTTTCAGGATCCGCTCTTATCCTGTAGGTAAACCTGTTCTCTGCGTGGGGTAATGGATCGCGAGCCTGCTGGTGTCACGGACGCCGAGCTGCGCCCGGCGGCGGCCCGCCGCCAGCGCGGCCGTCGCGCGGCCGTCGTCGTGGTCACGGTTGTCTTGGCAGCGGTGGTAGCGGTGATCGTGGCGCTCACGACCGGCCGCGTGGTGATCAGCAATGCCAGTCCCGCCGCGACGCCCAGACCCACCGCGACCGCGACCGCGAGCCCGTCGGTGTCGGCCATCTACCAGCGTGTCAGGCCGTCCGTGGTCGTCATCCGCACCAACGACGACCTCGGCTCCGGGGTGATCGTGGCGGATGACGGCACGATCGTAACCGCGAACCACGTCATCGCCGGCGCCACCCGGATCACGGTCACGTACTTCGACGGCGCTACGACGTCGGCGGCCGTCGCCGCTGCCGATCCCAAGCTGGACGTCGCGGTGCTCAGACCGGCATCGCTGCCGGAGGTCGTCGTACCGGCGGCTCTCGGCGGTGGTGCCGATGTGGGGGCGCCGGTGGTCGCGGTCGGCAACCCGCTCGGCCTGGCCGACAGCGTGTCCGCCGGTGTGGTCTCCGGCCTCAACCGGACCGCGCGGACTGTCGACGGTACCTACTCCGGGCTCATCCAGTTCGACGCGTCGGTCAACCCCGGAAGCTCCGGCGGCGCGCTGCTCGACGCACGGGGCTTGGTCATAGGCATCGTCGTCTCGATCGCCAACCCGGCACACGAGGACGCCTTCGCCGGCATCGGCTTCGCGGTGCCCATCGGCGCAGCGCTCGGCGGCGGAAGCGGCACCGAGCCCGGGCAGGGACCTCAGATATGACCGCCGAACCACCCCGGAGGGGCAGATGAGCCAGGCCAGTTCCGCGAACCCGCTCGAGAGCGTGCTGTTCGAGGTCAAGCGCACCATCGTCGGCCAGGACGTGCTGCTGGAGCGGATGGCGGTCGCCCTGCTGTCCGGCGGGCACCTGCTCGTGGAGGGAGTGCCTGGCCTGGCCAAGACGCTCGCCGTGAAATCACTAGCAGCGGCGGTCGGCGGGCAGTTCCAGCGCATTCAGTTCACCCCCGATCTGGTGCCCGCCGACCTGACCGGGACGCGGGTCTACCACCAGCACACCGGCGAGTTCGAGACCCAGCGCGGCCCAGTCTTCGCGAACTTGCTGCTGGCCGACGAGATCAACCGTGCTCCCGCCAAGGTGCAGAGCGCTCTGCTCGAGGTTATGCAGGAGCACCAGGTCACGATCGGCCGCGAGACCTTCCAGGTACCCGAGCCGTTCCTGGTCATGGCGACGCAGAACCCGATCGAGTCGGAGGGCACCTATCCGCTGCCGGAGGCGCAGGTCGACCGGTTCATGATGAAGGTCCTCGTCAGCTACCCCAGCTCCCCCGAGGAGCACGCCATCGTCGACCGCGCGCTGCGCCCCGCCGAGCCGATCCGGGCGATGCTGACGCCCGCGGACCTGATCCGGATGCAGGAGAGCGTGCAGCAGCTGTACGTCGACCCCGCGATCACTGACTACGCCGTCCGCCTGGTAACCGCGACCCGCCTGCCGGGCCTGGTCGGACTGGACGACACGAAGCGGTACCTGACCTATGGTGCCAGCCCTCGGGCCTCCATCGCCCTCGTGGTAGGCGGCCGGGCGCTGGCGTTCCTGCGGGGCCGCGATTACGTGCTGCCATACGACGTCAGCGAGCTCGCCGCAGACGTGCTGCGGCACCGCGTCGTGCTGTCGTACGAGGCACTCGCCGACGACGTCAGCGCCGACAACATCATCGCCCGGGTGCTGGACGCCGTGCCCGAGCCCGAGGTCGTCCTGCAAGGCCGGTGAGCCCATGCGCACCGTCCCCGAACGACTCCTGCTCCGCCTGGAATGGCGGGTTATCCGCCGCCTGGAGGGACGGGTACAGGGCGGCTACCGCACCGCGCACCGCGGGTCCGGGACCGATCTGGCCGGCCTGCGCGGCTACGTCGAAGGCGATGACGCGCGGCACATCGACTGGAACGTCACCGCCCGCCTGGGTGAGCCGCACCTGCGCATGTTCAACGAGGACCGCGAGCTCACCGCGTGGCTGGTGCTCGACCGCTCGGCGTCCATGGCGGTGGGCGCGCCGGGCCGCGGGAAGCATGACGTGCTCGCCGAGCTGGCCCTTGTTCTTGCCCGGCTGTTCAGCCGTGGCGGGAACCGCGTCGGGGCGCTGTTCTACGACACCGGGATGGTGCGCGTGGTGCCGCCCGGGACGGGCCGCCGGCACGTCCTGCGCATCGGCGCCGAGCTCGCCCGCACCGTCGGCGCACGG
>Ga0137371_10002857_pt1 | contig 13746 bp, 10 predicted proteins | sample SagtaG_7_FD_104919 | JGI IMG/M metagenome (GOLD analysis project Ga0137371, IMG submission 104919) | Vadose zone soil microbial communities from Sagehorn Ranch, Mendocino, California, USA - Sage1_R_40_16 metaG | ecosystem: Environmental > Terrestrial > Soil > Vadose zone | place: USA... | reverse complement strand
TGGTTCTATACGGAGGGCTGGTCCAGGACAACAACGAGGGCATCGCTTCCTCTGACACCTGGACGTGGAACGGCTCCGACTGGACGCTGATAAGCGCCATTACGAAGGCGCCCGGTGACCGGGAAGGCCCGCGCATGGTGACAGCGGGGAACAGGGTGATGCTCTTTGGTGGACGGTGGTACAACATCAAGTACTTCGGGGATGCGTGGACGTGGGACGGCAAGGCCTGGGCGCGCGTCGACAGCAACCCCACGCCGCCCGGCCGCGCGAATGCCGCCGTCATCTGGAATCCGGTGGAGGGGTCCCTCTTCGTCTACGGAGGCACCGGTTTCAGGTCTGACGCCGGGATCGGGGCGCTGGGCAAATCGCTCGGTGACGCCTGGTCCTTGAAGAATGGCGCGTGGACCGAAACCAAGGTATCGGGCCTTAACGCGACGGCTAACGCAAACGCCATTTGGAATCAGAAAACCAGAAGCTCGGTCGTGGTCTTTGGCATCACGTGCCCAGAGCCGACCAATGCGGCATGGCTCTTTGACGGCGCCGTTTGGACGCAGGGTCCCCGGCCGGTAATCCCGGCGCGGTGGGGAGCCGCGGTCGCAGAAGACCCACAAGGAAACGTGCTGGTATTCGGCGGGTCAGACGAACCGGGCTGCTAGCTCTGAACCGACTTGACTTTGAGTCCGGCTGGCGGCCGGGCCGCGAGCGCCGGGAGTCACGGGTTTCAGAGGCGGTTCAAACCCGCGAGCGCCGGCAGTCGCACCCTAGGACGCGACGAACAGCGTGTTCCACGCCGCCTCGACCAGCTCCGGCGTGAGCTGCGGACGGACGCCCCGCGCTGACGAGACGTCGACCAGCCGCTCGAGCAAGTCGCGAGGGTGGTTGCCGCGAAGCGGCCGCCCGCCATACATGGTCTGGATCATCTCCAGGGCCGGCGGCGCCGGCGGAATCGTCAGCCGTTCCCGCTCGCGTTCGAAGATGCGGCAGTACATGTCCCACGTCGGGTCGGGCATCAACACCTTGTAGGCCAGCCGGCGCAGGTACGCCTCGTCGAGCAGCTCGGCAGGCTTGAGGTTCGTCGACAACGCGAGCTGGGCACGGAACGGGATCTCGACCTTGCGTCCGCTGGACGTGAGGTTCAGGAAATCCGTGTCCTGCTCGAGGGGCACGAGCAGGCGGTCGAGGATCTGCTTGGGCGACACGCGCTGGCGACCGAGGTCGTCGATCAGCAGCACGCCGCCGTTGGCCTTCACCTGCAGCGGTGCGCCGTACACACGGCTGCCTTCCTCCCAGGTCGGGTCGAACATCTCGACCTGGAACTCGCCGCCCACCTGAACCAGCGGTCGCGCGACACGCCGCCACCTTCGGTCGGCGGGCTGGTTGGGCTCGACGCGGTGGAGGGCCCCGTCGAAGATCGTCATCACCTCGCCGCCGCCGACGTCGAGTGCGACCGGCAGGAGGATCGGCCCCCCTAGCAGGCTCGCGATCCGGCGCGCGAGCGTCGTCTTGCCGTTGCCGGGCGCGCCATAGATAAAGACGGACGAGCGCGAGTTGACCGCGGCGCGCACCGCCTCCATGACGCCTGGCGCGAGCTCGATCCCGCTCAGGGCGAGGCTGACCTTGACCAGGTCGAGCGTGCCGGGCTTCGCGGCCTCGGCGAGAACCGCCTTGTACTCCTGCATCGACACCGGCGCCGGACCCAGGTAGCGGGTGCTCGCATCGCCTATCTGGTCGCTGCGGGTGCGCCCCTGTTTAGTGATCGCGTAGGCCATCCGCTCAGGCAGCGGCCGGCCGAGCCACGGTCCCTGCTCCGGGGCCAGGCCGAGCGCCTCCAGCAGGTTCGTGCCGGTCAGCGCTTTGAGGATCGGCTCGATCGCGCTGAACGGCAGCGCTAGCGCCTCGGCCACCTCGAATCCCGTCAGACGCGTCGCCGACGCGGCGAGGCGCAGCACCATGCCCTCGATCAAGGTGCGGTTGATGTCGGGTGGAGGCGGCGGCTCGATCTGCCGGCTGTTCGCCGCGGGAACGGCCGAGGGAACAGGGCGCGGTGAGTCGACGTGCTCGAGGATCGCCGCAAAGAGCTTCTTGCCGAACCGGGCACGGTCGGCGTGGTCGGGCGACTCGCCTTCCCGCCTTCGCGTGATCCAGTCGGGGACATCTTTGAAGACGACGGTGTTTCCGATGAGAAGTTGCACGATGTCCGGCTCCTCGGCCGCGACGCGCACCGCGATCCTGATCAGATAGCCCTGGCTCTTCAATGCCGCCCAGCTCCGCTCCCACGCCACGTCCTTCTGTCCCGACCACGTCTGACGAACCGTGCGGTCGCGCGCGATAGTCACGTCCTTGCGGTTCTGGTAGCGGCGGCGCACCAGCTCGGTCACGTCCTTGTCGACGTCTTCCGCGACCAGCGCCGCCAGGGGCAGCGCGCGATCGTCGACCGCCGGCCGGTTCTTGATCTCGAAGATCGTGTTCGCCGTCGGTGCCAGCGCCCGGATGACGCTCGCGTGCCTCGGACAGAACGGCGTCCGCTCGATGAACTGGATGTGGCGGCGGCACCACCAGCTGTTGCATTTGCGCCCGGTCATGTCGGTGTATGCGCAGGCCCAGCCACGACGCTCCTGGCAGTCGCTGTAGGTGCATACGCCCGCCGGTTTGTGGCCGTCGGTACGCGTCGGAAGCGGCTTGGGCTCCTCGACGTCTTCCTCGACCGCCACCTCATCGGAGATTGCCTCGGCAGGCGGGTGTGCGATGGCCGCCTTCGGCATGTAGTGGAAGGCGCCCGCGAACTCTTCGCATGTCTGAAACCGCTGGCCGCGGTCCTTGGCCGTCGCCTTCCAGATGATCTCCATGATCGGCGAGGGGATCGCCGTCGACGCCCGCGGCCGGTCGAAGACCTGGGAGTGGAGGACGGTCGGCAGCGCTCCGGTGAAGGGCGGCTCGCCGTGCAGGAGCTCGTAGAGGATCATGCCGAGCGAGTAGATGTCGGCGGTGGCATCGACCGGCTCGCCCTTCACCTGCTCAGGCGCCATGTAGGCGGGTGTGCCGACCATGCTCCCGGTCGCGGTCAGGCGGTGCTTGTCGTCGATCAGCTTGGAGATGCCGAAGTCGAGGATCTTCGTCTTGCCGCGGTTGGAGATCAGGATGTTGTCGGGCTTGAGGTCGCGGTGGACGACCTGGTAGTCGTGGGCGACGCCAACCGCGGACAGCAGCTGCTGGATGAGGTCGACCGAGACGTCGACGCTGAACCGTCCGTACTCGTCCAGCCAGGAGCGCATCGACCGTCCATCCACCCACTCCATGACGATGAAAAGGACCGGGCCATCCTCGTCGAAGTCGTAGACGCGGACGATGCCTGGGTGGTTGAGCGCCGCGACCGTGGCAGCCTCGCGGTGGAATCGCTGGCGGAAGCTGGGATCGCTCGAATACTGGTCGGACAGGACTTTGATCGCGACCGGGATTTCCAGCCGCGGGTGGGTCGAGCGGTAGACCACTCCCATCGCGCCTCGCCCGAGCTCGGCTTCGATCGGATACCGCCCCAGTTGTGTGGTACTCACCTTTGCGTCTATGGGGTTGTCAGTATGCCCGACAGCACCTGGCATCCCTCCCCCACTAGCAGGGGACGGTGGCGAAGCAAAGCCGGCCGGAAGCGCCACGTCAGCCGGCCGGGTTTCCTTCCCCGCTAGCCGGGGAAGGTGGCCCCGGCTGCAAAGCAGCCCGGGCCGGATGGGGACTAACGCCTAACCGAAGACCTTGAGCAGCAGCTAGCTGAACACACTCAAAGGCAAATAGAAGGACACGCCCCAATTCGGCTGGTCCACGATCTGGCTGATCCGCAGGTCGCCGGCCAGGCTGCACAGGATGTACGCGTCCTCGCGGCTCAGCCCATGGTCCGCGACCAGCCACTCGATCGTGTAGCGCACAGCATTGCGAGCGTTCTCCATCAGGTCCGGACCCAGCGCCCCCACCGAGTGATACCCCGCGGCGTCGCTGCGCGGCTGGAGCGGAGCGGCGGGCGTGACAAAGTGATAACTCCAAGGACGTGGTGAGCCGCCCTTGACCACTCCAAATCGGAGTGAGAACGTCATGGGGCATTCGATCCCGGTAACGCAGACTTCACCGTCTCCCTGCGCGGCATGACAATCGCCCGCGGAGAACAGCGCGCCAGACACGAAAACCGGCAGATAGAGCTTGCTCCCCGCCGTCAAATGCCGGGTGTCGATGTTGCCCGCGCCCTTGGTCGGCGGCAGCACGTCGATCGGCCCTTTTTCGTCGGTCGCCACGCCCATCGTCCCGCAGAACGGCGCGATGGGAATGTGTACGTCGTGTCGCAGCTCTGCCGACGTCCGGTCGCCCAGTTCGAAGTAGCGCACGTAGGGGTCGGGGAAATCGGAGGCCAAAAGGCCAAGGCCCGGCAACAGCGCCGTCCAGCCCCAGGATCCCGGCTTGAGCTCCAGGATCTCGACCTCCAACGCGTCTCCCGGTTCGGCTCCGCGAACGAAGACCGGGCCGCCCAGTGGATAGAGGCGATTGAAGTCGAGGGCGCCGAGCCTGGACGCCGGGTCGCCCTTCTGGAGCTGTCCGGCGGTGACCTCTTCAGTGTCGAAGTGGACGACGTCGCCGGGCTCGATCTCGACCACCGGCGGCAGCGAGTTGTCCCACTTGTGGTGGAACTTGTCGCGTCCGATCTTGTGTTCACGCACTCCAGCTCGGATGCTCATTTGCGAACCTCCTGGGTCACCTCCGCAGTTATCGGCACAGCACTGGCGCGCAGTACCTTCTTGTCGAACTTGCCGACCGATGTCTTCGGCACCTCGTCGATGAAACGGACTTCGTCCGGCAGCCACCATTTGGCCACCTTGTCGCGCAGGAAGTCGATCACCTCTTCCTGGGTCACTTGCCCCTTGAACTCGGGCCGCGGCACCGCGTAGACCACGGGCCTTTCGTCCCACTTGGGGTGCGGTAGACCGATGACGGCCGCCTCCAGGATCTTGGGATGGGCCATCACCGCGTTCTCGAGCTCGACCGAGGAGATCCACTCGCCTCCGGACTTGATGACGTCCTTGGTCCGATCGACGATCTGGATGTAGCCGTCAGGTGTGATCTTGGCGACGTCGCCGGTACGAAACCAACCATCCTCGGTGAGCTTGTCGGCGTCGTACCCGTTGTGATAGGCGCGGGCAATCCACGGTCCGCGGACCTGGATCTCGCCGAAGGCGACGCCATCCCACGGCAGCTCCTCGCCGCTCGTCGGGTCCGAGATCCGGATCTCAACACCGGGCGCGACGCGACCTTGCGTCAGGCGCAGACGCATCTCGGCTTCGGGCTTGGTTCCCGCCGCCACGCGTGCCACGCTGCCGAGTGGCGAGGTCTCTGTCATGCCCCAGGCATGGAGGATGCGCAGGCCGAGGTCATCCATCGCCTCCATCAGCGCTTGCGGGACTGCCGAGCCGCCACATACCACGGTCCTCACCTTCGGTAGCCGCTTGCCGTTCTCCTTCATGTAGCTAGCGAGCCCGATCCAGACGGTCGGCACGCCGGCGAGGAAGGTGACCTCCTCCTGCTCGGCCAGCTCGACAATCGACTTGGCGTCGGCGGAAAAGCGTCCCGGGAAGACGATCTTCGTCCCGGCCATCCCCGCCGCGTAGGGAAGACCCCAGCTGTTGGCGTGGAACATCGGCACGACCGGAAGCAGGGCGTCGTTTTCGGTCAGACCGAGGTTGTCGCCCTGCAGGACGCCCATGGTGTGGATGAACTGCGAGCGGTGCGAGTAGACGACGCCTTTGGGGTTGCCGGTGGTGCCGGACGTGTAGCACATGGCCGCGGCCATCCGCTCCGACAGCTTCGGCCAGGGATAGCTTTCACTCTCTGCCGCCAGCAGCTTCTCGTAGTCCAGCATGTCCGCGAGCCCGTTGTCGCTTTTGGACATCTGCGCTGGGGCACCGTCGCCCATGAGGACGACCGTTTTGATGCTCGGGATCTTTCCGACCAGGGGCTTGAGGAGCGGAAGAAGGGACTGGTCGACAAATAAAACCTTGTCTTCCGCGTCATTGATGATGAATTCGAGATGCTGGGGAAACAGCCGGAGATTCAGCGTGTGCAGGACAGCGCCCATGCAGGGGACCGCGTAGTAGAGCTCGAGGTGCCGGTTGTTGTTCCAGGCGAGGGTGGCGACACGGTCGCCGGGCTTCACGTCCATGCGTTTCAGCGCCCCGGCAAGGCGGTTGATGCGCGGCACCATTTCCCCGTAGGTGGTGCGGTGGATGCCCTCGTCGCGCTTGGTCACCACCTCTCTTTTCTGGTGCAGTCGCTCAATCCGCCACAGCACGTGCTGGAGACTGAGCTCGTAGTCCTGCATCAAGCCTTCCACGGCCGCCACCTCCACCTGCGAATTCCCCAGAGGTCGGTCTACGTAGGTCGATGGTAAGCCCGCCGGGCGTAGGATGCACACCCATGGTTTCCCGAGGTCGGGCGGACCTCCACATGCATACGACGGCAAGCGACGGGTGGCCTTCTCCTCAACAGCTGGTCGATCACGCACGAGGCACGGGACTTGACGTAATCGCGGTTACAGACCACGACACCATCGAAGGCGCGCTGCGCGCCGCAGAGCATGCTGCGCGGTGGACGAGGCTTCAGATCGTCCTCGGCGAAGAGGTGTCGAGCCGTGACGGGCACATCGTCGCGCTGTTCATCGAGAAGAAAATTCGCCCCGGAATGACCGCGGCCGCCACGGTGCACGCCATCCACGACCAGGGCGGCCTTGCCGTTGCGGTGCACCCCTTCTGGCGGACACAGCGGCGCACGCGGGGCAGCCGGGTGCACGGAGTGGGATGGCTGGCGGCTGAGCTCGAGTTCGACGCGATCGAAGTCGAGAACGCGACGCCCGGCTTTTACGTCTTCAACCAGCTGGCACGCCGCCTGAACATGGGGCTGGGCTCCGCGGAGCTCGGCGGCTCGGACGCCCACATCCTGGACGCCATCGGCCGGGCCTACACCGAGTTCCCAGGCAAGACGCCGAAGGCATTGCGCGCGGCGATCGAGGCGGGGACAACCGTGGCCGGCCGCCGGCGCTACCGCGCGCTGGGTTTGATGCGGTACGCCGCCTGGGGCCTGAACCACGAGCGATACATCGCGGCAGTCTGACCGGGCGAACTCTTCGCACGTGTGGGGCTAGGCAAACTCTTCCCCACGTGTGGGGAAGTACCCGGCGAAGCCGGGGGATGGGGCCTTGGCGGGAACTTCCATACGATGTCCGTGGCGCCCGCTTAGCTCAGTGGACCAGAGCATCTGTCTTCGGAACAGAGGGTCGGGGGTTCGAATCCCTCAGCGGGCACTTTTTTGGCAAGGCGCCTCGCAACGTGTGACCAAAAAGAGTCTTGATCTGGTCGGATCAGGAGGTTGCGAGCTCGAGTCTCGCAGCGGGTACCGGAATCCGCGGTGGCTTAGTAGTTAGATCTGCCCGCCAGCGCCGTGCCCGCCCCCGTCGGGACTTCCGCCACATCCCTCTCTGTGGCGCCATCTTCATCGTCCGTTTCGACGAGCCCGTCCACCAGTCGGTCGAGCCGTGCGGCCTGGCCGTGGATGTCAGCCGCGAGCCGGCGCACCCCCTCGATGTCGACACGCTCCGCGTCCTTTATCTGCCTGCTCAACCGCTGGATCCCGGCCAACGCCGTCTTGAACTCCCGGTTGAGCGTGGAGTGGGATTTCTCGATGTCGGTCAGCATCTCCAGGAATTCCTTGCGCTCGATGACCATGTTCACTGTAAGCAGCACCGCCAGCGTGGCCGTCAACGACGACATGAAGAGATCCAGCTCGTGCCCCGACAGGGCCGAGTAGACGTCGCCCGCCGAGGCCGTGAGAAGCGTCATCCACGGCAGGGCAAGCTGCCACAGGTCCAGGGGAGCTTGCGCGGTCGCAGCCCGCATCGGTGCCGCAGGGTAGATCGCTGCCAGCCCGATCAACAGGTAGCCCGCAAACCAGCCCGTGTCCAGGACGTTGCCCACCGATCCGAATGAGCCTTGGGCAGTGAGGAAGGAGAAGGCGCTGTCCGCCAGCGAGTATGAGGCGACCCCCGCGAGCAGGAGGGCCATCCGTCCCTTCTGCTGCTCGGTCGCACGGCGGATGGCCAGGATCAGGATCGTGCCGATCACGATGTCCGCCACCGGGTAGGCAAGGTCGAGCGCTTTGGTGGGACTGTCAGACTCCCAGACCGACCGCAGGCCGAAGCCCCACGCGGTCGAGGTCAGGGCGAGGGCAACGATCACGCCGTCGAACCACACCCGCCAGCGCGAGGACGTACCCCGCGGCCGGCTCCAGAATGCTCGTATGCCACCGATGGCGAAGGGCACCGCCGCGAGAAAACCCGCATCCGCCAGCGACGGATACGGCACCTCTACGTGAAGGCCGACTTCGTAGATGGACCACACGACCTCGCCCGCCGCCCACAGCCCGGCCGAGACGCCCATGAGCCTCCAACCAAGACGGTCCCTGCCCGTCGCGCGGCTCGCGGCCCATGCGCACGCGGCCGAGGCAAGCCCCGCCGCCACCGCCTCGCCGATGTCGTCGAGCGCAGTCACCGCGCTGTCGCCGAAGTACACGTTGCGGAGGATCAAGGCATAAGCCACAGAGGCGATCGCTGTCGCCGTCGCGGCGACGACGAAGGCCTTCCGCCGGCCGTCCAATGACACCCACGCGCTCATCGACGAGCGAAGTTAACCAGCCGGCGCGGCGGATTCATCCCTCTAATCGGACTCACATCGTCCTTCTCCGGGGAATCAACCTGATCGCATCGCAATAAGCCTCGAGTGCCGGAAAACGCGGCATTCAACCGCCCGCGAAAGCCGAGTCTGCCGGCACTCGCGGGCATGGCGGCCGACTCGATCGACCGGTAAAATCAACCGGCTCAGCTGGGCGGCTGGCGGAACTGGTAGACGCGCACGTTTGAGGGGCGTGTGGGGTAACCCATCCGGGTTCGAGTCCCGGGTCGCCCACCACTGCTTCGGCAAACGCGAACCGGCGCGATGGGGAAGCCGGAAGGTGGGGACGATGCTGGCCAAGCTCTCAACCCCCTCGAGGAATCTCTTGACTTCGATGCACGCCTTGGGTAGTGTACTAGTGTGCTGATACAGCGCTACAGAGAGACTGGCGCGCAATGGCTGTAAGGCTGATCCCGTTCCTGGTTTTCCTGGTTGCCATTGCCGCCTTGGCAATTGCAGCCGCCGACAGATTCCGGAGCAGGAAATCCAGTCCACCCGCAGCACCAGACCCAAGCCGCGGCCGACGCCGAATCGTGCGTTGGGGCTTCGGGTTGATTGGAATCATCCTGGCCGTAGCGTCTGCTTTCAGTCTCGGTCAGAGGGCAATCTTCCTCATTGCGCCTCTGGCCATTAGTGGTTATGTCGCTGGTCTATTGCTGGGCGAGTTGATGATGCCCAGCACGCCGTCGGGGACGGTTCGTCGTGTATCGCTGGACCGGAGGAGCTTCGAACGCTACGTTCAGACCCGCTGGATCTGGGTGTGGAGAGCGGCTGCTGGAGCGGCAGCAGTTGCTGTCGTGGCCGCGGGCCTGGCAGGTGGAACGGATGGCAGGTCGCTGACGCTGGCGTGTACTGATGGGTCGATGGGTGGCGCCAGCCCGTGGCCAGGGTGGTCTTACGGAGGGCCTGCTCTCACCGCGCTAATACTCGGAGCTTTACTGGTCGAGCTCTCTATGCGACGGATTGTGGAGAGGCCGCGCCCCGATACGGATCTGCTCAGTGCCACCGCCGATGAAGGTAGCCGTCGGGCCTCGATGCGACGCGTGCTCGCTGCCGGCGTAGCGATTGGTCTGGTGCCTCTTGCCGGCGTTTCCTTGTCGGCGGCGATCATATTTGGTTTCATCTGCTCGCCACCAGGCACCCTGGCCTGGACCGGGCCGCTGGCAGTGACGCTTGCGATCCTTGGGTTCGCGGCAGGCCTTGGCGCCATCGCGAGTCTGGCTAGCCTGATCAGGATTGCCGAAACCGCCAGGTCAGTCCCGCCAGGCGGGCTACACGCCTGAGGCTCGAGAACATGGAGCTCACCGTTGATATCGCCTCGCCCGTTCCCGTTTACGAACAGATACGGGCCCAGGTGACCGAGCTGGTCGAAAGCGGCACTTTGCAGACCAACACCCCGTTGCCTTCCGTGCGCCAACTCGCTGCTGACATGCAGATTGCACCAGGGACCGTCGCGCGTGCGTATCGCGAACTTGAGGCAAATGGGATCGTCGTTTGCAGCCGATGGGCCGGAACGCGCGTAGCCGAGGTCGCATCCGTCCCTCGAACCGAGCGACGGCAGCGCTTAGACGAGGCGGTTGTTCGCATGGTGTCAGCGGCGCGGCGGCTCGGCGCCAAGGACGAAGAGATCGAAGCGTCCGTTGGCCGAATCCTGGCGAGGCAGAGTCAAACCCGGTAGGGGTCTCATTGGATTCTCAGATGACGATTCCGCACTTTTTGGCCCACAAGGGCCGTACGGGATGGCTGATTCCGCACTTTCTTGACCAACCGCACCTTCACCGGCATCTCAACGGGCCGGGCCTCAGATTTTCTTCGACTGCTGAAGGGTCGTCGCCGCCCGTCAGACTATCCGGCGTGACCGAGGGCGCACAGCTCGATCCCAAGACCGACTTCCGGCAGCTGTACGACCAGGAGTTCCTCTCGGTGTACCGCTCCATCCGGGGTGTCGTCCTCGACTCGGCCGCGGCCGAGGACCTGACGCAGGAAACCTTCGTCCGCGCCTACCGCGCCCGCTACCGATACACCCCCACCGCGCCGCCCGGCGCCTGGCTGAGGCGCATCGGCATCAACCTCGCGATCTCCCACCTCCGGCGGCAGAAGCTCGCCCGCTTCCTGCCCGCCCGCCTGTACGTGGCTCCCGACCGCCGCGACTATGACCGCGCCGAGGCGCGTGACGTGGTGGAGAAGGCGCTGGCGCAGCTCAGCCCCAAGCTCCGCGCCGCCGTCGTCCTCCATTACTACGAAGGATTGACGCGCGAGGAGATCGCCGACGTGCTCGGCGTGCCCGCCGGCACCGTGGCATCACGGATCGCCAAGGCGGTCGCGATCATGCGAAAAGCCATGGCAAGCGACCAGCAACGCGAGACAGAGCGTTCGACTAGTGAAGGTGCCCTACGTGGAAGATAAAACCACTCGGGGAGGGCGGACCACGCCCTCCGAAGCAGACGTCAGCCGGATGATCCGGGCAGAGGTGGAAACCTGGAAACCCCGGCATGGCCCGGACTGGTCGGACATGATGATCCGTCTTGCCGCCGCCGGGCCAGCGCCGTGGGTGATCTACTCAGCCGCCAGCGCCGCTCTCGTTGTGATCATCGTCACGGCATTTCTGGTCGGCTCCTGGCTCCAGATCGGCGCCCTCGCGCCCCAGCACGTAGACGTGACGCTCCCTCACTAGGTGAGGAGGTCGATCTCTTCGTAACCGCCCCGGCGGCGGGCCGCCGCGAGCACCGCTGAGCCCGCCGCCAGGTCCCACAGTGCGATTCCATGTGACTCGAACAGGGTGATGCCAGGCCGCTCGGGCCGTTCCCAGCGGCCCGCGACAACCGATCCCAGCTCGACGGCCTGTTCCCAGTCGAACTTGCCGGCCTCCGCCGCCTGGATGAGGTCGCCGCTCTCCAGCTGCGCCGCTCCCAGCTGATCGACCACCACCGTCTGCGCCCGCTCCACGAGCTCGATCGGGAGCTCCGCGCGGTTGCGATAGTTGGATCCGATCGCCGCGACAAGGGCGTGAGGCTCGACCCAGTCGGCCTCGATCACCGGGGTGTGGCTGGTCGTGCAGGTGACCACGATATCGGCGCCACGGACGGCCACCTCGGCAGTGGCCGCGTCGACCGTCTTGATCCCGAGCTGCTCGTGCTGCTCCTCGGCGAACGCCGCCCGACGTTCATCGTTGCGGCTGTACACGCGAAGCTCGCTGATCTCGAGCACATGTGAGAGCGCGAGAGCCTGGGTGGCGGCCTGCCATCCCGTCCCGATCAATGCCACGGTCGCCGAGCCGGGCAATCCCAGCGCCTTGACGGCGACGGCGGTCGCGGCCCCGGTCCGGTACGCCCCCATGAAGTCGGCCTCGATCAACGCCTGGAGCGACCCGTCAACACCAAAGATCACCACCAGGAAGCGGACGTGGCCGTCCGCGACCGTGTACGCCTTCAGGCCGGTGCACTTGCCGCCCGGGTAGGAGGCGAACATCACGTTGAGGAGTCCGCCAGGGGGGAAGACTCGACGGCGCGGCTCGTTCTCCGCGTCGCCCTCACCGAGCTCGCGCATCGCGTCCTCGAGCGAGGCGATGACGTCTGCCATCTCGATCAGGTCTTGCACGTCACTCTCGCGCAGGATCAGGGCCATCGCAGGGAGAATAGCCGCCTATGGCCGCCCGCCCCCTTAACGTCGGCCTCATCGGCCTTGGCACCGTCGGTTCCCAGGTCGCCGATCGGATGCTGTCGTGGGGTCCGCAGCTTTCGCGTCGCGCGGGGGTCGAGCTCTGCCTGCGCAAGGTGCTCGTCCGTGATGTCAGCAAGCGCCGCACGATCGAGATCTCGCCCGACGTCCTGACCTCCGACCCCGCCGATGTCCTCGACGACCCCGCGATCGAGGTCGTCATCGAGGTAGCAGGCGGTGACGAGCCGATGCGCTCATACATGGAGCGCGCGATCCAGGCCGGCAAGCATGTCATCACCGCCAACAAGGTCGTGATGGCCAGGCACGGCCCCGAGCTGCTCGACCAGGCCGCGGAGAAAAACGTCGACGTGTACTTCGAAGCCGCGGTGGGCGGCGGCATCCCGCTGATCAGCACATTTCGGACCGACCTCCAGGCCAACCGGATCGAGAGTGTGACCGCAGTGATCAACGGGACCACGAACTACGTCCTCGGGCGGATGGCCTCGCAGGGGATGCCGATGGCGGATGCATTGCGCGAAGCGCAGGAGGCCGGGTACGCCGAGGCCGACCCGACCGACGACATCGGCGGCTTCGACGCCGCCTACAAGCTCGCCATCCTCGCGTCCATCGCGTATGAGATCAAGGTGCGGCCTGACGACGTCTTTCGCGAGGGCATCGAGGGAATCGAACCCGTCGACTTCCGCTACGCGCGGGAACTGGGTTTCGCGATCAAGCTCATCGCTCACACGCAGCGTCATCCTGGTCGCGTCGAGGCCCGCGTGCATCCCGCGATGGTTCCGCTCGACCACCCACTAGCGCGGGTCGAGGGTGCGGAGAATGCAGTGTTCGTCGAGGGCGACCTCGTCGCCCAGGTGTTGCTCGTGGGCCAGGGTGCGGGGGGAAGACCGACAGCGTCAGCCGTGGTCGGCGACCTCATCGACCTGGCGCGCTCGATTCGCCGCGGGGTGCAGAGCAGACCGTCCTTCAGCTTCGACGACCGCATCGGCGTGATTCCGATCGGCGAGGTGAAGACGCGCGCCTACTACCGTATCCGCGTCGCCGATCAGCCAGGAGTGCTCGCGGCAATCGGGCAGGTCTTCGCCGAGGAAGGCGTGAGCATCTCGAGCTTCATCCAGAAAGACGCGTGGTCGCACGACCAGACGGCCGAGCTCGTGGTCACCACCCACCCATCGCTCGACGCGAGCCTGCAGAAAGCTCGCGAGCGGATGGCGCGACTCAAGCCCGTGCACGCCGTCTCGTCGTTCCTTCGCGTCTTCTAATAGGTAAGCGCACGTTGGGCGTCATCGCTCGCTATCGCGAGCACCTACCCGTCGGA
>Ga0137371_10002850_pt1 | contig 13768 bp, 12 predicted proteins | sample SagtaG_7_FD_104919 | JGI IMG/M metagenome (GOLD analysis project Ga0137371, IMG submission 104919) | Vadose zone soil microbial communities from Sagehorn Ranch, Mendocino, California, USA - Sage1_R_40_16 metaG | ecosystem: Environmental > Terrestrial > Soil > Vadose zone | place: USA... | reverse complement strand
TCGCCCGCGGCACCGCCGGCCTGGCCACGGACCTGGCCGGCCGGCACGTCGTGATCACCGCGGGCGGCACCCGCGAGCCAATAGACCCGGTCCGCTACCTGGGCAACCGCTCCAGCGGCCGCATGGGCCTAGCCCTGGCCGCCGCCGCAACCCGCCGCGGCGCCGACGTAACCCTGATAGCCGCCAACGTATCCCTCCCCGAGCCAGCCGGCGTCCGCCGCATCGACGTAGAGACAGCCGCGCAGCTGGCCGAAGCGACCCGAGCCGAGTTCCCCTCCACCCAGGTCCTACTAATGGCCGCCGCGCCCGCTGACTTCCGTCCGGGCGAGGCCGCCGAGGGCAAGCTGACCCGCGACGCGTCCCTAGATCTCCGCCTGGAGCCCACCGAAGACATCCTCGCCTCCCTGACCGCCAAGCGAACGGAGCAACAGACGATCGTCGCCTTCGCCGCCGAAGTCGGAGAGAATGTCGAGCGGGCCCGAGAGAAGCTTGCACCTAAGAACGCTGACCTGATCGTCCTAAACGACGTCTCCGACCCCTCGATCGGTTTCGGGAGCGAGCAGAACGCGGTGACCCTCATAGACGGAGCAACCGAGACCCCGGTCCCTAGAGCTTCCAAGGACCAGATCGCCGACGCAATCCTGGAGAGAGTCGACCAGCTAAGGAGCAAGGCAAGCTCGCCAAGCGGTTGACCGGCGGGTGGCGACGACAGGACTCGCCGGCCGACCATCCCCGCCGAGCTATACTGACGCCAAGCTTTTTCGTCCCTACCCGTGTACGAGAAGTGGGCCTGGCCCACTTTTTTTTCGGCCCGAATCGGCATGCAAGACCTCCAGCAAGACATCCAAGAGCAACTCCACGAGCTCGACTCCGCGCTCGACCTGGTCGCGCTCGAGCAGCCTGGGTCCGAAGCGCTGCGCCTCTTCATCGACCACCCCGGCGGCGTCGACCTGGCGCTCTGCGAACGGGTGACGAGGCATCTCAACCACCTGCGCGCCGAGTACTCGCTGGAGGTCTCCTCACCCGGTCCCAAGTACCGTCGCCACAAGGAGCCCACCAAGTGACCAAAGAGATCGTCGAAGCAGTCAGGACACTCGAGGCGGAAAAGGGCATCGCCGCCGATAAGCTGATGGACGCGCTCGAGGACGCCCTGCTCTCCGCGTACAAAAAGACGCCTGGCGCCGCCAAGTACGCTCGCGTCGACCTCGACCACGAGACCGGCGACTTCCGCGTCTTCGAGCTGATCCTGCCCCCCGAGCTGGAGGAGAAGCTGCTCGCCGAGGCGGCCGAGAAACAGGAAGAGGAAGAGCGCGAGATCGACCCCGAGACCGGCGAGCTGCGCGAGCCCGAGGAGCCGGAGCTCGACCCGGAGACGATTGCGCCCTACGAGGACCAGATCGAGACCACCGACGTCACCCCCGACGACTTCGGTCGGATCGCCGCGCAGACCGCCAAGCAGGTGATCCTGCAGCGGATCCGCGAGGCCGAACGGATGATGATGTTCGAGGAGTACCAGGACCGGGTGGGCGAGCTGGTCACCGGGATCATCCAGCAGTCCGACAAGCGCTACACGCTGGTGCAGCTGCGCGAGCGGGTCGAGGCGCTGCTGCCCAAGTCCGAGCAGGTCTACAACGAGCGCTACGACCACGGGATGCGGGTCAAGGCGGTGATCACCGACGTCTCCGACTCGACCAAAGGACCGGCGATCGTCGTCTCGCGGCGCAGCCCGGAGCTGATCAAGCAGCTCTTCGAGATGGAGGTCCCCGAGATCGCCGACAGGCTGGTCGAGATCGTCGGCGTCGCCCGCGAGCCGGGATACCGCTCGAAGATCGCGGTGATCTCCCACGCCGACGGCGTCGATCCGGTCGGCGCCTGCGTCGGCCCGCGTGGCTCGCGGGTGCGGATGGTCGTCTCCGAGCTGCGCGGCGAGAAGATCGACATCATCCCCCACAACGAGGAGCCGGCCCGCTTCGTCGCCAAGGCGCTCTCGCCGGCGCGGGTGCGCGAGGTGATCGTCGACGACGACGAGCGCCAGGCGACCGTGATCGTGCCCGACGACCAGCTCTCGCTGGCGATCGGCCGCGACGGCCAGAATGCGCGCCTGGCGGCACGGCTGACGGGCTGGCGGGTGGACATCAAGTCCGAGACCGAGTTCTCCCAGGAGGAAGCGGACATCGAGTACGAGGGCGAGGAGCAGTTCGACGGGCGCTGCATGGCGGTGCTCTCGAACGGCCGCCGCTGCCCGAACGCGGCGATCGCCGACTCCGTCTACTGCGGACTGCCCGCGCACCAGGCGCTGAGCCGCTTCGAGACCAGCCAGATGGCCGTGCTGGCGCCGCTCTCTGAGGCCGAGGTGGCGATCTTGGCTGATCCGGACGCGGACGAGGGGCAGGTCAGCGAGATCGTCGAGCGGGCCGAATCGGAATTCGACGAGGAGGCGCCTGAGGAGGAGGGTTCGGACGGCTCGGCCGCGGGTCCTGTCGCCGCAGGGGACCCACCGCCCCCTGCGGTAGCTGAAGCTTCCTCGGGGGCGGTCCCCCCTGCGGCGCCACCCGCGGAGGAGGCGTCTGATGAACAACCTCCGCAGGACGAGGAGGCCTCCGCCGACGGAGCCGCAGCTGAGGAGGAGCCTGTGGCCGAGGAGGCTGAGTAGCGGGAGTGGCGAAAAAGCGGGTCCACGAGATCGCGAAAGCGAAAGGGCTCAGCAGCAAGGAGCAGCTGGCGGCGCTGAAAGCGGCGGGGGTCGCGGCGAAAACCGCTTCCTCCAGCGTCGAGGAAGCCGACGCGCTGAAGGCGATCCAAGCGGCGCAGGGCGATGGTGGGGCGCCGACGGCCGCCAGGGCCAAGCCCAAGCCAGCCCCGAAGAGCGAGGCACCGCCGAAGAAACCCGCGGAGACGCCGAAACCGGCCGCCAAATCATCAGCTACGCCCGCCAAGGGCCCAGTGCGTCCCACCGGCAAGGCCGCCGCCACCGGCGGCGGCTCGAAAAAACGTCGCCGTGTCGTGATCGACTCGCAAGCCGCCCGCCGCGACCAGATGGGCGGTCCACCGCCGCCGCGCCCGCCCCGCCGCCGCGGCGGGCGCCGCCGCCGGCCGCTGCTGGAGGAGCCGCCGCCCAAAGTCGAGGCGGCCGAGCCCGAGGCGACCAAGGTCCCCGCCGGCGCGACCGTGCGCGAGGTCGCCGAGCTGCTCGGGCTCGGCAGCGCCGAGGTGATCAAGAAGCTGATGACGATGGGGGAGATGGCGACCCTCACCCAGACGCTCACGAACGACTCGATCGAGGCGATCGCCGACGAGTACGACCGCAAGATCGAGATCGTCACCGCGGCCGAGGAGGAGCCCGAGGCGCCGCGGTTCGAGGATTCCGACGAGAGCCTGGTCGGCCGCCCACCGGTGGTGACGATCATGGGCCACGTCGATCACGGCAAGACCTCGCTGCTCGACGCGATCCGCGAGACCGAGGTGGCGGCGGGTGAGGCCGGCGGGATCACCCAGCACATCGGCGCCTACCAGGTCCATCACGGCGAGAAGACGATCACCTTCCTCGACACGCCGGGACACGCGGCCTTCACTGCGATGCGCGCCCGCGGCGCCAAAGTGACCGACATCGCGGTGATCGTCGTCGCCGCCGACGACGGCGTCATGCCGCAGACCAAGGAGGCGATCGACCACGCCCGCGCTGCCGGGGTGCCGATCCTGATCGCGGTCAACAAGATCGACAAGGAGGGGGCGCAGCCCGACCGGGTTCGCAACGAGCTCGCCGCCGACGGCCTCACCCCGGAGGACTGGGGCGGGGACACCGTCTACTGCGACGTATCGGCGAAGACGCACGAGGGCCTCGACAACCTGCTCGACATGATCCTGCTGGTCTCCGAGCTGGAGGAGCTGGGCGCTAACCCCGACGCGCCCGCCTCCGGCACGGTGATCGAGTCCCAGCTCGACCCGGGCCGCGGGCCGGTGGTCAGCATCCTGGTCCAGCGCGGCACGCTGGCGGTCGGCGACGCGCTGGTCGCGGGACCGCAGTGGGGCCGGGTGCGGGCGATGCAGGACTTCACCGGCGAGCGAGTGCAGAGCGCCGGGCCGGGAATGCCGGTCGAGGTGCTCGGCTTCGACGGCGTCTGCGAGGCGGGCGAGCTCGTCCAGGTCGTCGAGAACGACCGCCGTGCCCGCCAGCTTGCCCAGGAGCGCGCCAACCGGCTGAAGACCGAGGCGCTGGCGCGGCGCCAGGCGCGCAAGGTCAGCCTCGAGGAGATCTTCTCCCGCGTGCAGGAGGGGGAGATCAAGGAGCTGGACATCGTCCTCAAGGGCGACGTCGCCGGCTCGCTGGAGGCGCTCCAGGACGAGATCGCCAAGGTGCCCCAGGAGCGGGTCGCGATCAACATCATCCACTCGCAGACCGGTGGCATCAACGAGTCCGACGTGATGCTGGCCTCGGCCTCCGACGCGATCGTCATCGGCTTCAACGTCCGCCCGCTCGCCGACGCCCGCCGCGCCGCGGAGCGCGAGGGCGTCGACATCCGCACCTACTCGGTGATCTACAAGATCACCGAGGACCTGCGCAACGCGATGGAGGGCATGCTGGAGGCGGTCGAGGTCGAGGAGACGCTCGGCGAGGCCGAGGTCAAGCAGACCTTCAAGGCCTCCAGGGTTGGCCGCATCGCCGGCTGCGTCGTCTCCGACGGCAAGGTCGTGCGCGACGCCAGCGTGCGCCTGATCCGCGAGGGAACGGTGATCTGGGACGGCAAGATCGGCTCCCTGCGGCGCTTCAAAGACAACGTCCAGGAGGTCGAGGAAGGGCAGGAGTGCGGGATCGTGCTGGACGGCTACGCCGACGTCAAGGAGGGCGACGTGCTGGAGCTGTTCAAGACCAAGCAGGTGGAGCAGACCCTGGAGTAGCGCCCGGCGGGGCGGGGATCGACCCGATCCGTCTATAGTCGCCTAGCGTGGCGACTGCGCGAATGCGGCGCATCAACGAGGTGTTGCGCGAGGTCATCGGGGCCGCCATCAACGAGCTGGGCGATCCCCGCATAGGTTTCGTGACCGTGACCTCCGTCGAGACAAGTCCCGACCTCCGCTCCGCCAAGGTGCACGTCAGCGTGCTCGGCAGCGAGGGGGAGCGAGAGGCGACGCTGGCGGGGCTGAGCTCCTCGCACGGCGTGCTCCAGTCGGCGATCGCCGCCGAGACGCGGATGAAGCGGACGCCCACCCTCAGCTTCCACTACGACCGGACGATCGAGCGGGGGATGCGAATCTCCCGCCTGCTCGACGAGGGGGACGAGGGGCGATGAGCAAGGCGCCCGGCCTCGCCGCCACCGCCATCGAGCAGGTAGCGGCGGAGCTGCGCTCGCGCCAGCGCTTCCTGCTCACCGCGCACGAGGGGCCCGACGGCGACGCGCTGGGGTCGCTGCTCGGCCTGCACAACCTGCTCACCCAGCTCGGCAAGGACTCGGTGATGTTCATGGCGGCGAAGGAGTTCCCGCTGCCGATCGAGTACCGCTTCCTGGCGCTGGAGGAGGTCTTCCACGAGCCGCCCGCCGACATGGCCGACCGCACGGTGGTCTTCCTCGACTGCGGCAACATCGATCGGATGCCCATCGACTTTCTCGTCGACGGAGGAAACCTGGTCATCAACATCGACCACCACCACGACAACACGCTCTTCGGCGACCTCAACCTGGTCGACGTCGATGCCTCCTGCACGGCCGAGATCGTCTACCAGCTGGCGATCCTGCTCGGGGCGGAGATCACCCTCGAGATCGCCTCGGCCCTCTACGCCGGGCTGATCACCGACACCGGCAAGTTCATGTACGAGAACACCAAGGCCCGCACGCACCGGATCGCCGCGGAGCTGATCGAAGCCGGGGTCGCGGTCGACGAGACCTACCGCCGCCTCTACGAGCACGTGCCGATCGAGAAGCTGCGGCTCGTCTCCCGCGCCCTCGACGACATCCAGTTCCACTGCGACGGCCTGCTCGTCCTCGCCTGCATCACCGCCGCCGACTACGCGGCGAGCGGCGCCGGCGAGGAGATGACCGAGGGGATCATCGACCACCTGCGCTCGGTCGAGGGGAGCAAGGTGGCGGCCCTGATCCGCGACCTCGGCGATCGGGGGCGCGCCGCCCGCAAGGTCAGCCTGCGCTCCAGCGACGGGGAGGTCGACGTCTCGGCGATCGCCCGCAAGCACGGCGGCGGCGGGCACAAACGCGCCGCCGGCTTCTCGACCGATCTCGATCTCGGCGAGCTGGTCCCCTTCCTCTGCGGCGAGGTCACGGCCCAGCTCGGGGTCTGAGTGTGCGCGACCTCGGCGAGGGCGCAGTGCTGCTCTGCGACAAGCCCGCCGGGATAACTTCGCACGACGTGGTCGCGGCCCTACGGCGAGAGCGCGAATGCAAGGCGGGCCACGCCGGAACCCTCGATCCGTTCGCGACCGGGCTGCTACTCGTTCTGCTCGGCAACGCGACGCGGCTGAGCCGTTTCCTGACGGAGTTGCCGAAGACCTACGAAGCGACGGCGAAGGTCGGCTGGCGCTCCAGCACGGGCGACCCAGAAGGGGAGCTGACGAGGACGGGCCGCATCCCCTCCTCGCTGGCCGCTCTGGAGCTGCCGACCGGGCGGATGCGCCAGCGCACCCCGATGACCTCGGCGGCGCGCGTCGGCGGCGAGCGGCTCTACCGCAAGGCGCACCGCGGCGAGTCGATCGAGACGCCGGAGCGCGAGGTCGAGATCTACCGCGCCGAACTTAGAGGCGGCAACCACCTCGGGTACTTCTCCTACGAGATCGAATGCTCGGCCGGCACCTACGTCCGCACCCTGATCGAGACGCTCGAGGACGCCTACTGCGTCGAGCTGCGCCGCACCGCGATCGGTCCCTTCAGCGTCTATCAGGAGAACAGGGAACTGAGCCTCGAGCGGGTCGCCGAGCTCGTTCCCGCCGTGGCGGAGGGGCTGAGGTGATCGAGGTCACCTCATTGCCCGACGCCGCGCCGCGGTCGCGGCACGTCGCGATCGGCACCTTCGACGGCGTCCACCGCGGCCACCAGGCGGTGATCGAGGGCGCCGACACGGTCCTCACCTTCGACCCGCACCCGCTGGAGATCCTCCACCCGGTGGCGCTGCCGAAGCTGATCATGCCCTTCGACGTGAAGCGCGACGTGATCGACGGGCTCGGCGTCGAGGAGCTCGTCGTCATCCCCTTCGATCGCGAGTTCGCCCAGCTCAGCGCCGAAGACTTCGTCGAGAAGGTCCTGATCGAGCGGCTCGGCGCCGAGCGGGTCTCGGTGGGGGAGAACTTCCGCTTCGGCGCCAAGGCGCAGGGCGACCCCGCGATGCTCGCCTCGCGCCCGGAGTTCGAGACCCGCGTCGTGCCGCTGGTCGAGGTCGACGGCGAGACCGTCTCCTCGACCCGGATCCGGGCGCTGGTCGCGGCCGGCGAGATGGAGGCGGCGCAGCGCTGCCTCGGCGCGCCCTTCATGGTCGAGGGCACGGTCGTGCAGGGAGACCAGCGCGGGAGGGAGCTCGGCTTCCCGACCGCCAACATCGTCCCCGACGACCGCTTCGCGATCCCCGGGCACGGGGTCTACGCGGCCTTCGCCAACGGCGTCCCGGCGGCGGTCAACGTCGGCGTGCGACCGACCTTCGAGAGCGGCCGCGGGGTGTTGATCGAGACCTACCTGATCGATCGCGACGACGACCTCTACGGGACGGATCTCCGCGTCGCCTTCGTCTCCCGCCTGCGCGGCGAGCGGCGCTTCGCCGGCGTCGAGGAGCTGATCGCCCAGATGCGCGACGACGTCGAGGACGCGAAGCAGGTCTGTGCTAGCTTCACCCGCGCATGACGCTGACCAAGGAGAAAAAGACCGAGCTGATCGACAAATACGGTCGCTCGGGCTCCGACACGGGCTCCGCCGAGGTGCAGATCGCGCTGCTCACCGAGCGGATCAACGAGCTGACCGGGCACCTGCGCGAGCACGGCAAGGACCATCACTCGCGGCGCGGCCTGCTGATGCTGGTCGGCAAGCGCCGCCGCATGCTGCGCTACCTCGAGCGCAAGAACCTCGAGCGCTACCGCTCGCTGGTCGCCGAGCTCGGCCTGCGGCGATGATCGCCGCCGGGGAGCCGGCGCCAGAGTTCACCCTCCGCAACCAGGACGGCGAGAAGGTCTCGCTCTCCGACTTCCGCGGCCGCAAGGTGCTGTTGGTCTTCTACCCGCTGGACTTCAGCCCGGTCTGCTCGGACCAGCTCTCGATCTACCAGGAGGTGAAGCCGGAGATCGAGGCCAGGGGGGTGGAGATGGTTGGGATCAGCGTCGACAGCGGCTTCGCCCACAAGGCCTTCCAGGAGAAGCTCGGGATCGACACCCAGCTGCTTGCCGACTTCGAGCCGAAGGGCGAGGTGGCGCGCGCCTACGGCGCCTACATCGAGAAGACCGGGCACGCCAACCGCTCGCTCGTCCTCGTCGACGAGGAGGGGGTGGTCGAGTGGGCGCACGAATCGCCGACGCCGCTCGAGATCCCCGGTGCCAACCTGATCTTCGACGCCCTCGGCAGCTGACCGCCGAGCTGACCAGCGCCCAGGTTCCCCCGGTCGGCCCGGAGGACCACCGCAGGGGGGAGGGGCCCGAGCTGATCGTCTACGCGGACCTCGGCTGCCCGCACTGTGCGGCCGGCTGGGCCGAGATCGCGCAAAGGCCGGCGACGGTCGTCTTTCGCCACTTCCCGGTCGCCAGCAAGCACCCACGCTCGCCGGCGCTCCATGCCGCCGCCGAGGCAGCCGGGATGCAGGGTCGCTTCTTCGAGATCGTCGACTCGCTCTACGCGGACCGCGGCCATGTCGACGACCCGCACCTCTGGGAGCGGGTCGAGGTCCTGGGGCTCGATCTGGACCGCTTCGAGGCGGATCGCCGCTCGCCGGGGGTCGCCGCACGGGTGCGCCGCGACTTCGTCTCGGGCATCCGCGCCGGGGTGACCGGAACGCCCGCGATCTTCGAGTGAACCGGGCGCGGACCGCCAGCCGCGGTCGGCCTGTACTCTCTTTTGCGAAAGAGAACGAGAGTTCTGAACGCAAATAGCCGCCATCCGGGTGGCCGGAGGTAGGACAACTAAATGAGCATGTTTGACGTGAGCCGCGTTTCGGTGGATGTCGGCGAAGGCCAGATCTCCTTCGAGACCGGAAAGCTTGCGAGGCAGGCCAGCGGCGCAGTGGTCGTCCAGGCCGGCGAGACGATGGTGCTCTGCACCGCGACGATGGGCAACCTGCGCGACGTCGATTTCCTCCCCCTCACCGTCGACGTGGAGGAGCGGATGTACGCAGCGGGCAAGATCCCCGGCTCCTTCTTCCGCCGCGAGGGACGCTCGGGCGAGAAGGCGACGCTGACGGCGCGGATGATCGACCGTCCGATCCGGCCGCTCTTCCCCAAGGGCTGGCACTACGAGACCCAGATCGTCGCCACCCCCCTCTCCGTGGACCACGTCCACCCCTACGACATCCTCGCGATGAACGGCGCCTCGGCGGCGCTGGCGATCTCGCCGGTTCCCGTCGCGGAGCACGTCGGCGCGGTGCGGATCGGCAAGCTCGACGGCGACTTCGTCGTCAACCCCCCCGAGGAGAGCCTCGAGGGGCTGGAGATGGACCTGATCGTCGCCGGCACCGACGAGGCGATCCTGATGGTCGAGGCGGGCGCCGACGGCGTCAGCGAGGCGGAGATCCTCGACGCCCTCGACATCGCCCACAGCGAGATCAAGAAGCTCTGCGCGGCGATGCAGGAGCTGGCCGAGGCGGCGGGCAAGGAGAAGCTGGCGATCGAGGCTCCGGAAGTCGACGCCTCTCTGCTCGAGGAGATCCGCTCCAGCTTCGGCGAGAAGATCGATGAGGCGACCTCGATCAAAGAGAAGCTCGCCCGCCAGGACGCCGCCGCCGCGGTCAAGGAGGAGGCGCTGGAGGCACTCGCTCCGGCCGGCGCCGACGGCGAGCCCGACGCCGAGCGCCGCGACGAGGTCGCGACCGCCTTCGCCAAGCTGGAAAAGGAAATCATCCGCAAGCGGATCGCCGTCGACAAGAAGCGCCCCGACGGGCGCGCCCAGGACGAGATCCGGCCGATCGAGTGCGAGGTCGACGTCTCCCCGCGGGTGCACGGCTCGGCGCTCTTCACGCGCGGCGAGACCCAGATCCTCTCCAACGTGGCGCTGGGGACGACCCGCATGGACATGCGCCTCGACACCCTCGGCCTGGCGACGACCAAGCGCTTCTGGCACCACTACAACTTCCCGCCCTTCTCGGTCGGGGAGGCCGGCTTCATGCGCGGCCCGAAGCGCCGCGACATCGGCCACGGGGCGCTTGCCGAGCGGGCGCTGGCGCCGACCATCCCCGGCGAAGAGGACTTCCCCTACGTCGTCCGGGTCGTCTCGGAGACGCTCGAGTCCAACGGCTCCTCCTCGATGGGCTCGGTCTGTGCCTCCTCGATGGCGCTGCAGGCGGCGGGTGTCCCCGTCGCCGCTCCGGTCGCCGGGGTGGCGATGGGCCTGATCAAGGAGGGCGACGACTACGTCGTCCTCACCGACATCGCCGGCGTCGAGGACCACCTCGGCGACATGGACTTCAAGGTCGCCGGCACCGCGGACGGCATCACCGCCCTGCAGATGGACATCAAGATCACCGGCGTCACCTTCGACATCCTCCGCGACGCCCTCGCCCAGGCCAACGAGGGGCGCCAGTTCATCCTCGGCAAGATGGCCGAGGCGATCGAGGGCCCGCGCGAGCAACTCTCCCAGCACGCGCCGCGGATCGAGGCGATCAAGATCGACCCCGAGAAGATCGGCGCCGTGATCGGCAAGGGCGGCGAAACGATCCGCGCCCTCTGCGAGGAGTTCGAAGCGGAGATCGACGTCGAAGACGACGGCACGGTGCGGATCTACGCGCCGACCGGCGCCCTGGTCGAAGCCTGCGTGGCTCGCATCCAGTCGATGACCAAGGAGGCCGAAGTCGGCGATCGCTACGACGCCGCCAAGGTCGTCAAGACGACCACCTTCGGCGCCTTCGTCGAGCTGGTCAAGGGCACCGACGGCCTGCTGCACATCTCCAACGTAAAGCCCGGCGAGCGGGTCGACTCGGTGGACGACGTGCTCAGCGCCGGCGAGGAGATCGACGTCACGGTGGTCGAGGCCGACCGCGAGCGTCGCCGCATCGGCCTGCGCCTCTCCGACGACCCCTCGATCGCGGGCAAGAGCCCGGAGGAGCTGGCCGCGGTCGGCTCCGGCGACGGCGGCTCGCGGCGCAACGGTGGCGACCGCGAGGGACGTCGCGGCGGCCGCCCGAGGCGCGATCGCGAGCGACGCAACTAGGCATTGAGCGCGCCCAAGCTCACCGAGCTGAGTTCCGGCGTCCGGGTCGTCACCGAGGAGGTCCCCTCGGTGCGCTCGGTCGCGCTGGGGCTCTGGGTGCGTACCGGCTCGCGCAACGAGACGCCCGCCCAGGCGGGCGTCTCCCATTTCCTCGAGCACCTGCTGTTCAAGGGGACCGCGCGCTTCTCGGCGATCGAGATCTCCGAGCGCCTCGACGGGCTGGGCGCCTCGGTCAACGCCGCCACGGGCAAGGAGACCACCCATATCCACGCCCGCTTCCTCGACGAGCACACCGAGGAGGTCTTCGACCTGCTGGCCGAGATGCTGCTGGCGCCGACCTACCCCGAGATCGACTCCGAGCGCGAGGTCGTGCTGGAGGAGATCGCGATGTACGAGGACGAGCCGCAGGACCGCGTCCACGACATCCTCGCCGGCGCGGTGTTCGGCGAGCACCCGCTGGGGAGGCGCGTGCTCGGCGAGGCGGAGGTGATCGCCTCGATCCCGGTGCCGGAGATCGACTCCTACCACGGGGCGCGCTACACCGGCGCCAACATCGTCGTCGGCGCCGCCGGCCACCTCGACCACGAGCGGATCGTCGAGCTGGCGGAGCGGCTGGTCTCGGCCTCGCCCGGCGGGTCGGAGAACGGGCTCTCGAGCGAGACCGACGGCTCGGTGCGGCTGCGTTTCTACGGCAAGGACACCGAGCAGTACCACATCTGCTTCGGCGCGACCGGGATGACCCGCGACGACGAGCGCCGCTACGCGCTGGCGGTGCTCGACTCGATCTTCGGCGGCTCGAGCTCCTCGCGCCTCTTCCGCGAGGTGCGCGAGAAGCGCGGCCTCGCCTACGCGGTCGGCTCCTACAACGAGCAGTACACCGACTCGGGCCTGGTCGCCACCTACGTCGGCACCCGCGAGGACAACGTCGAACAGGTCTGCTCGATCATCGGCACGGAGCTGGAGAGGCTGCGCGGCGAGCCGGTCTCCGCCGAGGAGCTGACCCGCGCCAAGGAGAGCGTCAAGGGGCGGCTCGTGCTCACCTCGGAGTCGACGGGGGCGCGGATGTCGCGGATCTCCCGCGCGACGCTGTTCGGCCTGCCGATCGACAGCCTCGACGAGATGCTGGCCAAGGTCGACGCCGTCACGGTCGACGACCTGACCGAGCTGGCGACCGAGCTGTACGGCGCCGAGCGCCTCTCCGCCGCCTGCATCGGGCGCGACGAGGAGCGCTTCCGCAGGGCGCTGGCTCCGGTCAGCGACGCGCTGGTGGCGGCGTGATACGGGTCGCCGTATCGGGCGCCGCCGGGCGGATGGGCCAGGCCGTCTGCGAGGCGGTCGAGGGTGTCGAGGACATGGAGCTGGCGGCGAAGGCCGATCCGGCGCTGGGCCTGGAGCTGGCGAACGCGCTGGGCGGAGCCGACGTCGTCGTCGACTTCACCACGCCCGGCACGGCGCTCGCCAACGTCACCGCCTGCCTGGAGGCCGGCGTGCACGCGGTGGTCGGCACGACCGGCTTCGACCTCGAGGCGCTGCGCGCGGCGGCCGAAGGCGCGCCGGGCGGCGCCAACTGCTTCGTCGCCCCCAACTTCGCGATCGGCGCCGTGCTGCTGATGGAGGCGGCGCAGCTCGTCGCCCGCCACATGCCCGAGTGCGAGATCGTCGAGCTGCACCACGACCGCAAGCTCGACGCGCCGTCGGGCACCGCGGTGCGCACCGCCGAGCTGATCCGTGCGGCCGGCGGCAACGTCCACGAGCCGATCCACTCCGTGCGCCTGCCGGGCCTGGTCGCTCATCAGGAGGTCGTCTTCGGCGGCGAGGGGCAGACGCTGTCCCTGCGCCACGACTCGATCGATCGCCGCTCCTTCATGCCGGGCGTCCTGCTCGCGGTGCGGCGGGTCGGCGAGCTGCCCGACCGCTTCACCGTCGGCCTAGAGAAGCTGCTCTGAGCTTGTCGCGATACCCTGGCCCGATGCAGGCGATTCGCGGCGTGATCACGGCGATGGTGACGCCCTTCGACGAGGGCGGGGGGGTTGACGAGGCCGCGGGGCGGCGCCTCGCGGCGCACCTGGTCGAGCACGGCTCGCACGGCCTCGTCATCTCGGGCACGACGGGCGAGGTGCCGACGATCACCGACGAGGAGGCGATCGACCTGCTCGGGGCCGTTCGCCAGGAGGTCGGCGACGTGCTGCTGGTCTGCGGGACCGGCACCAACGACACCCGGCACTCGATCGAGCTGACCAAGGCCGCGGCCGAGGCCGGCGCCGACGCGGCGCTGGTCGTCACTCCCTACTACAACAAGCCCAACGCGGCGGGGATCCTGGCCCACTTCGAAGCGATCGCGGCGGCCGTCCCGGGGCTGCCGATCATCGCCTACAACATCCCATCGCGAGTGGTGGTCAACATCCCGCCGTCGCTGCTCGCCGAGCTGGGGC
>Ga0137371_10002846_pt1 | contig 13779 bp, 15 predicted proteins | sample SagtaG_7_FD_104919 | JGI IMG/M metagenome (GOLD analysis project Ga0137371, IMG submission 104919) | Vadose zone soil microbial communities from Sagehorn Ranch, Mendocino, California, USA - Sage1_R_40_16 metaG | ecosystem: Environmental > Terrestrial > Soil > Vadose zone | place: USA... | reverse complement strand
GGACGAATGGATACCCGCGGAGACAGGTCATCGACTGCACGCACTGATCCCAGGCTCACAGCTGCAGCTGATCCCCGCCGCCGGACACTTCCTCCAAGAGGACGCACCCGACGCAGTCGCTCACCACTTAGCCCGATTCTTCTCGAAGACACACAACAAGCCTCCGTCAACGACTGAAGCAGCCTAGATGTCGACCGATCTGCTTCGACCCATTCTGAAACAAGCTCTGACATGGAGCAAAAGGTCAAGGGGTGAGGCTCGGTCGAGTGGTTGTCCTGTCGGCCTTGAGCAGCGGATGGCCCGGAGCAGCGACGGTGGATCAGACTGACATTCGCCGGTCGGGACGGCAGGACTGGTGTCCGTCGGGAGCTGCCTCGGTCTAAGGTCGCGGGTCACCGGCTTGCGGTGCCGCCTAGAGCTTTCGAGGGTTCTCGGTGTGGTCGGGCGCATCCGCTGCTGAAGGTCGAGAGGGTGGGTGGATGTGATCTCAGTTACTCCTGAGCGGCTGCTCGGTGGCGATCGCCCAGACGAAGACGGCGAGCTCGCGGGCGCAGGCGACGACGATCTTCTGGTGCGGCTTGCCGCGGCCGGCCATCCGCTGCCAGCGCTGGTAGAGGCGCTGCTGGCAGCGCCAGGCGCGCTCGACCACGACGGCGTCTTGGCCACGTTGACGGCGGGCGAGCTCGTAGCCGACCTTCGGACGCCGGCGCGCCTGCCAGGCCGCCTCGACCAGCAGGCGGCGCACAGGCGAATTGCCGACCTTGGTGATCGACCCCTGTCGTCGGTACTCGCCGGAGGAATGCTCGGAAGGCACCAACCCGACGAAGGCGATCAACTGCTCGGCCGTCTTGAAGCGGTCGAAGTCGCCGATCGCGGCGACAAGCGCGAGCGCGGTCAGGTGTCCACCCCGCGCAGGCAAGCGAGCCACGAGGCCACGCCACGGCTCCCGCTCGGCCGTCTCGCCGATCGCCTGCTCGAGCGCCTCGATCCGCGCGTCGACGAGGTCGAGCGCGTGCAGGTACGTGTCGAAGGTGAGCTGCTCGGCGACGAACTCGAAGCGCTCGCTCGGACAGCCACGTGCGGCGCACGACCGTCCACGAACTGGTCGGCAGCAGGCGCCCGTGCCGCAGACAGAACTTCGACAACCTGTGCCGGTCGCGCATCCGGTCGAGGCGCGCATCCTCGCGTGCGCGTACGAGATCGCGGGCCGCCTCCAGCTCCGTGGATCGGCTCGAGCAGCCCGCCGGCGAGCAGGCGCGCCAGCCTGCGCGCGTCCCGCAGATCGGTCTTCACGCGATCACCGGGCCGCTGCGGCACCAGCCCCGGCGCCACCACCGCACAATCGATCCCGCGCTCAACGAGATGCCGGAAGAGGCCGAAACCGGTCGGTCCAGCCTCAGAGCAGCAGCGCAGCCCGGCCCGCGACGCAGCAGCCGCTCTACCGCCTCCTCGTCGTAGGGGCAACGTCCGCTCCTCCAGCAACTTTGTCGGCGCGCACCGCCGCAACTCGAATCGACCCGGCGTGAACGTCCAGCCCGACAGTTACCGCCGTAGACTCGACCATGGTCGGCGACCTCCGTATGCGGCTCTACCGGGCCACCCCCGGCAACCCACGACAAATGCGTAGGCGCCGACCAATCTCGCCAGCAGATCGGACGCCGCCGCCCGCGGGGCCACGGCTCCATCCTGTCTAAGACCGCCCGGGCCGCCGGGACCGATGAATCGCCTGAGGCCCTGCATCGGCAGGCGTGCGCCAATAGTTCGGACCAGCCCCACTCCCTGACCGTGACGGCGTCGCACTCGTTGCATTGAGGCTGAGACGCCTGATTGGCGCGCTGGTCCGCCGCTTGCCGCAATTGCCAAAGAAGTTGCAAAACTCCTTTGCGATGAACGATACCCATGTCCTGCGCGAGCCTGGAGCGATCCGCGCCCTCGCCTATCCGCTGCGAATCCGGCTTCTGAGCGTGTTGCAGGTGGAGGGGCCAGCGACCGCAACCACGCTTAGCAAGGTTCTCATCGACTGCGCTGAGTCGGGTCGAGTCTTCTTTGGTTGGGAGGACCGGATGTTGGGCAACGTCCGTGCGCTCGTTGCGGTGGACTCGATCGCGGTCGAGTTGGCGACTGCCAGAAAAGGCCGATGCCGATCGTGAGCCAATGGTCGCTGTCGTCGGTCGGGCTGGCAGTCATCGTTCCGTGCCTGCCGATGTCACCGTGCTCGCGTCAAAGGTCGACGACGAAAGCGAGCGAGGCGATCCGCTGCGTATCCTCCCTCAGGTAGCCACTTGACATGCACTCCGACTCGAAGGAGCACTCAATGGCGCGTGCGAGGAAACCTCAAACGAAGAAGGCGGCAGCGTTCGTTTGTCCCGAGTGCGGGCGGACGTTCACGCGCGCAGCGGCGCTTGGCGCTCACCGCCGCCAGGCGCACGGAGTCGCCGGTGCGTCAAGTCAATCGCGCTCGCAAAAGACCAGACGCTCCGCCACCGCGCCGCGCGCGGCTGCAACGACACAGCGGCGAAAAACAGGTGCGACGCCGGCAACGCGGGCGGCGCCCCGCAGCGGAAGCCGCCCCAGCCGGCCAAACGCGCGCGCCGCCGGCGCCATCAACCGCGACGCCCTGATCCAGACACTCTTCCCGGGCGGTATCCCCGCTAAGGAAAGCGTGCTCCGTTCGCTGAACAGCTGGCTCGACGAGGCCGAACGCCTAGCGCGCATGCGCTAGAACGAGCAAGAAACCCGACCGCCTCAACCAACCAACTCGTCAACCGATCCCGATTCGGTGATCCATGCCCCGGATCCGCTCGGACAGTTCCCGGGGATCTTCAACCTAGCTCGCAACCTGACCTCCATCGCGGCGCCACGTCGCTGTCGCCGCACAGTGCTCAGGCGGCGTGTTCGGCACGCCGGATCTCGACTTTACCTTCGCGTATCCGGACCGCGAACGACGGTTGCGTCGACGTCGCCGGTCCTTTCACGATGCTCCCGTCGAGGCGGAACGTGCTCCCGTGGCAAGGACAGGTGATGGTCTCGTCGCCGTTCAGCTTTCCCTCGTGGAGCGAGCAGCCGCGGTGCGAGCAGCGGTCGGCCAGTGCAGAGACGCGGTCGGCCTTGCGCACGAGCAGCACGCCGAGGCCGTCCGCCTGCGCGCCGACGAGCTTTCCGTCGTCGAGTTCGGCCTCGTCGAGGACCGGCGTCCACTCGCTTGGCGCGTCCTCGAACGCGGTCTGGTTGACGCCGACGCCCTTGCCGAAGGAGAGGTGGCCGCCCAGCCAGGCAGAAAAGCTGGCGAGGGCGTAGCCGGCGGCGGAGAGGACGACCCCGCGCCGCCTGTCGCCGCGCCGGCGCGCCGCGAGCGAGACTGCGTGCAGCGCCAGCGCGCTCGTGTTGCCGATCGCGTGGACGCTGCCGACGCGGCGGCTGCCGCCGCGCAGCTCCGCCCAGTCGGAAAGGCCGGCCGCGGCGGTCGGGACGGCGGCAAGAACGCCAGCGGCGACGAGCCGATCGGCGGCCTGCTCGGCGTCCTCGCCGCCGAGCAGGTCGAGGAGCAGCGCGCTCGTCCAGGCGCCGATGACGAGGTCGGTCAGCGGCGGGTGAAGCGGGTGGCCGAGCCAGGTGCCGCTGAGCAGATCCTTGAGCTGGGACTCCTGCGGCACAGCGGTACGCACAGCCTGTTGCAGCGGCTCCGAGATCGAGTCGAGGATGTCGAGCTGCTCGATCCGTTCGGCGATGCTTTCGCGTGCGACTGGCTCCATGGCTCCTCCTATTCGCCGCCGGACTCGCCGCTCGGCGGCTCGATCGTGATCAGGGGCAGACGCGTCTCCTCGTCGAGCGTCCGTCGTAGCTCGGCCGGCGATTCGACGAGCACGAGCTCGAGCGTCGGCCAGACGTGGCCTTCGAGCAGGTGGCCGCCCCACGCGGTGCCATCGGCCTTGCCGATGACGACGTGCGCGTGCACCTGCGGCTCGCCGTCTTTGACGGCGATGTCGCCGGCGAGCGTCAGCACCTCGACCTGCTCCTGGAGCGGAATCCGCTTGTAGTCCTTTCGCTCCCGTTCGAAGAAGCCGAGCGTAACGTCGCTGAAGGCGCCGATGCCGGTGAAGCTCGCCGCCGTCAGCTGCTCGTGCTCGGCAAAGGCGAGCAGCTGCTCGATCACCTCGTCGCCCTTGTCGAAGACGAGCACGTGCCTGGCTTCGCGGTCGCTCAGACGCTTCGACTTAACGGCTGCCCTCCTCCGCGCTCCTGCAGCGCGAGCTCGAGCACCTCGGCGAGATGGAGGGCGCGGCGGCCGGTTGTCTGGACGATCTGCTCGCGGCAGCTGAAGCCGTCGCTAACGATCAGCGTCTCGTTGGCGGCGGCGCGGACAGCCGGTAGCAGCACGCGCTCGCCGCAGGCGATCGAGACGTCGTAGTGGTCTTTGGCGAAGCCGAAGGCACCGGCCATGCCGCAGCAACCGGAGTCGAGCAGCTCGAACTCGAGCCCGAGCTTGTCGAGCACCGCCTGCTCCTCGTCCATGCCGAAGATCGCCTTCTGGTGGCAGTGGCCGTGGACGACCGCTCGTCGGCGAAGAGGCGGCGGCTCGTAATCGGCCCGCTCGAGGAGCTCACTGAGCAGGAAGGTCTGTTGGTTCAGCCGCCGAGCGTCTTCATTGCTTGGCAGCAGCTCGAGCAGTTCGTCGCGGAAGACGGCGGCACAGCTCGGTTCGAGCACGACCACTGGCAGGCCGGCGCGGATCTCGGTGCGCAGCGTATCCAGTGTTTGCAGCAGGAGCCTGCGCGCTGCGTCGAGCATCCCGTAGTCGTAGAGCGGCCGCCCGCAGCACAGCGGCTTGCCCGGCAGCCGGACGCGAAAGCCAGCTGCCTCTAGGACGGCGACGGCGGCGCGCGCCGTCTCCGGATGGAAGTAGTTGTTGAACGTATCCGGCCAGACGACGACGTCCATGCCTTCGTCGCCGGCATCGTCACGGCGGGCGTACCAGCGGCGGAAGCTCTCCGGTGCGAAGGCCGGCAGCCGGCGCGCCGGCGCGACACCGAGCGTCGCTTTGACGAGCCGGGCGAGCGGCGGCGTCTGTGTGAAGAAGTTCGCGAGGCTCGGTGCGCGCTCGGCGAAGCGCGCCCAGCGGTGGATCAGCCCGAAGGCATGAGCCTGCGCTGGTCGCAGCCGGCGCGCGTAGTAGTGGGCGAGGAACTCGGCCTTGTAGGTGGCCATGTCGACGTTGGCGGGGCACTCGTGCTTGCACGCCTTGCAGGCCAGGCAGAGGTCGAGCGCCTCCTTGACGTGCGCGTCGCGCCAGCCGCGGGTGAGGGGGTGTCCTTGCAGCATCTCGAACAACAGCCGTGTGCGGCCGCGGGTCGAGTGCATCTCCTCGCGCGTGACCATGTAGCTCGGGCACATCGTCCCGGTGTCCGTCTTGCGGCATTTGCCGACGCCGACGCAGCGCAGCGTCGCGCGTGCGAAGCTGCCGCGGTCGTCGCCAGCGAAGGCGAAGTGGGTCTTCGGCTGCGGCGGGTTGTACTCCGTACCGAGACGCAGGTTCTCGTCGAGCCGGTAGGGGTCGACGACCTTGCCCGGGTTCATCTTGCCCGCCGGGTCCCAGATCGATTTGAACTCGGCGAAGGCTTGGACGAGTTCGGCTCCGAACATACGCGGCAGCAGCTCGGCGCGCGACTGGCCGTCGCCGTGCTCGCCCGACAGCGAGCCGCCGTAGGAGACGACGAGATCGGCGGCATCCTCGATGAAACTGCGGTACTTTCGGATCCCGGCCGCCGTTGTCAGGTCGTAGTTCGTGCGCGTGTGGATGCAGCCCTGGCCGATATGGCCGTAGAGCGCGCCGACGTAGCCGTAGCGGTCGAGCAGCCGGCGGAAGTCGCGCAGGTAGTCGCCGAGGCGCTCGGGCGGCACCGCGGCGTCCTCCCATCCCTCCCAGGTGTCCTCCTCACCGGGAACGCGCGCCGTCGCGCCTAGTGCGAGCTCACGGATCTCCCAAACCATTCGCTCCTCGTCCGGATCATCGAACAGCTTGATCGACGGCCCGTCTTGGCGCCGCTCGAGCAGCTCGATCAGCTCACCTGCGCGGGCGTCGGCCTCTTCCTTCGTCTCGCCGCCGAACTCGACCAGGAGCCAGCCGCCGCCGTCGGGCAGCAGGGCGACGTCCTCTGGATGCAGCCGCTTGCGCTTCATGTGGTCGACCAGCACATCGTCGATGCCCTCGAGCGCGATCGGCTCGTGGGCCATCAGTTCAGGTGCCTGTTCGGCGGCGCTGTAGATGTCGGCGTAGCCGAGCACAACGAGCGCGCGCGCCGGGGGGCTCGGCACCAGCCGCACCGTCGCCTCGAGCACGGTCACGCACGTCCCCTCAGTACCGACGAGCGCGCGCGCAACGTTGAAGCCGTGCTCGAGCAGCAGCTGATCGAGGTTGTATCCCGAGACGCGACGCGGGATCCGCGGGTAGCGCGCACGGATCAGATCGCCGTAGCGGTCGCGCAGCTCGCGAAGCGCTGCATAGATCTCGCCGCGTCGGCCACCCGCTTCGATGATCGCCGCGAGCTCCGCGTCGCCGGTCGCCCCGACGCGCAGGCGCTCGCCGTCGTAAGTGAGCACCTCGAGCTCCTCGACGTTGTCGGCCGTCAGTCCGCCCATGACCGAATGCGTGCCGCAGGAGTTGTTACCGATCATCCCGCCCAAGGTGCAGTAGGCGTGCGTCGACGGATCGGGCGCGAACGTCAACGCGTGCTCTTCGGCGACCTCGCGCAGGCGGTCGAGGACGAGGCCCGGCGTCACGCGCGCGCAGCGGCGCTGCGCGTCGAGCGAGATGATCTCGTTCAGGTATTTCGAGCAGTCGAGGACGACGGCGACGTTACAGGTCTGGCCGGCCAGGCTGGTGCCGCCGCCGCGCGGCAACAGCGGCGCGCCGAAGTCCCGGCAGGCGGCGACGCTGGCGAGGATGTCGTCGACATCGCGCGGGATGACGACGCCGATCGGGACGTAGCGATAGTTGGCGCCGTCGACCGAGTAGAGGGCTCGCGCGCCGGCGTCGAAACGAACCTCGCCGCGAAGCTCGCGGCGCAACCGGCGCGCCAGCGCCTGCCGGTCGACGTCCGCGGCGCCGACGCTGCGGCGCCGTCCATCGCGCCCGGCGACGAGGGCGAAATGCGGCGACCGTGTGCGGGTACCGGCCGTGCGCCTGCTCACGCGCTCAGATGTCATAGCGCGGCGCGTCGACAGCCAGATATGGCACCGCCCCAGCAAGTGCGCCTACTCGTACTCGCGTCGACCGAGCACCTCGACGAGCTGGGCCTGCTCTTCGTTCACGAGCCGACGAAGCGTCCCACGATCGATCTGCTTAGCCGCGGCGTCCATCGACGTCACGCTTCCCCTCGTCGGAGAGAGGAAACAGGAGTTCCTGCGAGCGCCTATCGCTGCAGACCTCCGATCCGTGTGTGGACCGCTCACCGCGTTTCTATGATGAAGCGGCCATCGACCGTCGCCACTTCGGTTCCGAAAGCGGCACACGCTTCGCGAAAACGGTCGCCGATCCAGTCGCGCTCCGCGCTGGTAGCGAGACGAGTGTGGCAGTAGTCGAGAGCGAGCGGGACGGCCTCGATCCCGGTTGGGCCGCTCTGCCCCAGCGTGACGAGGAACAGCAGCCCGAGGTCGTTGCGCAGCACCGGGTCGACGCGATAGTCGTCGAGAAAGTCGCCGAGGTCGTAGAGGACGCGGCCGTCGGTTCCGTGGAAGACGTGAGCCGAGTGGCCGGCGACGACCGTCGCGCCGGCGTCGAGCAGGGCAGCGGCGGTCTTGCGCACCCGCCGGATCGGCGCCGGCGTCATGTTCGGCCCCCAGTGCGGCGTCACGAGCACCGCGTCGGCGTCGACCGCGCGAATGCCGGTCTCGAGCCACTGGGGAAGCGCCCCGTCCAGCGGCGCGTAGGCAATGCCTGGCAAGTCTGGGCCGGCCGCGTACTCGCGCGCGTGGTCGGCGACCCCGAAGACGGCAAGGCGGCGACTGCCGCCGCCGAGAAGCGCCGGTGCACGCGCCTCGCCCTCGGCACGGCCGGCGCCGACGGTGGCGATACCGGCGGCGCGCAGGCGATCGAGCGTGTCGAGCAGCGCCTCGCGGCCGAAGTCGAGCGCGTGGTTGTTGGCGAGCGTGACGCAGTCGACCCCCAGGTGCGAGAGCAGCTCGACGGCAGCGGGCGGGGCGCGGAAGAAGAACGGCTTGGCCGGATCGGGCCAGGCCTCGCCGCGGTCGGAGATACAGCACTCGAGATTGAGCAGGAAGAGATCGGCCTCGCGGGCGACGGCGACGATCTCGTCGGCGACAAGCCCTTGTGGCGGCGATGAGTCGAGTGCCTCGGCGACGCCACGGCCGAGCATCGTGTCTCCCGCGAGCGCGATCTTCACCTCACTCCGTGTCACCGCGGTAGCACGCATTCACACCGCCGATCCGGTTTCAGGACCCCACGGGTGCGGGCCTCGGCTGAGTACGTATTCGAGGAAGCCGCCGGTCGAGACCTGCACCTCGTGTGCGTGGCAGAGCTCGATCAGCTCGAGGACGGCGCGCCTCGGCATCAGCGCGAACGAGCCGCGAGCGAACTTGAGCGTGTCGACGTAGGCGCCCACCGTTTCGAGCACGTCCTCGAGGTGCCGGCGGCCGAAGGTGCGCCGACGACGACGATGACCGCGACCGTAACCACAACGACCACGCCGACAGCGACCGCGGTGGAGCCGTAACCGCACGTGCGGATTATGGGTTTAAAAAGATATGCGAACGCTGTGCGCAACTCATATGCGAACGCTGTGCGCAACTCTTGTGTTGACTGTTGCAATCTTCGCCGCTCCGGCCAATGCGGACACGATCGGAGCGCAGGGCGGCGGCGCGAACAACGTGGTCATCGTCCAGTCGACCACGAATCAGTGGTGGCGTGCGCGCGCGCACCTCGAGGTTGCCAGCGTCGCCGGAGGTACCGTCGCCAGCACGAATCTCGCCGACGCCGAAGCGGCGGCCTGCACGGGGTGCCGCGCCAGCGCGGTCGCGGTGCAGGTGCTCTTCGTCACGGGCGATCCGAACGTCTACACGCCGGCCAACGTCGCCACCGCCACCAACGGCGGCTGCGACGCCTGCGGAACCTACGCCTACGCCTGGCAGTACGTCCTACAGACGAGCGGGCCCGTCTACTTGAGTCCGGCCGGCCGGCTCGCGGTCGTGCAGCTCGAGAATGAGATCGCCGACACCGTCGCCTCGATTGACCCGACGAGCCTCGCTGCGGACGAGCAGCTCACGAGCGAGCTCGACACGCTGACGACGCAGCTCAAGTCAGCGGTGGACACCGAGGTGCAAGCGGCAGGAGTCCATGCGACCGGTGCGCCGGTCAGGCAGGTCAGTCAAGGCTGATTGCACCTCGCGGCCGCAGCGAGTCTACGACCGCGGTCCGAAATTTCGTCTGCGGAGACGGTGACGCGTCGGCGGAGGCGGCTTCCGTTCACGCGGGTAGGACCTCCGAGCAAGCAGAACCGAAGGAGGGGCTGCCAATCAAGAGGCCCGTCGCAACTCTCGGATCGGTCGCCGCACTCACAGCAGCGGCGACGACGCCGGTGAGTTGCCGGTCTGCCATCTAACGCACCTTCCTTCCTGCGCTCGGTTCGCGATCGTGCGCTGCTTCGTTCTCGCGTTGCGCGCGTGCGAGCGGCTGGTCGGCGTCCGCTTCGAGGAGCTCGTCGACCGGATAGCCGCGTCACCAGCACCTGGCGCTCCGAGCGGAGGTGCCTGCACAGGTCGCGAAGCCGAGGACGTTGATTTCGTCCATGAACTGCAGCGCGCTCGCAAGCTCCGGCGGCTCCGGCTGCTCCGGCGGATCCCGGAATTGCCCCAGCCGCTGCGTGAGGCGTCTGCGCCGAAGATGAACATCCCGCGCGCCCATGCGCCCGCTGCGCACATCACTCCCTCGAACAGGTCGACGACCTCCTGGTTATCCGCCGGCAGCCGGTTCGGTCCGAGATTGGTCCGCGGGGATCCCGGCCGATGACGCGGGGAGCGAGGACGGAGGGCCCCTCGTGCGTCGTGGGTCGACCGCCGACTCGACGGCGGTTTCCCTCGCGGCCGTCTGGAAGTCGTTTGACGGCGCATCTTCAGCCCTCGACGAAACGTCCGCGCGGCGTTTGAATGCTCGAGTCGACCTTGGCGAACTCTCGGCCAAGCGAGCTGAATCGAGGTGGGAAATGTGGATCGTGGTTGCTGCTTGGCTTGCGGCGTTTCTCGTGTTCTCGTCGTTCTTCATGAAAACGATCGTCCCGCTGCGGATCGTCGCCATGGTCAGCAACGTGGCCTTCATCGTCTACGCGCTGCTCGGTCTCGCGTACGGGGTGTTCGGGCGCGTCTATCCGATCCTCGTCCTCCATTCGTGTCTCCTGCCGCTCAACGTCCTTCGGCTGCGCCAGCTAAGGGCGCTGATCAGAGCGGTGCACGAGGCGAGCGACAACGAGGCAATCCATGCCCTCATCCCGTTCATGACGACCGAGGCGCGCCGCAAAGGCGACATCCTCTTCAGGCAAGGAGAGCCGGCGGATCGGCTGTACCTGCTCCAAAGCGGGCGGGTCGGCTTCTCCGAGCTCGACAAGCACCTCTCCGCAGGAGCCCTGTTCGGCGAGGTGGGTCTCTTCGCGGCCCACGGAGTGCGCACCCTCACCGCCGTGTGCGAAGAAGATTGCCGCCTCGCCACGATCAGCCGTGACAAGGTCCTCGAGCTCTACTACCAGAACCCGAAGTTCGGTTTGTTCCTGATCCGGCTGATCTCCGGCTACGTGCCCGCTGACCGCGATGGCGACCCGGCAGCGATACCCGCCCGCACCTGACGAAGCCGTCCCGCGGTAGGGTCGCTCGCCCGCGATCTATTTACTCGGCGTGCCGTTCGACCTTGTCCATGCCTTCTGGGGGATCCAGTGCGCCCACTGCGCCAAGACGTTCACGCGTAAGAAGCTGGGGACGCGGCTCAACGAGCCAGAGATGGATGCGGCAACCGCTGTTACGGCCGCGTCGGCATTCGTGTCTTCTGACCCGCGCCAGCGCAACTCGGCGCCACGCCAGGCGGCGACACTCTTGACCTTCAACCGTTTGCTCGCCACCCTGACAGCGTCGTCCGGCAGGGGGTCGCCGCCGGCGCGACGGAATCATCCCCGGTGAGCAATGAGCACGGCTGGCGGCTCGGCCGGATCATCGACCCATTCGGCCACGAGTCGGAGATCGGCGTGCCTCTGGGAGCCTGGTCCCGAACTAAAGCGGCGCGCGGCTGAGTAGCCTCTCTTTCATCATGGGTGAAGGTCTTGCGCCGTAGCCGCGGAGTTGAGCGGTCTGACCCTGAGCGAATTCACCGATTCGAATTCAGACCGCGGCACGGTCGCACCTCCTTTTCGGTTTCACGCGCACGCGCGACTATCAGACCCTGCCTTGCTTGGCAACGTGAGTGAAGCCGGTTTTTGAGACCCTTCCGAGAATGGCGAGATACGTTGAGCTGCGGAGGCACACCGATGCTGACGGGGATGTCCTGACGCAGGAGGGTGTGCGCGCGGCGACTGAGATCGGAGCGCGTCTGCGCGGCGGCTACGACCTGCTCGTCTCCACGGGTGCGCAGCGTGCGACCCAGACGCTCGCGTGTTTTCTCGCCGCGCTCGGTGAGCGGGTCGCGGGCGGAGTCATCGTCGAGGCAGGTTTGCGCTCCGGGAGCGAAGATCGCTGGCGCGAAGCGTACGAGAAGGCAGGAAGCGGGGAGCTCGAAGCACTGCGCACCGCGGATCCCGAGCTGGTCGAAGAGGACTCGGCAGCCTTGGGTGCGGCGCTCGGACGAGTACTCGACGCGCTCCCCGACGGGGGTCGCGCCCTGGTCGTCGGGCACAGCCCGACAAACGAGGCGGCCGTGTTCTGGCTCACCGGCCAGATCGTGGGCCCGATCTCCAAGGGCGCGGGCGTCCTACTCGTGGCCGACGATCAAGGCTTTCGGCTCGAGATCCTGGACTGAGGCCGTTACGCCCTGTCGCCGCCGAAAACGGCCAGACGAAGGGTGGGTCCTGGCGTCCGCTTACAGTCGTCGCTCCGTGCGAACGCACCGCGGCGGCAACGGTACGAGCGTCGCCCCTGACGATCTCGGAGCCGCAGTGCGCGAACACGGCGCGGCGAACGTCCGCAGACGCGCACCACGCCAGCTCACCCGAATCGACGCGTGGCCGATACCCGCGCGGACGGGTGTTACTCGCTGGCTAGCGCTCGTACGTGCCGACGAGCTCGGCCGTGGTCAGCACGTGTCCCTCGATCGCCTGCTCGAGCTCGGCCTTCGCCGCGTCGGCGCCGAGCTCGAGCTCGGCATCAAGGGCGTACAAGCGGAAGGCGTAGCGGTGGCGCCCGTGGCCCGGCGGCGGGCAGGGACCGCGGTAGCCGGTCGTGCCGAAGTCGTTGCGCCCCTCACCCGGCGCCGACTCGCCCTCACCCAACCCGCCCGCCGTCGGATCGAGCCCCCAGCCGAGCCAGTGCGTGAAGACGCCGCCCGGCGCGTCCGCGTCGTCGACGACCAGCGCCAACGACCGCGTTCCTTCGGGCACGTTCGTCCAGCGAAGCGGCGGCGAGACATCCTCACCCTCGCAGCTATGCCGGTCGGGAATCGCCTGCGCGTTCTCGAAGGCGCTGCTCTCGAGCGCGAAATCGGACATCAGCAGCTCAGATGCAGGGCGGCCGCCGTGCGGCGGGGGTCGAGCTCGCCGTAGCGACGGACAGCCTCGCCCGTCGGCAGGGCCTCGACCTCGACACCACGCTGCCGCAGCTGCTCAACCGCCTCCGGGTCGGGACGCATCTGCCCGTACGCGCCCGTGCCTACAACCAGCCGCTCCGGCAGCTCCTCGACGACCTCCCCAAGGTCGGCAAGGACGAGCCGGTGCCCATCGGCCCGCCACCAATCGGTGAGCACACACTCCGGGAGCACGATCACGTCACGCGTCTGCTCCTCACCGTCGACGACGAGATGACCAAATCGGTATCCCTCGATCCTCGGCATCGACTCACCTCCCGATCATCGCTCTGGTCTGGTCCTTGCCGCGCTTGTAAGACAGAAACCTCCACGACCGCATCCGCACGGGCGCGGCCGGCTGGGTTTCCTTGCGGATCGCGTTCGACCCGCCGAGCCACGCCCGCCCGGCAGGACGACGACCGACTGCTGGCTATTCCTCGAGCGCTGAAAGGAGCGCCTCCCGCAGGAGCGCGAGGTTCGAGCCGAACTCGCCGCTGGATAGCAACTCGACCAGCCCGCGCGCCTCAGCCCGGCTAAGAGCAACGGTCGTCTTCGTGCGCAGGCCGCGCTCGAGCAAGAGCGAGAGGTCTCGTCTAGTAGTTGATCGACCCGCATCTGCGGCGGCAACATCCCGAAGCTCCCCCGCCTCACGCTCGGAGAGAGGGACCAGCTTTCCGATCACATCCAGCTTCACCAATAGAGAGGCCAGCATGCCTGACCGAACCGAGCGGCCCTTACTCAGCCCATACGACTGAATCCGCACGCCGTCCGAGCCGCGCCCGAACGACAGGCCGCCGACCTCAGCCCGCCCTGACCACTCTACGAGCTCCTCGGCGCTGTCACCACGGCAGGTGTGCCGCGGTTCGCTGACGCCATCCGCGCGCAGCGCTAACCTCATCACCCGTCCGAACGAGGTTGTCCGAGATCTCGTAGAACTTTGAACGGCGGTCCTCCCGCCTCGTCCGCTTCCGTTGGGAGCGTGCGGGGGCGCAAACCAAGTCCGTGAGGACAGG
>Ga0137371_10002845_pt1 | contig 13780 bp, 10 predicted proteins | sample SagtaG_7_FD_104919 | JGI IMG/M metagenome (GOLD analysis project Ga0137371, IMG submission 104919) | Vadose zone soil microbial communities from Sagehorn Ranch, Mendocino, California, USA - Sage1_R_40_16 metaG | ecosystem: Environmental > Terrestrial > Soil > Vadose zone | place: USA... | reverse complement strand
TCGACGTGCCCCCGCCGGACGAGCGGTTCGGCGTCCAGCCGCTCTTCGACGATCCGTACGTCGTCCTCGTCCCCGCCGGCTCGCGGCTCGCCGCGCGCAAGCGACTGACGCTCGACGATCTCCACGGCGCGCCGATCGTCGGCTTCTCCCGTGTCGGGAGCCAGCGCGTACTCGAGCAGCGCTCGGCAGAGCTCGGCCGGCCGCTCGACGTCGTCTACCGCTCCGACGAGACCGCGACGCTGCACGTGCTCGTCGCGTCCGGGGCGGGCTTCGGGATCGTGCCACGCCTCGCGATCGACCCGGCCAACGTCGAGCTCGTCGCCGTTCCCGCCGACCCGCGCCTCGAGCCGCGTCCGGTCGCGCTGATGTGGAGCGCGGAGAAGACGCGGACCGTGGCCGCAGCGGCGTTCGTCGAGGCGACGCTGCGGACGCTCGGCCCCACCGCGAAGGTCGCCGCCGCATGAGACGCGGTGCCCGCCTCGCCGGCGGGCACCGCGTCAGGTTACGCCGCTACTTCGACAGCCACCACTCCTCTGCGTTCCACGTCGGCCCGACGGCCACGTCGTCGCGCATCCCGCGCACGTACGTGTGCGAGACGAGGAAGGTCGGCTTCTGGTACAGCGGGATGGTCGGGATGTCCCCCGCCATGGCGGCGTCGGCCGCGTTGACGACCGCCTCCCGCGCCTTCGGCTTCAGCGTCGTATCGGCCTCGTCGAACAGGTGCGTCACCTTCGTGTTGCAGTAGCCCATGTAGTTCTGGGTGCCGCCCGCGTTCGGACAGCTCCAGATCGACGCCGAGTTCGACGGATCCGGGCTGCCCGTCCAGCCGAACATGAACAGGTCGTAGTTGCCCTGCACGAGATCCTGGCCGAAGGCGATCGAGGACGGCTTGAAGTTGTCCGTCACCTCGATCCCGTTCTTCTTCCAGACGTCCTGGATGATCGTGAAGGCGAACTCGCGCAGCTTGTTCCCGCGCGTCGACTCGAACTGGAACGTCAGCCGTGTCCCGTTACACGAGTAGATCCCGTCGCCGCCCTTGCGGCAGCCGTGCGACTCGAGAATCTGTTTCGCTCGGTTCGGGTTGTAGTTCCACTTCCCCCAGTGATTCTTGTACTGCGGGAAGTTGTTGAAGTAGATGATGTTCTGCAGCACCTTGAGGTTCGGGTTCAGCGACCGAAAGAGCGCCTGCAGGACCGCGTTGCGGTCGAGCGACAGGATCAGTGCCTGGCGCACCCACAGGTTCTTCGCGAGCGGGTTGCCCCTCGGGCCCTGTTGAATGTCGATGTGCTCCCAGCTCGGGCCGAGGCTCGACTGCACCCGCAGGCCGGGCGCCGAGCGGAGCTCCGCGAGCTGCAGCTGCGGCTGCGGATAGATCGCGTCGACCTCACCGCCGCGCACCTGCTGAATCTCCGTGTTCGAGTTCGTCAGGAAGCGGAAGATGACCGAGTTCAGGTACGGCCGGTGGGGTCCCCACCAGCGCGGATTGCGCATGAGCGTGATCTGCGAGCCCTTCTGCCATTGCGTCAGCAGGAACGGGCCGTCTGCGATCGGCTTGCCCGTCTTCGGGTTGACGATCGCGTCGTTCCAGACGCTGCTGAAGTCTGCGCCTGCCAGCGCGTGCTGCGGCAGGACGTACGGGCTGAAGAGGTCCTTCCAGTCGGCGTACGGCTTCTTGAACCAGAATTCGACCGTCTTGCCGCCGCCCGAGATCTTGGACTTGCTGATCTGGTCATAGCCGTTCCGCGAGACGATGTCGTACTTCGGGTTCAGGAGCGTTCGGAGGGTGAAGACGAAATCGGTGCCGCTCACGGGCGTGCCGTCGCTCCACTTCGCCTGCTTGCGGATGAAGTAGGTGAGCCGCATCGGGTGCAGCTGGAGCCGTACGCTCGAGACGAGGTTGGGCTTGTAGCTGAAGTCCGGCTGGATGACGTAGGCGCCGCGGATGACCGGGTTCTCGAAGATCGTTCCCCAGAGGGCGTTGCAGGGATTGAGCGCCAGGTTGAGGCAGTCGACCTCCTGCTCGGCGCCGAAGAGGAGCGTGCCGCCGACCTTGGCGTGCTCGCCGCGCCCGCCTGCCTGAGCGCCCCCTGCAGCGGCGACGAGCGCGAGCGCCGCCACGAGGCAGACGGCGGCCACCGTGCCACGTTTCATGGAAATGTCCTCCTCCGTCGGTTACCCGGACCGAGACGCGCGCCGGGAACGCCGGTTAGGACGCGATAGCCACCATTTATCGGGCGATTACCGAGCGCGAACGCTTATCGGGCGACAAAAGCGCCTGACTTAATTGCACAGCCCGGATTCGTATCGCTAGCGTCGGAGCATTCCCTCCGTTAAACGGGGCGGGGGATGGAGGCGTCCCCCGCCCCGCCCGGGAGCACGAGCCGGAAGCGCGCGCCGCGAGGCTCGACCGGCTCGTAGAGGAGGTCGCCCGCATGGGCGCGGGCATAAGAGCGAGCGATCGCCAGGCCGAGACCCGTGCCGCGGGCACGCGCCCGTGAGGACGCGCTGCGCGTGAAGCGCTCGAACAGCTCGGGGACGAACTCGGGCGAGACGCCGTTCCCGCGGTCCTCGACCGCGACGCGCAGGTGGCGGTCGGTCTGCTCGGCGCGCACGAACACCGGCGGCTCGCCGTACCGGAACGCGTTCGTGACGAGGTTCGAGAGAATCCGGTCGAAGGCGTTCGGATCAACGCACGCTTCGAGCTCCGGCGGGACCTCGACGTCGACCGCGTGTATGCGGGTGCCGGCGGCGGCGCGCACGATCTCCTCGATCCGGTCGCGGACGCGAAGCCGCTGAGGCTGGATCCGGATCGCGTCGGCGTCGAGACGCGAGAGGTCGAGCAACTGCTCGACGAGGCTCGCCATCCGCGCGGTCTGCTGCTCGAGCGCGGTCCGCAGCTCCTCGCGGTCGGCCTCGGTGAGCCGCTCGCCGAGGTGGTGCAGCGTCTGGACGAAGCCGTGGATCGCGGTCACGGGCGTTCGCAGCTCGTGCGCGGCGAGCGCGACGAAGTTCGTCTTCACCTCGTTCGCCCGCTCGAGCTCGACCCGCGCCGCGTGCTCCTCCTCGAACAACCGCACGCGGTCGAGCGCGAGGCCGGTCAGCGCTCCGAGGGTCCGCAGCAGCGCCAGCTCCTCGCCGCCGAAGAAGGGTGCGTACGGCGTCGTCCAGACGTCCAGCGAGCCGCCCGCGAAGGCGACCGGGAGCGGCTCGCCGTCGGGCTCGCCGTACGCGCCGACGACCCGCCCCTCCTGGTTGCGGATCGCGATCGCGCGGGCGCCGACGATCGCGGCGGCCGGCTCGAGCACGCGGGCGGCCACCTCCTCCTGGCTCGTGGCGAGCGTCATCAGGTCGCCGATCGCCGTTTGGACGCGCGCCTGCTCGCGATGCCGCCAGGCGATCCTGACCGAGGCCGGCGGGGCGAGCCCGAGCAGGAACGCGACGGAGCTGATCGTCCCGAGGAGGCCGCTTGCAGCGGCGAGCGGCGAGTGGGAGTCGGTGCTCGCAGCCACGAGCAGGATCGCGAGCGTGAGCGCGGCCGTTGCAAACGAGAGCAGCTGCATCCGCCGCCGGGCGACGGTCGGCTCCCGGCGGCCTGCGTTCCAGAGCCGACGGGCCGAGACGACCGAGAGGATCGTCCAGTGGAGCAGGAACGCGACCAGGTAGGCGACGAACCACGGCGGCCGCCGCTCGCCGGCCGCCGGGAAGTGGGGAAGTGCGAACGTCCAGATCACGAGCAGTGCGCTCATCGCCGTCACGAACCGATACAGGCGTCGCGACGGCGGGCCGAATGCGGTCGTGAAGCGGAAGAGCAGGTACGGGAAGAGGAGGAGGACGGCGATCTCGATCCGCTGCGCGACGACCTCCAGCGCGCCGTGCGGGTGCGTCGGCAGGGTCCGCCCGACGAGCACGATGAAGCCGAGCGCTCCGAAGCTCACCGCGGCCCAGGCGGTGGTGCGATCGCGGCGCGCGAGCCACCGTCGAACCGTCACGACCGCGAGCGCGGTGAACGTGACCAGGTTCACGTACCCGACGACTTCGACGAGCTCCTTCACGCTTCCCCCCGTGCCGGTATCGGCACTCTAAACCGCGGCGAGGCAGCGGTTAGGTTTCGCTCCCAGGAAGAGGCGATGGCCGGGAACACGAGCGTAGACGAGAAGCGGGTGGCGGACGTCGTCGCCCAGAGCCTGCCGTTCGAGACCGGAGAACTGGACCTGATCGTCTCGAGCTCCGTGCTCGAGCACCTGCAGGACCTTGAGGCGTTCGTCCGGGAGTCGGCGCGCGTCCTGCGTCCGGGCGGCGGGTTCATCCATGTCTTTCCTTCCCGCTACGCGCTCTTCGCGATCCTCAACCGGCTGGTGCCGCACCGCCTGAAGCGGGGGGCGCTGCACTACGCGCACCCCGGAACGACCGACACGCAGGGGTTTCCCGCGTACTACGACCGCTGCTACGACTCGGCGATCTCGGAGCTGCTCCGGCGGAACGGCTTCGAGATCGAGGCGGCCCGGGCGAGCTACTACGGGTCGTCGCCGTACTTCTCGATCTTCGTCCCCGCGTTCGCGCTCTTCCTCGCGTCGGAGATGCTCGCAAAGGCCACCGGGCGCCTCGACCTCTGCACGACGCTCCTCGTCGTCGCGCGCCGCGTCTAGTCGCCGGTGACGAGGTACACCGGGACGGGCGAGCGCCGCCGGACGCGGTAGGGCTCCTGCGACCACATCAGATCGGCGACGAACCGGTTCCGCGGCGGGTCGGCTGCCATCACGATCGCGTCGCAGCCGAGCCGTTCGGCCTCGCCGACGATCCGCTTCGTCGCCTTCCGCGTCGCGAGCACCTGCGCGGTCACGTCGAGCCCGCGGCGGCGGAGAGCCTCGACGGCCTTGTCGACGATCGCGCGCTGGTCGTCCCATTCGCGCCTGTTCGGGAGGAGCCCGGGGTTCGGCATCCCGAAGCTCGTGCCCCAGACGCGAGCGACGGTGAAGACGTGCACGGCCCGCCCGCCACGCTCGGCCAGTCCGGCCGCGAAGTCGACCGCGGCCGGCGGGATCTCGCGGCCCTCAGAGGCGAGCAGGACGAGGCGCGCGCGCAACGTGGCGGGGTCGGGCGGCTCCGGTGGCCTGCGCAGGGAAGGCACGAGGTGAGGGTAGGGGGCGCCGGCTGACCGGCGCCCCTACCCGAGCTACGAGCCCGCTGCCGGAACGGCCGGCGCAGGCTCCGAGGTGACTCGCTTGTCCTCCACCCTGACCCGGTACCAGTAGAGCGGCAGGTACGCGATGAGCACGCCCCAGCCGATCAGGTAGTAGAGCAGCGTGTCGCCGATCTTCGAGTAGTAGATGCCGCCGTAGAGCCAGATGACGGCGTAGAGCACGGCCATCCCGAGCGCCACGTATTTCATGAACTCCGGCAGGCGTACCGGCCTGCGCGCGTTCGGCTTGTACTTCCGCAGCAGGTAGTAGCCGACGAGCACGGGCAGGAACGAGAACGTGTAGCCGACGTTCGAGAACGAGTAGATCTGCACCGCGCCGCCGGCCAGGATCACGACGAGCGAGCAGAGGACGTTGAAGAACATCGCGCGGTCGGGGACGCCGTGCTGGTTGATCTTCTGGAACCAGCGCGGGAACTGGCCGTCGACGGACATCTGGTGCAGCGACCGCGCGCAACCCATGATCGCGTTGAGTGCCGAAAGCGCCAGCGCGATGATCAGCATCAACGCGACGAGCCAGTTGAGCGCGTTGCCGCCCGTCGAGAAGACCTTGCCGGAGAAGGTGACGAAGATCGTCTTCGGGTCGACGAGGCTCGCGTTCGAGAGCGCCTTCGCACCGAGGACGATGATGAAGGCGATCGGGATCAGCGTGTAGATGAAGAGCCCGTAGGCGCCCTCGAGGTTCATCGCGATCTTCGCGTCCTTCTCCGGGTTCTTGCACTCGCCGATGTAGCACGCGGCAGCCTCCATCGCGATCACGTTCCACGTTAGGAGGAACGAGTAGGCGATATAGACGGTGAGCCAGCCGTGCCCGCTGAGACTGCTGAAGAAGCCGGTCCCGTCGAGCTGGTGGAACCCGGAGAGCTGGCCCCAGTGGGCGACCGACGGGTGGAAGATCCACGCGATCGCGATGAAGGTGAGCGGGATCATCGACAGCATCGCGAGCGTCGTCGCGAAGACCGTCCCGAAGCGGATCCCGAGGTAGGCCGGGATGAAGAAGAGCAGGATCCCGGCGATCGAGATGCCGAGCGTCGACCACGCGATGAACGTCGCCTTGTCGTGGCCGACGATGAACGAGGTCGGGCGGAACCCGGACGTCGTGTTCAGGTGGAAGCGGTCAGCAAGGTAGAAGGAGGCGAGGATCATGTTCAGCGGCGCCACCGGGAACCACCCGAGCCAGTACGCCCACGCCGTGATGCCGTTGATGTGCTTCGCGGCCCGCGGCCAGCGCTCCCTGTAGGCCGGATATGCATAGGATGGCGATCCGCCTGTCCGTTCCGGCATCATCGCGGAGAGCTCCGCGAGGAGGAGGCAGAGAAGGTACCCCGTGATCGTGACGATGATGATGATCGGGATCGCCGACGCCCCCAGGGCCGTCACCATGACGGGGGCGATTCCCGTGACGAGGATGGTGCCGGCGAGGCCGATGACGAACGCACCCCACCAGTTCGTCTCCTGCCTCAGTCCGCCGCCTGCATAGTCGAGCTCGTCGTCGATAGACGCCATCGGCCCTCCTTGACGGTTTGCTACCGCTGCCCGGCCAAAGCTGGCAGAACGCGGCGATCATTACAAGGCGCCCGGAGAACAGGAATGGACACGGAACAGTGGAGACGATGAACACAGCCGACCCTGCGGGCTTCCTCGCCCGCTTCCCCCCGTTCGACGGGCTGTCGCCGGCCGACCTGGCGGCGGTCGCCGCGAGCGTCGAGGAGCGGCGCTACGACGGCGGCGAGGTCGTCCTCGTCGAGGACGGGCCGCCGTCGGAACACCTGTTCGTCGTCAGGACGGGAGCGATGGAGCTCGTCCACCAGGCCGAGGTCGTGGACATCCTCGAGCCCGGCGAGAGCTTCGGGCATCCGTCACTCCTCAGCGGCCTCGCCCCGGCCTTCACGGTGCGGGCGCACGAGGACTCGGTCTGCTACGCGATCCCGCGCGAGCAGGCGCTGGCGGTGCTCGGCCGTCCGTCCGGCGCCGGCTGGGTCGCGGCCACCCTGCGGGAGCGGCTCGTCCAGGCGGGCCACGTCGTCCACGCCCTGCCGGAGCTGGGCACGATCCGCGTCGAGGAGCTGATCGGCCGCCCGCCGGTCTTCTGCGAGGGGAGCGTGACGATCCGGCGCGCCGCCCAGACGATGACCGACGAGAACGCCTCGGCGATCCTCGTCCGCGACGGCGACAACCTCTCGATCCTCACCGACGCGGTCTTGCGGTCGCGAGTGGTCGCCGGAGAGCTCTCCCCCGAGAATCCGGTCTCGCGCATCGTGGAGCGCGCGGTGCAGGTCGGCCCGGACCGGATCGCCGTCGACGCCGTCGTCGAGATGCTCGATGCGGGGACCGATCACCTCGTCGTCGTGGATGCCGCGCGGCGCGTGCTGGGCGTCCTCTCCGCCGCCGACCTGGCCGGGCTCGAGACGCGGAGCCCGTTCGCCCTCCGGCACGCGATCCTCACGGCGCACGACGAGGACGAGCTCGTCGCCGTCGCGCAGCGGCTCCGGCCACTCTTCCTCGCCCTGCTGGGCGCGGGGATCGCGCCGGTCGACGTCGGGCGCGTGCTCTCACTCCAGGTCGACTCGCTCACGGCGCGCCTGATCGATCTCTCGATCGCGGCGCGGGGACCTGCCCCGGCGGCGTGGTCGTGGCTCGTGCTCGGCAGCACGGCGCGGCGCGAGTTCACGCTCGGCTCCGACGTCGAGACCGCGCTCGCCTACGCGGCCTCCGGCGAGCCTGACGCCGACGAGTACTTCGCGACGTTTGCCGCCGACGTCGTCCGCGGCCTCACGCGCTGCGGCTTCGCGCTCGACCCGAACGAGGTCGAGGCGAGCAACGCGCTCTGGCGGATGAGCGACGAGCGCTGGGTCGAGGTCTTTCGCGCCTGTCTCGACTTGCCGGACCGCTCGCACCTGATCCGCGCAAACGTCGCATTCGACTTCCGCGAGACCGCGGGCGGGCTCACCGTGACCCCCTCGCTCGTCTCGGTCCTGCGGCAGGCCAGGCAGCACCCTGACTTCCTGAGGCGGCTCGCGCGGACGGCCACGGACTTCAAGCCGCCCCTGGGCTTCCGCGGCTCACTCGTCGTCGGCCGAACGAACGGAGGCGCCAGGGGCGTCGATCTCAAGCAGGGCGGCGTGATCCCGATCGCCAACCTGGCCCGCTTCTTCGCATTGTCGAACGGGATCACCATCTCGAGCACAATCGACCGGCTCGTCGCCGTCGAGGAGGCCGGCGCGCTCGACGCCGAGACCGCCGCGGCGCTCCGCGAAGCGTTTCAGATCGTCATGCGGATCCGGCTCGACCACCAAGCCTCGCGGCTCGAGGCCGGGCTCGACCCGGACAATGTCGTCAACCCGGACGAGCTCTCCTCGCTCACACGCTCACAGCTCCGCGAGGCGTTCCGCGTGATCGCCCATGCGCAGAAGCGCCTCTCTGTCTACGTCCCGCTCGGGATCTAGTGCGAGACCGCAGCCGCGGCGAGCTCGGAGACCAGCGTGTCCGTGTGGAAGCGCTCGAGCGCGAACGGGGCGATCAGATCGGGCGTCCGGCCCGTGGCCGCGAGCTCCGCGAGCGTCGTGCCGACGATCGGGGCAGCCTTGAAGCCGTACGTCCCCCACCCGGCGGAGACGTGGAAGTTCTCGAGCTCCGTCCGGCCGAGGATCGGGCTGTAGTCGGGCGAGAGGTCGCAGAGTCCCGTCCACGTACGCAGCACCCGGAGCCGCTCGAGCTGCGGGAAGAGCTCGAGCGTGTGCCGCGCGGAGTATTCGAGGAACGGAAATGTGCCGATCGACTTGTAGGTCGTGTACGGCTCGATCTCGGCGCCGATCAGGAACTCCCCGCGGTCGGTCTGCGAGATGTAGACGTGCATCTGCGCCGAGACGATGACCACGTCGAGGAACGGCTTCGTCGGCTCCGTCACGAACGCCTGCAGGATGTGCGTCGTGATCGGGAGTCGCACGCCCGCAAGTCCGCAGACGAGCGTCGACCAGCCCGCCACGGCGCTGACCACGACGTCGGCCTCGACGCGGCCGCGGTTCGTCTCGACGGCGGTCACGCGGCCGTTCGCGCGCTCGATCCCGGTCACTTCGGTGTAGGGATGGATCTCGACGCCGGCCCGGTCGGCGCCTCGCGCGAGGCCCCACACGACGGCGTCGTGGCGGATGATCCCGCCGGGTGCGTGGTAGAGGGCGCCCATGATCGGCCACGTCGGCCGGTCGGAGAGGTCGAGCTGGGGACAGAGGCGGGCGATCTCGGCCGGGAGGACCACGCGTGAGTCGATCCCGAGCAGCTGGTTGACCTCGGCGCGCTCCTGCATCGTGTTCATCGCCCGGTCGGAGTGGGCGAGCGTGAGGTGCCCGTGCTGCGAGAACATGAGGTTGAAGTCGAGCTCCGCCGAGAGCCGCTCGTAGAGCTTCACGCTCTGCTGGTAGAAGGCGGCTCCCTCCGGCGTGCGGTAATTGGAGCGGATGATGGTCGTGTTCCGACCCGACGCGCCGGAACCGATGTAGGACTGCTCGAGCACCGCGACGTTGCTCACGCCGTGGTTCTTCGCGAGGTAGTACGCGGTCGCGAGGCCGTGCGAGCCGCCCCCGATCACGACGACGTCGTAGTGCCGCTTCAGCTCTCCACGGGGCCGCCACATGCGGGAGATGCGGAAGATGTCCTTCACCGGCCGAGCCCCCGCGCCATGTCCGCGACGACCTCCGCGACGAAGTGGCCGAGCTCCTGCGGCACGAAGAGCCGGAAGCGCTCGCCGCCGCCGCGCCGCTCGATCAGCGCCGGCGTGCCGCGGGCGATCGATCCGATCGCCGGCAGCGCCTCGAGGTCGAGCTCGGTCAGGCGGCGCAGCAGCTCCTCGCCCTCGACCTCGAATGCGGCGAGCGCGGCGGTCATGTCGTAGACCCGGCGGTCGTCCGCGGCCAGCCGCTCGCGCGCGGCCCGGGTCGACGCGTCGGTGACGAGCAGCGCACGGTCGTCGCTGATCCGGATCAGCTCCTCGCCCGGCTCCGGCTCGAGCGCGGCATTTTCGCCGCGGATCTCGAGCTTGCCGAGCGCGGAGACGTCGGTGAGGCCCTCCGAGACGGCGTGGCGCAGCGGCGAGACGAGCGCGACGCCCGCGTCGGCCTCGTCCGGCGAGAGGAACGAGAGCCGGCTCACGAGCGCAGCAGCTCCCCCTGCGGGTCGTAGAACGGCGTGAGCGTGACGGTCGCCGGGTGGTCGGCGCCGTCGACGCGGATCGAGATCGCCGCGCCCTCCTCGGCGCGGTCCGGACCGACCCAGGCGAGGCCGATCACGCGCCCGACCCGTTCGCTCACGCGCGCGCTCGTGACGCGGCCGACCGGGCGCCCGTCGCGGACGACCTGCGCCCCCTCCGGGGGCAGCACGTCCATCGTGAAGCCGACCAGCCGCTCGCGGACGCCGCGCTCCTGCAGGTGCTCGACTGCCCACTTGCCGACGAAGTCCTCCTTCTCGAGCTTCACGATCCACGGCATCCCGGCGGAGAGGAGGTTGGATTCGGAGTCGGTGTCCTGACCGACGATGATGTGCGCCTTCTCGAGCCGGAGGACGCGCTGCGGCTCGAGCCCGAACGGCACGGCGCCGAGGGCGACGAGTGCGTCCCACAGATGCTCGCCCGCGCTCGCGGGACAGTGGAGCTCGTAGCCGAGCTCGCCGACAAAGCCGATCCGCAGGCCGAGGCACGGGATCCCGGCGACGCTGATCTCCTTCGCGTCGAGATACCGGAACGCGTCGTTCGAGACGTCCGCGTCCGTCAGCCCGGCGAGCGCCTCCCGAGCGCGGGGGCCGGCCAGGTTGACCGCCGCGAGCGCGCCGGTGACGTTGACGATCTCGACGTCGTAGCCCCAGACGGCGTTCCACCACTCGAACCACTCGCAGACGCTCTCGGAGCCGGTGGAGGTCGTCGTCACGTAGTAGAGCTCGTCGCCGAGCCGCGCGATCGTGCCGTCGTCCATGATCCGGCCGCCGTCGGTCGTCAGGACGCCGTAGCGGATGCGCCCGGCGGCGAGGTCGGCGAAGCGGTTCGGGTACAGCCGCTCGAGCAGCTCGGGCGCGTCGGGCCCCTCGACGAGGATCTTCCCGAGCGTCGAGACGTCGATGACACCGAGCGACTCGTGCACCGCCCGCACCTCCGCCTCGGAATCGCCGTAGTCGAACGGACGGCGCCACTGGCCGGTCCACATCATGGTCGCGCCGGCCTCCACGTGGCGGAAGTGAAGCGGTGTGCGCTTCGCTGCCTCGTAATGCCGGCCGGCGAGCAGGCCGAGCTCGACCGGCGACCACGGCGGCCGGGCGGTGGTCGTGCCGATCGCCGCCTCGTCGGTCTCGGTCTCACGCGCGAGCAGGCGGATCGACGACACGTGGCAGAGCCGGCCCTGGCACGGGCCCATCGTCACCGTCGTGTACCGCTTCGCAAGCTCGATCGAGTCGAACCCTTCCGCGAGGGCGCGTTTGAGGTCTTTCTCGGTCACGTCCTCGCAGACGCAGACGAAGGAGCGCCCGCGGTTGCGGCCGCCGTCGAAGCTCGCCGCAGGGACGGCCGCCGGCCCGAGCTCGCCCGCGGCGGAGCCGACAGCCTCGACTCCGGGCGGCAGGTCGGTCGGGACGAAGATGCCGCGCTGCGGGTCGTACTCGACCCGCGCGCCGCTCTGGGCGAGCAGCGAGTAGGCGGGTTGGCGGCCGCCGGACATGACGAGCAGGTCGCAGTCGACAGCTTCGCCGTCGACTACAAGGCGCGAGAGCCGGCCGCGTCTTCCGACGGCCGCGAGGTGGACCGGTCGCTCCGCGCGGAGATCGACGACGCGTGCGACCTCCGTGCCGGCACGACGCAGATCCTCTGCAACCTCGAGCCCGTTGTCGTCGACGCTGACGATCGCGGCATGCTCGCCGGGTTTGATCGACCACTCGCTGGCCAAGCGGCGAACGCCGTTCGGCAGCATCACGCCGACGAGGTCGTTGCCCGGGAAGACGAGCGGCTGCTCGATCGCCCCCGTCGCGACGACGATCCGCTCGGCGCGGAAGCGGTACAGAACGTCGCCCGCGTCGACCGGAACGAGGCCGCCCTCGTAGATCCCGAGGGCCCGCGCGGGCGCGAGCACCTCGTACGGGCCGCCGGCCGTCACGCCGCCGCGCTCGTCGACGAGGACGACCTGTCGCCCCTCGGCGGCGGCGGCCGCCGCCGCCTGCCGCCCCGCCCCGCCGCCGCCGATCACGAGCACCTCCGCCCGCCGGTGCTCCGTGTCGTAGCGGCGCGCATGACCGTCGGCGCCGCCGACCCGGCCGAGCCCGGCGACGTTGCGGAGGAAACGCTCGTACACCGGCCACAGCCGTCTCGGCCGGATCATCGTCCGGTAGTAGAAGCCGACGGGCGTGAACGGCCCACCGAGGCGGTCGACGACGGAGAGGAGATCACGCTCGAGCGAGCCGAGGACGTTCTGCGCGCGCACGACCGCGCCGTCGCGCACCGGCTCGACGCAGAGGCGCACGTTCGGAACTCCGTCGACGGTCATCATGCAGTTCGGACAGTCGCCGGAGCAGCAGAGAAGGCCGCGCGGCCGGTGGTACTTGAAGCTGCGCGAGAAGACACGGCGGCCGGCCGCGTAGAGCGCGGAGCCGATCGTGTCGCCCTCGAAGCCGGTGATCTTCGCGCCGTCGTACTCGAACGTGAACGGCTTGCGGCGATCGATGCGCTCGCCGGGCTGGGGCGCGATCCTCATCAGACGGCAGGTGTGTCGGGAACGGCTGCCTCGACCGGCGCAGGCGTACGCCCGCGCGACGGCTCCGGGATCTCGGTGCGCAGCACCTCGTTCGTCCGCGTGTCACGCTCGGCGACGAACCAGAGGCCGCAGCCGGTTCCGTGGTACCACCACTCGCGCTGGACGCCGGCGACGTTGTCCCGGAAATACACGTAGTCGGTAAGCTCGCGCAGCGTCGGACGCTCGGGCGGACGGCGGGTCACCTCGCCCTGGTACTTGAACTCGTCCACGCTCCTCGGCCCGCAATGGGGACAGGCGAGCAGGAACATTATTGCGCGCTCCGCAATAGCATCCTGTACAGTGGAACGCTACCGGAATGGCGAGAACGGGTCAACCGTCGAGGGAGCGCGTCGCAGCGGCGAGCCGCTCGCTCGCGATCCTCGACGTGCTCGCCGCCGAGGGCGAGCTCGGGACGAACGAGATCGCCCGGCGGACCGGCGCCGTGCCGAGCACCGTCTCCCGTCAGCTCGCGACGCTCGTCGAGTCGCAGCTCGTCGAGCACGTGCCGGAGAACGGCCGCTACCGCCTCGGGATCCGTCTCGTCGAGCTCGCGAACTCCGTGCTCACGCGGCTCGACGTCCGCACGGTGGCGCGGCCGCACCTGGAGGCGCTCGTCGCGGCCGTCGGCGAGACGGGAACGCTGTCGGTGCCCGGCGACCCGGACGCGATAACGGTCGAGGTCGTCCAGGCCGAGCACTACGTGCGCGGCGTCTCCCAGCTCGGCCGGCCTTCGATCGCGCACGCGACCGCGGCCGGGAAGGTGATGCTCGCGTTCACCGACCGGAAGCCGCAGCCGCCGCTCGTCGCAGACACGCGAAAGACG
>Ga0137371_10002843_pt1 | contig 13785 bp, 16 predicted proteins | sample SagtaG_7_FD_104919 | JGI IMG/M metagenome (GOLD analysis project Ga0137371, IMG submission 104919) | Vadose zone soil microbial communities from Sagehorn Ranch, Mendocino, California, USA - Sage1_R_40_16 metaG | ecosystem: Environmental > Terrestrial > Soil > Vadose zone | place: USA... | reverse complement strand
CTAGGAGCGCCAGCCCGGCGTTCTGGAACGCCATCAGGTCTATCGGAGTGTACTCGTCCATCTGTCTCCTCCTGCGGGTGTTCTATCGAACGCGCCTGCTGTACGAGAGACCCAGAGTTGGGGGGAGGGAAACGATTCCGCGCAACATCCAGCCACATCTTCACTTTAGCCCGCTCTGTGCCGGTACCACTTGCTCTGGGTAGGATTGCTGTGCTACGTGCCATTCTAGCACAAATCCAGGTCGTTTGCTTGCCTCCTGTCCATGTGGACAGGCTTCGCAAAAGTTCTCGTTTCTGTCTCGCCTTTGGTGGGGACGAATTGCCAAAGAAAGATGAGCTTTGCGACTTTTGAGAAGCCCAGTGCCAGGCGCTGGCAAGCACCAGGTAAGACCTTCCAGGAGAAGAGGAACGTTACTTTTTATACAATCCAGTACCTGGTGACTGGGAAGCGTCTATCTGTGATGGAATGAAATCTGAGGCGCGAGTGTTCTCTAATTTAGAGCCACCCGCAGGAGCAACACCTGGATTGTTCGAAGCTCCATTGGATGATGTTCACATGGAATATGGCCTCCCCAAAGAGGTCAGTTGCAAACTGACCTGACGACGATCTCCTCAGAGCCTGTTTGAAAAGGTCAAGAAGCAGCCAGTCGGCGCAACATCAAACGAGTCATAGCGATGTAAATCATCGCTTCGCTGCTGCTTGGCAGGACTTCATAATCCTTGCCCAAACGCCGACATTGGGTCAGCCAGGCGAAGGTGCGCTCGATGACCCAGCCACACTACCCCCACAGACAGTTTTCTGTTTCTGCGTGCTTGCCATTGCGTACTCCTTTCGTGATTCGCTCGTATGATATCCTCATCAAGCTTGTTCAGCAAGTGGTGTATCCGTCCAGCGGTGGCGGAACTCGTCCCCGATCACACGCTGATGATACGCTCGAAGCCGTTCCTGTTCCGCTTCGTCAGCCCACACCACCCAGCGGTGTAGGGGTTCATCGAGTTGGCGCGCTCGCACCACCCCTTGACGAATCCAGTGCAAGAGCGTCCCGCGTGGGATGCGAAGGTGGCGAGCCAGTTCGGTTGGCCACCATTCATGGGGTAGGAACCCCTCATGATGCCGAACTCGCGGACGCGGCGCTTTCATGCCTAACTGGCGTTGCAGCTGCGTGATCATCTCTGCGCGAAAGCCAGTAGTGGAACGGGGAGGGCGAAAGCCCGCCTCATTCAACGCCTGCGCAATCGCCACCGCTGCCCAGCCCGCTTCGGTCAACACCTGGACCTGGTGGCAGATCTGCGGATAGGTACTCAACTCGCTCAGCTTGCCAATTGGTCGGATCACGACTCCCTCGGTGTGACCTCCGCCGATCCACTCAATACATACCTTCACCCGTTCGCTGCTACCTTGCACGTCAACGATGACCCGTTCAACGACCTGGCGAATGATCTCCTTCCGATCGGCTGCCGTGGTAGTTGAAGCGCTCCAGAGTGTGGGAATGTCCGTTGCCAGGCGGCGAATCGCCTCTCGCTCGGTTTCCGAAAGCAGGCGTGGCTGGCGCTGGACAAAGCGATGATACTCCTCCTCAAGTTGTTGTTGAGATGCCAACTTCTCTTCCCAGGCACGTTCCAGCGTGCGGGCCACGAGCCGATGTTCCGGTTCGACGGCATGGTACTGACGAGCGGCCCGCTCCACTTCATAGGCGGCTCGTTCGCGCCGGTGTTGCCAGAGCTGGTCTAATTCGGTCCGTTCCTGCTCCAGATGCTCGGTGGCGGTGAGCGACAACTCTAAGGTGGCTGGCTCCAAAGCGGCGAGGACCTGCTGAATGACGAAGGTATCCAGGCATGCACCTGCCAGGTGTTGGCATCTCGGTTCGCCGTAGTGCGTCCAGCGCTCCACACATTCATACGTGTGCAGCCGCGCACCCCCGTCATCATAATGGACGTTGAGCCGACAGCTACCGCGGGCGCAGACCGCCAGACCGGCTAAGAGGGCTGGTCCAGTGCGCACAGCTCCCATGGCATCCGCACGTGCGCGGTTGGCCGCGAGCCGCGCCTGGTTGCGCTCATACTGCTCGGGAGAAATGTAGGACGGGCAGTGATTGGGGAGCAGGACCAGCCACTCATCTGGCGTCATCACCACTCGACCCGTGCGTGGTCGCTCCGGCTGCTTGCGACGGGGATCGTCCTGTCGTCGTCCGTAGACGTAGGAACCAGCGTAGAGGGGATGTTTGAGTATCATCTGTAAGGTGACCCGATTGGGGCGGCGCCAGACCAGTTCCCCTTTGCCAGGCCCCTCGCGCACGCGCACCCCGAGCTGGATCTGGTGCTGGGCCAGGTAGCGTACTAGCCCGCCAAGCGTACCCAGTTCGTCAAAGGTGCGGAAGACGAGCCGGACGACCTGTTGCACCTGTTCATCAGGGTCGAACTGAATCTCGTCGGTGGGACTCCAGATGTAGCCAATCGGCAGCGCAAACTGCAGCTCGCCCCGCTGGGCTTTGCTCAAGCGGCCCTGGTGCATCCGCTGCTTCAGGATATGCAGTTCGGCTTCAGATATGGTTCCCTTCAGTCCTAAGAGGAGGCGATCATTGTACTGCACCGGGTCGTATATCCCATCCAGATCAGCAATCAGGGTGTGAAAGAGCGCGCACAGTTCCAAAAGTTGATGCCAATCCTTGTTGGAGCGTGCCAGGCGCGACATTTCGACCCCGAAGATGATCCCGACGTGATCCAGGCTCACCTCGGAAACCAGTCGTTGGAAGCCCGTTCGCCCCTGCGTACTCGTCGCGGACTTGCCTAGATCTTCATCGATCACCAGGATGCGGTCGGCGGCCCACCCCAGCGCTTGGGCTCGACTCACCAGCCCATATTGCAGTCGTGTTGACTCCTGGTGGTCCAGGACTTGTTGGACGGTGGATTGGCGTACGTAGACGACCGCGAGCCGCTCACGATGGAAGGCGCGAATTTTCTCCGCGCGCACGTCATCCAGTGCAGTGAGGCCGGACTTACTCGGTACTCGCGTCGAGTTCATCGTCGTCCTCCTTGCCTGGTGTGCGGCCGCGTTCCAGTTGGCGTTCGAGCAGATGACTCAGCAGCCAGAGAAGCCGCTGACGATTGGCCGGGGGCAGAGCCTCCCACCGACTGATTCCCTGGCTGGAATCGGGTGGGGGGGAGCCGTGTTGGATGAGAGACTGGACATGGGATACCGCCCTCCTCATGCGGTGAAGCTTGGGCTCGCTGCCGGTGCTCAACCCAGGTAAGCAAGTTCAGCAGCCCACTGATGCCAAGCATAGGAGGTGGAGGAGATGTTGTCAACTGAAGTGATTCAGGGGTATTGTGATTGGGTGTTCTCCACGACCCAGCGTCTGGGAAGAACCACGAAGCCTTTTTGCCCATCGCAGCGCAACACGGGCTGCAAGACGAAGCGGTAGTGAAGCATGACCCACTCCAATAAGTGACCCCGGTAGGTGCCGTCGACCCAAATGCGACGTAACTTCTTACAGGCTCCTCCTAAACGCCGAAGCAAGAGCCGGGCTCCGGCGGGGTCGGAAACGGCAGCCGAGGTGACCACGACTGCCAGCAGCAAGCCGAGGGTATCCACCAAGATATGACGCTTCCGCCCGTTGACCTTCTTGCCCGCATCGTAGCCACGCAGGCCGCGCATCTGCGTGGTCTTGACACTCTGACTGTCCAGTGCGCCAGCCGTTGGGTGCTTGTGGCGACCCACTCCTTGACGTACTTGGGCGCGAAGCGTGTCATGGAGCCGTTGCCATGTCCCATCATCGCGCCACTGTTGGAAGTAGGTGTACACGCTTTGCCACGCTGGCTACTCCCGAGGCAACATGCGCCATTGACAGCCACTCACGACAATGTACCAGATCGCATTGATGACCGCTCGCATCTCCAGGCTGCGCGGTCGTCCTCCCGGCTTTGCCGGAGGGATCAATTCTTTGATACAATTCCACTGACGGTCGGTCAGATCGGTGGGATACCGTTGGTTCTTTTTCATAGTCCAAGTGTACCGCCTCGATCCCTCGGCTGTCACCCCTTTTCAAACAGGCTCTCAGACCTGTACCGGTGTTGTCTGATCATTGTGCTACGGTGTATAACTTGATCAAGACCCTCGCACAGTAGTGAAAACACGTACCTGGCGAAAACTATCTGAGAGCGGCCAGGATCCACAGCAGGTGAAAGTACAACGGCTTTTATGAGATGGCAAAGAGATGGAATGGAGGAAACAACTATGACAAAGGTCCAGAGCGGAATAGATGTGAAAAGTCGGTTCAAAGCGCTGTCGGAAGCTGATATTCAAGCCTTAGCCGATGACGCGAGCTTTCGAGAAGGACATGACTACTATCTCAATCAAGCAATTGTGGAGCCGACCCTGAGTGAGTCGGTGCTCTGGGCGTTCTGTCACAGTTCAAGTGGCGGCCCATACCGCGTCGAAGCAACCCTGGCACTGGCAAGCGACCAAAGCTCAAAGAAGCTGGTTTCTGGAATCTGTACTTGTCCACGAGGCGGCTTTTGCAAGCACCTGGTAGCCTTGCCCCTCACCTGGCTCCATCAGCCGGAGCGCTTTGTGGTACACACAGGACTCATGAGGCAGTTGAGTGAGAAGAGCCGCGAGGAGTTACTGGCCCTCCTGGAGCAACTGGTGCAGCGGCAACCTGATATAGAACCGCTGGTTGAACTGCTGATAGAACTTCCGCTAGGGGCGACGACCCAACAGAAGAAGCGGCCAGGCAGGGGCCGAGAGCGCACGCTTGATCCTTCTGCTATTCAAAGTCAGGTAGCCTCAGCTTTCTATCACGCGGGAGGAGGATGGGGTGCTGCCAGCCGCGTTGCTGCTGATTTAGAGCAGTTGTGCGGTATCGGCAAGGACTTTGCCGAGGCGGGCGAGTGGGCCAACGCGCAGACCGTGTATGCGACGCTTGCCGAGGAAACTATCATACAGTATGAGGGGTTACACGATGAGGGTCAGGTCAGTTGGATTCTGGGTGAGTGCGCCGCTGGCCTGGTAGCCTGTCTGAGTGCTCAGTCCACCCTCCCACGGAACGAACGATTGGATGCTCTAGCACGCGAAGAACTCCTGATCTCGCTGTTCGGCCTCTGGAAATTTGGCTCCAATTACGGTGGGATCGGGGTAGATGTTGCTGGAGCGATGGTGGAGCAGGTGACGAAGCACGAACGGAAGGACGTGGAGGCATGGGTGCGTCAGGAGATGAGGCCCGGGCAGGATTTCTCAAGTAAGTGGCACAACCGCAGAATCATCGATTTTCTGGCGACACTCAAACAAGCGGAGGACTTCAACGATGAAGATTTGCTTGAAGAGTATCGCAAAGTCGGTCTACACAAAGAAATGGCGGAGAAATTCCTGCAGCTTGGCCGTGAAAACGAAGCGCTGGGCGTTGCCCAGGCAAACTTGACTGAATCCATGGACGTGACCTGGTTCGCAGAGCAGTTGCTGAAATCAGGTGAGATGTGGCGAGACCAGGCCCTGGCATTTGTGGAAATGAGGCTAGGCGAGGTCAAACCTGCTCTGCAGGGCAAGCCGCAGGACTTCACATATGCACAAACTGTGGACACGTACCGGCGCTGGTTGAGCGAAAAGTACCTCTTGTACGGCCAGACAAAGCAAGCTTTGGACATGGAGCGCGCTCGCTTCAAGGCCAGCCCAGATAACACCACCTATCGCTCCGTTCGATCAGCAGCGCTGGCAATCGGTCAGCCAGAAGATCTCTGGCCTGGACAGCGGCCACAGTTGATTCGGACGTTAGAGCAGCAAGGCCGTTGGGGGGCACTCATCAGTATCTACCTGGATGAGAAGGAGGTCGGTCAGGCACTCGCTGCCCTGGCAGAGATAGAGCGCACACCAAGGGCACCGTTCTACGGATATGGATCCCGCTCTGAAGGCCCTTCGAGTCACTATCAAGCGCAAGTGGCAGAAGCTGCGGAGGAGGCTTACCCAGATGAAGCGATTCGGCTGTACAAGCCTGTTGTACAAAGACTAATTGACGGGCGCGGACGCGAAAATTACCAGCAAGCGACGGGCTACTTGATCCGGATCAGACTGCTGTACCAGAAGCAGGGGCGGGAAGCGGAATGGAATACGTATATTACCAACCTGCGGAACAGCAACAAGAGCTTACGAGCTTTGAAAGAAGAATTGGACAAAAGGGGTCTATAATGGAGGCACTGAAGCCTTGTGCGCTCACCGCGCATTCCCAGGGGAAAATGAGGAGAAAGAACTATAGCGAAAAAACCAAACGCATCGAAAAAGAAAAAGCGCATCATCGCCAGTCGACAAACAACTCGACCTCATCGGGCACCAGATCTTTCAAGGAAACTACGCTGAGGCGGTTGTTGAGTGCGAACGCCTGTTGAACTACCTTCCACAGCACGCGTCGCAGCGCGCTGGTGTTCTGGCGCAACTGGAAACCGCACAGGGCATGCTTCAGAACTTCCCGCAAAGCTATGAAGCTTTTACCGAAGCGCTTGCTCTCGAACCAAAGAACGCCGATCTTTGGTACAACCGAAGTATGGCGAGCCGCTTTACTATGCGCTTTGGTCAGGCGTTACGCGACATTGAGCGGGCAATCGAGCTAAACACGAGCAGTGAACTGACTGAGCAGTTCGATGAAGCATTGCAGTTCAGTCGTCAACTAGTGGAAGAGTCGATCAAATTGCGTGGGCCAGACTTTACGCTGGATCAACTGGTCAAGCAAGAAAACTTTTTCCAGCAGGGCCTGGTATTGATGGAGGCCGGGAAGAGGGAGGAAGCCGGGCAGGCATTTCAGGCATCGATTGCCATGGGTGATTGCTTGCCGCAGCCCTGGGGGAACCTGGGAATCTGCTTGATGATGCAGGAACGTTACGACGAGGCCGAGGCGGCGTTGAAACTCGCTCTTGAGATCGACCCCAAATACACGATCGCAAAAAACAATCTCGTAGTGCTCCGTACGTCCCGGCGAACAGGTCCGCCGGCTCTGGTTGAACTGAATGAGCCGTTTAAGAATAGCAAGCTCAACCAATCAATTACTTTTATCAAGGAGTAGCAATTTATCAATGGCTAATCGGAAAAAGAAAGCCACGACACAGCTTGGCAAACAGCCTCCGTGTTACCGCTTCTTTCTCAATCCGTATCAGGATATGCGGTGGACGAGGTGCCCCCAATGTGAGAACAAGATGCACCAGCGGAAGTTGCCACTGGTGATCCATGTCGATCCAATGTACCTGCTCTCTCTGAACAAGACGTGCCGCTACTGCCCGCACTGTGATCTGCTCATTGCTCACCAGGACGATGTGGAACATTTCCTGGCATCCTTCTTCATGGAGCAAAAGCCAGAAGTCATTGGCAATGATTACCTGGTGATTGGGACACTGGATAGGGCAGTGTGGAAGCGCGGGACGCAGCAACCGTTGAACTTGCAGGAGACACTTGAAGCATTGCATGATTTCAAGGAAGTCATCACGTTCAAGGTGACAGGAGGTTGGATGAGAGATGAGGCGAAGCCTTCTACAAAAAAGCGAAGGAGTGGAGTATGAGCGAGACTGATACATCCGATTACGATGTACGAGTACGAGCCATTCAAGCCGCGAATCAGCCCATTCTGAATGCTTTTGAGGTCTGGCTTAAGCAATCAGGATTGAGCGAGAAAACCATCCAAATTCATCTCAGCAATATCGACTTTTTTACGAATTATCTCGTGTATTATGAGCCGCTGAAGAAACTCGACGAGGCCAATAGCGGAGACGTGTGGATGTTTTTAGATGACTGGTTTCCTCGGAAAGCGTTGTGGGCTTCCATCACCAGCATTACATCCTATCTCGCGTCGTTCAAGAAGTTCTTCCGGTGGATGGGAGAAACAGGGCGTGTCTCTCCCCAGACCGTTACGGATGTACTTGAGATACTAAAAGAAGAGAGAGGCACATTTCTCAGAAACGTTGCTGAGTAATAGAGTGCAAGCTCCTGCCCTCATCTTTATCGACGCAGTGCCTCTAACATCGGCACTAATTTGTACTTGCGCTGATGACGGTCCAGCAACTCAGACAGGTACGTCCGCCATTCCTCTTCACGGCCCATGTTTCGATAGGCCGTACGTGCCTTTGCAAGCCAGTTCGCTGCCGTGCGGTAGTACTGTGCTTTGCCTTCATCCATGAACGGCTCCGCCTGCTGCCGACAGACCTTGATCACCCATGCGGGATGTGACTGCATAGCAGCGTCCACGACTCGCTCTACCAGGGTATGCGTTGCCTTGGGCTCTACTGCTGCTATGGCATCATCAATGAGTCCCTCGTGCAGGAACACATCGACTTGCCCTCGTGGAACGTATGACTTCGTGTGGCGTACGTACTCCAGCAGGTTCGCACGGCGCTCAGGCCATTGTTCCCCGGCGATCTCTGCCACGCGAAGATAGTTGGCTAAGCTCAGTTCCTCGCGAAAAGCCACTTCGGCGGCTGTAAGGGCTCGCGTTTCTTCGCCCATCGTCGCCGCTTCGTCCCGGAGCCACTTCGCGAGTGAAACCTTTGGTCCCTGGAGACGAAGACCTTCCTCTGCGATTTGCAAGCCTTGCTCACGTTCGCCCCGGTCATACAACCCCCTGGCCAGAGTAAGAGCCTCATTCGCAGTCTCCAGGTGTGCTCGCCCATAGGCTACTGCTTCTTGCGTGCGACCCAGGCGTACCAACATAGCGACGTAGGCTTCGTTCTGTCCTTGCGCTCTGGCAAGATGAAGATACTCTTGCAAGCGCCCACGCCGCTCCAATATATGGAGGCGGGCGACCGTTACTTCAGATACTTCTCCATCCCAGGAGTCGTTTTCGATGTCGGTTCCCTGCAAAACATGTTGGAGTTGAGGATCGTCCCAGCCTCGGAGGGCCGCTTCATGTGCTGCCTCAAAGACCTCCTCGACTCCGTAATCATCAATTTCCCGTTGCCAGGTCTCCAACTTGCTTGCCCATACCTTGCGTTCCCTGGACGAAAGGTCCACGCTGAGCAAGGCTTCTGTCCAGATAGGACCCAGATCTTGAAAGAACCCACTGGCCTCACCATCTGAATCATCCAGATTGGTCCAGTCAGCCACATATGCTTCAGTAATGGCTTCAAGCAAGGCGAGAGCACTGCGACCATCGTCAGCCTGGATCAATGTCCAGCCCTGCTCAAGCAACTGGCGTACCTCATTAGCGACCGCACCCACCTGCCAGTAGGCTTCAGAGGCACGCATCCGGTCCAAACTGTGTAAAATAGATCGTACCTGCCGACGTACAGCTTTGGCATCTACCTGCGCCCGTCGAGGTGAAGAGGTGTCAAACTTGTCCATGATTGCTTGCCTCCTTAGCGATTGGCAAACCACACAGCGTAATCCTCCACTAATTGCCGGATCTCGACATCCGCATCTGTGACCTTCAGATCACACAGGGGAAGTTCATACACCCCGTCTTTCTGCTTCACCGCCACGATGGTGCCATATGTCTCATCCAGGAAGGTGATGTCCAGAACCTTGACCCGAGCGCCCTGGCGAACCGGCCCGCGCTGATATTCTACTACCGTAGCCGCGAAAGGGAAGACCAGATGCTCCTCTAGATACGCATGCCAGATCCGAAATACCGCAAACTCGTCGTGATCCTGTGCCCGGCTCACGATCTCTTGAATCCGTTTGCCTTGTTCTCCTCCGAGATGTAGCCAGCTAGACTTGGACTCAATCTCCGCGATGGTCCTGGCCACGTCGTCTTCGGTATCGCGTGCTGTCGCAGGTTCCACTTCATGGTTAGACAGATTCATCTCTGACCAGGACATCCCCTCTTCTTCACACCAGGCAATATGAGTGAGAGGCATGCTCTTCAGTGTGTGGCTATCCCATTGGATGGTCAGGGTTCCCATCTCATCAAAGATCGCACTGATGCGCCCCTGCCACCCACCAATATTGTGGCCCGTATCTGGATCGGTGACGCCTGGTTTGACTACGACGCTCTCACCTTTTGTCCAATTTCTGCTTTCCATCTTTCTTCCAACGTTCCAATATTCTCCCTCCTTGGGAATACACGCTTCAAGTGTATCACATAGGTAATGGCTCTCAGTCATCTGACTGTATTGAAAACCATCATTGAGTAACCGATAGGGTTACTTCTATATCGAGTAGCTCTGAAAAAGGTCAGAGAGGAGAGAAGGGACACTCTCAGTAGGATACCATCAATGCGCAAAGGGCATAATTTTGCGGATAACAATTGAAGAATATTGATTCCATAGAGTCTGTCAAGTAGTTTGTGGTGCGCCCTTTAACGAGTGAACGTATAGCCTGAAAAGGTGTATTGGCTACTTGGCACATCCGTTCGTAATTTGACGCCGTAAGAGCGATAGATCATGACTCCATTGCTTGCCAATGCGTGTGAGACCACAGTACAATCGGAAGGTATTCATCCCTGCTCACACGAGCCGTCGCTCTTCACGTTTTTCTGTCCTGCCAGCCTGCACTGCAACCATTGCACGGCGATCAAGGCCTTGGCATCCACTATGTTCCTCTCGTGCAGGGCTGTCCAGAGCTCAGGCAGCGAGAGTTCCACCTGCTCAATATCTTCGTGCTCAGCAGCACATCCGCCTCCCGCGGCAACCCGGTCCGTCTCACCGACTTCTGCGTAGTAGAGCGCAACGCGTTCAGATCTGCCTCCTGGTGAAACATAGAACGTGGCGATCGGTTGGAGGTCGCCTACCTGGTAGCCAACCTCTTCGTGTACCTCGCGTCGAATGGTCTCCTCCGGCCGCTCGCCCGGGTCGACCATGCCCGCAACCACCTCCAAGAGCCAGCCTGGACCTTTCTTGTAGGTCGGATACCTGAACTGCTTGATCAGGATGACCTTTTGTGTATCCCGGTTCCACAGAAGCGCCGCTGCCGCATCACCTCGCTCGAAGACGAGCCGACGGACAGGCTCGCTCATCTGCCCGTTGAACCGCTCAAAGCGCAGCGTCGCCTCCTCGATCTTGAAGACGTCATCAAACACTACTCGCTGGTTCACGATTTCTACGCGCTTCATCTTTCCCTTCTCTTGTTTCAACACCTTCTCTTTGTAACACGCTCGTAGACCAGATTCAGGCGCTGCTTCCTGAGCGTACTGTAAATCGTCTTACCTGACATGCTCTACTTCCGCTGCGCTACAGAGTCGATGGCGCTGTAGCGCAAAACTGTCATTGTTCCTGTGCAAAGTTACCATTCACAGATGATTTCCCCATTTGGACCCTCTTCAGCTAGGTTTTTGTTCCCCTCCTTGATTCCCTACCCTTAGAGATGGATACACTCCATGATCTCTGTGTTGCTGCAAGCAGCAGAGGAACGTGTTACCATAGAAGGGACGTGCACCAGTAACGGGGAACCCTCCTGCACTATCACACAGGAGTAAAGCACACACCAAACACGCAAAGAGCACCAGATGACCACGAGAGAGAAAAGCGATGCATGACGTGTTCGCCCTCATGGCAGGCGGGGATCGTAGGTCCGTTGGGAATGTCAATGCAGTGCTTGCTGCGGTGGAAAACGATCCATCCTTCTTTGAGGTAGCTTAATGAAGATGCACTGATCTGCACGCGGGCTGCATCCTCAACGGAGTACTGCGAAGCCGAGAAGACCATACCAACACAGGAGACGAACAGTGGACAGAAAACCGTTTAGAATCCTCGCTATAGCGGGCAGCCTGCGGCAGGGTTCCTTCAATCGAGGGCTGTTGCGCGCCGCAAAGGAGGTTGCGCCCGAGTGGGTCGAGGTGCAGTTCTTCGACATCGGCCAGTTGCCTTTCTTCAACGAGGACGTCGAGGCCACCGGGGACCCTGAGCCAGTCCGCCGGTTCAAGGATGCCATTGCCACCTCAAACGCCGTCTTGATCGCCACCCCTGAGTACAACGGTATGGTACCGGGGGTGCTCGCCAACGCCATCGACTGGGCCTCGCGACCAACAGGTCGCAGTGTGCTGCGTACCAAACCGGTGGCATTGATGGGTGCGGTCCTGGGCAAGTCGGGCTCAGCAAATGCATAGGCCGCCTTGCGTGGGGTGCTCGCTCGCATTGGTGCCGTCGTGGTACCCGATCCGCAGGTGCTGGTGCCACGGGCCTCCAGACTATTCGACGAGCACGTGGACCTGCATGACGAGGGCACGCGCGAGGAGATCCGCCAGCTGGTCGAGGCGCTGGCCCACTGGTGCCGACGCGTCCAGCCCGAAGAGCCTGTCAGCACGCAGTCGGTGACTGCTCCGTAGGCTAACTCGCCAGTGGATGGTTGACGCTACTGGTCAGTTCAGAAGGAATACTCCATGGCCCCCGAAAGCCCAGAGAAACAGGGAGAGACAGACAACCCCTTTGCCTACTTGTCTCCCAACGAGTTTGTGCTCCTGACCACGTTTCGCAAAAGTGGTGTTGGCGTTCCGACTGCCATGTGGTTTGCCCATGAGCAGGGCAAGCTCTACATGGTCACGGGTCGTACCACAGGCAAGATCAAGCGCATTCGCAATAATGGGCGAGTGCTACTGGCTCCCTGTGATCTGATGGGCAAGATGCTTGGGCTACACATTGAGGCCTTTGCCTACGAATTACCAGTTGCTCAGCATGTGCATGCTAATGCCCTCTTAGCAAAGAAATACGGGGAGGAGTACGAGATGGACTCCTCCAGTGAGGGGGAAGAAGCGGACGAAGAAACCTTCATCGAGATCATAAGCAGAGTGCATTTCCTAAGCGAGGCAGTGAAGGAGGTAAACCATGAGTGACCTTCCTCCACACTTCATCGCTGATGTAAGACATCCCAGGGGATACCCAGACCTCGATGTGGGTCGGTGGTTCCAGTGGCGGAGCATACCCATGATCGAACTGAGCGCCTTCGACACTTACCAGTTCGTCAAAAGCATGCTTCCCCAACCAGCACAGACAATCTTGGAGGTTGGCTGTGGCAACGGCTACCTTACCCTTGAGCTGGCTAGAGAGGGCCATGCTGTCACTGGAATTGATCTGTTAGCAGATATCATCGAGGTGGCCGAGCGAAGCAAAGCTGCTCATCCTGACACCCCTGGGTTTGGCAGCCTGCGCTATCTCTGTACAGACGTGAATACCTGGCAAACTCCGGATGCGAGCGTTGATTGTGTCATCTTCAATCGTTCCTTCCATCATATCAGCGACTTGCCGCAGACGATGGCGGCGGTGAAACGCCTCTTGAAGCCGGGAGGCAGAATCATCTGCCAGGATTACGTCTATGATCGGTTTGACGAACAGACCGCCTGCTGGCTCTATCAGATGCAACGCTTGCTCTTCCTGAGTGGACACTACAATACCGACCCGGCAACGCTACCTGATGAGGCAGCCTCCATCGGGGCAATGAGAACGGCCTGGCTCACACGGTCCTCCGAGCACCACCTCAACCAGTATGAGGAGATGATGTCAGCACTCCATGGGACATGTCACGAGCACCATTTTGCCTGGGTTCCCTATCTCTTCGTCTACATCGGCAATGGGATGCGTGCTGTCTCAGCAGAGCAAGAGCGAGAGCTGCTCACCTTTCTCAAGCGTATGGAACAGTACCTGATCGACCACGATGCTATCCAGGCGGTGGGATTTCGCTTTGTTGGCAGCGCAAACAGCTAACGTACCGATCTTCTGTCCTCCTGGATATGGCTATGCTGGCTACTTGGCGCATCCATTCTTAAAAAGGGGATCAGCAGTTATTGGTGATAAAAATGTTTGAGCCCTAACTGCGGGAGATATAGAGTAACAACACTTCTACTTACCCACATGTAGCCTAAATGAGCGGCATTGTGCCCAGATCGCT
>Ga0137371_10002840_pt1 | contig 13786 bp, 6 predicted proteins | sample SagtaG_7_FD_104919 | JGI IMG/M metagenome (GOLD analysis project Ga0137371, IMG submission 104919) | Vadose zone soil microbial communities from Sagehorn Ranch, Mendocino, California, USA - Sage1_R_40_16 metaG | ecosystem: Environmental > Terrestrial > Soil > Vadose zone | place: USA: California... | reverse complement strand
TGGTCCTCGACGGGATCGAGCGCGTCGCGGAGCCGCTCGGCTTCCGCATTGGCTCACACGACCTCCACGAGTCGCTTCCCGAGGTCGTCGTCAGCGATACCGGCAACCGTTACCGGGCGCTTTCTTACCGTGTTCTTCGCGGGCCCGTGGCCGCGCTTTCGAGCGGGGTTGCGGGCCCCGCTAGCTTCCGGAGCTTGGACGCATGGCCGATTGTCGAAATACGGGCGCGCCTCGTCGCGGCCCTACTTCCGGCACCTATCACGCGAGCAGGTCGCGCACCACCTGTCCATGTACATCCGTCAGGCGGAAGTCGCGGCCGGCGTAACGGTACGTAAATTTCTCATGATCAAAACCGAGGAGGTGAAGCAGTGTGGCATGCAGATCGTGCACGTGGACCTTGTTCTCCACTGCCGCGAAGCCAAACTCATCCGTCGCCCCGTACACCAGGCCTTTCTTCAGGCCTGCGCCCGCAAGCCACATGGTGAAGCCATACGGGTTATGATCGCGGCCGTTCACCATGCCCGAGTTCGCTCCCAGGTCCGGCAACTCGACTGTCGGCGTACGCCCAAACTCGCCACCCCAGATGACCAGTGTGTCCTCGAGCATCCCGCGTTGCTTCAGATCCTTGATCAGCGCAGCGATCGGCTGATCACATTCCCGCGCCAGGCGCCCATGATTGGTTCGGATATCGTCGTGGCTGTCCCAGGGCTGCCCGGCACCATGCCATACCTGCACGAAGCGCACGCCGCGCTCTAACAGACGTCGGGCGATGATCATTTGCCGCGCCTGCAGACCCTCACCGTACATCTTCTTGATGTCCTCAGGTTCCTTCGAAAGGTCAAAGGCGTCGTCCGCTTCCATCTGCATGCGGTACGCCAGCTCGAACGACTGGACACGCGCCTCCAGCAGTGGATCATTCTGGCGTCGCGCCTGATAACCGCGATTCAGCTCCGCCAACAGATCGAGCTGGCGACGCTGCTCAGCCGAGGTCGTGAAGCCACTGTGGATGTTTTCAATCAGCTTCTCGATCTGTGTCTCTCGGGTATCAATATGTGTTGCCTGGTAAGCGCCGGGTAGAAACGCCGAACGCCAGTTCTGATTTCCCTGAGTGGGCAGACCGTCCGGGCACAACACGATAAAGCCGGGCAGATTCTGGTTCTCAGAGCCAAGGCCATAAGTGACCCAGGAACCGAAGCTCGGCCGGACCTGGCGCACGTCACCACAGTTCATCATCATCAGGGATGGCTCATGGTTCGGAATGTCGGTGTGCATCGATCGCACGATGCAGAGGTCGTCGACGCACTCGCCCACATTCGAAAAGATTTCACTGACTTCTGTGCCGCTTTGGCCGAACTTCCGAAACGCGAACGGCGAGGGGAACGCCGCACCCGTGCGGCGCTCTGTTTTCAGCGTGATTGGAATCGGTTTACCCGCGAATTTAGCGAGCGACGGCTTCGGATCGAAGGTATCGACATGCGACGCGCCGCCGTTCATGAACAGGTGCAGCACGCGCTTGGCCCTGGCGGGCAGCGGCGGCTCCTTCGGGGCGAGCGGATTGATGGCCTGGCTGTTCGGCGCCGCCTGCAGGTAACCCGCGTCGCGGAGGGTCGATGTCAGCGCGACCAGGCCCATGCCCATACCGCAGCGCGACAGCATTTCTCGCCGGTTCATAAGATCCCGCGGTTTCATCTCTGCCCTCCTTCAGTCGACAAACGCGAACTCGTTGGTCTCCAGCAGCACCTGCGCGAAGCGTGCCCAAACATCCAGCGGCCGCGGCGACGGGCCCGCAAAGTCGCTCTTGGCACTCCAACTCTGTTCGCCGCACCTTATGACCGGCGCCCAGGTAAACCCGTCATTCTCGGGATCGAGCCGCGCATCGACAACAAAACTGATTGTGTCGCCCTTCTCCACCTTGATGCCGTTTAGCTTTGTCTCGGCGCTCGAGCCATTCACCGACCAGGACGCCAATTCACCATCGCGGCTGGAGACGATCCGGCCGCGCACGCCGTCGCCGTAGGGCACGGCCGGTTGGCCGTGCTGCAGCGTGCCCTCGATATTCAACTTTCCGGAGACCGGGCTTACCCAGCGGCGGATAACGGCTTGATCCGGCAGCCCGCCGGGTTCGCCGCCTGCCGCCCGGATCACTGCTCTGCCGAAGCGTGCCGCAGGCAGCACCGAGCCTCCTTGCCAGCGGTCAGATACAAAGACAGTGAACGGCGTGAACGACTCGACACGACCCGTATCCGCACGAAACTCGGCCACACCGTATTGCCATGGCGAAGCCGTATCGGCACCAACTGCCTGTTCGGCGCCTGACGACAGGAATTTCAGGCTCGCCTCCAACTCCGCTCCATCAGGTTCACGGGCAAAGATCGCGCGGTAAAGATTACGAACCTTCTCGGAAGCCGTCGGCGCGGCGGCCACTTCAGGGCGAGATGTGAGAGCGCGGGCCTGCTCCGCAACGAATGGACTGTTCAGAAAGAACAGCGCTTGCTGCGGCACCGTCGTTACGTAACGCATCGGCGCGTGTTGATCCGGTGAGGCGAAGTCAAAAGCGCTCAACAGACCCGGCACACGCCCGCGTTCAATATAACCGTACACCGACCGCCGCGGTACCGAAGGCTGTGCCGTCAGTGAGAAAGGCACACCCCCCATCGTAAGATCGAGACGCCCTGCGGCGGCCAGCATCGAATCGCGCAAACTCTCGATCTCGAGCCGGCGCCGGTTCATTCGCCATAGCAACTGATTCTCGGGATCAATCTTGCGACCGGCTTCATTGTCGCCGCTCGCTTGCCGGTAGGCAGCGGAGGTCATGAGGAGCCGGTGCAGCTTCTTCAGGGACCAGCCGGACTCCACGAACTTCAGAGCGAGATAGTCGAGCAGTTCCGGGTGAGTCGGTGGATCACCACGGAAGCCGAAATCGCTCGGTGTGCGGACCAGCCCGGAACCGAAGTGGTGCATCCACACGCGATTTACGATGACGCGCGCGGTCAGCGGATTCTCGGCGTCGATGATCGAACGCGCCAGTTCCAGCCGCCCGCTCCCATCTTTGAACGCTCTTTCGTCGCTGCCGCCCAGACAAGACAGGAAGCGCGGCGGCGCCAGCGCACCCGGGTTGTTGGGATTGCCGCGGAGGAATACATGCGCCGAAACAGGGTGCGGCAGATCTTCTACGGCCATCGCGCGCGGGGCCGCGCCGTCATACGCGGCTTGCGCCAGCATCGCGTTGTAGCGGACGCGGATTGATCGCATATTGTTTCTATCACCCTCGGTGCAGATCAGGTCAAATTCCTCGAACGGCACATCGAGCGGTGATTTTGGTCCCCGAACGATGGCGCGGAGCCGATCTGCCTCGGGATCGCCGAAAGGCTGGGCGCGGTCGTATTTCCGCAAGGCTGCGGCATACGATTGCGCGAGATCCCGCAATGACGCGATCGGTTTCGCATCCAGCTCAGCCTCGAGGAGCGAAGCACCCTTGGCGGTTCTACGCACTGCGGGCCACTTCGTCGCGAATTCCTTCTCCGGAATCGCCGCCGCAGCATGCCAGAGGCGGAATAGCGGCTCGCCGCTCTCCTTCGAGTCCCGCAGATACTTTTGCCAGCGAACCAGCAGGTGCTGATTCAACTGCCGGTCGCGAACCAAGTCTTCGATCTCGGGATTGCTCAAACCCTCCGCATCGCGTGCCGCAACCATATGCTCGGCTGCTTGCGTCTTGAAGAAGGCCACCATCTCAGCGTGCCGGCGGATACGATATTCCTGATAGACTTTTTGAATCCGATCGAGCCGTTCCTGGTAGGCTGCCTGCTTCTGCGAGAGTCCAACCGGCTTCCCTAGCAGCGGCAATTTGTCAGGCTCGCGGATGTTCGACAGGATTGAGTACAGAGAGTAGTAATCCCTGGTCGGAATCGGATCGTACTTGTGATCGTGGCAGCGCGCACAGGCGACCGTCAGTCCAAGCAGGCCTCGTGAAACCGCATCGATGCGATCGTCCACCGTCTCGGGGTAGCTGTTTGGGAAATCGCGCCCAAGGCTCAGGAAGCCGAGGGCGGCCAAATGCTGCGGCTCGGCTTTCGGCAGGCGATCGGCGGCCAGCTGATAAAGCACGAATTGATCGTAGGGCAGATCTTCGTTCAGCGCGCGGATCACCCAATCGCGATAGGTGTACGACCAGGGAAAGCGCTGCGCGGTGTTTACCGAGTCGTTCACCGAATCGGAATAACGCGCCACGTCCAGCCAGTGACGTCCCCATCGCTCGCCATATCGTGGTGAAGCAAGCAGCCGATCGATCAGGCGCTCGTAAGCCTGCGGCGACGCATCATGGACAAACCGCTCGACCTCTTCGGCGGTGGGGGGCAGTCCGCTCAAGTCGTATGTCGCGCGTCGGATCAGCGTTCGCTTGTCGGCCTCGGCCGACGGGCTGAGATTCCTGGCTTCCAGGCGGCTCAAGACAAAGCGATCGATATCGTTGCGAACCCAGCCCTGGCTCCTGACGGTGGGGAACGCCGACAACCTTGGTTTCTGCAACGACCACGGCGAAGGTTGTTTCTTATCGGTTGCTGCTGGCTCGGCCGGAAGGGAAGCGCCCTCACGAATCCAAAGCTCGAAATCGGCTACGACCTCTGAAGAAAGTGGATCGCCCGGTGGCATCTTGAGCTTCTTGTCCGTCTGTCGGATCGCGCGAATCAATAGACTGTTCTCCGGATCGCCAGGCTTGATCGCGGGGCCGGAGTTTCCGCCTCGCCGGATTCCCTCCGTCGAATCAAGCAGCAGGCCACCCTGCGGTGCGGCAGCCGATTTGCTGTGGCATGCATAACAGTATGCCGCCAACACGGGTCGAACCTTCTTCTCGAAGTGATCGATCGCGGCATTCTGCGGGCTGGCACCGATCACAAGACCTGCAAGCAAGATCCCGAGTTGCAAGGGCATTCGAGTCTCCTGACAGAGATTAAACCAGAAATCTGGCGAGTGCACGAACATAAGCGGCCCCTGGCGATCTGACCTTGCTGGTGAGCAACCAGGCAGAGATTGGCCGAATAAGCCACTATACGTCCAGGTGCATCGGTAAACGCTGCGCGTTCGGCGGGAGCTATTCGCCAATGTGCATTAGTTCAACTTTGCCACGTATGATTCCCAATCCTGCAATACCACCAACGCGGAGCTCTCTCCCGGCGTGATCGACGGAATTACGAAACTATCCAAAGGAGAACGCGCGCACCGGCGCCACCGTACGACCGCAGGAATTTGCTTGTTCCTGTCACCCCTTCGCGATACAAACACCAAACACCCATAGTTCCGCCGGCCGCGCGCAGAGCGCGAGACTTCGAGCGACGCAACCGCGAGCTAGCGGCGTGGGTCCCGCGAGGGAACAGCACACAGGAGGAGCCCCGTGCCGTTGGCGACCGGCTCACGACTGGGCCCATACGAAGTGCTCGCGCCCATAGGGAGCGGCGCAATGGGTGAGGTCTATCGCGCTCACGATCCTCGTCTCGGCCGCGACGTCGCGATCAAGATCTTGCCTGCCATCGTGTCCACGGACTCAGAGCGCCTCCGCCGGTTCGAGCAGGAAGCGAGAGCCGCCGCGGCGTTGAACCATCCGAATATTCTCGCGGTCCACGACATCGGCTCGGAGAACGGTTCGCCGTACATCGTCTCGGAGCTGCTCGAGGGCGAATCGCTGCGCGATCGGTTGAACAGCGGCGCGGTTCCCGTGCGCAAGGCGGTCGAGTACGCCGTTGCGATCGCTCGAGGGCTTGCAGCGGCGCACGAGAAAGGCATCATTCATCGCGACCTGAAACCGGAGAACCTTTTCATCACCGCCGACGGCCGAGTGAAGATCCTCGATTTCGGGTTGGCCAAGCTCGCCCAAGCCGAACCGGCGCCGGGGAGCGGCAGCCTGATGCCCACCTCGGCGGGCGGAACTACGCCCGGACTGGTTCTCGGAACCGTCGGCTATATGTCGCCCGAGCAGGTGCGCGGCCAGGCCACGGATCAACGGTCGGACCTCTTCGCGTTCGGCGCGATTCTGTACGAGATGCTGGCCGGCCGGCGCGCGTTCCACGGCGAGACGTCCGTGGAGACGATGACCGCGATTCTCAAGGAGGAGCCGCCGGAGTTGCCGGTTGCTGACGGGCAGCTGCCGGTTGCCTTGCGGCGCATCGTCGAGCGGTGCCTTGCGAAGGGCGCGGCCCAGCGGTTCAAGTCGGCTGATGATTTGGCGTTTGCGCTCGAATCGCTTGAAACGGCGTCGGTGCCGCCCCTGAAAGGCGCTCCCGAGATCGCCCCTCGCAATCGTGAGCGGGCCTGGCGGCTTGCGGCCTGCGTCTCGTTTCTCATCGCGATCGCTCTGGTCTGGCCGGCGCTGTTGTACGTGTGGCGCAGCCACCCGGAATTGCCGCTGATGCGCGTCGATATCGTGACTCCGCCGACGGCCGATCCCGTGTCGTTTGCCCTGTCACCCGATGGGCGCCAATTGGCGTTCGTCGCAAACGACGAAGGCCAGTCCCGGCTATGGGTGCGACCATTCGACCAGGCGGCGCCGAGATCGCTGACGGGCACCGAGGGTGCGAGCTTGCCGTTCTGGGCGCCCGACGGCCGCTCGATCGGTTTCTTCGCGGACGGCAAGCTGAAGCGAATCGGGGTCTCCGGCGGAAGCCCGCAGATCCTCGCCGACGCGCCGGCCGGGCGAGGCGGAACGTGGAGTCGCGACGGCGTAATCGTGTACGCGCCCGACACCACGGGGGTGGGTCTGATGCGGATCGCTGCCATCGGAGGATCAGCGGCGCCGCTCACGCGTCTAGCGGCGGGACAGGGCACGCATCGATGGCCGCAGTTTCTGCCGGATGGGCAGCGGATCCTTTTCAATGCCGGCCAAGGCCAGCCGGAGATGCGTGGCCTGTACCTCGGATGGCTGGACGGGCGCGAGCCCAGGCGCATCATGGCTAGTGAAGAGGCTGCGGTGTACGTGCCACCGGGATTCTTGTTCACCGTCTCGGAAGGCACGCTCGTGGCTCGCCGATTCGACGTCGATCGCGGGACCGTAGATGACGAATCGATACCGCTCGCGCAGTCGGTTGGAGAACCGGGAATGAACCGTGGCGCATTCTCGGTGTCGGCTGTGGGGACATTCGCGTACCGAACCGGCGGCCTCGCGCGCCGTCAACTCGTTTGGGCCGATCGCGCCGGCAACACCCTCGGCGTTGTCGGGCCGCCAGACGAGGCAGGAATGGCCAGTCCGGTTCTCACGAGGGACGGCCGCCGCGTGACGGTCGTTCGCACCGTCGGCGGCAACAACAACATCTGGCTGATTGACGTGGCTCGCGGCGTTGCCAGCCGGCTCACATTCGGGCCTCAGGGTTCCGGTGCCCCAATCTGGTCACCCGATGGAAGCCGTGTCGCGTTTCGATCGAATCCGGGCAACGGCAGGTTCGACGTCTTCGAAAAGCCCGCAAGTGGCGAGAAGGATGAACAGCCGCTGCTCTCAACCGAACAGGACAAAGCTCCACTGGACTGGTCTGCCGATGGAAGCGCGTTGCTCTACGACGCGCAGGGTCCGAAGACTGGAACAGACCTGTGGGCCCTCCCGCTCACGGGAGAACGGAAGCCCTTTCCGGTCGCACAAACGAGCTTCGATGAGAGCCAGGGGCGCTTCTCTCCCGATGGGAAATGGATCGCGTTCGTCTCCAATGAGACGGGACGTTCGGAAGTCTATGTCCAGGCGTTTCCGCGGCCTGGCGGCAAAATCCAGGTGTCCACGACAGGCGGCAGATATCCGCAGTGGCGCCCGGATGGCCGGGAACTGCTCTATGTCGCGCCGGACGGTCACTTGATGGCCGCGCCGATTCGCGCCGAGCCGGGCGGTCGAGCGCTCGTGCCCGGTGCACCCGTCGCGTTGTTCGTCACGCGCCTGGCCACCGGGGTGAACGTCCGGCCAACGGGCTACGGATCCCGGGCGCAGTATGCCGTCGCGCCCGATGGACGATTTCTGCTGAACGTCACGCTGGCAGACGCGACGGCTTCACCAATCAGGCTCGTGCTGAATTGGAATGCCGGCCTGAAAAGGTGACGATTCTTCGAGCTTCCGGCCGTCAAGCTGGCCGTAGATGATCGGGGAGGGATAGATGAGCACAGACGCAGGCACGGGGACTTCCGTCGTGTGTTCGATCGTACCGATGCTGTCGGTTCGGAACGGCGCGCGAGCGGTTGAGTTCTACAAGTCGGCATTCGAGGCGATCGAGGTCTGCCGTGTGGAGGATCCCGCCGGGAGATCGGCCGTCCGCTTGCGTCGTAGATCACCGGCTCTCGTCAGCGATGAGGATCGTGCCAAACTCGCCCGCTGGACCAAGCTGCCAAAGACCAGCAACACCCTCACCCCACACGTCGGTTTCCCCGGACCGGAACCACCGGCACACGCGCCGGACGGATGAGCTCATGGGCAACGCCCTGAGCCCCGGTCATAATCATTTTTGATTAGTCATCACTTCGTGCTCATTGTCATTCAGCCACCCGGCTTCCGAACTGGCCGAATTCAACGCGGTTTTTGGGGACGGAATTGCCGCGTGTGTGCAACGACGGTGCAGGCCAGCGCTCATTCATATGTGGTAACGCCTCTTCGGCTTAAGCGGGCTGCAGCCCGTTTCCGCGATTCTTCCCCAATGGAGGCAGTTCAAGTTCGCTCGACGCTGATTCCGAGTGGCCGTGATCCGGCCAGAACCGGCGATGTCGGTACTCAGATGTATGATATGGGGACTTCTCGCTCATGTGGATGGCCAGAGAGCCGAAAATGCACCTGCGAACAGCGGCCCGATTACTTCCAATTAGAGTTGGAAACTGGCAGGCTGCCGCCATTGACAGGCGCCCCAGCCGTGTGGGAATCTAGCCTCAGCGCGCTCTGGGGCGCCTCCTGTCCGCGGCAAGGGAGCCTGCTCCCACCCTGTCCTCGATTTGCGTTTTTTGCACGGACCTTTCATCCGGCCCTGAGCTAAGCGGACCTGGGCAGAAACGGAAGGAAGGTTATGTCACGAAAGCTCACGTCAGCTACCACTCTCGACAATCTGAGAAAAGAAGCCAAACGCTGGCTCAAGGCACTGCGCGAAAACGATGCTCAGGCCCGCAGGCGCTTTGAAACTGGATATCCCAATGGCCCAGACGAACCCGCCCTGCGCGACGTGCAGCACGCGCTCGCTCGCGAATACGAGCTCGAAAACTGGACGCAACTGAAGCAGGCACTCGCGGCCCGCCCTGCTCCAAACACTCGCGCTAATGCCGTCGACCGTTTCCTCGAATACGCCTGCCCCGACCATCACATCCGCAGCCTCCCCGCACATCGGATGGCGCGTCACGCCGCGATGCGGATTCTGGAACAGAATCCCGCCATCGCGCGCGAGAGCATATACACGGCGGCCGTGTGCGGCGAGATTGAAGAGGTGGAGCGCCTTCTCCGCGATCGGCCACAGCTCGCCGACGCCAAGCGCGCGGCCACCGGTCAGGACCGCTCCGGCTCAGGCGGCAGCTACGATTTCCTCGGCGACCTCGGCGGCAAGGACTGGGAGCCGTTGCTCTTCCTCTGCGCCACGCGTCTGCCACTCGCGAAGTCGAACGACCACGCCGTCGAGATCGCGCGGCTGTTGCTCGATCACGGCGCCGATCCGAATGCGTACTGCGTCGACGGCGGCAGTCACTATACTCCCCTGGGCCTCGCCAGAGGCGAAGGCGAGGAGGGGCGCCCGCCGCATCCCCGCCGGGACGAGCTGGTCCGCCTGCTGCTCGAACGCGGCGCCGAGCCCTACGACGGGCAGGTGATCTATAACATCCACTTTCAGGGGAAGGTCCTGTGGTGGCTGAAGCTGATGCACGAGTTCTCGCTGAAAGCCGGCCGCTCTGCCGACTGGGCTGATCCCGAATGGCACATGCTCGACCAGGGCAACTATGGCTCCGGCGCGCGTTGGCATCTGCGCACCGCGATCGAAAAGGACGACATCGAGCTGGCCCGATGGTGCCTGGAGCACGGCGCGAATCCGAACGCAGCACCCGAACGCGATCAGCGCTTCCCGCAGCGCAGCCTGTACGAGCACGCGATGCGAATGCGGCGTCCGGAGATTGCCGAGCTGCTGTTGCGCTATGGAGCCGAGCGGCGGGACGTCGAACTCAGCGACGAGGACCGTTGGATTGCCGCGTGTTTCGCGCTCGATCGCGCCGAAGCGCAGCGCATCCTCGCGCAACACCCCGAGTACGTGCAGTCGCCCACTGCCATCTTCGCCGCCGCACGCGAGGATCGCGCCGATGTGGCGGCATTTCTCCTGGATGTCGGCACGCCGATCGAAGTGGAGGATGCGAAGAAGCAGCGCGCCTTGCACGTCGCCGCGGCGCATGATGCGCTGAATGTCGCCGCGTTGCTGATCGAGCGCGGCGTGGAAGTCGATCCCTACGAGCTGAACTACAGCAACACGCCGTTCGATTTCGCCGCGTACTATCAATTCCCGCGCATGATCGATCTGTTGCGGCGCCACAGCCGCGACGTCTGGAACCTCACCCCAATTGGCGATGTCGACCGGCTCCGCGAAGTCTTCAGCGCCGAACCACGCCTGGCCAAGACGTCCTGGCAGACCACGCCGCTCTTCTGGCTGCCGGAGGAGGAGGACAAGGCGCTCGAAATCGTGAAGCTCTTTCTGGAGCACGGCGCCGATCCGAATTTCCGGAGCAACAAGGATGGGTCGACCGCGGCGGCTGTCGCACGCAAACGAGGTATGCACCGCGTCGCGGACCTGCTTGAATCCGCCGGCGGTGGAGGCGTTCCGGATGACCCGGAGGCACGGCGCGAGCAGCTCGCGCGCGACATGGTCTCCCTCTCCGAGAAGGATGATGAGGAGGCGCTCGGCCGGCTGGCCCGGCACTTCAATCGCATCCTCTCCTTCGAGGACGTGCGCGTTCAGCTTCGGCAACGAGGCTTCAAGCCGCCCCTTTCGCTCGATCAGGCGCGCGAGCTGATCCTCCAATCCAGCGGCGCGCCTCGTCAGTCGGCGCGGCGGCGAAAGCCCGAAGATTACCAGCAGGCCGCGCAGGATTTTGTCAGCGCATTCGACGGCGACGCGGCGGCCCTCGAACGGCTGAATCAGCATTACGGCCGCTCGTTCACCCGCGAGGATTTGGGAGCGGAAATCTGGCGCCGTGTTTACGCGTTCCGGCAGCGCTCCTCCCGGGAGCCTAAAAGGCATCTCAAGCTCGAGGAAGCGCAGATTGTCGTAGCTCAGGATGCCGGTTTTAGCAGTTGGCCCGCGCTGATGCAGGCGGCCACGGCGGGCACGCCGCCACAGGGCGAGCCGTATGTCATCGATGCCAAGGAGAATCGCATCTCGCCCCGCCGGCGAATCACTGCCGCAGAGTGGGACGAGTTGATCGGTGTCATGAAGGAGCGCCGAATCACCGCGCTTGATGCCGGCGGTTTCATCACCGACGCGGTGATGACGCGCGTCGCCGAACTCGACCACGTCACCAGCCTCAGCCTCGGCGGCTCGCGCGAACTCTCGGACGATGGCCTGCTACAACTTGCCCGCATGCCGCAGTTGGAGCGTTTGGATCTCAGCGAGTACCCCGGCGGGAAGCTCACCGACCGCGGGCTCGAAGTGCTGCGCCATCTGCCGAACCTGCGTACATTCGAGATGACGTGGCAGGCGGGCATCACGGATGCCGGCGTCGCCAATCTGCGATATTGCGACCAGATCGAGAGCGTGAACCTGATGGGTTCGCCCACCGGCGACGGCGCGATCGAAGCGCTGCAGGGAAAGCCCAAGCTTCGCTCCTTCAGCACAGGCAGACTGGTAACCGATGCCGGCCTCCCTCTGCTGCACAATTTCCCACTGCTGAAAGAGTGGCACGGCGAAGAAGGTGCCCGTCTCCTCATCGATGGTCCCTTCACCAATGCCGGTCTCGCCGGTCTGGCCGGACTCGAAGGCGTCGCCGACCTCGACCTTTTCTGGCACGTCACCGGCATCACAACCGACAGCTTCGCGCACCTGGTGCATCTGCCGAACCTCATGTCGCTCGGCTGCGACGGCCAACTGAGCGACGACACTGCGATGCGATATATCGCCGCGATCCCCCGCCTGCGCAAGCTGCGCGCACAGGAATCGGTAGCGACTGAGGATGGCTTTGTAGCGCTGGCGCTGTCGAAAACGTTGGAGGGCTTTTGGGGCCGAGAGTGTCCCAACTTCGGCAGCCGTGGGTTTGTTGCGTTCTCGAAAATGCCGTCGCTGCGCTCGTTGGGTGTAGGACTCAAGGCTGTGGACGACGCTGCGTTGTCCACTTTGCCCGATTTTCCCGCACTCCGCGAGCTGACACCAATCGGCATGCAGGACGACGGCTTCCGTCATGTCGGCAAATGCGCGCTGCTGGAGCGCCTGACCTGCATGTACTGCCGCGATACCACCGACGCGGCGACGGAACACATCAGAGGGCTTGCGATCAAGTATTACTATGCCGGGCTGACGAAGATCACCGACCGGAGCCTCGAGATTCTCGGCGGCATGGAATCGCTGGAGCAGGTCGATTTCTACGAATGCATGAAGATCACCGACGCCGGTCTCTCATTCCTCGCGCGGCTGCCGAGACTCCGCGAGGTGCATCTCGATGGTCTGCCCGGCGTCACGCTGGAGGGAACGAAGGTCTTCCGGTCGGGCGTGCACGTCTATTACTCGACCTGATTCACACCGTCGGACACCCCACGCGGCGGTGGTACTACATTGATCCCCGCCGAGAGGCACCGCGTCCATTCCGCCCATGCTGCGCTTTAAGGTGAGATGGTGGGGGCGAGACCCGGGCGGGTACGCCACTTGGAAGTTGGCTTCGGGCAAGTTGACGCATCACGCCCTATCTGCGGAGGTGGCTGGATTCCGAGATGGTGGACGGTCCAAAATGTTTAGCCAGCGATGGTCGGGGACGGCATCAATGACGCGCCGGCGCTAGCACAGGCAGGTGGCCTGAACCTTGCCGTCCTTCATCTGGATTTCTCTCTACGACACAACACGTTCGTCGGGAAAATTCCATTAAGGCAAATTCTGAACCGTGAAAATCAGTGAAATCCGTGTAAATCCCTGTCCCATTTTGCACGTCAACCTAATCGTTACCCTATTTATCTACTTAGCGTTGACGAGTTTGCTTGAAAGGATTTCGCTCCTGACAGTCAATGTGCGCGCCAATTATGCACGCGTAGCATCTCATTGCAGTGAAATTCGCTGTTGAGGGAGGTCTTGAAGGCCTCAGTCAGGCCGCGATTTTTTTCATCTCTCCTTAAGCGCGGTGGGATCACGGCCTGATGCCGGTCTTTTTTTCCGTGACCTGGCGGAAGACGCGCAACAGGTTTCCACCCAGGAATTTCCTGATGCGGAGTTCGGAATAGCCGCGCCGGAGCATGGCGTCGGTAATCATGGGGAGATCGCGGATGTCCCTCATGCCACGCGGCAGTGTCGGCCCCCCGTCGAAGTCGCTGCCGAGCATCACGTGGTCCTCACCAACAAGCTGGATGGCGCGGTCGACAACGCCTACCCACTCGTCGGGGGTCATCTTTATCTCCTCGGGGGCGGCGATCCCGACCATAGGAAACGCTGGGGCGGCGAGGCGGTCGAGTTCCTCGATGGTCATGAGGGCTTCTTTGCGGCCGATGTCGGTGGTGTCCCAGAAAGGCTTGCCGGCGTGCCGGGTGCGCCACTCGAAGACTTTCACGTTGTGGAACTCGTTGCCGATCTGAAATCCGATCACCCCGCCCCTGGAGGCCAGCTTCTTGAGCAGGTCGTCG
>Ga0137371_10002839_pt1 | contig 13786 bp, 9 predicted proteins | sample SagtaG_7_FD_104919 | JGI IMG/M metagenome (GOLD analysis project Ga0137371, IMG submission 104919) | Vadose zone soil microbial communities from Sagehorn Ranch, Mendocino, California, USA - Sage1_R_40_16 metaG | ecosystem: Environmental > Terrestrial > Soil > Vadose zone | place: USA: California... | reverse complement strand
TAAGTTTCGAATTCGCTCGCTTCAAGAACGGAGATTCCGCTTCCGCTCTCCCCACGCAGCCGGGCTGCTCGACGGTGGCGACGGCGGCGAGCTCGGTTGCCGGTAGCCCGTACGCGATCAGCTGCTCGGGTGGGGCGGCGGCCAATTACAGCTTCAGCTATGTGGACGGGCAGCTGACGGTGACCAGGGCGCCGCTGACGGTGACCGCGGATAACAAATCACGGACCTATGGCTACGCGAACCCGAGCCTCACGTTCCGGATCACGGGCTTCAAGAACGGCGAGACGGCGAGCGTGTTGTCGGCGCAGCCGAGCTGCTCGACGGCGGCGACGGCGGCGAGTTCGGTCGGCGGCAGCCCCTACGCGATCAGCTGCTCGGGTGCTGCGGCCGCCAACTACAGCTTCAGCTATGGCAACGGCCAGCTGACGGTGACGCCCGCCTAGCGGACGGTGACCGGCGACAACCAGGCACGGGGCTACGGGGACGCGAACCCGAAGCTGACGTACCAGATCAGCGGCTTCAAGAACAGCGAGACGTCGAGCGTACTGACGACGCAGCAGACCTGCAGCACGGCGGCAACGCCGACGAGCCCCGCGGCGACCAGCCCGTACACGATCAGCTGTTCCGGCGCGGCGGCCGCCAACTACAGCTTTAGCTACGTCAACGGCAACCTGACCGTGACCAAGGCGCCGCTGACCGTCACCGCCGACAACAAGTCACGTACCTACGGTTACGCGAACCCGGCCCTGACGTTCCAGATCACGGGCTTCAAGAACGGCGAAAGCTCCTCCGTACTGACGACGCAGCCCACCTGCACCACCACGGCAGTGGCGACGAGCCCGGTTTCGGGGAGCCCCTACGCAATCACGTGCTCCGGCGCAGCGGCGGCCAACTACACCTTCGGCTACGTCAACGGCCAGCTGACGGTGACGCCGGCACTGCTCACCGTGACCGCCGACAACCAGTCGCGCGGCTACGGCGACGCCAACCCTGCGCTCACCTTCCAGATCACGGGCTTCAAGAACGGCGAGACGAGCTCCGTGCTGACGACGCAGCCGACCTGCTCCACGGCGGGGACGGCCACAAGCGCGGTCGCCGGCGGTCCGTATGCGATCACGTGTTCAGGTGGGGCGGCGGCGAACTACAGCTTCAGCTACGTCAACGGCAACCTGACGGTGACGAAGGCGCCGCTGACGGTGACGGCCGACAACAAGTCGCGCGCCTACGGCGACGCGAACCCGAGCCTGACCTTCCAGATCACGGGCTTCAAGAACGGCGAAAGCTCCTCCGTACTGACGACGCAGCCTACCTGCACCACCACGGCGGTGGCGACGAGCGCGGTCCCGGGGAGCCCCTACGCAATCACGTGCTCCGGTGCAGCGGCGGCCAACTACAGCTTCGGCTATGTGAACGGCAACCTGACGGTGACGCCGGCGCTGCTGACAGTGATGGCGAACAATCAGTCGCGGGCGTACGGCGACCCGAACCCGAGCCTTACGTTCCAGATCACGGGCTTCAAGAACGGCGAGACGTCCACGGTGCTGACGACCCAGCCGACTTGTTCGACGACGGCGCTCGCGACGAGTCTGGTCGCCGGCAGTCCGTATCCGATCAGCTGTTCGGGCGCGGCGGCGGGCAACTACAGCTTCAGCTACGTCAACGGCAACCTGACGGTGACGAAGGCGCCGTTGACTGTGAGTGCCGACAATAAGTCCGCGCAATACAGCGATGCGAGTCCGACGTTGAGCTTCCGCGTCACCGGCTTCAAGAACGGTGAGGACGCTACCGCGCTGACGACGCAGCCGACCTGCACCACAACGCGCACATCGACGTCGCCAGCCGGCACGTACCCGATCACGTGCTTGGGCGGTGCGGCGGCGAACTACAGCTTCAGCTACTCGAACGGGATCTTCACGGTCACTCAGGAAGACGCGGCACTCCAGTACTCGGGTGACACGATCGGCCAGACGGGCGCGAATCTGACCCTGCAAGCAAGCGTCTGGGACAGCGCAGCGAGCGGCTTCCCGGGCACGAGCAGCAGCGGCCCGGACGGCACCATCGGCGACATCAGCAAGATCTTCGTCGAGTTCGACATCTACAACGGCGGAAGCTGCGGAAGCGGCACACCGCTGGCGACGCCGCGGGCACAGGTCGTAGACACCGGCAGCGTCGGCGACGGAATCGGTACCGCGACCAGCATCTACACCTCCTCGAGCGAGAACACGTACTGCGTCCTCCCGAGGGTCGTCGCGGGCAGCGCAGGCGGAACGAACCAGTACTATGCGGCGCCGAATGCGGAGAACGCGGTGATCAACTTCTACAACAACACCGGCCAGTTCGTGACCGGCGGCGGTTGGATCAGCGATCCGGACGTCGGCGGGCACGGCAACTTCGGGTTCAACGCCCGCTACAACAAGAACAACCAGCCCCAGGGACAGTTCGTCTACGTCTGGCGAGGCACATACCAGGGCGCGGCCGCCGATTACATCATCAAGAGCAACTCGCTAACCGCGCTCGGCTTCACCCAGACGACGACCAGCAGCAACGGCTACCCGATGACGTCGACGCTGCAAGGGAAGTGCAACCTGCAGATCAACCGGGCCAGCGATGGCCTGCAACTCGCGAGCGAGGGCAACGACACGTTCATCGCCACCGCCACCGACAGCGGCCTCCCCTCCAGCAACACGGGCGACGCCTTGACGCTGACGCTCAGCGGCAGCAGCCTGGCGACCAAGAGCTTCAGCAACAAGCCGCTGAACGGCGGCAACGTCGTTATGCATATCAAGTAAGGAACGGAGGTCTTCTCTTGTCCAAGGTCCACGTCGCAGCCGTAGCCGTCGCGCTCGGAGCATTCGGCGTCGCGGCTAATGCGCTAGCGGGAAACGAAAGCGCACAAAAGACATATCTGTTGAAGGCGAACCTGACTGTTCATCAAGAGAGGCAGGCAAACGACGCAACCCGAGCGTCCGGGGTGTTCACCGCCACGCTCAGCCTCTCGGGCAAGAAGGGCACGTTCCTCTGGAAGCTCACCTTCAAGCATCTCAGCGGGCGCGCGACCGCCGCCCACGTCCGCCTCGGTGCGCCCGGCAAGGCCGGCCCGATCGCGATCCCGCTCTGCGCTCCCTGCACCGCAGATGCGCACGGCTCCTATACCGGTCCGCTCGGCGCCAACCGCGCCCTGCTCACCGCGCTCCTGCACGGCGGCTCCTATGCCAGCGTGCAGACGAAGAAGAACCCGCACGGGGAGATCCGCGGCCAGATCAAGGTCGCCGGCACCAAATGAAAGTTCGCCGGGCGCCGATCCGGGCGGCCGCCAACGACCGGCCTGGTTCAGGCTGAAGAAGACGAGAGGCGCCTCCGGGGCGTAGCTTTCGCGGCCCGGCTTCAGCCACCGGACCGCTCCTGACGATCTCGAGCGCGACGGACCGAGAAGCCGTTTCCCTGTGCCGGCGACCGCACCGGGGACGAGCGCAAGATCAAGCTCGTCTTGACGATGCTGCTGACCCTGCTCGGCACCCGCTTATCTACTACGGCGACGAGATTGGGATGCCCTCCGGGATCGTTCCACCCGAGCGCGAGCTCGACCTGGTCGCCCGCCTCGGCCTCGACGGCAAGGGCGGCCGCGACCCGGCGTGCACGCCGATGCGGTGGAATCCTGGAGCAAGGAGCCGGTCGAGCGCTGGCGGCGTATCCACCCAGACGCTCGGATCGACTACGCTGAGTAGGCAAGACAAGCGGCTGCGAGGGGCCAGAGAAGCCGCCTGTCTCGACCCCCAAGCGGCCGACCCTGGTGGAGGACGGACTCCGACTGCCTCTGCGCCGAGAAGCGGAAGCGCACAATATGGCTCACGCCGGCGGGCCTAGGCGGCGCGAGCTTCGCGCGCGTCGGCGCATGGCTCGCGGTGGCGTTGCCGTGGTGGCGGCGTGAGTGCGTGCCAGCGTGCGCGTAGTTCGTCGGCGAAGCGGCGGAGCTTCTCGCTGAAGAGGCGTTGCGACTGGCGTCTGGTTGGTTCGTCCTCTGCGCCCAGTTCGAGCTGGCCGTGCAGCAACTGCGCTTTCAAGGAGTTCTTGCTGCGGGGGAAGCTTGTCGAGATGCCGGTCGGTATCGTGATCTGTGTCGCCTTCGCCGCGGTTGTCACCGCATTGGTGGCGGAGCCCTGATCGCGGCGATCGGCGGCGAAACCGACGTTCAACAACCTCAGCTTCACCGTCAGCGGTCGACGCGACGACGCAGACATGTTCGCACTGCCTGAACGAAATCCCGCTCGAGGCGCGCGTCTGCGGTTTCTGCACACGCGATGTGGGCGCCGCGTCCTTCGGAGGAGCAGCCCTTACGTCCTAGCTGGAATGGCCGACATTGCAGCGCCTGTCGGCCGCGATCTGCGCAGTGCGTTAGGCGAGCGATCCGCGCTCACGCGCGCCTACGGATTCCAAAAATGCCTGTACGCGGACCGCCAGCGCGCTCCAGAGGAACCGTGCGGTCTCGGCTAGAAGGACGCGTTCTCGCCTCTCGAGAGTCTCGGCCCTCGGAAGCGTTGGATGATGCGGATCGACGCAGTGAACCGGCGCGAAGATGACCGTCCGGAAGCGCCGAACTGTCGACTCTGGCAGCAGCCGCTTACCCTCACGGCCGCCCGCATCACCGCCGGTTCGCTGAACGACAACGGCATGGCGATGAAGACGGAGATCGTCGCCTTCTAGAAACGGGACGCGCTGAAGGTGCAGGCGTGGGTCGACGACCATCGCGCGTTTCAGGCAGGGGATCGCACAGGGCTACTGGCCTGACTTCGTCAACGGCCTGCTTAGCCCGTGAGCGTCGAGGAGCTGCATGCCTGCCTTGGCCTGCTCGAGTGTGTCGCATGGCGGCGGCCGTGGACGAGAGCGGGCTGACCGCTGGCCCGCATACAGGGGTTCACGTTGGACCACTCTAAGCGCAACCTCGAGACGATCCTCGGGGGATCTTCGTCTACGGCCCTGATTGGGCCGAGCACGCGTTCGGCGACTGGGCCCTTTGGCGGGAACCGATACGAAAGACGGGCAGGGTGCGAAAAGTCCCCTCTTTCGGGTCGAGCGTTTGCCGCCCGCAGATGCTTAGGTCGGATGAGAATCCGATGATCGCGATACGCATCATCCTCTTTGGGCCGGGAGTTATCGGCCTCGTCGTTGCGGCGTTGCTCGGCGTCCGCGACGGAGATGACGCCGACTTTCTGACGCACGATCGGCTCTCGACGAGCGACCTCCTAATCGGCGCCGTCCTCTTCCTCGCCTGGCCGCTTGTGCTCCTGCTCCAAGCAGCGAAGGGCAATCTTCGACGATCTTCTGTTCCTGACGCTCGTTTGGGATAGGCCTCCCCTGCCCCCGGTTCGGCACGCGGGGGCCCGGGTGACGCGCCGCGACACGGGCGGCGACGAGGGTGTGTCTAGGCGCTGCCTTCGGTTGAAGACGCCTAACGGGCGGAGCCGCGACAGGTGACGAGTGGCCCGCCGACGGGCGGGAGCGCCGCGCTTCTACCGAAACGCCGCCGCGGGACCGAGCACGCTTTTCGGCGACTCGGTCCGGTTAGCTCGGCACGCGAACACCTCGATGCGATTTAACCTAGACGGGCGGCCGGTAGAGGTAGATTATGTGGGGTGCGGCCCGTATCTCCAAGCGTCGGCGGCCCGGCGCGACCGAGATATGGGCCTCTTCTTGGGGTCAGTGTTCGGAGCCGGTGGGAATCCGGGCGCCGGGCCGCATCCTTCGGGATCGCCCACCGGCTCCGCCCAAGCGCGCCAAAGCGGGACCGGGCCACGATCTTTATCGGTTCGCGCGCGTTTTAGACGGGGCGGGTCAGTAAGCGTCCCTAGTCCTCGGTTCGCCTTAGGGACCCGTTGATGCAGAGCCAGGCCGCGGCTCGCACTGCGGCCAGGCGAGCGCGGGACGAGACCCGCGGCTAGGTCCCTACCTGGCGGGGAGCAGGGTCCGGCCACGTCTGACGCCCACGAAGAAGGCATGCCCGGAGCCTGACGCGACTTATTGTCTAGTGCACCGTCTCGAGAACGGCTTTACAGCGTCCGACCTTGGCGAGGATGGAGTCGATTGAGGCGGTCCAGAAGAACGGTTTGGGTCGTGGTTGTGGGCTTCGAGGAACGCTCGATCGCGTTGATGACGTCGGGGACGCTGTGGAAGACGCCGCGGCGGAGTGCTTACTGGGTCAGCTCGCGGAACCAGCGCTCGACGACGTTCAGCCACGAGCTCGAGGTCGGGGTGAAGTGCAGGTGGGAGCGCGGGTGCTTGGCGAGCCAGGCGCTGACGTTGTCGGGTTTGTGGGTGCGGTAGTTGTCGACGATCAGGTGCAGTTCGCGCTCGCCGTCGTGCAGGGGCGGAACACTTCGTGATTCGGCTGGCCGCCGCCGCGTCGCCGAAGGCGGCGGCCCGGCTTCGGCGAGACGGCGGCCAGCCCCTGCTCAGCAATCACCGTAACTCGATTCTTCTCCTGCGCGCAACTCCCCGTTCGGTGAGGCTGGGCAAGTTCTCCGCCGCGCCGTGTCTCGGCGCGACTGCCCCGCCGCGCTCTACGAGCTCGTAGGCGTTGCGGGCCCATCAGCAGTTTTTGACGCGGGCGCGCAGCACGTCAAGAACGCCGCCTCGGCCAGCGTCGGTGCGACCTTTGCTGACCGCTTGCGGAAGGGCCGCTGAAGATCAGATCTTCGTGTTCTTCGACAAGTTCCAACCGGCTCCGATCACACCAGCCAGCGCCCCGCGCGCCTGCTGCCGGCGTATACGCGATCGCGATCGTGCCGGAATTGGACGCCACCGTCTCCTCGGGACCGTCCACAGCCCCCACCTCGTTGAACGAGCTGGTCAAGACATCGGTGAACTTGATCTTCAGGTACTCCAGGATCCGGAGCGCGGCCCTAGCACAAGCAACTCCATCAGCCGCCACAGCATCCAGTACGGAAGCGACAACACCACGCCTGAGAACGGACCCACTTTGACCGTCGACCCTACAGACGCAGCGGCAAGCCAGGGCTGGGAGCAGCGCGCCGCGTCAGCCCCGGGCGAGCGATCTCAGTTTCGGCACCCGAAGGCGCGCGAACTACGCGCGTTTTCGCGTCCGCGCCGCTGACCGTTGCTTCGACCGCGGTATCAATGTGCCCAGGGCGTTGTGTATACGGTGATTCGTGCCGAGCCTTTTGATCCAACTCTCGGTACTCGGGGCGGATGCGGGGCGACCCGGTTTCGACGCGACGGCGCGTCTCATGCGCCACGGAATGTGCTCGCGCTTTAACATGCTGCAGCGGGTTATTCGGGAGACTGTCAGCACGGAAGCATCTGCAGTCTGTGTTTACGGCCTCCTGCGTCGCTGTCGTCGGGAGGTTTGCAATGCATGTTTCGCTGCTTCACGCGGTCCGGCGTCGAAGATCTGCAGGCGGGGCCTCGGGATCTGCACGTAGCGTTGCGATTGTCTTTTGGCTCGCCGTCGTCGGCCTCGGCGGCGGCCTTGCTGGCGCTACATACCCGTCGTCGTCGACGGCGACCGTGATGACGACGACGTTGTTTGCGCCCTCTGCGGATGCCCGCGTCGAGCAGGCGCACCCGACAAGAAACTACGGACGCTCGAGGCGGCTCGGAACCGACGGCGACCCCGGTACGCGACTCCTGACGATCATCCGGTTCAACCTGAAGCGAATCTCGGGCCGCGTCCGGCACGCGACGTTGCGGCTGTACGTCTTCCGGGATCCAACCCGCGACGGCCCGGCCGTCTATCGAACCAGCAACGGCTGGACAGAGTCTGGCGTCAGCTGGAAGACGAGGCCCAAGCCGAGAGGCGCGGCGGTAGCTCACATGGGCTCAGCGACGGTCAGAAGATGGGTGAGACTGGACGTTACGCCCCTTGTGCGTGGCGATGGCGTGCTCAACCTGGTGCTTGCGCAATCCGGGTCCGACGGCGTCGTCTTTGCTTCTCGTGAGTACGCCACGTACCGGCCGACGTTGAGCGTCACGACGACGGAGGCGACGGCGTCAGGTTCGCCTCCGCCACCATTGCGGTTCGCGTACTCGAACCGGGACGACCAGGCGCTGATGCCGACCTACGGTTATAACCTGATCGACGTCTCCACCGTTAGCGAGGCCCATGCGGTACCGGCAGGCACAACGGCGCAAGTGTGGCTGTATGACTACGACAACACGACCTGCACATGGGAGAAGAGCGATACGTACGTCAGGAACATCGTCTCGCAGTTGGCGCACGATTCGAAGGTGGCAGGGTTCTATTTCTCGAACGAGCCTGACCCGTTCGCATGTCCAAACGCGCCCCGGCAGCACAGGGAGCGAAATGCACTGATCAAGTCGCTCGCCTCGGACAAGTACACGTTGATCGGGATCGACGCGAACTGGCGGCAACACTTCGAGCGCTACGGCTCGATGTGGGTCGGGGCAGCCGACTACATCAACTACAACCCGTATATCTGTTACGTCCGGGACAGGTCGACGTGTGACTTCGCGTGGCTCGATCACGTGCTCGCGATGGCGCAGTCGCTCCCACAGCCATACTTCATCACCCTGCAGGCGTTCCGCGAGCAAGGCGAGTGGCGCTGGCCGACCGCATTCGAGGAGGCGCGGATGCTTAATCGGCTCAGGAATCCGTCGTTGAGCGGCCTTCGCGGGTACATGACGTTCTCGTGGAACTGGCAAAGCGACCCTCTGCGCGATCACCCGGACGTCCTCGCCGAAATACAGGCGTACAACCTCGGCAAACCGTCGCCCTGTTGCAGCAGCGGCACCCGGACCACCACGACCCGGGCAACGACGACAACGACGCGCGGCACGACGACGAGCAGTACGATGCCGAGGCCATTAGACCCGACGGTGGTGGCCGCTGGCGATCTGTGCGGCTCGGCGACGAGTTGCGCGCCGACTGCGAATGTTGTCCAGGCAGTCCACCCAGCAGCCGTTCTAACGCTCGGCGACAACGCCTACGAAGATGGCACGCGCGCCCAGTACAACGCCTACTACGATCCGAACTGGGGGCGATTCAAGGCAATCACGCACCCAACAACCGGCAACCACGACTACCACACCTCCGAGGCGGCCGGGTACTTTAGCTACTTCGGCAGACAGGCGCCGGCCGCCTACTACTCCTACGACGTGGGTACGTGGCATCTGATCGCGATCGGCGCGATGGCCGGCGTTCCCGCCGGCGCGGGATCCGCGGAGGAAAAGTGGCTCAGGGCCGAGCTCGCGGCGCACCGGAACCAGTGCGTGCTCGCGTACTGGCATGAGCCGCGCTGGTCATCCGGCTCCGTCCACGGTAACGACTCGTCTTCGGCAGCACTCTGGCGCGACCTCTACGCCGCCCACGCCGACATCGTTATCAACGGCCACGATCACAACTACCAGCGCTACGCGCCGCTCAACCCCTCCGGTACGTTCGACCCGAACGGCATCCGCGAATTCGTCGTCGGCACCGGCGGTTGGGGCCACTACGGCTTCACGACGACCACGCCAATGCCGGAGGTCCGCAACAACACCGACTACGGCATCCTGAAACTGACACTGCACCGTGGCTCATATGACTGGCAGTTCGTACCTGTCGGCGGTGGAAGCTTCAGAGATGCCGGATCGGGTTCATGCAAATGACGCCAACGGTGGCCGCGATTCCGAGCGACGGCGAAGGAAATGACACTGTCGACGAAGGCGGTGGGTTCGATCGATGCTCGGGCGAGATCGTTCGGAACTGCGAATCCGGCAAAGGCATCCGGCGGGCCGAGCGTCACGAGCAGGAGCAGAACGATCCCCTTACGGGCGCCGGCATAAGAGCTCGTTTCAAGTGCTGCTCTGGGTGAGTCGTCGCCAGCCGCTTCGGCACGATCTGCGGCTCGAAGCTGCCTCGCCGGTCGCTGGGCGTCTCGATCCGCACCGACCCGTGATCGCTGCGCAGCGTCGTCGGCCGTCGTCCGGTTCCGGCTGTCCCCCGCTACCGCCAGGCGGCGCCTGGCCGCGCTCAGAGCCCAGCTGCTCGCTCAGCCCGGCGTCGATCGCCCGCTCGACCAGCCGCCCGCTGAGCTGCGCTAACAGGCCACCCGGCCCGACGATCTCCTCCTCGCTCCTGGCGCCCGCGAGCAGCTCGTCGATCAACTCCTCACCGAGACGCTCACGCACCGCGCCCGGCAGCTGCCCCACGCCCAGCTGGCAGCCGCCACCCCGCTCCGCTCGCCCCACGGGCTCGCCCCGCAGAACGACGGCGCGAGCCACCGATGCTTCAACCCCGTGCTGCGAACTCGTCGACATGAGATCCCCTTTCGCTCACGCCGACACAAAGAATCGGACAGACCCCCGGGGTCGCGAACCTCGCGGTTCGTAAGTCTTAGACGATTATTCTTAGTGGTCGTAGGCGGGCAGGCTGCGGCCAAAGCGTGGCGTCTCGTCGCGTCGGCGGAGGATGGTGCCGCCGTGCATGCGACGAGCTGTTCGAACTCGGCGCCGGCGAAGCCTTTGTCGCAGATCAGGGTCTGGCCTGGCTGGAGGACACGCTCGAGTAACTCGGCTGCCACGATGCGCTCGGCTGCGTTGGCTGCTGCGAACTCGAAGCCGATCGGCAGCCGTCGGCCGCGGTAGCCGCCATGGTGGCCAGGGCGGAGCGGCGGACGGTCTCGCGCGAGACCGCGCACGGCACCGGTGTTGAGTCGTGCAACCTCGGCGGGTCACAGAACGACGACGACAGCCGCGCCAGCAAAGTGATCGCCTCGAGCAGCTGCGGCCACAGCGCCCGCAGCCGCGTGTTGAAGCTCGATTGGTCGGGATTGTAAGGGGAACGGTGACTTGAGCACCGCCGACTTCGGCGCTTCCTGCCGGTTCCTACGACTGAGGAATCAATCGTCTGGCGGGCGCCACGTCCTACGGCATCAAGCGCCCCTTCCGAACGTCCGCGGTGCCCCCATTGGCTGCTGCCGACCGGTTTCAGCTGCGCGCGCTGTGCGGTATGGTCCGGCGCGCTAGCAGGGTGACAATCGACTGAGGCTAATACGGCCTCCGGAGGAGGGATTCCAGATGCGAATCCGGCCGACTCGTGCGGACCTGCGTGGGGCACGGCGGGTGTGGCTGGTACGCCACGTCCGGACGCCGGTTGCTCTCGTCGTCGCCGGCGTCCTGGGTCTCGCCGGCGGGCTGCAGGCGGCCGCCCCATCGAGCAGCAAGTGTCCGCCGAGGAACCCGCACTGCCGGACGACGACATCCACGACCGCGACGACCACGACGACTCCGACGACAACGACCGCTCCGAAAACAAGCTCGTGGCCGGCGCCGTGGCGGTTCGCGTATTCGAACCGGACCGACGAGGCCCTGATGCGGACGTACGGCTACGACCTGATCGACGTCACCTCGAAGGATGAGGCCGACGCTGTGCCGTCGGGGACGCAGGCGCAGGTGTGGCTGTTCGACTACGACAACACGACCTGTACCTGGGAGAAGAACGACACCTACATCAGGGACGTCGTCTCCTCGATGGCGAATGACCCGCACGTGGCGGGCTTCTACTTCTCGAACGAGCCCGATCCCTTCGCTTGTCCGACCGCGCCGCGGCAGCACAAGGATCGCAACGCCCTGATCCACTCGCTGGCGCCGACCAAGTACACGCTGATCGGGGTCGACGCCAACTGGCGCGACCACTTCGACAGGTACGGGTCGATGTGGGTCGGCACCGCCGACTACGTCAACTACAACCCCTACATCTGTTATGAGTGGGATACGTCGACCTGCGACTTCGCCTGGCTCGATCACGTGCTTCAGACCGCCCAGTCGCTGCCCCAGCCGTACTTCATCGCCCTGCAGGCGTTCCGGGAGAAGGGCGAGTGGCGCTGGCCAACCGCGGCCGAGGAAGCGCAAATGTTGAACCGGCTCAAAGACCCGACCCTGACCGGCCTGCGGGGCTACCTCACGTTCTCGTGGGACTGGCAGAACGACCCCCTGCTCAACCACCCGGCCGTCCTCGCCGAGATCCAGGCGTACAACCTCGGGCTACCGTCACCGTGTTGCGGTGCCGGCCCTTGACCCGACGCGACAGCTAGTGGCCCTTGAGGAATTGTTGGGCCTGAAACGGGCAGGGTCCGGTTGGTCTGGCGTCGAATTGGGTCGCATCTCGACCGTGGAGGTGGTGATGCGTCCCCCGTCGGTGTTCGTGCGGCCGTTGCTGGATGAGGAAGCGGTGCGGCTGAAGCGGCTGTCGCGGCGTGCCAAGCACGAGAGCACGCGCCAGCGGGCGCGGTGCTTTTGGCCTCGAACGTGAGGATGGCGGTGCCGCAGATCGCGGAGATGTGGCACACGGATCCGTCCTGGGTGCGGAAGGTGATTCACGACTTCAACGAGCGTGGGATGGACAGCCTGCGCCCTCGTTATCGGGCGGGTGTCCCCGCCGGATCACGACTGAGCAGCGTCAGCGGATCGTCAGCGTGGCCGGTGCCCGTCCCGACGCAGGGGGTGCCGCTGACGCGTTGGTCGCTGCCGCGGCTGTCTGCGCATCTCGCCGGCGAGGGAATCGTGGTCTCGCCGCGTCATCTCGGCACGCTGCTCGAGCAGGCCGGCTTGTCGTTCCAGCGCACCCGTACCTGGAAGGCCAGCCCCGATCCCGCCTACGCCGAGGAGGCGGCAGCGATCCTTGCCCTCTGTGAGCAGCCGCCGCCGGACGGGCCGGTCGTCAGCTTCGACCAGATGGGGCCGGTCAGCCTGCGCCCGACCGCCGGCGCCGGCTGGGCGCCGAAAGGACGACCGGAGCGGCAGCGGGCCGACTACAACCGCCGCGCCGGCACCCGCTACGTCTTCGGCGCCTACGACGTCTACGCCGACCGGCTCCCGGTCAGGCTGCGCCCGAGACGCGCCGGCAGCGACGTCCTCACCTTCATCCGCCAGATCCGGCTCGCCTACCCCAGCCGCCAGCGCATCTCCTGGATCCAGGACAACCTCTCGGCCAACTGGACACCTGCGATCCGCGCTTTCGCCGCCGACAACCGGATCGAGCTCGTCCCCACCCCAACCTACGCCAGCTACCTCAACCCGGTCGAGTGTCACTTCTCCGCCCTGACCGCGTTCGTCGTCGCCAACGCCGACTACCTCGACTGGGACGCATTCGCATACGCACCCGCCCACCACATCCGCTACCGAAACAGCGACCACCGCGACCTCCGCATCGCCGCCGCCGAGACCAAACACCGGATCGCCGCCTGATGACATTACGGGTCCAACCAAACGTCAAGGGCCACTAGGAGCCGGAGCGTTCCCTTTACGCGCACGACCGGATAGAGCAGAATTCGTGCCGGGGGCGCGAACCTCCGCGGTTCGTCAGCCTGCTAGCGCGGCACGTCCTGCGGCGCCCGCGCCCCCAACCCAACGTGCCACCGCCTCTCGCTGCTGCCGCAGCGCTCGCGAGTCGGGCGCTGTCGAGTATGGTCCGGACCGCTAGACAGAATCGAGCCCGTGGCCCGGAGGCGGCAGCGCGACTTCCCATTGACCTGCCCGTCCGAGCCTTTGTCGCGCGGCGTAGGGTTGGACCGGCCACGCGACGCGCGCGCCGCGTCGTGGGCGCGCGCGACGAACAGTCGGTCTCGGAGGCGACCGAGGTTCGCCAGAATCCGGATCAGGATCCCGCTTCACGGCTCTGGCAGACGCCACGATTCCGGCCTCGGTGGAGGCTGATTCAGAGGTGGAAGGCGGAGAGCATACTGGCGGCTGCCGAGGCGTTACCGAGCAGGCCTGTGCCGAGCAGTTCCTCCGTCGTTCGTAGCAGTGAGTAGTGGTTGTAGACGGTTGCGCT
>Ga0137371_10002831_pt1 | contig 13807 bp, 10 predicted proteins | sample SagtaG_7_FD_104919 | JGI IMG/M metagenome (GOLD analysis project Ga0137371, IMG submission 104919) | Vadose zone soil microbial communities from Sagehorn Ranch, Mendocino, California, USA - Sage1_R_40_16 metaG | ecosystem: Environmental > Terrestrial > Soil > Vadose zone | place: USA... | reverse complement strand
TGCGCAAGTGCCGTCCGCAGTGCGGTCATCGACTCCGCTTCGTGCCTGAAGTCCAGCTCCGGTGGGAGCGTTTCTTGCAGGTAATCGACGATCGGCTGGAGCCCTATCGCGGGAGCGAGTCGCGCAATCGCCTTGACAATCTGCTCCAGCACCGCCAGGTCCATCGCCACCAGGTTCTCGATATCCGGGTACTGCACCTTGACCGCCACCTCTCGCCCGTCGTGCAGTCGCCCACGATGCACCTGGGCAATCGAGGCGGCGGCTACCGGCTCCCGCTCGATTTGGGCAAATACGTCTGCTGGACGCTGACCCAGTTCGCGGGTGATGGCTTTCTCTATCTCCGACCAGGAGCGCGGCGGCATGCGATCCTGCAGGGGGGCCAGGGTGCGGATATAGGCGAACGGAAGTAGATCAGGCCTCGTGGAGGCGAACTGACATGCCTTAATCAGCGCTCCGCCAAGCGAGGTGGCCGTCTCCAGCACCCGGTTCGCGCTGCGCTGGTGCTGCAACTCCCAGTCCCGCGGCTTCACCAGCGAAGACAACCACTTCGCACGTTCACCGAGCGTGGTATACCCGACGAAGATATCCGCGGCAACGGCCGCCAGCACCAGCGAGCGCGAAAGGGACTGACCGACTGGAATTACGCGCGTGGCGTGTTCCTGTACCTGGAGACCGGCCTCCGTCCAGAGAAACGCGTTTGAACGGGCCAGGTCGGCCAACCTGCTTTTCGAACCGATCCACGGTTTTCTTGGCGTCCAGAGAAACGCGTTTGAACGGGCCAGGTCGGCCAGACGGGTAAGAAACAGAACAGGATTGGGCGTTATAGCCCCATTGGTAAAGACCGCCCACGTCTCCTCGATGGTATGCCTCACCGCCTGATCGAGGACCCACCTTTTCTTCATCGTACGTTTCTTCTCCATCTTGACGCTGCCACTTTCCTCTCTTTCACGAACGCAGTTCGCTCTTCAACACTTTGCCCGTAGCCGTCGTGGGCAACTCCGTACGGAACTCGATGAGACGTGGATACTTGTAGTCGGCCATGTTCTGTTTCGACCAGGCCACCAGTTCAACTTCTGTGATGGTTGCACCATTCTTGATAATAACGAACGCTTTCACCTCTTCCCCGTGACGCTCGTGCGGCACGCCGATGACGGCTGCCAGGCTCACTGCCGGATGGGTCATCAGCACCTCCTCGATCTCGCGTGGGTAGACGTTGAAGCCTCCGCGAATAATCATATCCTTCACGCGGTCGACGATGTAGAGATAGCCATCTTCGTCGCGCCGCGCGATGTCGCCAGTGTGGAACCAGCCATTGCGCATCGCTTCGGTGGTTGCATCGGGGCGTTTGTAATAGCCCTTCATCACGTTGTGCCCCCGGATAGCGATCTCCCCCACTTCGCCGGTCTCCACGTCCTGGTCGTCCGCATCGACCAGGCGTACCTCGACGCCCCACACGGGAAAACCGATTGATCCGGGCCTGGCTTCGCGGTCCAGGCGATGGAAAACGGCAACGGGGCTGGTTTCAGAGAGGCCATACCCCTCCAGGATTTTGACGTTGAACTTCTCGTTAAAGGCTCTCATCACCTCCACCGGCATAGCCGCTCCGCCCGAGATAGTAACGCGCAGCTTGCGGGCGATTTTCTGCAAGTCGTATTGGTCGGCCCGGGGGTAGTGGAGCATCGCCCAGTACATCGTCGGCACGCCCGCGAAAATGGTGATGTTCTCTTCATCCATCAGGTGCAAAGCAGCATCAGGACTAAAGCGTGGCAGCAACACCAGGGTGGCCCGGTTGTAGATGCCCGCGTTCATCTGCACGGTCTGCCCAAAGGAGTGGAACAGCGGCAAGGTGATCAGATGCACATCATGCTCCGCTCTAGGGTACATCGTATCGGACAGGCGGGCATTGAGGAGCATATTCAGGTGCGTCAGTTCTGCCCCTTTGGGCTTGCCCGTCGTCCCACTAGTGTAGAGAATGACGGCGGTATCATCAGGACTCGTCGCGACCGTCTCGAATGTCGTTGGCTGGTCACCCATCAGCATGCTTAGTGTTGTTGCGCCTGGGATGGAGGATGGGGCATCGGGCTTATTCGTTATCAAGAAGAAGTGCTGGCAACTCTCCACCTCCTGGAAGGCAGCGTAGCCCATCTGACCGGTGGGAAGCTCAGGCATGCCTTCCTGGCAGAAATAGGCCTTTGCGTCTCCATCGGTCAGGTGATAGGCGATTTCACGCGTCTTGAGCAGGACATTGAGCGGCATGACCACGCCTCCTGCTTTGAGAATGCCATAGTACGCAATCACGAAGGACGGCACGTCCTGGCAACTGAGGGCGACCTTGTCTCCCTTCGAGATGCCCGCCTGGACCAGACCATTGGCGACCTGATTAGCGGCTGCCTGTAACTCTGCATACGATAGCCGAGTTCCCTCGCAGATGATAGCGGTGCGTTCAGGCACTTCCCGCACACTGTCTTCGAGGAGTATGGCAAGGTTTAACATCTGCTTTCTCCCTTTCCTTCTGGAAACACACACGGTATATCACCAACGTATTATAGTCGTCTCCTGCATGAGCCTCTGCAACGCGACTCGTGTAGCCAGACTTCCGGCTTCCGTATGCTCGAGTGTGTTGACATCGTATCGCTCGCGGTTTATGTATATCCCCCTGTCTGCTCTGCTAGACAAACGCGCTGAAACCGGTGATGGCCCGGCCCACAATGAGTGTGTTCATTTCGCGTGTGCCTTCGTAGGAGTAAATGGCCTCGGCATCGGCCACAAAGCGCCCCACCTGGTGGTCGAGCAATATGCCGTTGCCTCCCAGTAGTTCGCGGGCATAGCCCACCGTCTCGCGCATCTTCACCGTGCAGAAGGCCTTGGCCAGCGAAGCGTGTTCGTCACCCATCATCCCCGCGTCCTGCATATGCGACAGGCGCAGGACCATGCATTGGCAGGCCGTGATGTTGCCGAGCATGCGCACCAGCAGGTCCTGGACTAACTGGAAGCGGCCGATCGGTCGTCCAAACTGCTCTCGCTCCTGGGCGTATGTGAGAGCCAGCTCGTAGGCTCCCTGTGCGCAGCCGACCGCTTCCCAGGCAACACCCGCCCGCGTCATGCGCAAGATGGCAGCCACATCTTTAAAGGAGTGCGCCTGCTGGAGCCGGTTGGCTTCCGGCACGCGGCAGTCCTCCAGCGTGATAAGCGCATTCTGCACCACACGCAAGGCAATCTTGTTTTTCAGTTTCTCCGGCTTGAAGCCTGGGGTGCCTTTCTCGACCAGAAAGCCTTTCACCTGGTCGTCGGCTACATCACGCGCCCAGATAATGACGACATCCGCGAAGGTGGCGTTGCCGATCCAGATCTTCTGGCCGTTGAGCACCCAGATATCCCCTTCGCGCCGTGCGGTAGTGGTTAAGCCGCGCGAGGCCCCAGAACCGACCTCGGGCTCGGTCAGTCCGAAGGCACCGATCTTCTCGAGGCGGGCCATTGGCGGCAACCAGCGCTGTTTCTGTTCTTCCGAGCCGCACAGGTAAATAGAACCCATCGCCAGGCCGCTGTGGACGCCCCGAAAGGTCGCAATCGAACTATCCACCCGCGCCAGTTCCATCATCATCATCCCATCCAGCAGACTGCTCTTGCCGGGACAGCCATAGCCTTGATAGGCCAGTCCCATGATGTGAAGCTCTGCCATCTGAGGGAGGATGTGATGCGGGAATTCCTCACGAATCCAATACTGGTTGATAATGGGGGTGACCTCCGCCTCCAGGAAATCCCTCACCCGGCGTAACAGAGCTTGATCTTCCTCGCCCTGAGTCGAACTAATAGCGTAGAAATCGCCATTGGCCTGCGGAAGCATCTTCTCTGTAATAACACTCATGGTCGTTTCCTCCTCATTGGTAGCCCTCTAACGATGACATACGAGTGTAAGAGTAGGAGCCAGGAAAGAGGAGCACCGCTCATGCCTGGCCATAATACAAAACGAAAAGGCGTACAATCATCATACACTATGCAGAGTTTCCCTACCAGTCAGCAAAATCTTTCGTCCAGCGCCACACCCATTCGGTTTGCTTGTTGATAATCGCCTGTCCCCAGGGTGAAGATCCCACTTTGTCCTACATGCATCGTCATTTCCCCTCACCCGCCTTTCTTTCGCACGTGATGGATCGGTGGTGGAGGAAGGTTGGCAAATCTTAGTGCGTCCCGATCCATATACGTTTCCCAAATAGATCTGGTTATACATCCCTCTGAGCAGTATTCCTTCTTGCTCATCCGTAATTTTATCAATCCGCGCCGTAAAACCCTGTGGCTTGAGCCCTAGGGAGAGAAGACACGTTCCCTTTAGGTGGCTTGGGAGGCGGGGTAGCGTAGAAGCTGTAGAGGACCTGTAAGATGTTTGGTCCAAGCGGGTCGATAAAGGTTCCACCTGGACTTCCCCCCTGTCCAGACATGGCTCGCGCCGGCTGCTACCCAGTATTCCTGCACCTCATGGCCAGCGGAGTCGTTCCAACTCCTCTCAATATAGGGGTGGCTCGCAGGAGGGGATGCGGTGATGATGTGCGATGGGTTCGCAAAGCTGGCATCATAGTGTTCGTGCGACGCCAGGTGATCGGTCTGCATCCATTGCTGAACGACCAGATCACCATTGATGGGAGCGACGACGGGATAGTCGGTTCCCTGGAAGACCACGGTTGGGACCACGCGGGCGTAGCTTCCTATCACCTGATAGGCCCTCTCCCCTGTCCTGAGGGGGTCCATACAGGTTAGAGGCGATAATCAGAAAGATATATACAAGACCCTGCTGCTGTAGATGGGATATACTATAGAGATGCTTAGATCAGCGTGAGGGAGAGCACTCTTTTCGTTCAGCGTGCGCAGATGGTGAAGCCCAATTTTGTCCTCTCCGAGGACAACGCAGCTGCTGTAGCCCAGATCTGCATCCGACTGGACGGGCTGCTACTATCCCTGGAGCTGGATTGACAGACGAAAAGAACTATTGCTGAATTTCGTACACGCGACCTATGAAAGGAGAACGGATCAATGAGTGACAAAAAGACAGATGAAGGCCTGTTGAAGACCTGGGCGGAGTCGCAGCAGAAGCTGCTGAAGGACTGGCTCGACACCTTGCGGCGGTTTGGTGGGACACCGACTCTGGAGCTCTGGACGAAAACGGTAGATGCCTGGCAGTCCTCGGTGAAAGAGACCATAGATGCGCGAGCCGAGTGGGTCCGGCAGTGGACCGAGACTCTGGCCAACGCCAAGGGAACCCCCGAGGAACTGCACGAGCTGGCTAGTAAGGGGCGAGAACAGTTGCAGCACTGGGCAGAAGCTGAGCGCGACCTCTGGCAGGGCTGGTTCAATATAGTGAGAGAGATCAATTTCAGGCCGGAGCCTGGAGCGGGAGCGCAAGCAGGTAGGGACCTCGTGCAACTCTGGCAAGATAGCGCGCACAAGATGATTGATGCGCAGGCGGCGCTGGTCCAGCGCTGGACCGAGCGTATCTCTGGGCCGAGGAAGCATGGTCAGTCTCATCACAGCCAGTAGGGACGCAATTTATCGCGTCCTCCTGAGAAGGAGGAGATCGGCATCACTGGCAACGAGGCCTACTGTGCCAGAGCTACGTGGACTCCACAGGATTGGAGTCTGATGAAAGGAAGACAACGTTGGAGACCGATTCACAGCGTTTGATTCACACAGAAGCAGGCGGCCAGAATAGCGGATCGGCAGCTACGCCGCCTCAAACAAAGCCGGGCAGAAAGAAACCCACCCCCGCGGGCAGCCCTTCTAAACGCAAGAGTGCCAACAAACGGATGGAGCACGCTGCACCCGAGGTGGAACAACGCAAAGCTGCCGCCGCACAACCGGCTGTAGAGGACTTGCAGCGGCGACTGGCTGCCGTCGAAGCAGCCCTCGCTGAAGAACGACAGAAGGCCGCTGCCGCCGAGCAGGCGCTCGCTGAACAGCGGTCCACCGCTGCAGCGCACCCTGCCTCCGAGCGAATACCAGAGCAGATGCCGGGTGGAGAGGCTGCCTTTGGCCTCTTGCCCCTCACTGGCTTTAGCGGCGCGGATATGCTCAACGTCAGTCGCCAGGTGATCGAGCAAGCGGTCAAACAACCGCCGGTAGTGTTGAAGCACTACACGAATTTCCTCCTGGAGATGGGCCGCGTGATGACCGGTCAGTCCACCGTCGAGCCGGGCGCGAAAGACAAACGCTTCACCGACGAGGTGTGGAAAACGAATCCCTTCTACCGTGCCCTCCTGCAAACCTATTTGACCTGGCAGCAGAGCCTGGGCGCCTTTATCGATGATGCCGATCTAGGCAAGAAGGACGCTGAGCGGGCACGTTTCGTACTCTCGCTGTATGTGGATGCCGTGGCACCGAGCAACACCCTGTTGGGCAATCCGGCGGCGATGAAGAAGATGTACGAAACGGGCGGGACCAGCCTGGTACGGGGTCTCACGCATATGCTCGAAGACCTGGCCAATAACGGCGGCCTGCCCTCGCAGGTCGACATGAAAGCCTTCGAGCCAGGCAAGGACCTGGCTACCTCACCGGGGGTCGTGGTTTTCAGGAATGAGGTGCTCGAACTGATCCAGTATCAGCCCACGACGCCCCAGGTATATCGCCGCCCGCTGCTCTTTGTCCCACCCCAGGTAAATAAGTATTATGTGATGGACCTGTCACCCAACAAGAGCCTGGTGGGCTACCTGGTTGCCAATGGACTGCAGGTCTTCACCATCAGCTGGCGCAATCCGACCCCCGAACACCGTGAGTGGGGGTTCGACACCTACGACCACGCCATCCTGGAGGCCATCGACGTGGTCCGCGCGATAACCGGGAGCCTGGACATCAATATCCTGGGAGCATGCCTGGGCGGCATGACCCTCGCCACGCTGTTGGGGCACCTGGCAGCGCGAGGAGATCGGCGCATTCACGCCGTGACGTTCCTGGTCACGGTGCTCGATTCCAACATCGAGTCGACGATGGGGCTGTTCGCCACGAAGGAAACGATCGAGGCTGCCAGGCAGGTCTCTCGCTTGCGGGGAGTGATCGAGGGTCAGGAAATGGCACGCGCTTTCGCCTGGCTGCGCCCCAACGATCTGATCTGGAACTACTGGGTCAACAACTACCTGATCGGCAATGACCCGGCGGCCTTCGATGTGCTCTACTGGAATAACGACACGACGCGCCTGCCCGCCAGGCTGCATGGGGACTTGCTCGGCGTCCTGGAGACCAATGCGTTCGCCCATCCTGGTACGCTCACGGTGCTTGAAACGCCCATCGATCTCTCACAGGTGACCAACGATGCCTATATCATAGCAGGCACCACCGATCACATCACTCCATGGCAGGGCTGCTATGCGACCACGCAATTGCTGGGAGGCGAGGTCAAGTTTATCCTGAGTAACAGCGGCCACATCCAGGCCATCCTGAACCCACCGGGGAACCCGAAGGCATCGTACTTCGTCAACGAGCGCTACCCGGCCGATCCCGAGCAATGGCAGGCGCGTGCGCAGAAACGTGCAGGCTCCTGGTGGGAGGATTGGCGAGACTGGCTGGGCCAGCGCTCCGGTGAGCAGAAGGCCGCTCCACAAGCACTGGGCAACGAGCAGTATCAACCGGGCATACCAGCACCCGGCTCCTACGTGTTCGAGCCGTAACATGTTCGGCTCTTTGCGTAATGTTTTAGGAAGAATGAGTATGCCATCAGAAACCACCAGGCCACAGGCGGAGACATGGACTTTCACCGTCAGCGGGCAGCGCCTGCGGGTCGCTACCCGTTTGGGGAACGGCACCCGCACGCCGCTGCTGATGATGAACGGGATCGGGGCCAACCTCGAAGTGCTCCAGCCCTTCGTCGACGCCCTGGATCCGGCCATCGAAGTCATTCGCTTTGATGTGCCGGGCACTGGCGGCTCACCGGCCCCGCTCATCCCGTACCGTTTTTCGGCCCTTGCCCGGTTAGTGACGAAGACGCTCGATCAGTTGGGCTACCAGCAGGTCGATGTACTGGGTGTCTCCTGGGGTGGTGCGCTCGCCCAGCAGTTTGCTTTTCAATACCCCAGGCGCTGCCGGCGGCTGATCCTGGTCAGCACGGGCACCGGTGCGCTCATGGTTCCCGGTCGTCCCTCGGTCCTGGCGAAGATCACCACACCACGACGCTATCAGGACCCGGCCTACATGGCACAGATCGCCGGAGAGGTCTACGGGGGGAAGGCACGCACACAGCCCGAGCTAGCGCACGACTTCGCACGTACGGCACGCTTGGGCAGCGCGCTCGGCTACTTCTATCAACTGCTGGGAGCAGTGGGTTGGACCAGTATCCCCTGGCTGCGCAAACTCCGGCAGCCGACACTGATTCTGCATGGGGATGACGACCCGCTTGTCCCACTGGTCAACGCGAAGATCATGCATCGCCTGATCCCACATGCGAAGCTCTACGTCTTCCACGATGGTCACCTGGGACTGGGGACGAGCGCTCGGGAACTCGCGCAGGTCGTCGAGCAGTTTCTCACAGCTCCCGTCTCTTCCTCAACGAATGGTCTATAATTCAAAAGCCTGAAAGCTGGGTCTTCAAATTCAATCCAGGCAAGCGATTGCGAGCGCTTTTCGGGCGGCCATCGACATCCTCAGGAAAATTCTAGACATGCCCGCATGACTAGGAAGCGGTTCTGCATGTAAACGAGCCCTCGTAGATCATGCGTGGCCTGATGGCGTCTCTGTGCGGGTGCTCATTGGGCTGCATACGGGTGAACCGATGCTGACTGCAGGCGGCTACATTGGGATGGACGTGCATCACGCTGCTGCAAGCCTTCCTGAAAGAGAAACAGGTGCTCCTTCTGCTGGACAACTTCGAGCAGGTCATCGAAGCCGCCGTGATGCTGGCCGAATTGCTGATTGCCTGCCCCCGGCTGAAAATAGTGGTGACCAGCCGTATGGGGCTGCATGTGCGAGCCGAGCACGAGTTCGCCGTGCCGCCGCTGTCTGTGCCGACCCTGAAACAACTCCCTGATCTCAAGGCTCTCTCGCACTACGAGGCGGTGGCTCTTTTCATCGAGCGGGCTCAGGCCATGAAGCCGGATTTCTCGGTGACCAACGCTAATGCTCGTGCCGTGGCCGCCATCTGTGCCCATCTGGATGGACTGCCGCTCGCCATTGAACTGGCCGCCGCCCGCGTGAAGCATTTCTCACCTCACACTAATACTATGCATCCCAATTGCTCATATTTCATGTCAGTAAGATGCCAGGATACGGTCTGCCAGCAGGCCCAGGCAACTGAGATTGGGGAAACCGGGTCCCTGGGCGATAGCCGCCAGCATGGGCAGATGTAATTTAGGGGTGAACCCATCGAGGGAAAGGTCTACAGTTATCGCGTGCTCGATAGTTCGTCCATCAAATGAGTGCGTGACCTCGGCCATGCGCGCGTGGATGCTCTCATCGAGCAGGTGCCTGAACCAAAGGGCGTCGAAGCCACGTGCTACCACAATGTAATCGTACTCGTCGTGTTTCATCTTGCCGTCGTATTCGCTCTCGACGCGCACAGTAGTGTCATTAGCGTGAATGCGCCGCACGGTTCCGAGGACAGAGCGCACATTTTCGGCATTACTGATCTCCCCCATCGCTTTGAGCGAGAACACGCCTCTATCTGTGCGTCTCACAAATTCGCGCCGGTCGGGCTCGCTCAGTTGCAACCAGTTCGCTGCGTGCTGGTGATCGCTGTACAGGCTAGCAAGCCTACCGTCGGGGTCGGAGAATAGCTTGTTCTCCTCAAACCCCTCATCGCGCGAATAGATCACACCATAGGGGCTGATGACTTCAATAAATGCCGAGCTCCTGAGGGCGTCCACCAGCGCGACGACGACCGCGGCTGCGGTTTCTCCCGTGCCTATCACACCAATATTCAGCGGCTTTGTTACCTGTGAACGGAGATGCACGAACTCCTCAACACGCAGCCAGAACGATGCGCCATCCATGATACAAGGGTGCTCTTTGGGCTGACCTGCAATGGTGAGCGGCGTGCCAGGGCCGGTCATCACCAGTCCCTCCCCAGTCAAAATCACGGGCGCACCACCTTCCGAAGGTTGGCACGTCAGTTGCCAGCACTTCTGATCAGCGGTCGTGGCGATCTTCGTCACCTCGGCAACGCACAGGTCAAATTCCACTCGTTTGGCAACCCATTGAATATACTTCGACCACTCACCATGTGTCGGGCGTGTGCGGCCGCGATCAATCCAGTCAGAATAGCGCAACTGGTCGATGAGATAACTCTGCCAGGAGAAGTGTACCATCTCCTTCGCGACTGCTCTGCTGAGCGCTTTGTCTCCCCAACAGGCCGAGAGATAGGGAAAACCGATGTCCTTCTCCGGGCGCGTCCCCAGCAATTGGTTGCCGTCAGTAAACCCCGCTTTGCCTGACCAGTTGGACGCCATGCCTTGCCGATCAACAATCTGCACGTGCGGCACAGGATAGCCCAGTTTCGCCAGGACATGTCGTTTGGCCGCTATTGCGACCGCCTTTGGGCCGGCACCTAGTACCAGCAATGTAGATAGAGACTCAGCGGCATGCTCCACCCGTGTGGTAGCTAGGGATGACTGAGCCGCATTCGCTTCCTTCGTCACGATGCCTTCTTTCCCTCCAACTCTCTCCTCAAAAAGCTGGAATAGTAAAACGCAAACGGTTGGCCCCACCGTTCACGGTGAGCGATTTCGCCAAGAGGCTTACGCTTCTTCTGGCCCTTACCCATTGCTATGAGGACACACGGGGTGTTAAAGTATAGCTGCATGCTCTAAATTCTACGCTCATTTTTTATCCATGGCAAGCGATGGAAGGCATAGTAGTCAACTGCTTCAATCCGTTTCATCAAACCAGGGTGCAGCCACAGGTTGTTCCATTTCTCCTGGCACGTAGACGACAATAGCGCTCGCGCGTTCATTAAGTGTGATCACCCACAGGAAGAGAGAGAGAGTGCTGAGCTTTTCTGCCTGGATGGAGGCAATACGTTGCGGGAACAGCCCATAGAGATCGCATGCCGCTTATATCACCTCTGCCGGTGGTGCTGGTGTTTGCCGCTTCAGCAGGCCGAGTGGACTCATCATGCCTCCTTGACTCCCCGTCCATCGCGGGGTGATGCGTTCCGTCTTGAGAGAAGTATACCTGGCACGGCTTATGGGAGAGAATGGCAGAGCTGATCAGGGAGCGGTTCATCGGGCTGTGAAGTCGTGGAAGTCAGTTGCTGGCTGCTTCGTCACCCTTCCTAAAATAGGGATAGATCCTGTCCCTGGTGGGCATCCATGCGGCTACCCGCTCTCCACGAACTCGGTGAAGAGCTTGAGCACCTCTTCCTGCTTTTCGACATGGGGCGAGTGCCCACAATCGGGCAGGATAACTTCACGATAGCGACCCCCATTGGCCTGATAGCTTTTGAAGACAGCGCGTATCTGCGAGATCATCGGCTGCGCTGGATAGACTTCTGGTCCTGGCCAACCGGGGACGGCCCCCAATTGTCCAAGGAAGCCGAAGTCGAACAATGAGCTATCAGAAACGATCTGGTCATCTGCACCGCGGATCCATAAGACGGGCAGGTGATGGGTGATAGTGGCGAATATGGCCTGGTTCAGGTACCTGGGAGAGAGTGCGTTGTTGGGCCCCTGGGTCCCTGGAGCGACGTTGGGCCAGTTATTCGATGGGGTCATGTCACCTGGATAGATGCCCTCTGCCACCTTGCACGAGAGGAGTGAAGTGACGTAGATCTCTTCGCGGTCGGGGGTGACCCGGAACGGGGGCTTAAAATAGAACGTGTTCAGCACTGTACGCGGTGAAAACTGCTCGCTGCCACGGTCACCTTGTCCGATGCGCTGCACAAACTCAGGATTAGCTGTGCCGCCTCCACTGCCGGCAAAGTCAGGCCAGATGGGTGTGCCTTCTGGTCCCTTCGTGCCGCCAAAGCCAAAGGCCGAGCCAGGCGCCTGCAAGGTAAGCGTGCGGAGAGTGCCAGGAGAGTCTATCGCGTACTGCATGGCAACATTGCCGCCCATCGACCAGCCGAACAGGTGGAATGAGGTCAAGCTGAGGGCTTGTGCCATGGATGAGAGGTCGTCTGAGAAATCGCGCACGCCGCGCGTTGCATTGATCCGCAGCGCCTGGGTGTCGCCGAAGCCACGCATATCCGGTGCGTAGATGGTGTAGTGCCCGGTGGCCGCCAGCGCCAGTATAAAGTCCTGGAAGAAAAGGGATGAAGAGGTATTGCCATGCAGCAGAACGATGGGCGTGCTTCCTGTACCCGCCTCGAGATAGGCTATCTCCAGGCGACCTGTTGTGATTCTTTTCTGGCGAATGCCAGCTAAGAGCGGTGTGGTATCCATGAGTTAATCTTCCTCCTGTGTGTATGGTCATGTGCTTTATCTTATCCTCTGTTGACTGTGCATGGCAAGGATTTCCTTACAAAAGATCATTCATATTGACAAACAGAAAATCCCACTATATACTTTAAGCAACTTGTAATGACAATGTTGTAACGTCATAGTTACAAGGTTGTCATGTTATGGTGGCACATTCCTACTCTACCTCCATATCCGAGGAGGGAACCATGGCTCTACAGTCCCGTAATGTTGGTCGAAAATCGACCATCCTTGAGCAAGATTCTTCTGTACCGCGATACCACCAGCTCAAAGAGATTATTCGGGAACAATGCGCCTCCTGGGAGCCAGGCCAGCTTATCCCTTCCGAATTAGAGTTGTGCCAGATGTACTCCGTCAGCCGCACAACTGTGCGTAAGGCGCTGGATCATCTCACACAGGAAGGATTGCTGTACCGTATTCAGGGTAAGGGGACGTTTGTTGCACCGCCAAAGTTACGCGAACGTTTTGTGCACCAGGCAGCTGGTATCTACGAAGATATGGCGTCTCGTGGTGTTACTATCCGTACACAGGTGCTCGCACAAGCAGTTGTCCCGGCCAATAAGCTCGTAGCACCAGAGCTACAACTGGTTGTGGGAAGCCCGGTCATTAAACTGGTACGCCTGCGTTTCGTTGGTGACGAACCACTGCTTATTTCCACTACATTCTTACCTTATCGTTCGTTTCCCGGACTTGAAAATGAAGACCTCACACATGTCTCCCTCTATGCTGTACTGCGTGAAAAGTATGGTATCCGACTTGGGCATGGAACACGCCTTGTAGAAGCGGTGCCATGCTCCGACGAGGAAGCGGAGTTATTACATATCGCGCCCGCAACGCCGCTACTCGTTGTCAGCGGCACCATGTACGATACCGAAGGCCGTCCAGTTGAATATGGTTTTGCACGGCACCGGGGTGATCGCAGCCAGGTCGAGATTGCTGTTGTCGCGCGGTGATTATAAGGCACTGCTTTCATACACAATTCACTGTTAATGGGTCTAATTCATTAACCTTTGCAAAGGAGGTGAAGCGCAAGTACACCTTTCCTGGTTATCATCTTGTAGCGCAATGAATACACGTATGTGCATTCTGAAATGTGCAACGTCCTTTCCAACGAAGGAGGTTCTACCATGCAGGTGTGGCAAGCAGCATTAATTGCCCTGCTGTGTTACCTGGGAGCCCTCACTACCCCCTGGGCACTTGGCACGACAGGCGGATGGTATGTGCTTACACGTCCGCTAGTAGCCGGCTTTCTCTGTGGATTAATCCTGGGAGATGTCAAAACCGGCGTGCTTATTGGGATTGCAGTGCAAGGCGTCTTCATTGCACTGATTACTCCCGGTGGGTCCGTCCCTGCCGACTTAAGTTTCGCGAGTTATCTTGGAATACCCCTTGCCCTGGTATCTCATGCCTCACCCCCGGTG